>VFQT010000067.1_pt1 | contig 168860 bp, 241 predicted proteins | sample 3512381 | NCBI WGS metagenome assembly VFQT01 (sample SAMN10412376, study PRJNA504923) | tailings metagenome | isolation source: Relicate 2 Philex TSF3 active mining site | place: Philippines: Tuba, Benguet | collected 2017-08-29
AGGGTCGAACTCCCGACATCTTCGGTGTAAACGAAGCGCTCTACCACTGAGCTAATTCCGCGTTATTTAGTAACTTGTGTTTAGCATAGTAGCTAAATACAACATGCGCTCTTCTGGCGTTTTATTAGGATCAATACCTAGATCTTCTGGATTTTCACCTAATAATACTGCGTAATAGTTTTTAAAAGCTTGTTCTAATTGACTAAGTGCTTTTTGTTCTTTTACTAAAAGAGCCATGATATTTCCGTTTTATTTATGGCGGTGAGACAGGGATTCGAACCCTGGGTACCCTTTTATAGGTACGACGGTTTAGCAAACCGCTCCTTTCGGCCTCTCAGGCACCTCACCAATCTTAATTAACTATAACAAATAAAAATTGATTTAGCAAATTAAATTTTACTATAACTAGAGCCAATTGTTCCAGCTATTATGTTTTATAGTATGGAAAGGTAGTTTTTTACGCTTTTCTACTAATTCAAAATAGCTAGGTTTGTAAGGTGCGTATCTAGGTTTAATCTTTGTTTTATTGCTTTTTTTGTGGTTACAAGGGCCACACGCAGTAACAATGTTAGTCCAATTTGTTTTACCGCCTAGAGATAGAGGTAATACGTGGTCTAGGGTAGCTGTTTTGTTACTTAAATGATTGTTACAATAAAGACATCTATACTCATCTCGTAAGTACACATTTTGTCTAGAAAATCTAACTGAGGTACGACGTTTTAGATAGTCTTTAAGCATAATAACTGCAGGAACACGAGTTTCCCAACTTGCACTATGTACAACCCAATCATCATACCATTCTAACACATCACACTTGTCGTGATACATATATAGAATAGCTTCTTTCCAGCTTACTGCACTTAGAGGTACTACGCTTACAGGTAGTCCATCTGCATTCAAAACCAAAGTATCAGACATAATTACTTATTTTCCTGTGTGTCTATTTCTTACTCTTATAGCCGCTGCATGATGGTGTGGGCTCAATACTAGTAACATACTTAAACATATTTGTTGTTCTTTAGAATTGCTATTGATTACTGCTTTAGCAAACCTTTTTAAATAGTTATCTAGTATAGGCTGAATTACTGATTTCACTACTAATCTCTTTATAAGGCACTACTTGATATGATAAACTGTTAGGCCCTGGGATTTCCACATTTGAACAGAATACGGATTATCTTCGTAAACGGCTACTGGATTATATCCAGCTAATTTAATTCTTTCTATCATAATACGCTTTGCCTCTGCATTTCTAACTCTACCATCTGCTGGTAACCGCATAAACAAATCATGTATTAATATATTATGCTGCTTTAACCACTGCATAGTTAAATCTCTATACTGCTCTGGTCTGCCAGTACAAAGAATAATTTTATGTCCTTCGTTATACAGCGATTTTAATGCCTCTACAGACGGCTCAATAGCACTATCATGTATAAGGTAGCTATAATAACTATCCCAATCTTGGGGTTCTTGTTTTAAATAATGAATACGGTGACTATCGTCACTTAGCGTACTGTCAATGTCAAAGATAAAATCCATTAATAACTCATAAGTATGTTTGGTGCCCCCAGCGAGAATCGAACTCACTATCTTCGGGTTACAAATCCGTTGCATCGCCAGCAATGCTTTAGGGGCATTATATTGGTAGAAGTGCTGGGACTCGAACCCAGTCAAGAACGCTAATCTGGCGCTAAAAGGCTTATAAGGCCTCTCTGACTACCCAGTCTCACTTCCAAATTATTTCTTAGATAAATAGTCTATTCGATTGGTTAGCCATTCTATAACTTCAGAAGGAGTAGCGCTGTTTAGCTTTGCATGTGATAAAGCTATTGTCAATCCTGACAATTCAGAATAATCAATACTACTTTTCTTACTCATACAAAATTCCTATTCTATATTGGTATTATAGTATATAACTATTAAAAAGTCAAGTTATATTTTATATATTGGTCCGAGTGGCAGGATTCGAACCTGCGACCCCTTGATCCCAAATCAAGTGCGCTACCAGACTGCGCTACACTCGGATATTATTTAGAAAGAACGCCAACCATAAATACCAGCTTTGGCGGCTTTTTTAGGGTTAGCATGTCTGTAAAAGGGATTTTTACATTCTTGTTCTGTTGCATAATAGCTGGAAGGCCATTTCTTCATGTTAATCTCCACTTTTAAAATTGGTGTCCCCGGTCGGACTCGAACCGACACTACGAAGATTTTAAGTCTCCTGACTCTACCTATTGGCCTACGAGGACGTTATTGGCGGTCCCTGAAGGATTCGAACCCTCGACCCAGTGCTTAGAAGGCACTTGCTCTATCCAACTGAGCTAAGGAACCATAAACTTATTTCTTAGTGTTGTTATATCCTCGTTTAAAGCCTTCAATAAATGAAGCAGTAAACCCAACAATCATAGGCGCTGCAATAGGCATTAATACAAAAAACCAGTTCCAGTCAATATAACCAGTTAGTTTTAAAGCAATAAACAACAGAGTAAGAGCATATAAGAAAGAATAAAACAGAATTTTACCTACATCTTCATAGTTCATACTAAAACTCCATGCTTCGAATAACAAACGGTTGTACGTTGTTACCCACAAACTCAAAACCCCAGGCCCCCTGTTCAAGTTCCTTGAAAGCTGTTAAAATCTTTTGGTGCTTACAAGGATTACGAGCGGGACAAGAACAACGCTTTTCATTAATAAAATAAATTGCGCTAGGCTCTTTATAATCATCAAACGAAGCAATTTGAAACCTATCTTTTGCTAATTGCCTAATAGTATACATGTTGTATTCCTCATTTGTTATAAACAATATAACATATAAACTATATAATAGCAAGAGAAAAATAAAGGCGTAGAGACTAATCACTACGCCTTTATTAGTCATGCCAACTGCACAGGCTGGACTTACCTCAGAGACTGACTAAGCCTCCTAAACTTGTTTTGTGCTAGGTCAGTTTAGCTACCTAAGGAGGTTTTCTTGTTTACCTGATTACACTCCAACAGGCCCCTCACTTTTAAACCTTGTTTAATTTAGAGAGTTATGTAAAAGTAGCCCCAACCTCGCTCTTTTACTAGTTAGTCGTTTAGTCTAAATCTGGGGGAATGACTATCACTAACTTCACCTTAGTCACTAGCGGTAGTGACTTTATTCATTATTTTTTAAGTATACAATCAGTGTTGTAAGTGCTTCTTTAGTTGATCCGCTAAAACCAGTAGTATCGAACCCAACAAGTTCTTGCAGAGTGTTAAGCATTTCTTTTTTAGACGGTCCATTTTTACGATCAGGAATCTTTTGTGCAGGCACATAAACTCCTTCTCTAACGAGTTTAGATCTTACAGACCTAACAGGTTTTCCGAGTTGATCTGCAATAGCTTCAATACTGTCTGTTCCAAGTGTTTGATAAAGTTCAAGTAGTTTTTGAGTTTGTTCTTCGGTGTAATTTTGTTGTGCTGCTGTCATTGGTATACCCTCTGTTAACTATACTTATATATTAGCGTATGTTTAAGCAGTGTGCAAGTATTATTTTTAAAAATAAAAGTTAATCATCAAAATTGTGTGTTCGTCTTACATATAGAGGAGATACAGTTCCGTCTTGAAATTCTAGAAAGCCTTGAGCCCCGAAATCTGAAATTGCTCGGTATCCTTCATAACTATCTGCACAAGAAAACCATAGATCTACTTCACTACCTAGTGATAGCTTTTTTTGAAGAGTAAATCCTTGTTCCGAGTAAAATTCTGTTACCGCAGGAACTTCGTCTCTTGAACAAGATATTTTTATGAGCATACTAAACCACCCCTACAACGCTATGCTTTAGCTTGTCTAACAATATTTGACTAGGATGAGTTTCTCCTTGTGATCTGTGAGCCATACCTCTCATTAGAAATTGTATTGTTGCAATATCAAAAGCAATATCTTCACGTTCTATATTTACATCATTTACTACTAGATTATACATATAACTATCAGTAAATGCTTCTAAGATTTTTTGAGTAACATTATCCTTAGGAATAGTAGTTGCTCTTTTTTCCAAGTATTCTTGAAAATTAATTACTGTCATTTAAAACATACCTTTCAGGATCATAGAACGACTATTCCAATAGTTAAAAATAGGAATTCCGTATTTGACCGCTTGTTTTGTTTTTATAGACTCTTCTCCAGCAGTGATTAGCGCATAGCAATCTTTGGTTACAGAATCTATTACTTCAAAGCCAAACTTTTGTAAATGTTCTCCAAGTTGGGCTTTTGTCATGTCAAGCTTACCAGTTATACATACCTTTCTATAATCTACAAGGTCATTTGCAGTATAATTTTCAATCTCTAAGTCATAAGGCAGTTGTTGAACCCAATCTTCATTGACTTCTAACCAGCTAAGAATATTGTCAACAGTAGTAGGCCCAATACCTTTAATCGGAGTTTCCGCAATCTTATGTAATTGATCGAATTTAGGTAGGTGTTTAGTGATAAGTAGTGCTGTAGATTTACCAACTCCTGGAATACCAAGAGCTGCTAAAACAGTGGGATAATCTTTAGGTCTATAAAGTTCTTCTTTAACTTTATCACCATTTTTACCAAGCACATCCCAATAAACTTTATCATAAAGCTCAGAAGGATGGCTAAGTTCTAGCTTCTCAATAGAGGCTGGACCAAGACCTTTGATACCCATTGTTTTAACAAAATGTTCAACTAAGCGTTTTCCATCTTGCTTATCCATATAAATCTTAGGACCAACACGCTTAAGTCTAGAGCCAACACTTCGTTCAGCATCATCAATTGTAAACGGTTCATAGTTGGAATGAGTTAAAACTCTTACAAACTGAGGAGTAATTCTGCGCTCAATAAGAATTGAATCGCCAGGGCGAAGTTTATTTTCTAAAACAAAATCTAGATTATGAAGAATAACTCTAGATACTGTAGCGCCGTCTAGCACTACAGGATCAACAATACCGACAGGAGTTACAACACCGCTACGGCCAATAGCCCAGTCAATATCTTTTAGATTTGTTGCAGCAGTATAATGCTCTTTTTGTTTAAGAGCAAGAGCAAATCTAGGGTGCTTAGATGTGTGACCCATATTAACTTCTTTTTGATATGAAGCTACACGGTAAACAATACCGTCTTGAGGGTATTGAGGGTAGTCACTATCTGTTACAGTATCAAAGCCAATAGACTTAGCCACAGCTAAACGCTCTAGATAGTCTTTCTCCAATCCATATACGTCATGAACAATAAATCGAAGATTTCTATCTTGAGCTTCTTTGGCGCTCTTAAGACCTAGTGCTCCCGCAACATAGTTACGAAAGTTATCTACATTTTCATTATCAGTTACAACTTCACCTACAAAAGTAATATTTTCCGAAGATGTAGTAGGAATACCTTTAATAACTTTTGAAAGATGAATTACGTTTTCACCAAATTCACCATCACCTCTAGTCAGCATAGTAGACAGAGTATTATTTGCGTAGGTAATAGACAGATTTACTCCGTCAAGCTTAGGCGTTACGATAGAAAAGTCTGGATCAATATCTTCTTTGCTATAAACTTTTTTCAAAGAGTATAGTTTATGTGGATGTTTAATTTTGCCTACACTAGAAGTAATACGAATAGTTGGGCTGTCAGGATCTTTCCATCCTTGCAGCTTTTCCATCTCTACAAGCTGATCGTATAGACCATCATACTCTGCATCTGACAAAATAGGTTTACCAGCGTCATAATACAGCTTATCGTGATGTTGTACGATTGTTTTTAAAGACTTATAATCCACGGGAATCCTCTTCTTCTTCGTATTCTTCGATAAAGTCGTCAGCTTCTAAATATTGAATAAGCGATATCAAAAGCACTTTAATGTTGTGTATATCTTTATAATACAGCCTAGTTAAGAACAAGTCAAATAAAATCAGTATGCCGCCTAATACTAAACCTACCATATCTGTATAGCCTAGTGTATGCAACACTACTAAACTGACGCCTAAAAGTCCAAAGCTATTAGTCATATATTAAATTCCAAACAAATGGTTAAGCTCTTTTGTTGAAGCAAGCCTATAAGGTTTTACGGTGTCACTAATTAGCTTTTCATACTCTTGCTTCATTTTAACTTGATTAGGCAATAGCTTATTAAAAATAGCTCGTCTAATAAGAGAATATGGCTGTTTAAAGTCTTCTCCATGAGGCTTGCCTCTAGGATAGCCTAGTTGTAATACTCTATAGAACTGCACCGCATGCGCCATTTCATGGCAAATAGTCATACCAATAACTAAGTTAGGATCACTTGCATAGAAACCACCAATAAAAGGTGCGGAATCAAAGCTAGGATATTCATACACCCTAAAAACTTCAGTACGAGGTTTAATAAAGTTATTCATAGCTATATTAATGCCGGGTCCAGTAGCGTACCACCCACCTCTACTAGTCTTACGTCGAGGAGACCAATCAAGAGTGCATTTATGAATAGCAAAGTCTTTACAATCGTCCCAAGTAGTGATTACATCTTCACAGGCGCTAACCCATTTATAAGCAATAACTTCTAGCTTAATTTTTTCTTCGGAGTTCATAGTAGATCCTTACACATAAATATACCCAAAGCTGAACTAGTTAGCTTTGGGTTAGTAATATATTATATTAAATATAACATAGAAATAGTATGTGTGCAAGAACTATATTACTTACTACTACCCCAACTGCTTAGAAAAGCAGAACTACTCTGAGTTTTTACACCGCCAACATTAAAGATAGGCATGATACCTAGAGTAATACATAAATTTATCTCCAAAGCACTAACATTGTCAGGAGTGCGGTCGCCTCCATTTGCGAATAGTAGTAACTCGCTCGATACAGAATATTGTTCATAAAATTTTTGAATAGCTCCACATGCTGTTCCATTTGAATCATTCCAATTAGATATAACATCATAAACATATTTAATACTAGAGATTATTCTACATCTCTCCTCTATAGGCTGAAATGGAGACCCTTTCTTTTTAGCTAACCATTCATCTGAGTTAGGTGCTACTACTAGCTTACCTAATTTGCTAGCTTGTTCCATAGCATTAATATGCCCAGAGTGAATAGGATCAAAACCGCCAGTGAACAAAATTATAGGCATAGGTCAATAATCTCCTGAACTCGCTTAGTCTTTTCGTCTAGTTCTTCTACATTTTGCTTCTTAAGCATTGTAGCTGCTGTGCGAATATCAGATTTATTAAGACCGTAGGTGTCGCTAAGATGTTTAATTTTTGCAGTAATCATTTCCCTAGAAGCGTCAATGCTTTCCATTAAGGAAACTATTGTGTCAATTGTCTTAGAAACATCTTCTGGGTCAATTGGCAGAATTTGCTTCTTCTCTTTTTCGTTCTTTTGATTCATTGTAAACCTTTATCTGGCTAATAAGTTGTTGTAATAAAAATCTTGCTCTAAGAGGTATAGTAGTGTTGTTTGGGTCTTGATGTGCAAACTTAACACTGACTTTATATTTATTTGAGCTATTATCTGATACTATAGAAATTGAATCATCACTTAATCCTAAAGTATCTACTGGGAAGGGAAAAATCATTGTATATTCTGCCCAGTAAATTTCTTCATGATCTAGTTCAGAATCTACACGCAGTTCTGGTAACCACTTTAATACGTCTATAAAAAACTTTCTACCTTGAAGTTCATTAACTGGTACTTCTCTTGGTAGTTCACTAATAATTTGCATTTATTTTACCTTTCTACTAAATATATCATATTCTTCTTCACTTGGAAACTTAGAAATTAATTCTTTAGAAGTATTAGGGTAATAAATTTTTTGTATTCTTGTTGTTACGGGTATAAAGTCTATATTATATAGTCCATGACCTTCAAAAGGATACTTAAACTCAAACGGTGCTTGCATATCTCGTCTAGCTGATTGAGACGGGTGCACACTATTACCCCATTTAAACTTAAGATATTCTCTATTATAGTATATCTTATTCATATCTGGATTTTTTGATATAGTCAAACTCTTATTGCTGTCTTTAGAAGGTATCATTAACGAATTAAGAGTTACTTGAGATAACATACATCTTTGTTTATAGTCAGCATCTTCACTATATACATATATAAAGTTCTCATCGAATCTGCCTACAGAACTATAAGTATCTGCATGTATTGCAAAACAGCTAAACTCAAAATAAGGTTGATAAACCCCTGTTAAGCATTTTGCATTTGTTTCTGCTAGCGCATCTTCAACGTGCTCTTCTGTGTATGTAGCATCATCTTGGGTTATAATAATTTTTTGCAACCCTAAATGTTTAAAAGCTATATCACAAATTAAATTCCATCCTCCAGCACAACCTAAGTTTTTTGATGTAGTATATGTAAAACATTCAAAACTAGGAGTATAAGTTTGTTGTCCATTGTCTATGAAGTAAAACTTAGAGTTAGGAAATTTAGTAGTATCTATATTATCAAAAAATTCTTGAGCACCGCAATAACTCAATACGAATATGTGATTAGTCATTTCTAATTCTATTGTTATACTCTACAGCAGCTTTAATTAATCCTAAATCCACATCAAATAGTTTTGCTGTTGATAGAATTGCAGCAGTATCTTTTGGAAAACAATAGCCTCCAAAACCTCTATCTTCAGTATTCACAAAAGTATGGCTAGCGCCTATTCTTTCATCAAGAGCTATACCATATCTTACAGCATCAAAACTAGCTCCTAGCTTATCACAAAAATCAAATACTTGATTAAAGTAAGAAACCTTAGAAGCTAAAAATGAGTTTCTAAAATATTTAATTAAAATAGCTTCTTGAGCTGAGACAGTATGTACTCTAGCATTAGGGAATACTTTTGAATACACATCAACCCAAAATGAGGTATTACCACCAGCTACAATTATGTTTTTAGTAGCTAGTACGTCTTCATTAGCTGTATCAGCTCTAAGAAACTCAGGACTAAATGTAATACTATGATTTGGGAATTTTTGCATTATTTCAGTCCAGCCTTCTAAGCTGATGGTACTTTTAATCATAACTGGCATACTAGCAGCTACTTGATCTAGTACTGATAGAACATAGGACATATCACAACTTCCATCATCTGATTGAGGAGTCGGTACGCAAACCATAATACCATCATAATCTTCAAAATCACTGACAGTATAATCATTTAGTTTTGGATCAATAATACTGATAATATGTTTATCTTTAAAAGCATTGTGGTAGGCTTTACCTACAAAGCCAAATCCTGCAAGAATAATAGAACTCATTATATAACTTTCATTACGCTAAGAATGTTAAGAATTTTATAAGTGTGTTTCCAGTCTTTTACAGCAAAAACATCACCTAACTTGTGCTCAGTAATTAAATTACCAAGTGGATAGTCATTACCTCCTGGCTGCATTTTATCACCAAAAAAGTACAGTTTATCCTTACTTGAAAAATGCTTTATTATTTGACTTTTGTCTTTGCCTTTTTCAAAAATGTCTATACCTGTTTCTCCGCCAATACAAGCTTGTAAATCGGTAAATATGCTATTAAACCTACTAGATATATTTTCACGTTCTTTATGTAGCTCATCATACTCTACATACTCTGATCTTTGAAACGACGTAGCATTTCTACCAACAATACTAAAATTAACAGAACCAGGTCTTTGCTCTATATGATTTCCTGAACGTATAGAAAAAGGGCTAGATACTAATTCAGCTTCTAGCCACTCTTTAACGCTATGCGGTAACGTCCAAGAGCTAGTGTATATATTTTTTCCATTTTTTCTAACATCATTTCCAGAACAATTAAATACTATTTCTACTTTATTTAGTATTTCTTCGTCTAGTTGTTCTAAGGTTTTTGAGTAGTCAGATCCAGTAACTAAGCATACGTAGTTTTTGTTGCAAAAGTCTAAAAAGAAATCTTTAAACACAGGATCAATCAATCCTCTGCTCGGAGTTAGTGTTCCGTCTACATCAAATAAAAATATATTCATTTCACTTTATGTTAAATAGAGGTTGAAGTAGAGACAGCAGTCTCTTGCTCGTCGTCATCATCGTCATTTATATTAGGATTAATATTATCTTCTTCATCATCATCGTCTGATGGTGCATATTCTGGCTCAGATTCTTGAACAGGTGCTGGAGCCTGGGCTGGGACTACAACAGTCCCACTAAATAGGGCAGAAATTTCTTCTTCAGACCATTTATCCGCAGATTTCCACATATACTGAGGCACTACAATAATAGCTCCATCAGAATCCCTTTTCCATTTCCATACGTTGTTAGTATTTTTATCTACTCTTGCTGGGCTATAGCTCATTAGTAATTCTCCTACAAAGATACACAGGTGAGTTGCTCACCTGCATAAGCTTCTTCGTCTTTAATATATTTATAAAATGCGTCAACTGATTCTTCTTTGTTTTTTGCTTCTACATCGAAATCAGCAAATTGAAGCATTGGTACAGTTAACGCTAGTAATTCCTCGTCCCAAAGAAACTCAGCGTGAGCATTTGGCTTCATCCAATATTCTTCGTTAGTTTCTTCGAATGGGTGACTAGTGTGAAAAAGTGGTCTTACGCTTTTCCAAGTTTTGACTGCTTCTTTAAACAGTTCGTCGCTAACAGTAATGTGTTTTACGTCTCTGACTTTTTTGTTAACAACAGTTCCTGCAGAGTTCTTTACTTTTTCGGTGTGTACCATTCTGTGACAGGCATAGTGATGCGTGTCGAGTGTGCATCGTACAGGTATTCTCTGTGCAAGTTCAATTGTGTGCGCAATGTCGTATCCGTTGGGCTTATCTTCGTTTTCGACTGCAAGGCATTTTTGCGCATAGTCTGATAAGTAGTGAAAGTTTGAGGCAAAACGTTTAATACCATCTTCGTGCTTACCGCCGTACAATCCCTGCAAATGAATATTCATAACAAATTGCTCAGCAGGAATATTCATAAGAATTCCATACAGAGCGTGATATTCTAAGTCTTTAATAGAGTTAGTTACAACTTCTTCATTGTTGGAACCTAATACGGTATATTGGCCAGGATGCACACTAAGCCGTACTTTATGTTTCTTAGCAGCTTCACCTGCTCTTGCTAAGATCTTAGAAATATCTTCCCAAATTTCAGAATACCAGTCTTTTGTGAAGTCAAGAGTATAGCAAGGAAAAATTTCAGAAGAGATTCTAAAACTACGAAGATTCATAGGTCTGGTAGGAAACCAAGTTTCTAAAATGTCTACGAGCTTATTGCAGTTTTCTAAAGCTTTGTTTTGTACCTTCTGTTTACCGCCATCTTTTAGCGCATAAGTCTTAGTTGTAGTACCAAAATTATAACGCTTAGCTTTTTGTTTTTCAATAAACTGACAGCACTGCGAAATTCTCCAATCAGTAGAGTCAGCATTAAAATATTCAGTCATAGTTATTCCTGTTGTTGAGTGTGATTAATTACTTTATAACAGACTATAACTAATATTGCAACTATAAAATTAATCTATTTGGTGTTTAATAGTTACGAATAATGAATTATCGGACATTTCCATGTCTTCGTATTCCATTCCTTCCTCTTCTTCATCGTCTTCCGAGTTAGAGATCCCTGCAAGCTGTCTAAACTTAGCTAAGTGAACATCTTCAATATATGAGTGTTCTTCCATTAAATTCATTTGCTCTGCATTATCCATTATAAGCTCAGCAAACTCTTCTGCTTTTTCCATATCATCTGAATCAATTGAGCCTTGTGCTATTGCTTGTTTTTCTAATCTAAATAGTAAATCTTGCAACATCATTGTTTCAACAATTAAATGTATCATTACAGTTCTGTCTTTTATGCTAGAGTACAGTTTTTGTGCAGAAGGGCATATATCAAAATGTTTAGTAGTGTAGTCACCAATAGTAATTTGACCGTCAGAATCTACATAAGTTTCTTCATTTGACGCTTGTTTTACAGCTTGAATTATTACATCATCAACAGTTTGAGGTTCCATTTCAACCTCTGCCTCTTCTTTTTCTCCAAATTTATAATAACCATAGACAGATTCTATGCTATGATCTATTGTAGATATTTTATCTTGCACCCAGGCATCTAGCTCTGAGTTTATTCCTATCATTTTTAATAGTTCTGTAGAATACATTGCTGTCTTTCTAAGACTGGCTCTAGCCATTTTACCTTCGCTACTCATTTTATACTCCTTAATTTTTTCTTGGGCCACCTGGTTTAGGTCTTGCTACAGAACCGCCAGAACCAGCCCACAATCTTTTGCGGGCCCAGTAATTAGCACTAAACTTATCGTCCTTAGTTAGATTACCACTAGCATCACGAATACCAGCACTTCTTTCTAAATAATTACGTCTGGCTTCTGGGCTATAGTTGTGCCCATAATCTTTGTGTCCATATCTAACTAGTTTGGCTTCATCGCCTTTTTTAGCTAAAACTACTTCTTTATGTTTAGATCCGGAGGTATTGCGTTTTGGTTTATTAAATCCTTCAAACTGCTCACCTCTGTATTCTAACTTACCACTAGGAAGTCTTTTAATATCTTTTGCTTTTACCATTATTAATTTCCTCGGCTTCCTTAGCTTTCCAAACAGCCTCAAAGTCTAATGAGTGTACTGATGTAGCCTCATGATTATGCCATATTCTTTCCATGTAAGAATTATAAGTATCTAATACGTCTTTGTCAGACCAGGAATCAGGTATTAGCATACCTTTAACTATCCAATAGTATCTATTAGCTTCTTTACGCTGATACCTGGTGACCATTACTTTCGAAACTTTCTTACTTTTTTAGCAATTTTTTCCGGCTGAGCCACAAACTGCTCGCCAGATTTAGTGCCTTGTCTTTTGGCTCTATTAGTTGCAGCTTTTTCCCCACTACTAAGGTTTTTCCAAGCTTTTTCTGGTAGATATCTTCCACGATCTGATTTTGGCTTATCCTGTTCTTTTTCAGAAGAGTATTGCCATTTTTGCTTAGTCCATTTTTTTAGTGAGCGTTGTGACTCTTTTAATGCCATTACTTTTTCTTCTTTTTAAGAATAGCAGCTTGAAGTGCTGGTGGTAGTTTCTTTTGAGCAGCACTTAACCCATTGCTTGGCATTTTTTCTTCTTTGTCTTTAGCCATTGGTTTTTTATCTTTCATCATAGGTTTTTTAGCCATTATAGTTCTCCTTAGTCTTTTCCATAATATCCTTCTAACATTAAATAGTCAAGGGCACTTTCTAATACTTTAGGGCTATCTTTAAATAACCCTAAAGCTCTATTACAAGTTTTGCATAAAATACCCCTAAAATAGCCTGTTTCGTGATTATGGTCAATTGCTGAATCGCTTATGCAAATACTAGTTTCACATATCTTACATAGGTGTTTCTGTTCATCTAACTTATTTAAAAATTCTTTTTCTGTAATATTTCTACGGGCGCATCGCTTTTTTAGGTTCCATTTATCTTTTTCTCTATACTCTAGTACTTTATCGAGATTATCCTTTCTCCAAGTTGTATTTTCAATTTTTTTACACTCTTTACACCTAGAGTCGAATAAATGTTTTTGTTTACCTGTTCTATTAGGGAATTCTAAAATAGGTTTGCTTACTTTACAAAAAATACATATTTTTTCTTTTGGTACCGTTCTACAAGTAAAGCATTCGGCATGTTCTTGTAATCTTTTATTTGCATAACTTCTACGTGTATATACTATTTCTGCATTACAAGAACTACAAGGTATAGAAAATTTTTTATCGCTAGTAACAGTTATCAAGATTTATAACCTCCGCCTCTAGCTTTATATTCTCTGGCAAGCATTTGGCTTTTTCTAGCACTCCACTGACCTGGAGAACCACCCTTTGAACCTGCTTTTATTTGTTCAAATAGTCTTTTTCTAAGAGTAGGCTTAGTATAGTTACCAGCCTCATTTACCTTGCTTTTTGTTTTTTCCATTTTTAACTTCAACCTTTTTTGCCTTTTTCAGCTTAGGTTTTTTTACTAGTATTGTAGATTGAAATGCTGGTGCTATTGCCAAAATTATTTTCCTCTGGCTGCTCTAGCTTTAAACATTGCTGCAGCTGCAACACGCTTACCTGCTTCTTTGCTACCGTATTTTTTTGCAGCCATTTCTTCTATTTTAGAAAAGGTTTTTCCCTTTTTTCCAATATCTTCTCCAGCTGCCGCACGTTTAGCAAGCTTACTACGTTGTTTTTTAGTTAATAGTTCTTTTCCTGTTTCTGTTTTCATAATTTACTCTCCACTTGATCCGTAGAAGTATCCTATTACTGTAGATACACATGTACCTAATAGAAATCCTAAAATGATATTTGCAAAGCTTTCTGCTGCTGGAGGTATTGGTAAAAATGTTACCGCAAAAAAGTAAATAGAACTTACTACAGACCAAAACCATGCAAAAATATAAACAAACTTAGAAGCCATTGTATCGCCTTTCTTAACTAGTTCTTGATGAATATTGTCTTCAACCATATGAAAACTCCTTATTTACTCATATAAGCACTAGCGCCAAAGAAAGTGGCTACAGTACCAGCTTGAGCTATATAAAACATTGATAGTATATTATCTAATGCTGCTAACCTGTCAATAGTAATAAAAGGTAAAAATAACATAATTGTAAAACCGACCATGCTTAACATAGCAACCCAGGCCATCTGTCTTAGCTGATCTTCTTTTTTATCTCTATTTTCTGACTCCATCATGCGCTCGGCATTAGCCATTTCTGTATCAGTAACTACACCATCACCGTCTACGTCAAACTTTGCATAAACTGAGTTAGTTTCTAGCGTCTTAGCATTCATACGCTATCTCCTTACTTTTTTGATTTTCCTGCTTTAGTTAAAGCAATAGCAACAGCTTGTTTTCTCTGAGCCTCCTCAGTAGAAAGTCCAGAACTCTTTGCTAATGACTTTATTCCCTTAGAACGGGTTTTTCCAGGTTTTTTCATTAATTCTTTTATATTAGCAGATATAGTTTTCTGCGATGAACCGGATTTTAGTGGCATGTCTGCCCTCCTAACTTATACCTCTTTTATATATTTATTGTATATCTTCCAGAATAGTAAATATTTACTAAATGTAAGAAGTGGGTATTCTCTTTGAGCTTTATATAAGCTTATTACAATAGCCTTATCCTTCTCCGACAACGGCTGGTCTAACAAAGTCTGAAACGTTTCTTTGGTTAATCTTTTTACTTTTATCATCGTGAAGCTCTATATATTTTAGTAGTGTTTTTACTAGTCCGCTTCTAACAACGTGATCTTTTGAGTATTTAACCATTGCAATTTCTTCACAATCTTGTAATACTTTAATAGCCCAAGCTAAGCCATTCTCACCTGGCAAATCGCTTTGACTAAGATCTCCTGTAATAACAACTTTTACGTTTTCACCAAATCTAGTAAGAAACATTCGCATTTGGTCAATAGTAGTATTCTGTGCTTCATCTAAAATTATAAAAGCGTCTGAGAATGTTCTGCCTCTCATAAATGCTAGAGGAGCTACTTCTATTTCACCAGTTTGGGTTAAGTCCTGTATTCTTTTAGGATTAGATAGCGATATAAAAGCATCCATTAATGGTAATAGATATGGGTCAAGTTTTTCTTTCATATCTCCTGGTAGAAACCCAATATTTTCAGTTGCTACTACAGGTCTTACAATAATTATTCTATCTACAAAACCAAAGTCTAAATATTCTAAAGCTTTTGCTGCGGCTAAAAATGTTTTTCCTGATCCTGCTGATCCCGTTGCAAAAACTACGTTTTTTTCTGTTACAGCTGTAATAAACTGTTGTTGTAGCGGGTTTTTTGGTTCAACCCTACTAATATTACTGCTCTTTCTTCTGGTCATAAAACCTCTTTACTCTAAATTTTAATTCTGGCGCGTAAACAGAAGGACTACCTGTAAATACTTGCGTAGTACCATCTTCTACTGCCATTAGTATTATAAAACGATTTATAGAACTATTAAACAGTTTATTGTGTGCATTACAATAAAAAGTGGCTTGTAAATAATAATCTTTAATTTGAGAAACTGATTTCTTTTTTCTAGACGTCTTATAATCGATAACTACTAAGCTATCATTCCAATAACCAACACCATCACATCTACCAGCGACTTCAAGATCAGAGTCCCAAACAACAAATTCTTGGGAAACAGATCTAAACTTATTAACAAGTAGGTGCTTCATAAGTTCTACAGTCATAGTTTTAATAAATGGTTTTTCATCTGACAAGCCAGATGTAGCTATGAATTCTCGTGCTTGCTCTTTTGTGGGACTTTCATACTCTTCGTAAAAACGTTCTAAATAATTGTGAAGTATTGTTCCACGCTCAGCAGCAGCATTCTTAATTCTATCAGCTTCTTCTTGACCTACAGATTCAATCCATTTTTGTAGCCATGCTTTATTAGCAGTAGCACCTAAAACTGTGGTAATACTAGGATAAGTGCCGGTGGGAGTATCATATACTCTACCTGAGGGCTTATCTATATTTTTTATTTCTTTACACTGATTATATGTTAACATATTGGTCCAACTTTGGCAATTAAAAAATTTAAAAACCAAGGAGGTTATTACACGCTCCTTGGTTTGCTATATTTTATCGGTTAATATTCATTATTATTCTTTGGTGGAAACAAAAGAGTACATTTCTTGAGCTTTTTTTACAAGATCGTCCATGCTATACAGCTTGTAAGCTTTTTGTGCATCTTCCGTTGTAGCCTTGCCAATTTCAAGCATCTTTTCCCAATACTTAAGGTTAAGTTGAGTTTGTTGATCCATATAGTCTTTTGCAAGGTGAAGAAGATCCGCACGAATTTCAAAGGGATTCTTATTTGCCATTTGTTTTGCCTTTCATAGCATTAGCAGTTTGTTCTACTGCTTTATCCATAATATCAAGTTGCTCTTTAAAGAAGTTCATAGTATAAGCATTTAGTGCTTTACTATATGCGTTCCATCCAACAGTTTTAAGATCAACAAAAGAATCCCAAAATTGTTTATTGTGTTCTACTAGTTGTTTGTAATTCATAATCATATTATTACTCCTTTTGATTTTTCCGCAAGGAGTGTACATTACTTCCTGTTCACTATAGTAAGGAATATGTGCCATATTTATCTCCTGTGTTGTGTGTGATTGGGAGGCTAACCGTGGCCTCCCGCGAGTTTATTACGTAACTACCCGTTCTACCCAACTGCTTAGATTTAAATTGTGCTTTAGCTGCCAAGGAGCAAGCCCTTTATCCATTTCTCGCTGACGTCTTTCAACATCTGCTAAATCAATAGATTCTGATAGATATTGCTCTGCCTGCTTTTGGTGCCAAGTTTTATTGTGTCCTTTATCATTAAAAAACTTACTTATCCAATTCATTTAAGTTTCCTTGCTTAATAAGGTGGTAGATATAATCAAAAGACTCGTTAGGGTATTCTCTTTGAATCATTCTTGCCACTTCATATTGCGCTTTAGAGTTTCTTGCCTCTTGAAGGCTTAATATAATTTGGTTAGTAGTTTCGTATATATTATTTAATAGGTATGATATTGGACCGGCTAGGTAATTATTTAATCCTAGTACTAAGTGTGTCATATGTGTTCTCCTCGAATTTTCCAATTTGGATAAGACGAGGACGCATTTCTTCTGGAACTACGTACTTCAGCTCTACTGACAGCACTCCGTCTTTAAGATCTGCTCCATGCACTTTTACATGCTCAGACAGCCTGAACGTGCGTTTAAACTTCTTAGTGGAAATTCCACGATGAATGTATTCACGCTTATTAGTATCAAAATCACCGGAAATTGTAAGTGTTCGATCTTTTACTTCAATAGTTAAAGCATCTTTAGGAAATCCAGCTACAGCAAGCTCAATTAGATAGTCACTCTCGCCAGTTCTAATAATATTGTGTGGGGGATAATGGTCATTAGCATGTCTAACTGCATTATCAAGTTCATTTAGTAAATGGTCGAACCCTACAAAAGAGGATCTTGGGAATAGTTGTTGTACGCCTGTCATATTTTTTCTCCTTTTCACAAGCAAGAATTAATTTGAGCCCCTAATAAGGCAGCTCACTCGTTGTTAACTACTAGCTTAATTTTACTTTGAGCTATTAGTTTTATCTCTCGCATAAATCTTTCGTCTATTAGACTTTGCAAGAAATTTTCCCATTCAGTATCGAATAGTATTTGTTCTTCTTCAGTTAGTTCTGAAGAATATTTTTTATTTAGTGTTTCTGCACAAACTAAAGTAGCGGCTACAAATAAATTGGCGCTACCTATTGTTTTTGTTAGATCATTGCCTTCATCGTCAAACATATCAGTTTCATCAGAGATATAACTAATATCCTCTCTTGATTCTAATAACTCAAAAGCCGAATGACTAACAGTATCTTCTGCCTCTGAATATATGTCCAGAGGTTTAGATGCTAGAATATTTTTTATATATTCTTTTAATTGGTTAGAAATCATATCATCCCTTAAACCAAGCTGCTAATAATGCTAAAGCCCCAGCTACCATACCACCTAATACCCACAAAGTTTTTAAACTTGTTTTGCCTTGCGATGCAAGATCTTGTAATTCGGTTATACGTGCTAGTAATAAATCCATATCTTTTGTCATTTTAGATTCTAAAGCTGAAATTCTTACTTCAAGTCTTTCAAACCTATCTATCATATATTGATGCCTCTCAGCACGAAGAGCATCAGCAACTAATATAGCTGATTCAGCACTCTGTAATCTTTTAGAGATATCATTAAGTTCTTCTTTGATGTACTGAATTTCGTCCAATTAGTGTCTCCTGATATAGAATTAACCTACATTAATATTATTATATCAGATAGCTTCTAATAGTCAAAAGATATTTTTTATAAACTCCGTTGTTAGTAAGCTGTTAGACTAACCTGGAAAAATACGGATAATTATTAAATGCCCAAGAATAAGAAATTTGTAATTTACGCTGCTTATCGCTATTAGAAATATCTTCTTTCAAAATAGATAGCATTTCTAAAATAGCTACTAAAACAGGATTAATATTTTTAGATTCGTAATACCCATGCTTATGAGCTGGGTGTTTATTAGTATATTTTGAATAATATGTGGGATTATTAAGTTTTAGTAATGTTTTTTTAACAGAATCTAGAACAGTTTGGGACACATCTTTTTTTAGTTGTAGAGCAATTTCAAAGAACTCAATATCAAAAGCAGTTAGTTTCATGTATTACCTTATTTTGTTAAGTTACTATATAACAGTATTTATTTTCCTGTTAATATTAAATATAGGTTAAAAACAAGCAAGCATCAATAATAATTTTACTTAAATTGCTGCGTACCTACTAACTTTCTACATTCACTCGTTTTTAGATATGTATATTACACTTCTATTTAATTTTTGTGTTGACTTTAAAAAAGCTTTAGTGTATAATTTATCTTAGAGGTGAAACATGAAGATTATAGGAGTATATGACAATATTACCGAAAGGTATGTTAATAAGCAAATACTAGAGCTTAGACAGTTTGGGTATGAAGCAGATGCTATCTCTATAGAAACTGCTGCAGCTAGTTTTGAGGTTTCTAGTACTCCAAGCTTCTTTTTGGAGAAGAACAATAAATATGGATATTCTTTAAATGGAAAACATGATTTTACAAAAATTTTACAATGGGCAAAGAATTCGGGTATAGTATGCAAGTAAATACAAAAAAGTATGGTGGAGATCCTCTTAGAAGCTATAAAGCTTTAATGAGAAAACTAAGTAGAGAGGGTTTATATCAAGAACTTAAGGAACGTGAGTTTTTTAAGAGCAAGGGTCAAAAACGCAGAGAAGATAAGGTTCAAGGAACGTTACGAACTGAAAAGAAACAGCGTCTTAGAATGGAACAACTAGCCAAAGAGTTGCCTATTGTAAAACCTAAACCAAAAACCATCAAGCAAAAAAAGTAAATTTCTGCTTGCATTGTAGGAGTAATTTATATATTCTTATATTAACAAAGTGCTTTATTATTTTTTAAGCACTATTTTTTATAATGGATATTAAATGCTAATCTACTTTAGAGCTTGTGAAAAACAAAATACTATTTCTTACGTAACTCGTTTTAATAATATTAATAAAACAATTATACTGAAAAAATGCTGGTTGTCAATTCAAAATAGTATTTCATCGGAAGATAAGGTAATCTTAATTGAAGATTCCTTATCTTCTGATACCTTAGATTGGCTTTATTCAAACAGTAAATCAGAAATAGTAAAAGTTTCTGTTCCTGAACATTCTTGGGAATTTCACCAGCACACAGTAACACTAGTTGATACACTAGAAAAATACTCTAAGGAATTTCCTGAAGAGTTACACTATATTGTAGAAGATGATTATCTACATACTCCCGATGCACTAAATGTGCTTCGGGATACATTATTTTCATGGAACTACTTTGCAGTTCCCTACGATTATCCAGATAGGTATAACCCGCCTAAGCCATGCCAAGTTTTAGTGGGTAAAGATAGACATTGGAGAACTATTGATAGCGGTACTATGACTGCAATAGCTAAAGGATCTACTTGGCTAACATACATGCCAGCGCTTAAACAAGCAGCTCCTACTAGTAACGATAAAGTATTTGAAGAAATATATAAATCAGTTCCGTGTATAAATCCGCTTCCTGGAGTAGCGAGTCATATGACTGACAGACACCACACCCCGCTGGTAAACTGGACTCACATATGGGAGAATATAAATGTATAAATTACAATACGATCACTTAGCTAAATTTTCTAGCTCAGAAGGATACTGGTCTACTATAGATTGTATAAAAGTAGCTAACAGTATTATAGAAATTACTAAAGCTAAATCTATGCTTGAAATAGGCTTTAATATTGGATATAGCGCAGCTACTTGGATTCAATCAGGTATAAAAACTCTTTACGTGATAGATATAAATTACCATGCTGATACAGAAGCAGCCCTGCACGCAACGAAAGAAACTTTCACCGATGTAAACATTGATTGGCTACTAGCTAACTCTACACATCAAATAGCTAAAGATTGGGAAATACCTGCTGTTGATATGGCTTTTATTGATGGTGAACACACATTTGAAGCTACTCTATCCGATAGTATGTTATCAATGGAAAAAGGCGCTAAATGGTTAGCATATGATGATGTTATTGAAGGTCACTCAAATGGAATTCATGCAGCAATCACGAAACTAGAAGAGCAAGGTATTATAGAGCTAGTTCAAGCTTGGCCTATGACATGGACAGAACAAGGCTATGTAGTATTGGCAAAGGTATTATAATGAAACTAAATAGATTCAACGATAAAAATTATCCAGACTTTATCAGTCATGGAAACCACGCTCAATTTATTTTACCTGTTGCTAAGCATGTGCTAGCAGAAAAAACTATTGGTGTAGATGTTGGCTGCAAAAAACCTGAATGGGCTTATCCAGGAGCTTTATTAGCTGATTTAGAACTTCCTGATGAGTGGCACGCTAACAACTTACCTGAATCAGGTAACTTAGAATACATATTTTCTTCTCATTGCTTAGAACATATTGAAAACTGGGAGGAAACGCTACAATATTGGAAAGATTCACTTGTTTCAAATGGTATAATTTTTCTATATCTTCCACATACAGATTGCGAATACTGGGATACTAGATTTATGCCTACTAAGCGCCACGTAAATAACTTTGAACCAAGTCAGTTAAAATTTTATTTTGAATATAAACTAGGCTTTAAGAATGTATATGCGTCACAAAGAGACGCTGCATTTAGTTTCTGCGTATACGGTGAAAAAGCATGAAAAGCATAGCTATTACCGGAAGTGCTGGATTAATAGGTAGTCATCTTTGCTATAAGTTTTTAGAATTAGGTTATACAGTAATAGGTATAGATAACTTAATTGGCGGCTATGCTTCTAATATGCCAGAACAAAATAAAAGCTTCTATTATTATAATGTTGATATTTTAAATAATAAGAGATTGTCTGAAATATTTAGATTTCATAAACCTGAAGCAGTTATTCATTGTGCTGCACTAGCACATGAGGGTTTAAGTGTATTTGCACCTAAAACAATTGTTGAAAATATTTATGCTGGAACCGCATCTGTAGCCAGCGCCGCCTGTGCAAACAAAGTTGCAACATTTATTAACACTAGTTCTATGGCTAGATACGGAGCACAGCATCCACCTTTTATTGAAGATGAAACTGTTCCTACACCTATTGATCCATACGGATTAGCTAAACTACATGCAGAACAGCATCTAAAACTAATGAGTGATATACACGGTATTAAAGTAATTACAATGGTACCACATAACGTATGCGGTCCGCATCAATGCTATAGCGACCCATTTAGAAATGTTATGAGTATTTTTGCTAATCAACTAAAACGTAATAAACCAATTTATATTTATGGAGATGGCTCACAAAAACGCTCATTCTCTCATGTAAGCGATTGTGTAGACGCATATGTAACTGCGTATAATAATAAACAAGATATACGCTCTGGAGAAGTGTTTAATATTGGACCAGATGATGGAACTGAAATAACAGTAAAAGAACTTGCAGTTAAAGTAAGTAGATACTTTAATATAGAGCCTAATATAACTCACCTACCTGAGCGCCCTAGAGAAGTAAAAGACGCATGGGTTTCTACTGCTAAAGCTAAGTCTGTGCTAAATTATGTAACTAATCATTCTACGGATGATACTATATCTGACACAGTAAACTGGATGCGCGCTCAGCCTAATAGAGATTTTAATTATCATTTAGACTTAGAGATTATTACTGACGCAACTCCTAAGACATGGACTAATAAATTATTTAATGCTTAAGGAAATATAATGAAAAATGTGCTAATATACAACTCGCAAGCAGTTGGAGACTGTATTATAGGAACTCATACTGCAAGACTGTATAAACAAAAATTTCCTAATACTAATATATATTTTTGTACACGAGAAAACCTAGTACCAACTACTTCTGAAGGCGAAAAAGAAAATATAGACATACTACATGTACTTTCGTTACAAGAAGGTATTACAGGAGTAGGTCAGATTGTAAGAACGCCTAATGGCCATTCTGTAAAGCTATTTGGTTCTAACGAAGCTGTAGAGTTTAACGAGATTATTGAACAACATGCTTGGTTTAGTGATCTAGGTATAGTACGCAGTCAATCATCTACACTATTCAAACTTTATGGTAAAGATGACTTTTGGGATACAGAAACTGCATTTAATGTTGGTAGTGAGAAGAATCTTCCAAACGATCATATAGTTATTTCTACAGTAGGCCCATTAGATTGGAACAGAAAAACTAAAAATGAAGCTATGCGTATTAGTTTTCTTACTAAGTTAAAATACTACTTAGAGCAAAATAACATAAAAGCTAGAATAGCACTGTTGGGCAGAGATGTAGAATACGGATCGTTATTGGACTCGCTTAGAAAGCTTAATAATAGTCATATATTTATTGGTCCTATGGGTATACACTCTCATGCAGCAGCGGGACTAGGACTAGATACTATTACGATTCCATCTGTATTTCCAGCAACTTATGACAGTCCAGAACATTATCACAGCGGTTGGCATAAAACATTGAAGTCTACTAATCACTGTGGTAATTATGCTTGTGTGAAGCCTAAAAATTACGTAGAAGATAATAAGTATCCAGAAGGACCACATGCTGCAATGGGTTTTTGGCCTAAAATGTGTGATGAAACTAGCAATGGATTTTCTTGCGTACATAACATAAGTCCTGACGCTATCATAGAGCATTTTGCTGACTGGTATAATCAAAAAGGTAAAAGTCTATGGAACCATTAGTAGTAGTACCATATATTAATCCTCAAGAAATACAACCATTAAAAGAGGCATTAAAATGGGATGTTCCAGTTGTATTTTGGGAAGACAGAGGTAGAATAGGCAGTGATTTAGCGTATCAAACATTGTGGAATACATACTCAGATAGAGATATTATTTTACTGCACGCTGACATGCTTCCTATGCTTGATGATAAGAACAACTCTTGGTATACAAACCTGTGTAACTATGCAAAACAGTTTCCAGAAGCTGGTATGCTAGGAACAACATTATTATATCCAGCTAAAGATGAAGAAGGAAACTTTTATATTCAACATGCTGGTGGGAGATTTGAAAATGGCGAGGCAATACATTACGGAGGAGGGCTTGATCTCTCTAGCGGAAGCGCATCAAGAAAAGTGGAATCAGACAAAGGTCAATACGACGGAAAAATTAGAAGTGTATCCTGGGTTACATTTGGCGGTGTATATTTGCGCCGCGCTATGCTTTCTGCCGTTGGCAATTTTGATCCCAGTTTTCATTGGACTTACTATCGTGATGTGGATTACTGTATTACTGCCCGTAGCCTTGGCTGGAAAATATATCAAACGCCTGTTAAGTTACTTCATTTTGAAGGCAAAGACAACAAAAGACTACAAGCTTCAGACCCAGAAAAAAGAGATAAGTGGCGAATAAACCAGTCTATTTTTATGGATAAATGGAAGTCTAGTAAGCTAATAACTTCTATAAATGAGATAGTATATGAAGAAACAAAACAAATCAGCAGTAAGAGCACAAAAAAGAGCGCTAGCAACATCAAAAAGACGTAAAGCTTATGCTAAACAAAAATACTTGTGGAACAAAGGGATAGGATTATATGAAGTCTACACAAAAGAAGAGCGTGATAAGTCTAATTAGTTATGACGCACATTACCTGCCAGAAAGCATCAAAAGTTATTATAACTACGTAGACGAAATAGTTCTAGGATTAGATAAAGATAGAATTAGTTGGAGTGGTAACAGATTTAGTTTTGACGAGTCTGCTCTCTGGTCTGAGTTAACTAAAATAGACACCGAAGGAAAAATTACTGTAGTTGAAGATAATTTTCATCGCAGTAGAGTTCCCATTGAGAATGATACTCATGAGCGTAACTTTTTAAAAGAACAATGCAGCAATGACTGGATATTCTCATTTGACGCGGATGAAATACTAATTAATGCTAAAGAGTTCTTTGAAGATTTTTGCCCATTAGTAGAAAACTACAAAGATGTAGAGCTAATGTTTACTTGGTTTTTACTATACAAAGAACTGCCTGAAGGGTATCTAATCATTGCAGATGAAAATAGAAATCATGTATTTACTAAAGATGTGCAGGGATTTACTGCTCGTAAAGATCTACATACTTATACTTATTGCAGATGGACAAATGCGCCTAAAAAACTTAAATCTCCTCTAGGCATTTTACACTATAGCTTTTGTAGGCCAGATAAAGATTTAACTGTTAAAGTAAATAATTTTGGGCATTCAATTGAAAGCAAGCGTGATCCGTTCTACGATATACAAAAAACAGTAAACGCTACTAACTATAAAAACATGATTAATTTTAAAACTAGTAATATGGGTCCGCAATGGCCAACGCTAAGACTAGTGCCTAAAGACGAGTTAGAGAGTTATTGCGAGCAAGAAGCGAGGTTGCTATATGGAAACTAATGTAGAAATAATAGGAAAGGTTTTTGATAATCATTCTCTATCTATTGTAAATAGAAACATTGCTTTACAGCTTAAAGATAAAGTAAACTTGACTATATCAGCATTAGATAGCTATGCTCCAGAGCATAAAATATCAGCAGACGATGCCAAAACACTATCCAGTCTTGTAAATAAACCACTAGATCATGTAGATGTTCAAATTAGGCACAGTTATCCTCCTATGTGGCGCTGGCCTGTAAGTCCTAATACAAAAGTTGTTTTTATACAGCCATGGGAGTATATGGCTGTACCCTCTGAATGGCAATATAAGTTTGAAACGTTTGCTGATTTATTAATAACGCCTAGCAATTGGACAAGAGAAGTATATTTAAATAGTGGAATAAATCCTGACAGAGTAATTACCATTCCTAATGGTTTTAATCCAGAAATATTTAATTATTCAAAAAAACCTGATACTAAAATCACTGTATTGTATGTAGGCTGCCATCAGTTCAGAAAAGGCTTAGATATACTACTAAGTGTATGGAGTCAAATAACTAAGCAAGGTACACCCGTTCAACTAATTATTAAAGACACTCCGCAAGTTTATGGGGCGTCTAACACTCAGGAAGATATTGTAAAGCTGCAATACAAAACTAAATGTGCTGATATTATATATGATGATAGTGTCAGAAGTGAACAAGAGATGGCGGAACTATATAAACAAGCGCATATTCTAGTTCATCCGTATAGGGGAGAAGGATTTGGTATGCACGTGCAAGAAGCTATGGCGTGTGATTGTATACCAATTGTAACAGCTGGCGGACCTACTGATGAGTTTGTAAAAGATTTTAAAATCGCTAGCTCTAAAAGAATAGTAAATATGTATGAAATTTTCGGATTAAAAGCTGAAGATTCAATGACTCAAATGGGAAGTCATAAATGGGTGCTAGAGCCAAATGCCAACGATCTAGCTAAACAACTTCACTATGTTATTAATAACTTAAAAAATCTGTCAGTAGATAAGTCATTACTGCATACTTGGGAAGAAGTTGGGAATATGTATTATGAAGCTATAGACAGCATTGCAAGAGCTTCTAGTACAGTTAGGAGTAGACATGTCTGATAGCGATGAAGAATATGATTTAGGTTTTATTTGCGATTTGCCCCCTCAAAAAGGTATAAATAGAGCGCTAAAGGTAACAGTTAATAAATGGAGAGGTGTAGTTAGAGTTCACACTAGAGAGTATTATCAAGATGGTGATACAGGTGAGTGGTTACGAACTACTAATGGGATTTCTGTAACTGAAGAACATGTAGATACTTGGGTGCATCTATTAAGTGAAGCATCAGAGCTAATAACAGATCTATGGAGAAAGAAAGTAGATCTAATAGTAAATAAGTCAGATGAGGAAAAAACGGAATGAATGGCAAGGCTTGGAACGATGAAGAAGAGGTAGAACTAATCAAGTTATACACAGAAGATGAGTTAGATATAGAAGATATTGCAGAACACTTTGGCAAAAAGCCAAGAAGTATTATTAGCAAATTAGTACAGCTAAAGATATACAAAAAACCAGAAGATGAAAAGACTAACAAAAGAAGTGTTAAAAGTATGGTGATTGAGTTAGAAAACATACTAGGCATAGAGATTGAAGGGCTAAATCTTACTAAAAAGTCTAACCTGGAGAAGGTGGTAGACGGCATAAAACTTAAAATACAGGAAAGCGGTAATTTAAAGTAAAATTACATTTGCATACCGTGTTGAAAAGAGTTATATTTATTTTATCGAAATAACAAAAGTATCGAATGACTACATAAGACAAGAGTGACTAAAAGTAATATTTCTCTTGCTTGTCATAAAAAAGTTTGTTAAGATACTTTAGTTGTTGAGAAAAACAACAAATGACAACCAACTAAAAATACATATTATTATAAAGAGGAAACAGAATATGGCTAAATTTGAATATACAGATGAAATGGTAGCTCGCATGGAAGAGCTTTGCGGAAGTGGGGTGACTGAAGATATTATCTCTCAGCTCTGCGATGAATTTGAATTCCCGCGTCGTAGCGTAACTGCAAAACTACGTAAGCAGGGTTTTGACGTTCCGCACAAGCCTAAAGCAGCTCCAACCTTCTCTGACGAAGAAACCAATGAGCTTCGCAGCTTCTTGGAAGATAACGATGGTGTTTACACTGCCGAAGAAATCGCTGAGCGCGTTGCTGACGGCAAGTTTAATGCACGTCAAATTAATGGTAAGGCCCTTAGCCTTGAAATGACTGGCGCTATTAAGCCAGCCGACAAGAAAGCAGCTCCTCGCACTTATAGCGAAGCTGAAGAATCTAAGATCGCTGAAATGGCTGAGAGCGGCGCTTTCATCGAGGATATCGCTGAGGCTCTTGGTAAGAGCGTTCAGAGCATCCGTGGAAAGCTTCTTTCTATGCAACTTAAAGCACCTCAGCGTGACAAGAAAGTTGCACGTAGTGATTCTTATGAGGGGATCGAAGAACTTGCTACTCGCATGACTGTTGCAGAACTTGCTGAGCACTATGGCAAGACTGATCGTGGTGTTAAGACTGTTCTTAGCCGTCGTGGTCTTTCTGCTACTGACTACACTCCTAAAGCAGCTAAAGAGTGATCTTAATCTAGAGGGCGGCAGCAATGCCGCCCTTGCCTTGAGAAAAGTATTGAATCAAGATTCTCCTCTGTATTTATACGACTTAGACGACAGCACATTAGATTTTATATTACAGTTACCACGTGAAGAGCTAGACAAGTATGTCTCAGCTCTAATTAGTCGTTTTTATGGTGATATTTCTGATAGCGAATCAGAGCATATAAATGAGCTTCGTCACAGCTATAAAGCTAGTTTTGCAACAGAAAAACTATACAGAGTTAATTCTTTAATAAATAAAAATTATACAGCTATATACACAAAAACAGGGTTACTACGAGAGTTAGTTCTAGACATATATGGAATAGGTCCTGAAAAGGTAGTAATTAATTAAAAATTTGTCTTGACTATTACTATATTTTTTGGTAATATGATCCTATCAACTAATTGATAGGATTTTTTTATGGCAAAAAAGCAAGAGCAACCGAGTTCAGAGATTTCAGAAACTAAAATTAGGCAAGCCATATGGATGCTTAAAGTAAACAAGACTAAAAAAGCCGTATGTGAACATTTAGGTATCGCATATAACACTAAACGTCTTGATAAGATTATTGAAGATTTCAAAGCTAAAGAAGAGCGTGAAAAACAACTAAAAGAAAAAGCAAAAAACTCTGAGTTAACTGAAGCCACTAAAAAAGAAATAATTAAGTCGTATTTAAATGGTGAAGCACAGTCTGCTATCGCCAAGCTTTATTTTATTTCTGCACCTAGAGTTAAAAAGGTGCTTATGGAAGCTAATATTCCTCTAAGAGCTAGAGGAAAGAATGCAGAAGCTAAAACTGAACATATTGTTCAAGATTTAGATGTTAAATTTAAAGTAGGTGACCGAGCGTTTTCTGGACCGGAAAACTCTTTTGTTAGTATTTTAAAAGTATTTGATGAAGAATATGCAGAACGCCTTAGACAAGGTAGGCAGCGTTGGATTGAGCTGTATCCATGGACACACAAGAGTAGATATGCGGAACCGCAAATTGGTATTCACTATGAAATCTACTGGGAATTAGAAGATGGTAGTTCTTGGAAAATTGATGCTCTAAAAAATCATGTTAGAAGGGTCGAAACATTAATTGAGGAGACAGGTAGGGAAACATATGAAGTATGGATTGAGAGTGAATTCTCTTTTAAAAAGATGTTTGTTCCAAGATCAGAGCTATTTCCTGTGGTAAATAAATAATGACTGTAGATATTCAAAAGATCGCTCTGCGTAGGCTGTTGTCTACGCAGAGCACAGACTTTTATAATAAGTTAGTTAGTAAGTTTTTTAACGATACTAATCTAATCATATTTCGTAAGATTGTAAAATTTTACGAAAAGAATATGCGTATTCCAACTATGCAAGAGTTTTACGAGTCACAAAAAATTGAGAATATTAAAGACTATCTAGCTTCTCAAATTTATGTAGACACTCCAGAAGATCAATATCTATCTAGCCAATTTATTGCAGATCAGCTTCAAGATTATTTTATTCGAGAAGAAACTATAAATTGGCTTGATAAATTTATGGATCAGCTTGAACATCTTGAACGAGTTGAGATAATTGATAGCATTCAAAATCATATTCTAGAATTACATAAGTTCCTGCCAGAAGGCGAGGAACTATTTGACGTTGCAACAATTGATTCTTTCCTTGGAGAAGAACAATTTATTATGTATTCTAGTGGTCTTTCTACTGAATACGATGCTACTAATGGCGGATTTGGTTTAGAAGAGCTTATAATGTTTGGTGGTCGTAGAGGTAGTGGTAAGTCTATTATCACACTTAACACAGCTAAGCATCAGTTTGAGCGTAATAACAACTCAGTACTGTTTATGAGTATTGAAATGAGATATGTAGAAGTATACTATCGTCTTATGAGTATGCTTTCTGGCGTACCATTTATGAGATTCATTAAAAATGATTTAACTAATACTGATAAGTTATTACTAGCTAAAACAAAACTAGAAACATTTTATGAAGCTACTGAAGAGGCTTCTGATCTTTACAACAACCTAGTAAAAACAGGAAATCTAAAAGAGTTTGATTATGGTCTAAAAACTGGCAAAGCTAAGTTTAAAGATAAGCGATTCCATATTGTTGACGATGTTAATTTATCGTTAGCTAAAATTGACCATTATCTAAATCTTATGACTAAAAAGTATGATGTAAAAATGTGCGTAATCGACTATCTAAACATTGTTAAAGTAGAAGATAGAATGGATTGGAAATCGCAAATTGCTATTGCAGATCAGCTAAAAACTCTTAGTCGTAAGTATAAGGTTATGATGGTTTCACCGTATCAGATTGATGCTAGTGGTGAAGCTAGATTTGCAAAAGGTGTTCTTGACTCGGCGGATAGAAGCTTTAGATTTACTCCAGCAGACTTAAATGAAGATCCTAGCGTACTACCATTTGAGATTACTAAGATTCGTAACGGTAAATCAATGAAGTTTAACGTGCATATGGATTGGGAATGTTTAAAGATTGTTCCTGAAAGCAGTAAGGTTATTGAAGGTAAAATACTTAACAAGTATGGAAATGATGAAAAAGAGTTTGCAGGTGATTTAGGATGATAGCCGTTATTGGAGATATAATGTTAGATAGGTATCTGTTAGGTAGCAGTGTTCGTATGTCTCCTGAATGTGATACTGCTCCCGTAGTTAGTGTGTATGAAACTATAGATAAACTAGGCGGAGCAGGTAACACGGCTTTAAATATAAAATATTTAGGAAGTCCTGTAAAACTATTTACAGCAATTACTAATGCTAATTCTGTGCTAGTAGATTTACTGTCTAAAGAACAATTACCTTATGACAGCGTAATAAACTATTCTAACAATGATATTACAAAAGTAAGATTGTATAGTAATGGTGCTTATATATCTAGAATTGATTATGATGATAGTATAGAGTGCGACACCAACCAGCTAGCTAATAAAGTGTTAGAGAGTAGACCTAAGATAATAGTATTAAGTGATTATAATAAGGGTAGTATTATAAACCCTAAGGGAATTATTGATTCTGCTACACAATTAAAAATCCCAGTATTAGTAGATCCTAAAAAAGATTTAAATAAATATAAAAATGCCTTTGTGTTAAAGCCTAACCTAAAAGAGTTTTTAGATTGGGCTAATGAGCAAACTATTACAAAAGATCTAGTAATAGAGTCTGCAAAAATGTTAAACGTAGATAACCTTATAGTGACTAGAGGTTCAGATGGTTGTGTAACTGCTACTAAAGAAGGTGTATATAAAGAATATCCAGCATTTTCTGTTAAGGCTATAGATGTTACAGGTGCAGGAGATAGTTTCCTAGCAGGATTAGCATCTTCTTTATATGAAAATAATACAATAAACAAAGCTATTGAGTTTGCTACTAGAGTATCTGCAATAGCGGTAACAAAGAAAGGAACAGCGTATGTCAAGCGTAACGAGATTTAGTGGTCATATTCCTAAAGGTTGGGGGTATGAGTATATTTTTGCCACTAACGATTTATATTGTGGAAAGATCCTACACTTTAATAAAGTAGGAAATAAGTTTTCTATGCACTTCCATCATAAAAAAGATGAAACATGGTATGTGCAAAAAGGAATGTTCACGTTAAAACTTATTAACACTGAAAATGGTAGTATTACTGAGCAGGTTCTTCGTAACGGTGATTCTATTAGAATTATGCCGCTACAAGTTCATCAGTTAATTGCACTAGAAGATGATAGCGAAATTATTGAAGTTAGTACTGCAGATTCGGCAGAAGATAACTATAGAGTAATGCCTGGAGACAATCAAATTGGATAACCTAGAAGACGTGCTAAGAGATAATAACATTGATTATGTTGTTAATCCTAATAAGCCTACTGAACTTACTGTAAGATGTTTTAGTGGTTTGCACGTCGATTCTAACCCTAGCTTATCTTTAAATCTAGAGAAGAACGTATTTCACTGCTTTGCTTGTGGGCACAGAGGAAATACCCAACAATTTCTAGAAGGCTTAGGTATAAAGAGTACTATTCAAATTGCCTCTAAAATGTCTTTCAAGATTAAAAAGCTTAAGAACAAATTAGACAATATAAGATACCAAGGAGAGGTTAGGCTTCCAGAACCTACAATTGCTTTGAATCATGATTTTAAAGGTATTAGGGCAAAAACTCTAAAAGAGTTTGGCGCATTTTTCACTGACTCTAATGGGTTAAGTGACTATGCGTGTATACCTATTTATCAACACAAAAAACTAAAATTTATAGAAGGCAGGTATAAAGTTCTAAGTAGCTCTATTACTATGCCTAAATACTTAAGAAAGCCAGCTGGGGTATCTGTTAGCGACATACTATTTCCACTTGATAAAATTACAGATTTTTCTCATGTAATTCTAGTAGAAGGTCTTTTTGATGTGTTAAAACTACATGATTTAGGCTATACTAATAGTTTGTGTATTTTTGGCACACAAAACTTTACAGCCCAAAAAGCTAAATTGCTAGACGAATATGGCTGTAGAAAAGTTACTATTTTAATGGATGGCGATGCCGCAGGAAAGCAAGCAGCTTCTAAAATAGAAAAGCTATTAGAGCAAAGAAATATAGAAACTAATACTATAGTATTAACAGACGGGTTAGACCCAGGTAGTTTTAATAAAGAAATAGCTGAACATTTCTTAGGCAATGTTGAAGATAATTTATATTTGACGAATGCTTAAAACTGTAATATTATGACTAATATGTTACACGCAACCACAAAGAGAACTCATGACACAAAAATTCCTTCTAGTATTACCATCACCACTAAAAAATGCTGTGCCAACCGTTTTAAAAGAATACAACAATAAAATTAAATTTGACGTAGTATATCTAAGTTCCGAACCAAAAGAAAAAATCCTTAAAAAAGACGTTGATCTAGATATGTCTATTTTTAAGGACTATGATATTATTTGTCCGATAGGCGGCGACGCCTTAAAATATGCTTGTGGTGTCACAGGCATTATTAAGTATAATGGACATGTGCTTAATGAAAAGTTTATTCCTATTCTAGATCCTGGAATGGTGTTTATTAAGCCTCAATATGCAGATGATATTAAAAAAGCATTTGCAAAGCTCAACAGTATTATTTCTGGTGAGCAACCTTTGGTGCATAATAAATCATACACTCATTATACTGATGAAATCGACTTTTTGCCGTATCTTAAAAAATTGCAACAAGCAGATGTTATCTCTGTCGATACTGAGACTTCAAGTTTGTCTCCGAGAAAAGGCAATATTCTAGGATTTGTATTTAGTACTCAACCACACGAAGGTGTGTATGTTGAGGCACACATCATTGAACACTATTACGACGAGTTTGAAGAAATCTTCAAAACAACTAAGTGCGTTTTCCATAATGCAAAGTTCGATATTCAGTTTATTGGGTATGAGTATGGATTTGAATTTCCAGACTTTGAAGATACCATGCTTATGCACTATTGCTTAGATGAGAGTGTAGGTACGCACGGCTTAAAACAGCTTGCCATGAAATATACTGATCTTGGTGATTATGAAAAAGAACTAGATGATTATAAAAAAACTTGGGCTAGACAGCATAAGATTAAACTAGAAGATTTTAACTATGGAATGTTGCCTCCAGAAATCCTTGCACCATACGGCTGTAAGGATGGCGATGGCACTATGCAGCTTTACAAAAAGTTTAAACCACTTATTGACAAAAATCCTCATTTTGTTAATCTGTACAATAATCTTCTTAAGCCTGCAATTATGTCTATCATTCACTTGGAGTCGAATGGCGGCCCTATTAGTATTGATATTCTAGATGATCTTATCCAAGATTATAAAATTGATATTGAAGAGACAATGAATGAACTGGCATTTGATCCAGCTATTCAAGAGTTTGAAGAGCTAACTGGGAAAACATTTAATCCTAATAGCGTGTATCACCTAAGACAAGTTCTTTTTGATATTTTAAAGCTTAAGCCTATTAAAAAGACAGACACAGGGGCATTTAGTACTGATGCTGAGGTTCTAGAGCAGCTTAAGCACCCTATTACAGAAGCCATTCTTGACCTTCGTAAGAAAGTTAAACTAAGTCAAACATACCTTAAAAATATTAAGGAAGGTGTAGACAGTGATTCTCGTCTAAGATCTAGTTTTAACCTTACTGGTACTACTTCTGGTCGTCTAAGCTCTAGCGGTGTTCTTAATTATCAGAACCTGCCTAGAGATAAAGATGCAGGTATTAAAAAGATTTTTAAAGCAAGAGAAGGCTATAGTATTGTTCAAGCCGACTTAGGTACTGCAGAAGTTTATGTTGCTGCGGCATTGTCTAATGATAAGTTCCTACAGCAAGCTTTTATTCAGAAGCTTGACTTCCACTCTTACGTAGCTAAAAACATGTTTAAGCTGGATTGTTCTGTTGGCGAGGTCAAAGATCAGTTTCCAGATTTAAGACAGTATTCTAAGGCTATCACCTTCGGTATCCTATATGGAGCCGGACCTTCTAAGATTAGTGAAACTGCTAACATTACTATGGAAGAAGCTAAAGATTTTATTAAGAAGTACTTTAGAGAAGCTAGTAGTCTTCGCAAGTGGATTGACGCATGTCTTTCTACAATTGAAACAAACTACTTTATTTATAGTGCTTTTGGTAGAAAACGTAGACTTCCAGAAGTGGGATCAGATAATAAGGGTGTAGCAGCTCACGCGGCTCGCAGCGGACTAAATTTCTTAATCCAGAGCGTAGCTAGTGATATTAATATCTACGGACTTATTGACACAGTAAACTGGGTAAAAGAAAATAATCTTCAAGACGATATTAAACTTTTTGCAACAGTACACGACTCCGTCGTAGCGGAAGTCAAGAATGAACTGCTGCCTTTGTATGCTAAAACATTAGTAACTAATCTGCAAAAAGATAGAGGAGTATTTATTCCAGGCTGTCCCATTGTAGTTGACGTTGAAGCAGGCCCATCGTGGGGCGAACTAAGTAAGTATGAGTTACCTAAGTAAATTTTATGGAATAACTTTTCCAGCTTTTGCGTTGTATTCAGTGCCTTTTGATTATAAGATTGGCACTGATACGATACAAATACAAAAAAAAGAATTTCACGACTGGCACATAATAGATAGGTTTGATAAAAATAAAACAGTACTAGAACGATACTTATCTGTAAAATCAGATGAAATTAATTTTGATGCTACATGTCTTAATTTAACTCATGTAATTAATAAACCAGTAAAGTGGTTGATAGACTCAAAAGCTAAGATTTATGATGTTAGCAAGAAACAAAAATTTGAAGCTAAAAACTTACCTATAATTAAAGTAAGAAAAAATGCGGTATGGGTACCTAGCGTTAGTTATCCTTTTGAATTGCCTGTAAAACTAATAGATAGTAAAGAACTATTAAATCAGCATTTAACAATAGTAAAAATTGATAAGGTGTGGGTTATATACAAAGTAACATCATTTAAAACAAATGTTACTGAAATAAATTTATAATGAACAGTAAGATAAAATATAAAATACGTAAAGCTACAATCTCAGATAAGATATATTTTAATAGAGACGATATATTAGATATTCCTTTTCAAGATTTCAGATACGTATTATTTAACTATAATTTAGGTGATACCTTTTATTCAACTCTAGAGTATGATGAAGAAACTGGAATGTGTAGCGTTCCCAGTGGTTCTTGGCACAAGCTAGAAATACTAGAGTTAGAAGATCTAAGAGCTAATACAGATAAACAATCTTGGTCATTCAAGGGTAGTTTAAGAGCCGAGCAACAAGCTGTTGCAGATAAACTGCTTCAAGGGCACAAGCTATATAGCGGGTTAATAAAAGCAGATTGTGGCTGGGGCAAAACATACTTAGGTACCTATCTAATTGGTAACTATAAAAAACCAACAATTATAATATGTCATACTAAACTATTAGCTTATCAATGGTTAGACGCAATAAAAGAACTAATTGATGTTGAAGAAGTTGGTTTTGTAGGTGACGGCAAAGAATCAATAAAACCTATAACTATAGCAATATACAAATCATTACTAACTAGACTAGACAAAGTATTGGATCAGTTTGAAGTGGTGTTTGTAGATGAAGCGCACCTTTGTCCAGCAGAAACATTTAGTAAAGCTGTAAATGGAGTTAATGCTCGAGTAAAAATAGCTTTAAGTGCAACACCTACTAGAAAAGACGGATTACACATTATATTACCGGACTTCTTCGGTCCAAATAGAATAATAGCAGAAAATGTAGATAAGCTATCTGCTTCAGTGCAATTAGTTAATACTCAGGTACCTTTTAGAATTATAAATCCTAACAGAGATTGGACTAGGCAGCTAACAAAGTTAGCAAAAAACAGTGCGTATTTAGATTTAATAGCTCAAATAGCTAGAGATAAAATAGCATATGGTAGATGCCCACTAATATTAAGTGAGCGTATCGAAATGCTAGAAGATCTGCAATCTAGAATACCTAATAGTGTTTTATTAGTTGGAAGCACTAAAAACGCACAAAGAGAAGATATATTAAAAAACGCTGGAACTAAGTATTCTGCCATATTATCTACTAAAATATTTGATGAGGGCATAAGCTGTCATAGATTAGATACTTTAATGTTTACTTGTCCAGGTAATAACTATGCCAAGCTAGAGCAGCGAATTGGTAGAATATTACGAAGACACCCAGATAAAAAAGATCCATTAATTATAGACTTTTGGCTAACAGGTCCTATAGTATATAATCAACAGCAGGGACGACTAGAATGGTACAGAAAGCAAAATTACGAGATACTAGAGAACTAGAAACTATTAACGCTGCTATTGATCTAGCTACTGCTGGTTGTTTTGATAAAGCCATAAATTTAACAAAAAGAAAGCTTACTGGAATTCATTATTTTTCCTTTTTCTTAAAGGGCTGGAAAGCACAGACTATGAATGACCATGTAAAAGCAATAAGTTATTTTGAGCAGTCTCTAATTAAGAACCCGTTAAATGAGGATGCAATAACTGGCTTAGCTTCTAGTTATTTAGAAATTGGTGAGTTTAGTAAAGCAGAAGAGTGCGCTGAGCAGTTATTATTACTTAATCCTAAAAAGCCCCAAAACTATTTGACCTATGCGTTAGTATTAAGTAAAAAATATAAAGGTAATATTGAAAAGCAGATCAAAGCTACAGACAACTTTTCTAAAGCATATCATCTATTAAAATCTGAATTTAATAACTCAGAAGAACATTTACGTATGTTAACAGATATATTAACTGGTTGGGGTGCAAGTTTACTCTCTACTCACAACTACGCAGAGTCTGTAGCATTACTAAATGCCGCTGAAGAGTTTGTTCCTGGAGATCCACTAATTAATAAAAATCTAGCCTCAGCATATTCTAGCTTACTAAAAATAGATGAAGCCATATTAGCTTCACAAAAGGCACAAAAGGCTGAAGATTATGAAATAGTAATGGATTCGCTGTATCAAGAAGGCATGTTACAACTACTAAAAGGTGACTTTCAAAAAGGTTGGAGACTTTGCGAATTTAGATTAAAAACTAAACAGTTTCAAGGATTAAATAATTATAATATACCTAATTGGAACGGGGAACCTCTACCAGCAGATAAAAAGTTATTAGTTTATCAAGAACAAGGATTAGGCGATTTATTACAATTTTCAAGATATTTACCTCTAGTACACTCTAGAGCTTCAAATATTGATATTGAAGTAATAGCTAACCAATATGAAAAATGGGAAGATGCTACAAAAGAACCCAAATCTTTTAGAGAGTTCTTACACAATAACTACAGTGATTATGTAACAGATTCTTATGTTAGAGGTTGGGGTGACAATAATTACTCTAAATATACTTATAAAGTATCTTTTATGAGTTTACCTAGGATTTTCAGAACTTCTATAGATACTATACCTGCCATACCCAACTTTAAAGAATATAAGGTTAGTAGTGATATGGTGTTAGTGCCAAACTATGATATGGGCGTACTATGGCAAGGATCTAAAGCGCATCACAATGATATAAATAGGTCTATTCCTGTGGAACTAATAGAAAATTTTATTACTAAGCATAGTAACTTAAAGTTTTTAAATCTACAGTTAGATAATGATGAAAGAATAGCTAAATTACCAAATATAGATTATCACAGCGATAAGTTAAATTATTTAGATGATACTTTATTACTATTAAAAAGATGTAAAGTTATAGTAACTGTAGATTCTATGATAGCTCATTTAGCAGGAAGTGCAAATATTAAAACACTTGTATTACATGCTTTTTCTCCTGACTGGAGATGGTTATTAGATAGAAAAGATAGTCCTTGGTATCCTTCTATTACAAATATCAGACAAAAACAATTAAGAGATTGGAATTCAGTATTTGAGCAATTAGATCAGGAAATTAAAACACTATTTAATAGTGACTTTAATATTGACTAATGCTATATAAAATTATATTATGGTAGTACGATACAACTGGTGTGAGATAACTTCTATAACAAAAGTTCCAGAGTCACAGCTTATCTTAATGTTTGCTTTATACGTAGGCACTAAAAAACCGTTATCAGGTAGTTTAGAGCTATTAAGAAAAAAGCTTCATTTAGATAAAATGCCTAGTACTCTGGTAAACTATGGGTATATAGGAGTTTATAACACTGGCGTATTTTCTCACTACAAAACAATTGAGCCACAAAGCTATATACGTGATTGTTCTTTTTTACACATGAGATTTACAGCTAAAGAAAAAAGCGATTATTTATATATATTAAGTCAGAGATCTATAGTAAGCAAAAACAATTGGATACCTGAGCACTACGTAGAACAACAATATCACACTAACCCTTTGATAAGAAAAATCAAAGATAAAATCACATTTCCACTGGAGAACTAAATATGGGAAGAGACTGGACACAACTTAAAAAACCGCAAGCACAATCTAATAACTCACGCGACATTGAAAGAATCCGCATCGACGGAGCAGAAACACGAGTAAGATTTGTTGGGCCTGTTATGCCTCGTTACGTTTACTGGGTAGTAACAAATGAAGGTAAAAAATATCCACTAGAATGCTTGAGCTTCGATAGAGAGACCGAGCAATTTAATTCAAGCAGAGACCCTATTAAAGAACTGCCTGACTATATCTATTCAGAAAAACCACAGTTTGCTTATATCTGTAACGTAATTGACAGAAAAGATGGCAAGCCTAAGCTTTTGGATCTTAAGACTACTATTTACAAGCAATTAGTAGACTACGCAATGAACCCTGACTATGGTAGCCCTGCAGATCCTGATAATGGTTATGATATCACTATCAAGCGTGAAAAAACTGGTCCGCAACCACAAAACGTTAAATATACAGTTATGCCTAGTCGTAACACCATACCTTTGACTAAAGAAGAAAAAGAAATGGAATTGTTTAGCCTTGATACTATTTTCAAGCGCCAAACTTATGAAGAACAAAAAGAATGGCTCTTAAAGAATACTAGCTACTTTACTGAAGAAGTAGCAGGTGACCTTAATAGCACTGAGGGAATGGAGGATCTATGAGCAAAAAATCCTTAAAAGATTTAGCAGCTAATTCGGGGCTTGAAAGAGCCCCGACTACTCAATCTGATACCACACAACTACCTGCAGGGTTTAGCTCTATAGATGGTGATAAAGTAACTATTGATATGAATTTTTTAAGGAAAATGAATATCTTTTTTGCAACTCCCTGCTATGGTGGAGCTGTAACAGACCAATACTTTCTAAGCATGTTTAGAATGTCGCAAGTGCTAATGCAGCACGGCATTCGTTTTAGAATTACTACTCTTAGAAATGAAAGTCTAGTTACACGCGCTAGAAATATTCTGACAGCTATGTTCTTAGAAGATAAAAGTTGCACACATCTTATGTTTATTGATGCAGATATCGAGTTTGATCCTGATGCAGTTATTAGAATGCTTGCAATGGATAAAGATATTATTGCAGGAGCTTACCCTAAAAAGACTATTAACTGGGGTCAAGTTCAAAATGCGATACAATCTGGTAAGACAGAACAAATTGCCACATACGGTGCTGATTACGCAATTAACTTAAAAGCTGATCCAGAGACTAGACGTGTTAGAACTCATATGGGTGCTGTAGAAGTTTTAGACGCGTCTACAGGTTTCTTTATTGTTAAGCGTGAAGTAATTGAGCGCATGGTAAGAGAATACCCAGATCTTCATTATAAGAACGACTCTTCTATCGATCCAAAGTTTAATCCGCATTGCTACGCATTCTGGGATACTGAGATTGATCCTACCGATAGGCGTTACCTATCAGAAGACTATGCGTTCTGCCGCAGATGGCAACGTATGGGAGGAGAGATTTGGGTTGATCCTAACACTAAGTTAAACCATGTTGGTAGTTATACATTCGAAGGTAATCTAGCAAATATATTGCAAAGGGCATAATGAAAATATTACATGTAGCGGACATTCATATAAATCTTCATAAGAAGAAGATTCCTTATGAGTGGCAATTAAATAGATTTAATGCGTTATTTCAAAAGCTTTTAGAACTAGAACAAGACTGTGACGTTGTTGTTCTAGCTGGTGATATATTTGATAAAAAACCAGAGCCTGATGAAATATGCGTATTTTTAAGCTATGCTAATTCTGTTACAAAGCCTACTTTAGCAATACCGGGTAATCACGAAGCATCTACAAAAGGTAATACATTTTTAGAACACTTTGAAACTGAAAATGCTATTAATAATAAAAACTTCATATTACACACAAAAAATGCTAGAACAGTAATTAATGGTCAAGGTTTTCAGCTATTTCCCTACGGAGAAATGCAGGTAGGTAATATACCTACGTATGTAGAAGGCGATATTCTTATAACTCATATTCGAGGTGAAGTTCCTCCCCACATCACCGCAGAATTTGATTTTGATAAGTTAAAGCCTTGGCCATTAACACTACTAGGAGATTTACATTTTAATCATAAGTATAAAGACTACAATGTATACTATTCAGGTAGCCCTATTAATACTACTTTTGATAGAGATGCAAGTAGAGAATATGGTGTAAATATAATAAACTATACAGATGCTGATAACTATTCAATTGAGTTTGTAGATTTAGGTCTACCAAAGCTTATAAGAAAGACTGTAGATGTATCTACAGAGCTAGTAGCAGATAAATTTCATCATGTTGTATACGAAGTGACTGGAACTATAGACAATCTAAGTAAGATTAAAAATCATGAATTGCTAGATAAAAAGATAGCAGACAAGCCTTCTGAAAACTCAGTATTAGACTTAACTGATAAGTCACTGTTAGAAGAGCTTAGCCTGTATCTAGATTTCATAAAAGTAGAAAACAAAAACAGCGTGTTAAAGCTGTTCTCAAAGTTAGGTATAAAATAATGGGCGTAGTATTAAAGACACTAGAATTTAGTAATATGTTTAGTTATGGGCCTAATAATAAACTAATACTGAATCAAAATAAAATAACACAGTTAGCAGCTCCTAATGGTAGCGGTAAAAGCTCTTTAGCGTTAATAATTCAGGAACTGCTCTATAATAAGAATGTTAAAGGCTTAAAGAAGTCAGACATTTTAAATAAATATAATAATGCTAAAACATGGGAAGCAAAACTGGTATTTAGTATTGATAGCGATGAATATGAGTTAACTTCTAAACGACAGGGTGCATCAACTAAAGTATCCATTATAAAAAATGGAGAAGATATAAGTGAGCATAAAGTACTAGATACTTATAAAGAGCTATCTAACTCAATTGGTAGAGACTTTGAAACCTTTAGCCAGCTAACATACCAAAGTAGTACCGATCTACTTGAGTTTCTTAAAGCTACAGATACTAACAGAAAAAAGTTTTTAGTTAATTTATTTAATCTTTCTAAGTATCTTGATATTGGAGATAACTTAAAAACTTTAAATAGTGCTAAAGAAAGAGAATTAGCCGGTAAAAATGGCGAACTAAAGACTGTTCAACAATTTCTAACACAAAACCAAGTACCTGAGAAAGCAGAAGTAATTGACGTTCCTATAGTAGATGAATCATTACTGCCAGAAATTGAAAAATTACAATCCGAAATTAATGAGCAAAAATCTATATGCACTAAAATTGATAAAAATAACTTGTATATACAAGAACAACAAGCTTTAAAGTTTGATATTGGAATGACGTATACAGAACTAGATCCAGAGATTATTAAAGTTCTAGAAGAAGAAAAAAGCGCAGTATATAAGGAAGAGTCGCAAAAAACTAAAGCTGTAAAAGATATGAAAGCTTTAGATACTTCTGACCACTGCTATGCTTGTAAACAATCAATAGACAATTCTAAAGCTAAACAGCTAAGTGAAGCACTAGCTTTAGAGATAACTGAGTTAGAAGCATCTATGGCTTCTAGAAATAAAATAATAGAAGATCTAAACTCTAGAGTGTCTAAAAATAAAGCAGAGAAAAAAGCTTACGATGATAATCAAAAAGCTATAGATCGATTTACGCAATTATCTCAATTGATAGATGTAAATACACCTAAAGAATATCCAGACTTTAACAATATTTTTATTAAGTTAAAAAAACTAAAAGACTTATACGAATCTCAAAAGCAAGCTAGAGAGCAGGCGTTAAATTACAACGAAAGTGTAAAAATTAGAAACGCTAAGGTAGATGCCCTAAAAGAGCAAATTATAGATTTTAAAGCTAGACAAGAGCTAATAAAAAATGATATAGTTAATATTCAAGAAGAGATAAGCAATCTAACAGTATTAAGAAAAGCTTTCTCTACTTCTGGAATAGTAGCCTATAAACTAGAAAACGTAGCTAAACAACTTGAAGACAGTATCAACTATTATTTAGCGCTGTTAAGTGATGGTCAGTTTCAAGTTTTATTTAGACTAACCGGTGATAAACTAAATATAGTAGTAATTAATAACGGTGAAGAAGTTAGTATAGAATCGTTATCTGGTGGTGAGTTTTCTAGGGTACAAACTTCAGTGTTATTAGCTGTTAGAGGCACGCTTTCTAAAATAGGCGGTAAAAGTATAAACTTACTGTTCCTAGATGAAATTACTGGAGTACTTGATGAAACAGGCAAAGAGCGCCTATTTGAAGTACTACAAGAAGAAAAAGACTTAAATGTCTTTTTAATATCACATGACTATTCTCACCCTCTAATTCCACGTATAGAGATTGAGAAGAAAAATAATATAAGCACTATCCGCTCTTGAGAGGGCGGATAGATTCTTTTATGAGTAAGGAGAAACTAAATGATTACAATTGGAAAAAATCCAATTAAATTCCAACTAAAACAAAGCTTTAAAGATGATCTATATAATACCCCAGTAACTTGGGGATATGGTGGATTATCTGCTTTTACCTACTATAGAACTTATGCTAGAAAAAAAGATAATGGCAAACTAGAAACTTGGTCTGAGTGTGTAGTTCGTGTTATTGAGGGTATGTTCTCAATTCTAAAAACTCACTCAATTACTTCAGGTCATACCTGGGATGAAAAGCGTGCACACAAACTAGCAGAAGAAGCAGCTTCCAGACTTTATACTTTTAAGTGGACTCCACCAGGTCGTGGATTGTGGATGATGGGAACTGACTTTGTATGGGAAAAAGGCGGAGCTTGTCTAAATAACTGTGCTTTTGTTAGCACTGAAAATATTGATGCAGAACTATCTAAACCATTCGCTTTCCTTATGGACATGAGCATGGTGGGTGTAGGTGTTGGATTTGACACAAAAGGAGCTGGTAAAGTAGCTTCGTATGTGCCGCAGGGAGAAGCAGAGCTTATCACTGTTGAAGACAGTCGTGAAGGCTGGGTAGAATTGATTTCTTGCCTAATTGACTCTTATCTAGAAGAAGGCTCTAATCCAGTAATTCCTGACGTAAGCTTAGTTCGTGCGTATGGTGAGCCTATTAAAGGGTTTGGCGGTGTAGCGTCTGGGCCTGAGCCTCTTGTACAAGGATTTAACGGTATTCGTGATATCTTAGATACTCGTGCACGTAGTTCTAATCCTCTACTAACCTCTGTCGATATTACTGATATTATGAATATTATTGGTAAGATTGTTGTTGCAGGTAATGTTCGTCGTACTGCTGAAATTGCCTTCGGCGAACCTGATGATGAAGAATTCACTAAAATGAAAGACTGGCAACACTTTGGTGTTGAGACTGGATCTACTGCACCTATCGAACTTAAAGAACTTAGCGTAGAAGATTACGACGCTTATAACAGTGATTGGAACGGTAGAGCGGCAATTGCTAAAAAGTATGCTGATAAAGTTTGGGCGTATAAATTTGGCGGATGGCGCTGGGCATCTAATAACTCTCTATTTGCAAAAGTTGGTATGGACTACACTACAGCAGCTGAGAGTATTGCAGTAAATGGAGAACCAGGTTTTGCATGGTTAGAAAATATGCAAGCCTACGGACGTATGAAAGATCCAGCTGACTGGAAAGATAGTAGAGTTCGTGGAGGAAATCCTTGTTTAGAGCAGTCATTAGAACCTTATGAACTATGCTGCTTAGTAGAAACTTATCCTGCAAAGCATAAAGATTATTGGGATTTCCAGCGTACGCTAAAGTTTGCTTATCTGTATGCTAAAACAGTAACCTTAGTTCCTACACACTGGAGAGAAACTAACGACGTTATTAAGCGTAATCGTAGAATCGGTACTTCCCAGAGCGGTATTCAGGAAGCGATTCTAAAGTTTGGAAGACGTAGATATCTTGATGAATTCTGTGATAGAGCTTATAATTATGTAAACTATCTAGACCATAAATATTCTGAATGGCTTGGAATTCCTTTATCAGTTAAAAAGACTAGCGTAAAGCCAAGTGGTACTGTATCTCTCGTAGCTGGAGCCCTACCTGGTATTCACCATGCAGAATCAGAAAGCTACTACAGAACTGTAAGAGTGTCTAATACTAGCAAGTTACTTCCAATTCTTCGTGCTGCTAACTATAGAATTGAAACTGCTGCAAGTGATCCACTAAGAACTTCTGTTGTTTATTTCCCAGTGGTACACGAAAAAGGTACTATCAGTAATAAAGATGTTAGTATTTGGGAACAGTTTGCTAATGCTGTTGATCTACAGCGTGAGTGGAGTGACAACCAAGTTAGTATCACAATAACATTTAGAGAGCATGAAAAATCTCAAATTGCTAGAGCGTTAAGCTGTTTTGATAAGCAATTAAAAGGTGTTAGCTTGCTACCGCTAAGTGATCACGGATACGCACAAGCTCCGTACATTGCTACTCCTAGAGAAGAAGTTGAAGCTTATGCTGCGTCTCTATTACCTTTAGATTTTAGTTCACTAACTACTGAAGGTGAAGATGCTAACTCTAACAAGTTCTGTGATAGTACAGGTTGCGCTATCTAAACTATGTACACAATTTATACAAAAAGCACTTGCTCATATTGTGTAAAAGCAAAACAACTATTAAGCAGTAAGAGTCTTGAGTTTCTAGAGAAAAATATTGAAACTCCAGAACTCAGACTCGAACTGCTTGCTAGATATCCACAAGTAAAAACAGTTCCACAAATATATTTAGGAGATGTTCATATTGGTGGGTATGATGATCTAGTAAAATACTTTGAGCAAACTATTTAAAAAACTTTTTTGACTATTAGCTTATAAATTGCTATCTTTAACTCAAGGAGTAATTTATGGCAAATTTAAGTAAAACTAAGGGTAGAACCTATGAATATGTTGTAAGAGATATATTTACAGATGCCTTTAACACACAATTTGAAAGAGTGCCCCTATCGGGCGCTCTTTCTTATTTAAAAGGAGATGTATATGCTCCGTGGAAACCAGACTTTCCATGGTGTATAGAAGCAAAGCACCACAAAGAAGTGCCTTGGAACAATATACTAACGGCTAAAAGCTCACTATTGCTAGATTTTTGGAGACAAACTACTAGAGAAGCTGCGGTAATGAAAAAGCTACCGCTACTAATATATAGATGGGACAGAAGTAAAAACTACGTATGTTGGATAGATGATGATATAAATATAACCAATTATCTGCTTATAAAAAGCGGAGACTGCGAATTTAAAATGGGTTTATTAGATGATTGGATTGTTAAAGCTAAAATAAAGCTTAAAGGTAATGTATAATTGTTCTTGCTATTAGCTAGTTTATATGTTAATATTACATATGATAATTAAATTAAGAGGAATACCGTGGTAACAAATTGGGACGATCTTGCAGAATTAACGCAAGCAAAAAAAGCTGTAGAAAATGCTAACAACTTACTTTTGATTGATGGAGTAAACTTAGCGTTTAGATATCTACAACGTAAAAACTATAATAACTTTACAGAAGATTATATTAGAACGGTTACTAGTCTTGGCAAAAGCTATGAAGCTAAGCGCATTATTTGCTGCTTTGATTCTGGAGCATCTGCCTATAGAAAAAATCTATTTCCCGAATACAAAGCTAATAGAAAAGTTGAACGCAGTGAAGAAGAGCAAGAACGCTTTACTGAGTTTTTTAACTGCTTATCAGACACTATTGATGCACTACCTTTTGAACACTTTAAGTTTAAAGGTATTGAGGCAGACGATCTAATTGCTTATTTTACTAAAAATCTCAGCTCTAAATACAAGCATACTTGGATTGTATCAAGCGATAGAGACTTGTACCAGCTTCTAAAAGAAGATGTTAGCATTTTTAATATGTATTCTAGAAAAGAAATTAACTTAGAATATCTAGCTGAAAACTTTGAACTAAGCCCTCGAGAATATGCAATGGCTAGAATGATTGAAGGTGACTCTGGCGATAATATTAATGGTGTTGATGGCATTGGTCCTAAGCGTAGTATTGCTTTAGTAAAAGAATACAAAACTTTAGATAACTTAATCAACAGCCTTCCTATCGCTGGAAAATCTAAATATATTCAAAACCTAAACAAGAGTATTGATACTCTTACTAGGAATGAAAAACTAATTAATCTGTTAGATTATATTGAAGAGGTATTAAAATCTGTAGAAAAACAGGATTTAATACTTGATATGTTAGACAAAGCTGTTAAGGAATAATAATGAAAGTTAAACTGTTTGCATGTAGCCAACCGATTGATGGGGAAATAGAAGGGTTAGAAGATATTCAAGACATTATTGCATATTGTGCTAAGGTATCTAATCCACAGTTTCAAACAGACTTTGAAAACTCTGAGCGTTTACTAAATTACTTAATCGAAAATCAACATTGGTCTCCTTTTGAGATGGCTAGCGCTACTATGGAGATTGAAACCACTCGTGACATTGCTAGACAAATGCTTCGTCATCGTTCTTTTTCTTTTCAAGAATTTAGCCAGCGTTACAAAGAAGTAGATGCTATTGGAGAATCTTTTGTAATTCGTGAAGCTCGTTTACAACACCCTAAGAATCGTCAAGATTCAGTTGAGTTGGATTTAACTAGGTCTTTTGATAGAGATTTAGATAGAGAATGGCGAGTTGAACAAGAAACAGTTATTAAAGCAGCTAAAAAAGCTTATGACTGGGCTTTGGCAAATGGGATTGCAAAAGAACAAGCTCGCGTAGTTCTACCTGAAGGTAATACAGTTTCTCGTTTGTATATGCAAGGAACTATTCGTTCGTGGATTCATTACATTGAACTTCGTTCAGCAAACGGTACACAAAAAGAGCATATGCTAATTGCAAAAGAGATTGGTAAAGCGATCTCTAAAATATTCCCATTAGCAGCTACTATTAATGATAAGGAAAAATAAAATGACAACTACTTCAAATACAAAAGCCGCTACAGCTACTGTAACGGCTAAACCTGTAGTTAAACAGGAACTAAAAGAAGAAAGAATTAGAAACGTAGACGATACAGCAGTATGGACAGTAATTGGTATTGAAAATTGTCCATGGACTGCTAAAGCACTTGAACTGCTAAAAGAACATAAAGAACCTACTAAGCCTGTAATACTTAATCCAGAATGGCAACGCAGACTTATTGTAGAGTATAAAACTAAAAAGTCTCCAGCAATATTTAAAGGAGCAGCTTATTTTGGTAGTTATGCCGAACTAGAAAATTACTATAAATGCTGGTTTTTTTCTGAGAGAGAAAAGTTCTAATAAAAAACCCCGGAATTTCCGGGGTTTTTATTTATTATCTTTTGCCCTTACGTTGAACAGGCTTTGCAGGGTTAGTACCATTTACAGGGTGTCTCATTGGAGCTCCTGCAGTTACTTTTTTACCCTTCATTCCGCCAGATACAGTTGCTCCATCATTAATAGAGCCACGGATTCCAGCTTCGTTAGAGTTTGGATAGTTTACCTTTACTCCGCGCATTGCAGGTGTTCCTCCAGCTGTTGGCATTGGTGCGATAATTGGACTTACTAGTCCTTCACCTGAAGCTTGAGTAAAGTATTCAGATGGATTACCAGAAATAGTGTTATCTGCGCCAGCCATATTGTGCATTTTTGCCATATGTTATCTCCTAATTAGCGTTTTGGTTTATTTTTTATAGGTATCATGCCTCTACTCTCGTGTCTAACTGGAATATAGTTTAGAGAGTTGATGCTTGGGTGATCTGCGCTTGATAACTTAAGTAATGTTTCATCTACTCCTTGTTTATTAACAGGGTAGTACTGCTCATCACCAGTATTAGGCAGAAATATAAGATTATTCTTTTTAATCATCGGATTTACTCCTTATATATACATTATAGCATACCGAATATGTAAGTCAATTTAATTTTTTACAATTATTTTGGTGCAGTAGCATCTTCATAATATTGTATGATAGTTTTTTGTTGCTTAATAAATCTAAGCATTTCTTGAGTGTTAAAAGCTAGATTCTCATAGCTATCAGGGGTTATAGCATACCAAACTGGATCACTTTTAAGCTTATCTAAGTTATTTTGAGTTATAACTATAAAATTAACTGGTTTAGTAGTTACTGCTCTAGGTTTGTCCGGTGCTATAATTGGTGGTGTATCAGGAACTGGTAATACTTTGGGAGCGTCAGAACCACCAACACACCCTGCTAATAGTACAGCACTACTGACCGCCAGTAGTAGATTCAATTTCTTTAAATACATTTTTAGTACCTCTATTTATTGCTTTCTCTATTAATTCAGGTTTTTGTTCACTTAAATAGCCTAAATCATGTTCTTCCATAGCTTTTAATGCGTCTCTTGCTTGTTGTTCTGCCGCAGCTTTAGCTGAGCTTACTTCACTAAGAAGTTTTTGTTGCCTGTCAATGGCTTCTTTATAATTGTTCATATTCTGCTCACTAGCTTCAAGACTGGTAGTTAAGTTAGCATTGCTCTTTACTAATGATTGCATACGTGTTTGCGTGTATATAAAGTACCCTACAGCAGCAGATACTATTATAGCATATAATATTATTTTATTCATTTATCCTCCTACTGCTAAAACGCTGATAGTTGCATTATCGCTAAAGTTTCCATTTTGTGAATTTAACACTTTAATTGTGCAGCTTGTTTTGGTAACATCATAAATTTGAGGAAATTGTGATATTGAGGAATCGACAACTATAGCAGACACTTCTGGTATTTCATAAAAGTTAGCATATGCATAATCAAATACAACTCCTGCTACAGATGTTATTTGCAGCTTTTGTCTGACTGTTTTCTGCTCTGTGTCCACCTCATACTTTAAGTCTTGCAAAATAAGCTCAGCAGATTCAGGATCAGGGTTTATTAATTGTACCTTTACTTGAAAGTATTGAAAATCAGCAGAACCAGGAACATAATTTTTCCAACCAAATTCTACGTTATTTGCTGCTCCAGAGAAAGCATTACCATTTACGTTACCGTGTCCTGGATAACCTACAACACCATTAGCATTGGCAGCATAAAATACGTTAGAAGTGGAATACCTGACAAACACATTTTGTAAAATACTTTTCTCTTCGCCTAAAAATGTAACTGAAGCCTCCGGATCGCCATATTGTAATAAGTTAACTAAAGCATAAGAGTTACCTGCTATAGTAACATTTCCAAAACTATTAGAGCCTGACAGCTTTCCATTAGCAAAATATACTTCTCCTAACGCTATAGCATTTGCATTTATTACACCAGCTATTAGGGCATAACTATTAGCATTAGAAACGTCATTAGCAAATTGACCCGTATTTCTTATAGCATATATATTGCCTAAAGCCCCACCGCTAGTTAAAGTTTTATGTATGCTACTATATGTTACCGTTGCTGCTTGAGCATTATTAAATCCTAATATGGAACCTATACCACCAAAAGCATTATCTACTAAAACATTTGCACTAGGAGTTAATCCAGCAGAACCATGGAAGTCTGTTATGCCTGAAACTACTGTGGTATAAAAAGTTCCATAAGTAAATCCAGGTGTAGAAGCTGCAAGTATAGGCGATATTCTGATAGTACCTCTAACTGACTCACCCATATCTCTGATAGGTGTTATATATTCAGCAAAAGGATTAGTGGATGTAGTTAAGTAGCTTGTATTACTATATATAGAAAATCCAGTAGCACTACCGTTAGAATTGTCTGTATTAGAGCTATCACTCATAACTAGGCCACCATTAATAGATTCACTAAAACTAGTAAAAGATAATTCAGGGTGGTCATTAGAATTTGGAAATGAGATATTATCTTGAGTTATATAAGAAGTAGTTGGGTCACTTTCATTGTATGCTTTAATTACTCTAATAGTAGAGGGTCTAACAGTGCTAAGAGCAGAAGCCGCAATAAACTCACTTTCAATATCGCTAGTATCCCTAACTCTTAATAGGTATGTATAAGGTCCAAAACTACTTATAGGTAGAGTATAAGAGGTGTTAGGGAATGCTACCCTAGCAACTACAATAGAGAATCCCCAAGCAGCAGCTATTGATTCTTCGGAGGATACATCAACCAATCCTGGATACTGTCTGATCTCTACTTCCTTGGTATCTAAATCAAGAATATAACCTTCTGTAGTTAATTGGAACTGCCAAGAAAATAATAAGAATACACCTTGTTGAGCGACGTTAAGATTCTGCACTCCTGATGGTTTTCCCTGTTTACCTATAATAAAGTGAGTTCTTCTATTTGGAAATCCTCTAAATAGTCCAATCATAGGAGTTACAGTTATTTCTAAAGTATTTCCACCAGCTGTTCTACCTCTAGGAAGCCCGTTAATAGTATATGATATATTTTCTAAGCTTTCGTCATGCGGAATGGATGCTATACCACCGGGTAATACTTCACCTTCAGCAGAAGTAACTCTGTATTTTATCTCATAAGAAGTTATATCTCTACCGCGTACAGTAGGGAAGGTTGCTGTAATATTAATAGAGGCACCACCAGAGGTATCAATAACGATAGATTCTGTAATATCTATATTAGTTATTTTTGACGCGTTTAATGGCTCTACTTCTATAGTTTTTCTTATAGAATTACTAGCTCTGTTGTATCTATTAATATTAGTAGCTTCTACTATATAGGTGGCTGGTTGAGTGCCTTGAAGTCTACCGAATTCATCTAGTCTTGCAGTAGTATATCTTACTTTGCTTTTCTGATATAAGTAGTATATATTAGAGTTTGATAGACTATAAGAATAGGGGTATGAAGAAGATGTGTCTACCGTAAAAGAGTTAGAAGTCAAATTACCAACTGTACCGGTCAAGTCTGGGCTAACGTTTAATAGATATAAACCGCCTACGTTAGCAGAAAATTCCTTATTAAACTTTATTTTATAAAAATTATTGTTAGTTAGGTTAGCATCATAAAATGCATCATTAGCTACATAACTAGTATTAAGAACTGAATATAAGTTGTTAAATACAGTTAGAGATACTAAATCTTTTGGCTCTATAGCTGGCACAGTGTACAGCTCCACAACTGTTTTAACCTCACTAGTAGAGCCAGTAAGAGTAACAGACACATTTTCATTACTAAGCGTAAAACTATCTGTTTGAATATCGTCCAAATATACTTTAATATTATTTCGGCTTCTTGGCGTTACTCCTAGATTAGAATTATAACTACCGGAAACTCCTTCTACATTATTAGTTCTTTTAATTGATCTAGTAGAACCAGATATATAAGCTGTTCTATTTGAAAAGTTATTAGAAGTAAGAGTTTGGTAAGCGGTAATATAAAAAGGTGCTACAGGTAAAATAGAACTAATTAAAGAGCTTTCCCCATAAGGTTTATTAGAAACAGTTATGGTATTAGCAGCAATATCATATGTTTGTATATCTAAACTTATGCTGGAGTCTTGTTCTGTATATCCAATAGAACCTTCTTTAATAACACTAGCAGGATATTGTAATATAGGAGCTTTAATATAGGTAGTAGATATACCTTCTAAGGCAGGAACTGCTAAAATATGTGTAACGTAGTTATCATCTTGAAGTAAATGTATATTAGGGACGCTAAATACTATACTAGAAGCGTTAGCTATATAAGAATTACAAAATACAGGGATCGCCCCTAGCGTAGTAGTAAAACCATTTTTACCGGCATAAACAAGCTCTTCTCCAGCTGTTAAGAAACTAGTATTGCTAGTATTAATTTTATATATAGCCATATTTATTATCCTATTACTTCAAAAGAACCGATTTCTATAACTACTGCTATAGTGCCATAACTTACTACAGTTGTAGTTGGCACATTATAGTTAGTAGTGTCAGACACTGCATTAAGAAGTAAGTTGTAATTAATTACACCTTCTGTTGTTTTTGATGGGATAGATCTTAAAGAAAGTAGTGGTGGTGGTGGAGTAACATAGTTTAAATTACTTCTTCTTTGTGTTATTACGTTTTTAGCTGCTAAGTCTGAATCGCTTATTATAGAAGAATTGTACTCAGTAACAACTAAAGAAGTTCTACCGTCATTACTTATGCTTATAGCCTCTACTCTAAATAGTTTATAACTATTATCATTGTATATATTAGAAGGATCTATCTCTCCTAATGCCCATAAATCTCCGCGTTTTGGAGTAGTTATAGTAGAAAATGCTGTATTGGCTTCGAATGTTTTAGTTAACATATTGAGTTTGCTAACTATATTAACATCCACTAAATCTATTCCAGATGCTGTATTGCCTGTTTCTACTAAATTGTATGAAGTGTTATTTATTATATAATAATCTAAATTATTACTGTCTTGTTTAAATATTTTAAGAACTAATGGATTATTGTTTGCAGTAAATACGCTTTCAGAAATTGATGGACTAGTAATATGCTCTAAGTATGCATTAGATGAGCCAACCGACGAATTAGCTAATACTAATCCACCATACCCATAATTTAATCCAGATATAGTATGCGACACAGCAATAATATCGCCAACTTCTAAATCAGAGGCGTCCGCAAAAGCTGTAAACTGCATTTTACGTTTTAATTTTCTTGCTGAATCTAGTGCGTACTGAGCAAATCGTAGAGCTTCACTTTTTCTAGTGCATCCAGCAACGTCTATTGATATTCTATTAGGTTCTTCAAACTCTGATATTTCTGAGCTGTCTAGTACTACTGTTTCTTTTTCAAAATGATTTAAAAAATCTATATAGGATACTTCTACCCCAGTAGGTACATCTTCAGATCTAACTCCAGATATTTTTAAAGATCCAGCTTCTATATTAGTCTCATTAAATATTGCGACTGGTAGAGAATTCGCTTTGTCAACAATAAGTCTTATTTTGTTACCAACATTACTAAAAACTGCTCTCATACTAGCAGCTAAAGAAGTAATAATGTCTATAACAGGGGTTTCATCAGTAATAGATAAACCACATACAAAACGTCTTTCTTTTATCTCAGTACCTTCTGGTAGACCTAATAAAGCATTCTCTACTTCAGTTTGATAACCATTAGGTTTGTATCTGAAAGATCCATCAGAAAATCCTGTTACGCCAACAAAATTACCACTTTCTGGGTCAACAGCGTCTACATACTGAGCAGCATTATAAAAATTATACTTATCTATAGAAGATTCTGGAACTCCTAATACGTTAACTAGTAAGTGTCTTATTATCCATACTCTGTTTTCAGTCCAGTCTTTTTTATATGTACCATCCCAAATACCATCATATATATTAATATCTGGATAGGTTAATAACTGAGAACCTGTTTTTTGTAGTCTATATCCAGATACTGGCGCACTAAAAGATCCAGTGCTAGGAACTTCTATTTGTCTCCAGTCTACCTCACCGTTAGCTAATATTGGTTGATTATAATTAGAAGGTACATCTACTATCATACCTTTAACAAGGCTAGTATATGTTGGGAGAGATTCAGTTCTAAACTCAGAGGATTTAACTGCATATCCAACTAGCGCAGTTTTAGGATAAGAGTAAGTCTGTTTTCTTATTTCATCAAAACCTATAACTTCTATTTCTGATACATACCCAGTTTCAGCTATATCTTCTGATAGTTTAAGGATAGATATATTATAACCGTCATTAGAACGTTTATCTTCAGGTATTTTTAACTCTAGTTCTGCCGACATTGTATCGTTAACTATACTGTTTACCAATAAACCACTACCGGCTATATAATTATTTAGGTTTGAGGTTTCTGTAAAATCGTGCACTAATGCTGCTACAGATAGCTGGGCAGGTTCATTTCCACCGTTAAACTCTGTTCTTAATCCTAGCACATTAAATTTTATTTTAATTGAATCTATAGGAGTTAATCCTTCTGAAGAGTTAGTTGGATAGAATAAAATATTAGTTGAGGGAGGTGCTGGGGTATCGGCAAAAGTTGATATACCGCTTTTTAATATAACAGGACTTACAAATCTTACAGGAGTTACAATATCTTCAGAGAATGAAGGCATAGCAGTTTGTGTTGCAGTACCTGTTGCGTATCTTGCTGCAAATATTTCAGGTCTAGTATTATTAGTAGTAAAATCAACTAAATCATCTATATACTTACCATCAATTTCTATGTCTTGCGGACCATTAGGATTTATTCTATAAACTGGACCTTCGCCTAGAGCTAATTGCATAAATAGTATATCTGTACTTTTAGAAGTGCTAGGGTTATAACTAAAACTACCTTGAAAGTCTACTGTAAGTGTTGAACCTACCGACTCTATACCACCTGCTATAAAAGGTATAAATTTACCGTTAATATAAAAATATTGTTTATTCATATATGGTCAGCCACTCTAACAGTATCAATACCGCCTCTTTGTATGTGCTTTATGTATTGATTAATTAATACTCCAGAAGTTCTAACCATACCAAAATGTAGTGGAATAGCTTTACCTGCAGCATCCATAGTAGCTATTGATCCAAATCCTTTAGATGGATCTTCTGAGTTTTCTAATACACCATTTTCTCTATTAACTTTACGTTGAGAAATATCAAAAGCAGTAGATGCTTTACCAAATAGTACAGAATCTCTAATACGTTTATCAATACCTCGCAATGCTATAGCCTGATTGCTTACTGGGTTAGATGAACCATAAAATACATTTAAGTTTCCTAAACTATCAAATCCTGTAGCTACACCACCAGAAATAGTAGGTAATAAGTATAACTTATCCGACCTAGGTTTAAAGTCTAGTTCAAAATTTCTAATATATCTGTCAGAGTCAACTAATGTTAATTGTGAATATAAGTTAGATGAAAACAGATGCTTTTTGAAAAGCGGTAATAGGTTGATACAAGCAGATAATACATCTCTATATGAGAAAACATCTATAGTTATCTCAGAGCAAGCAGTATAACTTTGTAGTGTTTTACTAAAGTTTACAGTGACTTTCATTAAATCTCTCAAAAGATAGATCGGAGCTATCATTTAACCAGTATATATAAGTATTATTAGCAAATCCAACTAGAAACTTATATTCTGAAAATACAGTACTACTAACATCTCTTCTACTAGGTATTGGATCGCTACTACCAGGGTGAGAATGGTAAAAACCCCATATATTATCTTCGTTATCTAGTATGGCTAATGGATCTATTACAAAACTAGTTTTTGGATTACTGCTTATATTCTTACATGGTATATATTCAAAGGTTTTAGTTATAATACCACAAGCTTCTTTAGGATATTCTCTAATAGAATGAGCTTGCATATCTGAATGCAGTTTTTCAAAATTAAGTTGAAGCACCTGGAAAGCCTCCAAAGTTAATTAGGTTTTTACGTAATGCACAAGCTGTTAGCGTTTTAGCGCAAATATCTTCAGATAAATTACCTGTGCTTACATTATTAATAGTAAAATAACCATTAGCGCTTAACGGTGGATTAGATCCTACAATTGTACCACTACCATTAGCTGGATACTTACACTCTTCACCTTTATACCTAAATGGGCAAGTAGTGATAAAGAACTTTTTTCTAGGAGCAGAGTTTTTAAAGTATTGTAACCAATTACTAATACTAAAACTCGCTTTTAATTCATCTAACTCATCTAGTCTATTTACAATAAAATCATGTTCTACATAAGCATTCTTATCTGCATCAGGATTTATTATGTATATCTTATGACCTGCCACAGAGTCTACTAAGTCATTTGTAGTACAAAATAGCTTATTACCCTCAATTGAAGATATAACAGTAGAAAAACCTACTTTAGCATTAGAGGTTATTGTATCGCCAACCCTATATGGACCAGTTGAATAAACTGTTATACTGTTTTCAGACACATTAGCAGATTTTACTACCGAATATTCTGGCCAGTAGTCTAAAAACTTAGCATAAGTAAGTTTAATTTCTACTATAGCACCTAATAAATCTCTAGAGTCTCGCTTGAATGGTATCCAGGTACCGCCAGTTTCTGTAGTTGTCTCATAAGTATGTGCAGCATTAGTCCCTCTAATTGCAGCTACAGCTGAGTTATAGTGTACATTAGACTGCACAGTTCTAGGATCTATATTTTGTACTACTTCGCCATTAACATAAGCAATTGTAGAATTAGTAGAGTTAAAACCTGCTATATTCGCATTATCAACTAAACTAGCCATATAGCCGTCAAAGTTAGATATAGAAAGTGAAATCTCATTAATCTGACCAGAGCTATCCGTGCTTATATCATCACTCTCTAGAGCAGTAACTTTATAAGAGTTTCCACCAAAAATAACAGAATAGTTAAAATCGCTATAAGTTTCGCCTACAACTTCAGCATAACGTAACGGAAAACCGTGCGGCCAAGGAAAGCTATCACCTGAGTTACCTGGATTACCATTAGCATTTTTTGGATACCATTCACCTGGATAATATATAGAATATAGTTTTACTAGAGGTGTTTGCTCAAAAGAATTCTTTTCTGCTATATACGGTGTATTATATATACCAGTAATAACTGAATTAGCAGTTTCTACATATTCTACAATATTAGATGCTACAAAATTAGCTGATTCAATATTACCACGAACTACTTGCACAAATAGTGAGGTTACTGCAGTTGTTGGGAATGTAACAAAATCAGTTACGCCACTTTGAGTATTGGCTATTACTTCAATAGGTAAAAATTGTATCGCAGAAGAGTTACTACTATAGCTATCTCTTGGAGCTACTAACCCATCAACATATACAGTAATAGTATCACTTAAATCTACTGAAGTAGGAGTAATAAATACATTAGTTGTACCGTTAATATTAGAACTATGATCTATAAAAGTATTTTGAGAGTATAATATCGCAGAATTGCTAATTAGTCGCTCACCTGTAATAAATTGTAGATAAACATTACTTAGTCTAACTTTTACATTAGACGATTCTATAGCAATTATTTCACCAACAGTATTACTAGACTGGCCTACAACAATATTGCCTACCGAAAAGCTAGATGTATCAGATAGTTGTACTATATAGTCGTAAGCTCTGGTAGACATTATGAAAATACTTCCTGAATTGAAAAAGTTACATTGTATATATCGGTAAGCGGATTATCTGTTGCCAGAACTTGAACAATATTCAAATCTCCACTAAATCTTGATATCATTGTACCAGATTGCCCTGCATATGACAAATCAAATTCAAAAGATTCGTAGGTTCCTCCCCTAGAATTGTAAAAATTTTCTATTGCCGCTTTATACACACCTCTAACTCCGTTAAATACGAAGTTAAAGGTGCGTTTACGTCTACGAGTTATTTGTCGTCTACGTTCGTATCCGCCTTGTGAAGTGAAAATAGCATTGTCAAATGACTGAGCATATGAATAGTTTCTATCAGGGCGTCTATTTACCATAGAGTAGACTGTAGAATCATATGTGTAAGTGGCATCAGTAGGGAACGCAGTCATTATCTTATACTCCTAATTTGTTGACGAATAGGTCCGTTAGTTCTAATATCTTCAAGTATAACATCAATAACAATTTTTTCGTTTTCACGTCTTACTTGAGGGGTTGCAGTTACGTTTACTGGAGCTCCATTGTTAGTGATATTAACTTCAACATTAGTATCTCCCGCAAAGTTACCACTTCCAGCATTTATTTTATTTAGGCTATCTACTCCAACTTTTTCTACGATAGGCTTACGTAGTACAAACTCTCCAGGCTCTAGCATTGCAGAGACGGAGTCTCTTAGGCCTTTTAGTTTATTCATAGATTTAGTTATTAGTCCGCCAGTAACTAAGTTAGCAGCTGTAGGTCTACCTTTTCCTGTGTCTCCTAACATGTATAGATCACCAAAGTTACCATAGTTTTCATTGGCTAAATCTACAGCTTGGTCTATCATGGATTGAGTGACATACTGAGATGCCCCAGCTGCTGCAGCAGGTACAGAAAGGTTCTTACCAAAGTAGTCTTTTGTATTCTGTTGTAGAGCTGCAGCTGATTTTTGCTCCCAACCACCGCCATAAGGTCCAAAATTTTTGTTACCAGAGTTAAACCCAGCCCATTTATATCTTCTAAACATACCATAACCGGTTTGCACTGAGCTGTTGTCTGTTGTAGATTTATTTAGAAGATACGTACTAGCCCAGCGCTTATTGTCATCTTCTTTATCTGGAGCATAAAGCCACTCTAATTTTTTTATAGCCTCTCCAGATCGTCTAGCTACTAACATTTCATTCATCATATTGAACATAGCTTGTTGAGAGTCTTTTAGCTTAGTTCTATAAGCAGCTGCAAATAGATCGTTAAACGCTATAGTATTGGTGTAAGGCTCTGTACCGGTATATCCAGCACCTTGACCTGTCATAGCTCCTTCGCTATATGTAGGGCTAGTCCAAGGAGTAGCACTATTAGAAGCAGTAAAGGTTCTCTTTTCAGGTCTATTGTATTTTTGATCAGAGCCTTTCCAACCTGCATAGTTACTACGTTCATTATAGTCTAATATTTTAGGGATATATGTTTTACCTAATAAAGCTTTTTCTTCTTTAGCAAACATCTTTCCTACAGCACCAGTCCAAAGAGGGAAAAACTCTGCAAAACCTGTTTTAGGGTTGGCAGTGATTACTTCATTTCTTAGTTTTTGAAGCATACGCTTTTCATCAGTATTTATATGAGCTATTTCGGTATCACCACGTCTACCCATGCCAGCTACAAGACTAATTATATCGCCTGTCTGGTTTAGATAATTTAACGCATCTATACCTAATTTATCTACAGAAGCTGCTTTAATTACAAACTCACCATTAGAAAGATTAGCAGGTATAGAGTCACTTGTGCTGGTACCATTACCATCAACATAACCACCCTTAGCGTAAGGTGCTCTCTTGTAAGTAGCACCTTGTATTGCAGGAAATGTAGTAGCTAATCTATTAAGATTTGCACTATCTGCTGCTTTAAAACCTTCTTGAACAGTAATTTCATTAGTATTTGCTACAGTTATCTTAGTAGGTAATTGACTAACTTGTAGATTAACCTTACTCCACGCAGCGCCTAGATCAGTTGTAATAGATGCAAGTTGATTTTTAAGCGCTGCTACCCCAGTAGTACCTGTTAGTGTTTGTATCTCAGTTTGTAGTGCAGAGAATCTGCTTATAAGTGCTGCAGTAGCTCCTGTGCTAGGATTAGATAAAGCACTAATTTGTGCTGCTAAACCACTAACACTATTTATTTGAGCAGTTAAATCTTTAAAACCATCAATAGCTGTTTTAAATTTAGTAACTGCAGTACTAGCGTCATTATCAAACACACCTAGTAACGCATCAAAAGTTTGTTTTACTTTATCAAGTGTAGAAGCATCTAGAGCACCATTAATAGAAGTACCAATATTTCCTATACGTGATACTAAACTGCTCACACTAGTACCAAAACTTATATTATCTAATTTTTGATTAATATCAGTCTGAACATTTTGCAGTTGAGTTTTAGCTTCACCTAGCTTTACTCCAAGCTCAATACCATCAAGCTTGCCTAGTAAATCTGTTTGAATACTGTTTATTTGACTATTAGCATTACTTAGCACCGTAGATAAATCAATAGCACCTAAAGCATTATTTAAGTCTGTTTGAATAGCTTTTATTTGATTTTTAACATCATCAGATAGAGAACTTATAGCTATAGAATCTAGCGCATTTTCAATTCCAACTAAAGATCTTACTTCTGCTACTACATTAGCTGTTTCTGTTTTAAGTTCAACATTACCTAGGGCGTCATTAACATTTGTATTGTAGTCATTAATCATTTTTACTACAGTAGAAGTAGTTGTTTCAAAATCTACATTAGATAGTGCTGTGTTAACTAATATGCTAACACTATTAATTCTGTCTACAAGAGAGTCAGTATTATCTACTAAATCTATATTAGATAATGCAGAGTTGACTGCTACATTATATGCAGCAATCTTGTCTACAACAGAATTAGTTGTAACTACAAAATTAATATTATCAAGTGCTGAGTTCAAATTAACTGCTACTACATTTATTTGATCTACAGCACTATTTAAATTACTAGATAGGTTAATATTGCTTAGAGCAGAATTTATATTAGTGTTAACAACATTTATCTGATTAACTGCGCTGTCTCGTGCAGTAACAAAGTTTACGGCATTTAGTCTTGAATTTATATTAGTGTTAACCGCATTTATTTGAGCAGTTGCACTGTCACGAGATGTAACAAAATTTACACCATTTAAACTTGAATTAACATTTGAGTTAACTGCATTTATTTGATTGACTGCGCTATCTCTAGTAGTAACAAAGTTTACATTATTTAAGATAGAATTTATATTTTGATTTACTAAGTTAATCTGATCTACAGTACTGTTTCTAGTAGTAACAAAAGAAACGTTCTGTAAAGCAGAGTTTACATTAGCATTAACTAAATTGATTTGATCTACTGTACTATCTCTTGTTGTAACAAAAGAAACATTCTGTAGGGATGAATTAAGATTAGCATTAACTAAGTTTATTTGATCAACACTGCTATCTCTAGCAGTAACAAAGTCAATATTGGTTAAGGCAGAATCAATAGCATTAAATGTTACGTTAATTTTATCTACAGTAGAGTCTGTAACAGTAACTAAATCTACGTTTTCTAGAGTAGAATTAATAGTATTAAATGTTACATTAATTTTTTCTACAGTAGAATCAGTTGCCTCAACTAAGCTTATATTATTAAGAGTACTATTAATTGCATTTATATTTGTTGTGATTTCGGTTATAGCTGAATTAGTACTATTTCCAAAATCTATTTGGCTTAAAGATGAGTTTAAAGCATTAATAACATTAACAATTTTGTCAGTTACGCCATCTGTATTAGACTGGAAGTTTACTCCAGATAGGGTACTATTTACAGTTGTAACAATATTATTAATTTGATCTACTACCCAATTTGTAGCAGTTTCTACGCTTAAATTATCAATAGAGCTATTAACAATATCTATAGCGGTTGTTATAGAGTTTACAGCATTTTCAGAAGACAGTTTAAAGTCAATATTTTTTAGAGCAGAGTCTACTACTAGAATAGACGCATATAGATCGTCTAAAGCCTCGAATGCTTGCACATTAATATTTATATTACCAACATCATCTAAAGCTACTTTAATTCTTCCAACATCATTAAGTAGTAAAGTTAATGCAGCGGTTTCTATATCGCTAATTGTTTGGTTTACGACTGATAATCCAACAAAAGCAGAGGTTAATCCGTCTATATCTGTACCAACGGCTGAAATTAAATTACCAAAAGAAGTTTCAACTGATTGAATACTGATATCTAAGAAATTACCAGACTGAGTTAGGGTATCTATAGCAGTGCGAATAGTCATTAAGTTTAAATTAAATGACTCCAGCGGCCCACCAGAAGCAGTTAGTACATCAAAACCATCAGTCTTAAGTGTAGTAAGCAGTGCTTCTTTAAATGTTGAGAATACACCTCCGTCACCATAAAACTGAGATAGTCCATCTTGATCTAGATACTTTACTAGATCATCATTAAACTGCTTAAATCTATCAGTTAATGCAAGACTAGTTAGACTAACAGATTCTAAATCCATAAATATGTCATCAACAGGTTCAAAATAAGTACCTACTTGACTTACTAAAGTTTCTAATTGGGCAAAAGCAGTAGCAGCTTGTTGAGCTGCCTCAGCTATTTTAATATCCCTTGCCACTTCGCCAAGCTCGGCATAAAGAATTTCAGCATTACCTACAGCTGCTTCAATAAATGCCGACTTTAACTCTGCACCTGCTGTACCACCAACAGCCTCCAAAATATCAGTAAGAGAGGCTGTATCTTTATTAAATTCAGATAATGCTATACGCATTTTAGTGACAGCAGATTCTTCATCAAATCTAGCTTGATTTAAATTAAAATTAGACTCAGCTAAAAGTTCAGTTATCTTTCTTAAGTCCTGCTGAGACTTAACAAAATTTTCTGAAGATTCTTTAGCCTTTCTTACTATATCAGACTCTTTTACACGAGTATCAATTAGCTCATTACTTAGAGTAGCTAGAGTTGCTTCTACGAACGCTAAATCTTCCTGAGTGGTAGCTCTATCAGCTAATAGCTTTTCGTATTCAGCTTCAACTGATACAACAGAGCTAAGTTCCTTTTTAAGCGCACTTTGTTTTGAACTTAGTTCAGTAAACTGAGCAAACCCAGCAAAATCCAGAGAACCGCTAGACAGTAGTTGATCTAATTGAGACTGAATGCTAACAATCTCATTGCGTAGAGCTGCAGAAGATCTACCACTTAGCTTGTTGCTCTTTTCAAATTCAGAAACAGCTCTAGCTGCAGTAGAGAATGCTTCTTTAGCAGTATCACGAAGGTCAAATAGCTCATTACCTGATTCAGCCACGCTAGCTAGAGTATCATCATAAATACCTAGAATTTCAGAGGTTTTATCTGAAATATTTTGTGTCAAGCTTATTACTTGCTCTCCAAGTTCTTGAATAGCTGATATTACAGTATCTTTGGCATTTTTAAAGGAGTCAGAGATTTGCTCTACAAGAGACTCATACTCATCAACCATAGATTTAATTTCTTCTAGAACAGTTAAAGACACTTCTTGAAGCATCTCTAGACCATTAGCATATGCTAAGCTATCTAGTTCTCCACTAGCTAAGCTATTATTAAGTAGTGTTATACCATCTTCAAAGTTGCTTACAATGCTATCACCTCTACCGATACTGTTTAATAGTCCTGTAAAAGTATTAGTTAAGCTTGTGCTCACATCTTGCTCAAATGCCTTCATAACTTCAGTAGTAGCAGTGAATGAGATCGGAACATCAGCAGTTTTAACCATCTGACCTGAAATCTCAGCTAGTCTCTTCTTAAAGCTTCTACTAATATCTACAAATTTTTCTATGGCTTGAACACGTTCATACTCTAATACAGTTGCTAAACGAGTTTGAGCAGCTGCTAGGGCTGCGGCATCGCCCCAAGCATTATTAGTAATAATAGCTCTTAATCCAGACTTATCTAGAGAGTTTATATAAGCTTCTACTTGTAATTGAGCTAGTTCAGTAGCCTTAACTATATTAGATGCTGCTTCGCTTAATACGCTACCAGCTATGTCATAACCATCATTAACAAATGTTTGTAACTCATCGTACATGCCTTGTAGCTGTTCGATACGATCAACGCCTGCTTCCATAATACCCCTTAATTCGTATGCAGCTGCTGAGGCAGGGTCTTTTAACTTATCAATACTAGTAGTTAGAGATTCACTGATATCGCTTACCATACTTCCTAGTTTAGCATTTATTGCTTTACTAATCTGAGTATCTACGTCAGCTATATCTAGTTCTGTTAGGACTGAGCGGAAAGCTTCAATATTGGCAATAGTATCTTTAATTAACACCGCACCTGTATTTAAATCTCTCATAGCTTCTTCTGCAGTAACTATATTACCTGCTAAGTCTTTAGCTAAGCCGATTTGTGCTAAAGCATTGTTTTGCGCAGCTTCATAAGCTTCTCTATATTCTGAGCTAGAAGCTCCAAATGTTTCTTTAGTTTCGCTTAAGAATTGAGAATAGTATCTACTAACATTAGCAGCGTTTGCTAATGCGGCCTTTTCTATAATAGAAAATACTTGAGCTACGTTTGTACCAGTACCATTTAATTCTACAAGCGCATCATCAAATTTAGATGCAAAGTCAATTGATTTTTGGAATCTTTCGGCAGTTTTTTCTGATACGTTGCCTAAAGTCACAAAATTATCTATAGCAGCTTGTAGTCTGTTTGCTGCTGGTAAAGTTTCATCTACACTTAAGCTTCCTAGTCGTAGTCCTTGGAAGAATGATTTTACAAAGAAATCTCCAGCTTCTTGTGCAGTACCACCTTTAAATGAAGCTTTAAATCCATTTGCAAATTCTAGGGTAGCACCATTAATACCTTTTTTATAGTAGCTGATACTAGTATTTACAGTGTCAGTAAAAGAAATACCAGCAGCTTTTAAAGAACCTACAACGCCAGTTAGGGCTACATCAGCTATACTAGCTAAAGCTTTAGGATCTACTTTTTTACCAGACATGCTAGTAGTTTCAAAGCCTTCAGAAGTTAAAGTGCCTTGTGCCTGACCTCTTGGCTTAGAGCTAAATAAACCACCTAATAGTGCCCCTAATATTGGGCCTATTACTGGTATTGCAGCAGTTAGTGCTGTGGCAAAAAATCCTGTACCTAATGCTCCTGTTATAGCCCCTGTAATAGCTGTAGTTACTGCAGGAATAGCAGTAGCTATTCCACCTACTAGCCCACCTATAGAACTACCCATCCCCATATCACCAGTTAGCTGACCAACTATAGAACCTATACTAAATCCATTTAATGCAGCACCGAACATTTGCATTCCTGCCATAAGTTTAGGGCCAAATGTTAGAGCTATATTTGATCCTGCACCGGCAATAGCATTACTTGCAGTGGCTGTTGTTTGTGAAGCTACGCCTGCAGTTTGAGCTGCTTTATTAAATTGTGCAACTGCGCTAGAGAACTGATTAATAATTGGTTGGAAACCAATTCCAGCTCCTGCACCCATACCCGCCATAGCATTAAAAGCAGCAACTGCTTGAGAAAGTTGCATTATTGTTTGAGCCATTTGCATAAACTTACCGCTTAGCATATCGCTTAATAACCCAAAAGCTTCTTGTATTTTTTGAAGCTTTTCTTCTGCTTCAATACGCTTTTCAGTTACTTCTTTTAGTTTTTCTTCTAAAGCTATTTTTTGCTCTTCAAGAGTTTTTACAACTCCTTCCTGAGCTATGCGTGCAATACCAGTCTTATTAAGTTCTATAATAGAACGCTTTTGGTCTAATAACTTAGTTATATATTCCTTACCAGACTCTTTTACCTTACCGTTTGCATCACCTAATGAAGTTATAAAATCTTCATATGATTTAGTTAGTGCTTCTGTTTTTGCAGCTACTTCTTCTCTTAGAGAGTTTTCTTTTTCTAGTGTTTGTTGTAGCTTACTACTAGCATCTTCTGTTTTAGCAGCTACGTAGCTTAGGGTATCAGAGATCATAGCTTCTTGAGCGGCTAAAAGATCAATCTTTTTCTGCATAACAGTAGTTACTGCCCCTTGTAATGCTTCTATAACTTGCTGAGCTAATTGTTTAGCTAGTTCTTTTACTTTTTCTCCCGCTTCATTTAATAGCTTTTGCATTTCTTCTAGAGCTTTAGCACGTTCGCCGGCTCCTTTGGCAGCTTCTTCAGCTATTTCTTTAAGCGCTCCGCGACCAGCGGCTGCTGTAACAATAGCCTCTGTTTGTATTCCTTGTATATTAGATTCATGATTCTTTTTAGCTATTTCACCTTGCTTAGTTAGATTAGCCATTTGAGTATCATAATTTTGTTGAGCAAGCTGAGAGGCAGTTTCGTGATACTTAACAACAGTACTTTCTAAGTTATCATAAGCTGCTCCAGAACTTTCTAACAATGCAGATAGATTAGCTCCAATATTTACGTCAGCTCCAATAGTTGGCGGTGTAAAAGCAGCTACAGGAGCAGAACCAATTACTCCAGCTATCTGATTTGCAGCCGCAGTAAAAGTAGTAGATAAAGAGTTAACATAAGACTGATTTAAGTCTTTTTCACTCTGTAGTACTTCACTGTATAAAGTGGCCAATGATTCTATTTGATTACGCTGTATAGATATCTCCGCTAATCTATTTGCTTTTTCGGCCTCTCTTTTAGCATCTTCTAGCTTTTTTTGTTCATATAGTACTGATTTTTGAGCTACTATATTATAAACCTCATTTTGATAGCGCTTTTCTTCTGCTTCAATTTGTAAATTTAATATTTGTAACTGCTTTTGTGTTACAGTCTTTGCAGCTTCTACTGCACTTAAATCTTTTAATTCTTCTGGAACTTCTACCTTAACACTTAAATTAGTTAATGCTGCGTTAACTTCACTAACTATAGAATCTACAGTAGCAAAATTATCAAGATCTGCTAGAGCTTCTACAATACTAATTTGATTTTCTAATGCGGCGATTTGTGAATCTATATTAGCTTGTACAAGTTCATAATCTAAATTAACAGACTCTAGCTCTAAATTAATTTTTACAACACGGTCTTCTGCTATAAGCTCTTTTAACTGCTGATCTAATTCTTTTGTTTGCTTTATTGTTTCTACCATACCATCAAAAAGTGCTTTACTTAAATCAATAGCTTCAACTTTGGCAATTTTTAATAGATTTTGATAAGACTCTGCACTTTGACTAGTATCCGATGATAGTGTTCTTATGCTGCTTAAGGTTCCTCTTAGCCCTTCTGCAGCATCTATCTGTGCAAGTCTAAGCTTACCTTCTTCTCCTACTAATGCAAAAATTTCAGTTTGTAAACCTAAATTACCTTTTCCAGCTGCAGATAAAGCTCTATTTACTTGCGCCTCAAAATCAGCTCTTTGCTTGCTAGCTTCCGCAGCTGATCTAATGTTAGTTGTAAGTTCTTGTGCTCTGAATAATTGCTCATCATAAGATGTAACAGCAAGTCTTCCAGTTTCCTGGTCTACTGCTAATAAATTTAATTTAGTTTTTAATTGGGCATCATACAGTTCTGCTATTCTAGCTTCTAACTCTAGTTGCTCTTTAATAGGACCACCCATTTCTTGTAAAATGCTTAATCTATTTCTAAGAGCTTCTATACTTTGTTGAGTAGTATTTACATAAGCTTGTTGGCCGGCTATCTCTGCATCTAATGCAGTTAGAGAAGTAGGATCTGCACCTAATCTTATAGCATCAGCTCTAAGATTATTAAGTTCAGTTAGTCTGCTTTTAGCAGAGTTTAATTCGATATTAGATCTAGTAAGAGTTTTTGATATAGCAGATTCATTCTCAGAAAACTTCTCTAAACTAATAGATCCATTGTCTATAGCAGAAGCAAAACTAGACATCACATTTTCAGCTAATACTAAATCTTTATTGGCAACCCCAACAGAAGTAGATAAATCTTGTACTTTACTAACCATATCTAATATAGTAGATTGAGCTTCTTGAGGTACTGCAAATCTTATTACAGCCCCTCCCCTAGTACCGGATCTAGTAACCTTAGTAACTTCTTCTTCTATTGCTCTTAATCTATCCATTAAAGCTTGTTCGTCTTGGATAGTTATTATTACTGGAGCTATTTCCTTAGGTAATATTAATTTTGGTGTTAGTTCTACATCGCCAGAAGGTAAAGATATATCATTAAATTTATCTTTTAGGTCTACTACAGATATTCCAGTTCTTTTTGCTAAATCGTCTAAGATTTCCATATTCTTAGAAACGCTAGAAGTAGCTATAGCCATCTCTAGAGCAGCCATATACATTCTCTTACCTTCTAGAGTAAGTTTAGCTGCTGCACCATATTGCTCATCTAATACAGCTACAGTTTTTCTTAACAAAGAATTAGTTTCAGAAGATTTAAATACATCTTTATCTCCCAACATTCTTCCTAATTCTTCATATCTCTGTTCAGCAAGCTCAGTTACTTCTTTTGTTGCTGGATCTAAATAAGCACCTAATGCTACACCTGCAGCCGTACCTATAGCAGTGCCAAGAGCGTAACCTGCAGGAACACCTAAAGGACCTAAAACTAAACCGAGTCCTGCACCTAATACGGCTCCTATACTACCTAATATAGCAGCTCCCCAACTTTCACCTACTGAGGCACCTTCTTTGCTTGCAGAAGCTACAGCAGCTCCAACAGATTTTACTAGATCTTCTTTAGTTTTTTCAATGTTTACTGTAACACCGAATACTTTATCTTTTATTTTAAAAGAGTTTACTTCTTTTAATCTAGTATCTACTTTTTCCATATTAGCTAATGCGCTTGCAGCGACAGAAGTATAAGCAGCTTCTATATTATTAGCTGATTCATCAGTAAAAAAAGATTTAATAGCTAAGCCAGCATTTTCTAGTAGCTTATTATACGCCTCTTGTTTCCCTATAAGACCTGCTACAGTGCTACCTAATAGAGAAAGTATAGACACAAGACCTAAAGCCCCTGTTGCAAATCCTATAATAGTTGAGCCGGCTCTTAAAGTTGTGGATATTAAACTACCTAAACCAGTTATACCGGTAGCTACAACTGTACCTATTTTAGCTCCTAGAGTACCTTGTGCAGCTGCAGTAGCCTTAGTTTGTAGTTCTGTAGCTTTTAATAAGCTATTATTTACAGCTAGTCTCGTTGTTAGTCCAGCAATACTGGTATCTAAAGCTGTAGCAGCAGCGCTACCATCTTTAAGAGCAGCTCTAGATTGTTTTAATTTTGCTAATTCAATGTCTTGAGTACTAATTAACTTTTTTAAACCTTCCTGACGCTCAGTTAAAATGACATTAGCAGTTTTTAATTCAGAACTAGTTAAAGCTCTTTGTTTAGAGGTTTCTCTTAAAACCGCTAATTGAGCTTGTTCAGTCCTACTTAATCCTTTTAATTGAGTATTAACAGTTTGAATAGCGTCTTGTGCAGCTGATCCATAAGCTTTAAAACCGGCAATATTCTTAGTAACCCAAGCAGTAGAGGAATCCGCAAGTGATGTTATTTTTTTCTCGAAAGCTGCTATACCTAAACTTAATTGTGATAAACCGGTTTTAGCTACTAATGATAGTAGCCCAGCTACAAGAGCGAGACTACCTGCAAAGTTATTAGTTAAAAAATCTACTACAGGAACGAGAGAATTTGCTAATAGCATACCTAAACTAGTAGCTAAGTCTAATACCTTAGTTCCAAATGCTCCAAATTTTTCAGCAGTAGTAGGTATTGTAGTATTTACTGCTGCAAATTTTTTATTGCCTTCTGTAATAACACTATTAACGAATGCTTGACGGCGTTCATATTCTGTTAGTGATTCAGCAGTTCTATTTAATGAAGCTGCGTAGGCACGAGTAGCTGGACCAATTTTGGTATAAATACCAAGTTCGTCTAGAAGTTCAGTTTCTAGCTTGGCAGAACCTCTAATAACACGAGTATATGCATCAGTTAAGTCACGACCCAATGCGCGAGAAGCTTTTAAAGCTACGCTAGCTAACCCTTCAATCTGCTTTTGATCAAACCCAGCACTTAAGCTAAGGTTAATTTGTTGTGCAGCTTCTGCAAGTGTTAATTGGTTTTTAGTTATTTCACGAACATTATTAAGTAGAATAGAACTAGATTCACCACTAGCAGTAGCTAAGTTCTTAAGACCTTCAAGAGTTTGTTGGGCGCGTGCGGCGGCAGCTAGTTTTGAGAAAGCTTGTTGTAGAGCAAAAGTTGTTGCAGCAGCACCGGCATAGGCACCAACCAAACCACCTAAACCTTGTGATTGCGCAGCAAAAGAGCGACCCGCGCTAGCACTACTCTGTGCTAGGCGGGTTTGATTTTTGTTTAAAGTTTCTACTTGTTTATTTACTGCACCAGACCCAGTACTAGTAAACTGAGTTTGAATTATATTCTTAATTACAGCCAAACTTTATCTCACTCTTGCCTTGTTTTTACTTGCAGAATCTCTAGCCTTTTTTTGCTGATTATAATGTTCAGCTAATACACTATGAGCTACTAATATTAAATCAAGGATTTCTTTTCTATCTTGCGCCTCATGTATATCCATAAAACTTTGTAGTGGTGCAAAATCTTTTCCTAACCAACCACCGCCAGTAGTATCCCAGCGATCTGGAAGTAAGTTTAAAAATAAAACAGCTAGTTGACTAGTGTACGGGAGGGAACCAATATCTTTAGGAATTTCATCTTCTCTTGGTTCCCACCCCATTTGTTCGCACATGGCGTAGTACTGATCTGCTGTCATACCTCCGCCATTAAGCTGACTGCGGAGGAAGTCTTTTAGTTTTTTTCTTGAGTTTCTTTTCTAGTTTGCTCAAAGTTATCAAAGTCGTTTAGAGTGTCAGTGATAAATTGATCAAAAATAGTAGAGTTCTTAACTAGGTCAAGAGCGTCTTCTGGAGTGTATGGAATCTCTTGACTAGGATTCATTTTTGAAGTGTCTACAGGAATAAGCTGACTTAAACCTTTTACAGTTAGACCTTTCCAACCTTTGATCGTAGCTTCAGTATAAGCTTCTAAGAACTTATCGTTATCTACTTCTTCTTCACGCTGACGAGTACGCTTATTAAATTTGTATACTAGTGCGCTATTACGAATTTTCATCATCTTGTCACGGCCTACATAGTTAACATGAACTACGAACCCGTCAATATCTGGAAACTCTACTTCAGTAACTTTTTCTGTTACCATTAAATTTTTAATTAAACTCATATTTTCCTCTCATTTCTATTATAAAAAAGGGTAGCTACCATATCCAACTTACTATTAGTGAGGGGAGATCTAATAGCTTGCTGAGGTAGCTACCCAACTGCATTTTTTATAAACCACGCCCCCTCAAGCGCAGTTTATTTATTTATTAAGATGCGGCAGAAACAACTAGTGTTAGTTCGCTACCAGTACCACGGCTTGCAGTAGGTTCTTGAGCTAAGAATTCTACAGAAATACCAATGATATCTTCCACAGTGTGAGTTGGGAAGTTGAACTGGGTAGCAGGCATGTATGCTGCAACGAATGGAGCTGTAGCACCACCGATCTTTAGGTTAGCACTACTTGCTTGTGCAATACTAGTTCTAGAATCGTTTGAAATATTGCGTAGGAACTGAGCACTTTCATCATCGCCAGAACGTAGGTAAGCAGTGAAGTTACCGGTAATAGTTCTAGAACCAGTGAACTGACTAATTGGTGTATTTAGCGCAGCTAGTTCTTCTGGAGTTAGATAAGTTAGTGCGTTAGAATAAGTAAATCCTAGACCAGTTACAGGGAATGTGTAAGTGTCAGAAGCTTGACCTTCTGGAGTGTGAGTTACTTCAATTGAGCTTAGACGATTTTGAATGAACGCACTGGTAGTAGTAGTTCCTGCAACGTTGTATCTTGCATAGCTGTGATAAGCAGAAGCTTGTGTATTAGCATCCACAGAAGCAGTAGCTGTTACAGAGCTTCCGTCATTCTTAACTCCGCCAACAACGTCAATAAAGTCGTTACGTGCAGTGCTGGTTAGTTCGATAAAGTCAGTACCAAAACCGCTCCAGCTAGTCATAGCGATAGAGTCAATAGCTGCGTCGATAGATGCTTCGTTAACAGTAGCATTCTTAACTTGATATACTACGTTATCCATTTTTAGATACATATTATATTCAGTTGCGCGAGCCATGTTAGAAGTATGGGCGCGAGTATTACCAGAAGCTGCACGAGCTGCTAGTGCAAACTTACCGTTAGGCTGCCATACAGATTGCAGTTCAGAAGAAGCTCCTAGACCAGCTGCATAAGCAGTATTAGATAGTAGAGCCTGCCATAGGAACCAGTCTGCTAGAGGCTGAGAGTTACCTGTTGGGTCTACGTTTGTGCCACCGCTAGTATTAGTAACTCCAGTTGGGCGTAGATAAGTTTGGAAACTCCATTCAGTTGGGTTGATTGCAGTATTGAAGCGTTGAGTACCACGGTCAGGAGTTAGACCACTTTCTAGTGATGTAATATCTTGAGTAGCGGCTGACTGACTTGCTGCGTAACCGGCGAGTACTTCTACTCTCCAAGTATTTGTAGGTGTCATATCTGAGCCATTATCTCCACCGGCTAGGTCGACGGTAGACATATAAACTTCAGAGTTTCTTTGAAGGTTTAGTGATGAAGCCATTTTAGCTTTCTCCTTTAGATTTTAAAAATTTCAAAACGAGTACTAAGAAATATCTCTGCCATTCCGTACGGTGCTAGTAGTCCTGAATCTGTTAAAACAGTGATAATACTAACATCAAATACGCGTAAGGATGGTTGAAACCTTAAATTATAAATAACGTGTTCTATGTCCTGGATCAGATCGTTAATTTGATTAACTGTATCATCGCCGTACAAATAACAACGTAGTGTTGTTTCTACCCTAGCCTCTACATTTCCTTGAGTATTGAACTTTCTTACTTCTCGTCCTGTAGACACATATATAGAAGGGAAATCGTTTATCTCATCTAAGAATCGAATTCCTCTGTATACATTTTCATATAGAGACGTCTTAAAATTGTATGTAGAATCATACGGAGACGTTCTACCGTTTATATTTCGTAATTGGCTTACGATAAAGTCATTTATATCGGAACGATTGGACATCTCTCTATTCTTTCTTAAGTATAGCACGCAGAACTATAATTGGCAAATTTTAATTTTTTAAAGATTTATTCTTCTAGTTGTTGCCTGTTGTTTAAACTTGGCTTGAACTACCGATCTAATAGAATCTTCTACTAGTCTGTTAACTTGATAGCCAGAACGTTCCAGTCTATCATAGTATGGTATATATGAATAGTCAACGGTATTTTGGCGCTCAACAAAATGAGCTCGTATGCTGCCTCTAAATGTACCAGTACGTTCATATAGTTTTGGTGGGCGCGGCTTACCAGTCCCACGTCTCATTCTAGATTTTACTTTAGCCTGCACGACTCTAGTTATATCAATTACTGAGTCTCTAGGAGTGTCTAAATCTTTTTCGTCTAAATCTGCCGGCAATCGAAGATTGATAGACGCTTTTGGAATACCGCGAGACATAGGTATACTATTAGTAGAATAGTATATCATATCAATAGTTTCTGTTGGTTTAGACTTTCTACCTTTAACTGGTCTACTAAAGCTGATATCCGTTGGTTTTATTGTTTTAGCAAGTTCTTGCTGTTCTCTCACAATTTCTACATCTACAGCCATCATAGCCTTAGAAGCTGCCGCTACAAGTTGTTTTTCAAAGCTAGTTTGTAAAAAATAACTAATAGTACCGTCAGAACTTATAGAACTACCAAAAATAGGTGCTTTAAATTTAGCTCTAGGGAAATATATTTGGTAGGCTAATAAGCTACCTGATGTTTTAGACAAAATAGTTAAGTTTTTAGATTTTTGATAGGCTGGTTCGTGTATGGTTGAAACTGCATTCTTAGATAAAAAGTTAAATAAGTTGGTACCCGACTTGATTCTTCTTAATTGTCTAAATATCTTTTGCTCTACATTATCGACAGGTATTTGACCTTTATTCTGTAGAATTTCATTAATAATACTATTGTTAAGAACCCCAGAACCGATAGTAGTAGTTGTTCTAGATTCTGTAAGTCTTCTCTGTAGTTTAGCTTCTATTTCTAATATACCCGATTTTGCATCTCTTTCAAAAATACCAAGTTTATTAGTTATCTCTAATGCTGCTTCACTCTGATCAATATACCAGTCTGGTATAAGTCTAGGGTTTCCTGCTACTTTTTTTGCGCCATATAGCTTATCACCGATTACTCTCTCTAATTTCTGCTGTAATCTAGTTCTAGAGGTTTCATCAGCGGCCTCAATGTAAGACTGATATACTCGCAATAGAGCTGGATTTTTACTAAATGAAAGTACGGATAATCGGATATTTGACATTATTCTACCAGCCTATAAAGATTTAAAACTCTTCTAACTTGCGGCGGGAAACCGTCTAATGATAGTTTATGGCTACTAATATCTTCACCTTGCATTCTAACACTCTCGCTTCCAGATCTACCTTTATAAATAACTTTAATCATTTCTAAAGTAGCTAACTTTAAATCGCTAGGTATTGTGGTAAAGCCGCCATTATAAGTAACTTTTACTCCTTTTGGGTAATTATAGAATTTTAGCGGTCTAAAGAATCCTAGTGCTTCAGTGCCGCCACCATTACCTGTATTAAAAGTTATTTCTCCTGTCACTGGGTAGAAACTAAACTGGTTTACTCGTCTAGAAACATCTGCTATCACATTAGTATTATTTGAACCGTCAAAACGAAGCATTAGTTTAGTATTTTCATCAATTCTAGTTGGGTATGTTGGCGCAGTAAAATTAGATTTGTATTCAGCTATATGACTAATTTTAAAATCGTCTAAATAGCCAGTAAGATTTCCAGCACCGCTTCCTACAAATATTCCATTGTTAAAGTTAGGTATTGAGTTCGACGTATTTAATGATGCTACGCTAGTTCCATTTCTGTATATTTTAATACTGGTATCATCTCTAACAACAGCCATATGATAGAATTGATTAGTGCTATAACCAGTATTGGAACCTTGAGAAACATTTATTCTTTCAGTTCCGTCCACTACAACTCTGAATTGAGCCCCATTTAGCACATCAACTTCAAATTGCCAATGATTGTTATTAGCTACTAACCCACTTGAAGCTATTGTTTGTCTTGAAGATAACGTATCAAATCTAGCTTGAGTTTCAATAGTAAAAGGATCTACACCAAAGTCCCAATCGTAGTTTGAATCAGTTTGAACGTAACTGCTGCCATCTAGTTTTAGGCTTGATCTATTAAACTTTTTAACACGAGTACTTAATGTTGGATTACCCACGTTTGTAATACTATGAGATACTCCTTCAGCTATTATAGGTTCACCATTAACTCCAGGACCGCCTAGTATAACATAATCTTTACCATCAAAATGAGATACCTCATCAACTCTGTTTAGTGGCGGATATGATACGAACACAGATGATATACCGCCATCAAAATATTCAGTATAATTATTAGCTGCAAACACTCTACCACAGTAAGACTCTACTAGTGAGCTAACTTGAGTGGCAATATTAGCTAAACGACCATCTTCATCTGTATTTATTACTTTTATAACCAAAAAGTCTTTAATTTCTGCTAAACTAACTAAGTTCGCCATCTAATTTCTCCAAATTTTTCACTATAGAATGCGTAGTGAGTCTTATAGGTGAAGCGTCCCTAAAACTAGCATGTCTTATATTCCAAGCTTCTATCTGTTTATAGCGTTCAGACTTTTCTTTGTGTGCTTCTATATCTTCTAAACTGAAAAAGTTATACGCACCACTAAAAGAATTTCCTGTAGATACATATTCTCTAAACTCCATATCAAATGTGATATATTGTAGTCTAGCCATTTCAATTAACATTATTTTTGTCTGGAAATCCACGATTGATACCTTTCTTTTCCCAAGATTCTAATTTATAGGGGCTTTCAAGCTTATTAAAGCTAGGACCTAAGTTAAACGCTTGTGTGCTTTTAGCTACTAATCCTGGTAGCGCTTCTAAATAAAAGACAGAAAGTTCTGGATTAAACTTCTTTCCTACTAAATCTTCTACTTTAATCCAGAAAAACGTACCTAAATAGCTAAATTCTTCTCCAAGGTTAAAAGGCTTAAGGAAGTTTTTTGTTTTAATTATACAAGATCCGAATGTTTTATATTTTTTATCTTCAAAAGGAAACTTATCTGCACAATCTAAAGTATAATGGTATAATACGTCTGTCCAAAGACTTGTAGCAATTCCATCTTCTGAATCTGGGTGGTATGTAACACCTTTAGAGTGGTTATAATATACCACACCTTCTTTGGTTTTTTCTAGTAATAGCGGTAAACTAGTATTAAAAAAATGTCCAACTTCTCTAAGAGGTACATTCTGTACTGTAACAATTTCATATCCTAGTTTTGTTAATATAGAATATACTCTTTCATAAATATCTGACTCTGGAGTTACTTTTATTAGTGTAGCAATTTTAACCCCATTAAATAATTTTTTATACTTAGCAGCATATGATACTACTTTAAACACACTAGGATGGTCTAAGCAGTGAATATGGCATATATGATGTTTTAACATGAGTATCCTGATAGCAAATAGGGGGAGGGCACAGCCCTCCCCCACCTTTTGTTAGCGCATTATATACATAATGTATTATGAGCTTGCAGTAGTAATTAGACCTGCATAAGAGTAACGAGCACTTAGAGCAGCACTTGCAACAGTTGTTAGGGCTTGGAAGTCCATACGAGTGCTTAAGTACATTGCAGTTACTTGTTGCTGTGGTAGGTATTCGCTTTCAATTTCCATTGAACGACGCTCACCGATGATGAATCCTGGCTTATAAACTAGGATACCTAGGTTAGAATCAGCTGCAGAAGCAGTATCCATGAATTCAGAGATGAAAATTGGAATACCGTATACAGCACCTACGCTACCAGTTAGGTAAGTAGCTTGAGCACCGAACTTATCTACAGTTTGGAAATCAGTGTTAGTTACTAGGTTATTATAACCTTCTACAGAAGTAACATAAGCTAGGTTAGAGCCTAGAGATAGACCATACTTACCTAGAGTTAGACGAGCAGCAGCGATATCGCCTGGATCTGCTTTGTCGATAGTTGTTCCAGTTTTAGTAACTAGAGCGTTAACAGCAGCTGCGTGCTCTACTAGACCCTTAATAACAGATGGATATGCTCCAGCTGCAGTTAGAGTATTAGAAGCAGAGAATGCGCTTAATGAGCCATTACCACGTAGAAGAGCCTTATCGATACCACGAGCTAGGCGACGAGTCGCAGCTTGACGTAGGAAGTCGATAAGTGGAAGAATTGTATCTTCTTCTTCATCTTTGGCAATGTGAGTTGCAACCATGAACTTCTTAGGGCTTAGGGTTACAGCACCGATTTGTGCTTGACGAGAAGTTGGTACAGTAGTAGTATCACTTACTCCGGCTGCGAATGAACCGCTTGGGAATTGTGCTACGAAGTCTGAACCGTCTTCATCAGCTACTGGAATACGGAAATCTTTGCTATTTACATCAATGCGATTAAACATTGGCGCAATAACTAGTTGTTGTTGCATTTCGTTGTACACATTAGTGCTAAATGCTTCGTTTAGATTGCTGTCAGTTAGAACAGCTTTCATGCGATCACCTAGTCTAGTGTCAAACATATCACGCTTGTTTAGGGCGCGGGCTAGGAATACTGCATTAGACTTTTCTGCGTCAGAGAACTGAGCATTAGTTCTAGTGCTTTCCTGGTAGTGCATTTTGCTTGTTTGCATTGCACCAACTTGTTCACGGTAAGCTTTTAGCTGACCTTTTAGTTCAGCTAGTTCTTCCATAACACGTGGGTCTGGGGCAGCGTTTAGCTCTTGAGCTCTGTACTCAGCAGCTTCTGCCTTAATGATAGCTTCACCAGCTTTTTCTACTAGTTGGGCTACACGAGGTTCTGATACTCTTGCAACTGATTCAGTTGCAGAAGATTTAGTATCGATTTTCATTGGTTCACCTACATTTTCAGTAGTCATAGTTCTTTTCTCCTCTAGAGTTTTTTGTATATTATGGCCATATACTTTTAGCATTAGGTCCCTGTTACTATCCGCCGGGATCTGCTTTAGCGTCTCAATAACCATACAGCTTTTGCAAGCCAAGTTGAAATGAGAGTCATTCCATTCAGTATAATTTTGACTCATGAGATTTATAGAATCATTTAAAGCTCTTTGTAGCTTTGCATTTGAAGCTAGTTCTGGATCATTCTTTAATTGAATAAGATCTAGCTCATTTGAATTAATAAGAGTTTTAAACTTACCAATTATTCTAACTTTCTCTTCGTCGTTTAGTGTTTGTGTTTTTGTAATAGTTAAATGTATATCATATTCTTTTTCAAGATCCCAAGCGTTGATAACAGTAATGTCAGTGGCTGGTACTTTAATAGATTTACCAGTTAGGCTTCCTGATACGTCACACTCTTCAAAAGTAAACTCTGGGCTCTCTGCAGTAGCAATTTCTGAAGTTTTATAACGAACTTTATCAATTACTACAAAAGATTTAGTAGTGATTTTAGAAGTGTCTGCATTTAAAAGATTTACAAAAGGAATTGGCTTCATTGGGTCAGTTTCTACAAATGTAGATTCTTCTTGAGTCTCTTCTTCTGTAGCTTTAATTTCAGTAGATGCAAGCTCTTTAACAGCTTCTTCTACTTCAGCTTTACTCTCATCTGCAAATTGATCTTTGAATTTTGCATAGTCTGCTTCATCTTCAAAGTTTTTACGCACAGAGAATAAAGAATTTTGGTTTGCAGGAACACTAACTACTGAAATTTCTAATAGCTCTACATCTTTAATATAGAAAGTATCAGCTAATTTATCATATTTAGCGTCTTTAATTCTGAAACCAACACTAAAACTTTTTAATACGCCATCATTAATTAGAGTTTTTACTCCGTGCTGACGTTCTGCAGCCTCACTAATACTAGCTTCAACAAAAATACCTTTTTTATCTACTGTAACAGCACTCACTCTACCGATAGGCTTACTATGGTCGTGTTGATAAAGTAAAATAGGATTTCTACGGAAGTTTTCTACACCTTTAGCCCAAGCTTCTGGTAGTACAACATCGCCAGATCTATCTTTACTAGTTGTATTAGCGTAGCCAGCAATTCTTAAAGTTTTGTCACCACTTTTGGCACTCTTTTGAATGTCGTCAGTAGTGATAAAAAATGTTTTATCCATATTTGCTTGCTCCTTAGTTATTGGAAGTACTGTCTTCAGGTAAAGTATCTACTTCTTCATTAGTAGGTCTACCGCCTGTATCAGGTTGTACAGCGCTTCCAGTTATGTTTTGTGGTACTCTGATATTAGAAGTCTCTGGAGTGTTCAACGTACTAAATCCTAGTTTTGTTCTAGCTTCATCAGCAGAAATAATACCAGCATTTACAAGACTAACATAATATTGACTTTGAGTTCTTAAATCAGGTTGTAAAGCAGTTATTACAGTTTTATCTGGATTTATTCTAACAGAGTTAAAGTAGTGTGCAAAAGCACTAGCAAACATAAGTACCATAGGTAATACTGTGTGCTCATAAAATAGAACTTGATTGGCAGATATGTTCGCATTATTACCACTTTTCATTAGTACATAGGGAACGCCAATTGCTTTAGCCATGTCTTGTTCAAGTCTTTCAATACTAGCTTCAAAGTCTAAGCTTTGAAAGTTGATTTCACTGAACTTATCAATCTTTAAACCGCCATCTAAAATAGCTGGACTTCTTGCACCTTCAAAAATAGTGGCATAAGAGTTTCTCCAGCTTTGAAGCAGTCTTTCTTTTATTTTAGTGTTTAGAACAGCTTCGGTAGTTAATACTACACCTGGTACTGCATTGTTCTTAAAAAATTGTCTCTGAAACTTTAACAGGGCATTATAAATGTTGATAATGTTTCCAATACTTTTTATTCTAGATTTGCCTCTGAAAATACTTTCGTCATTATCTTCTTTGATGTGAATTATTTCATTAGCACCAAACTCTATTACAGATTCTTTTGATTGCCTACCAGAATTGTAAGACGATAAACCGCCACCATGAATTAAGAATGTATAACCTTTAATAAATGTCTTAGGATCTGATACTACTTGTACGTCATTTGCAGGAAGTACATATAAGTGAGTGCCATCATAATAAAAGAAGGCATTACCATCCATTAGTAGATCAAAGTATGCTCGTCTTAGCAGCTTAACTCTATCTTCAAAAGGGTTAGGTCTGTCATTAAGTAGTTTATTTATTTTTTTAACTGGACCTTCGCCAGCAATGTCAAAAGGTATTTCTACACACGCACTAACAATCATATCAACTGCACGGTGTACTACTTCTATTTGGTCATACGCAGCTCTAAAGTCTACGTTAGACTCAGGCATAGCAAAAGGTTGTCTACTTTGTATATAAGGCTGAACGGGATTAAGCTTTTCTACAATCCAACCTAGTGGGCCTCTTGCCATTTACTGTATCTCCATAGTATCTTTTTGAGTATTAAGCCAGTCTTTTACTTTTAATGCAGTATAGTTAGAATAGCTTTTACCAAATAAAAAATGTAATCTTTTATGATGTGATTTACATAGTGTATACAGATTTTCGCTACTTAATTCTTCCTTACAATCTTCGGCAAAAGAAACTCGCAAAGTTAGCATAGTATCTACAGAGTCAACAGCCTTTACCTTATTTTTTACACACCATCTCTCGAACAGCTCACTAACACTATATAGGTGGTGGAGTTCTAAGTCAGATGTGGAACCACATATAAAACATTTATCACGTATTTTATAATCTTTTTTTATGTAGTCTCGTAAGTATTTAACGGGAAGACGTTTCAAATCTGACATAAGAGTATCACTTTTAATTTCTTAATTTATTATAAGTCTAATGTTCGTAATAGTCAAAATATTTTATTTTTGAAATACGTTAATACCTAGGCGTATATACTAATTGCACTGTTTTTGGTGTAAGTATATATAGCATAACGTATAGCATCGCAGCAGTGCGAAGTCCAATCGTGAAGTGGTTTTGACTTTTCTGTTCTAGAATTCCAACGATAGGCTGTCATACTTTTAAAAGCATAAGAAGCATTATCAACATCAAATATAACTTTGTCCTGCTCTATAAGACTTTGAACGTGAGCTATGCCATCATTAACACTTTTAATTGCATTCTCACAAGCAATGTCATAGTCATATACTAAATCTGCTTTAGTTTGTTGTGCAGCTGAGTCGATGAATATATTTTCAATATCCCAAGTATCAACCATAGCTTTAATTACTTCAGCATGTTGACTAGTAGTACCTTCTTCTGCTATATATTCATCCACAACAAACCAAGTGCTTCCGTCAGTAGCCAGCACAACAAATGCTGTGGCATCTCTATAACCCATGTCTAGTCCGGCTATGAAAGTAAAACGAGGATCGCCTGGAGTAATTCTAAATGGTGCTGATTCACTGCTAAGATCTTTTAGATGGTCGTTTTCATCTAGCTTATAAATCTGACCTTCAAAAGTAGCCCATTCACAATAGTATTCTTGTCTGAACAGCGTCTCAGGAATAGCTCGTCTAGCTTGTTCAATATCTTCTTGTGTAAGTCTAGGATTAGCGTGCCAAGGAAATAAACCACTGCCCCATTCTGGAAAACTTTCATCTTGCCCACGAAGATAATAGTTATATAAATAGTTTTCTTTACCGCGAGGAGTAGAAATAAATAGAGCACGAGAATCTGGGAATGTGGACAGCGCAGGGCGAAGGTCTCTAGTAAAGTATTCATCATCTGGTATTAGTGCAGCTTCGTCTACAATTAATAAATTAGCGGCACGACCAACTAGAGAGCTTCTATTATTAGCTGAGAGGAGTCTTAAAGTGCTATCATTTACTAGCTTTACAACACGATCTTTTAGATTAAAGCGTTTTGTCTCAATATTAAAAGCTTCAATCAATTCTGTAGTAAAATCCCAAATAATAGAGCTAAGATTAAAGTCAGGAGCAACAACAATAACCTGTTGATTTGGTTCGAGAAGTTTTGAAAGTGCTAGAACGGCAGCTCCACTAGATTTACCTGTACGACGTGCTGATATATGAACCCAGTTCCTTTTAGTAGATAAACCAGTCATCATAGCTTGTTGACTTACATTAAGCTCTTTAAATCCATACTTATCTGGTAGTCTTGATACCAATTTATCTACTGGTACTTTAAAATAATTATCAGTCATTATATTCCTTAAGGTTGAGTTGGCCAGTCTTCATCATCTAAATATGGGAATTTAGGAGAATTAGTGATATTTCTTAAAGCTTCTCTATAAGTAGCCCAAGCTATTTTATTTACAGGCGCATCAGGTAGTTGTGTCCAATCGCTGGCAGCTAATAACGATGCTCGAGTATTTCTAACTCTTAATGCAGCCTGATCATAGTAATCTTGTTTTTCTTTGGCACTTTTTTCTAATATATTCCAACCAAGAGTCCAAACATTGTTTAATAGATCTGGATTTTCTTTTAATACTGCTTTATAAGTTTTTTCATCTATAGTAGGAACTTCAACGTCTAAGACTTTATAGACCCCGAAGCTAGATAGCAATTCTATTGCATTTGTTAGATTACGCGGAAAACTAGTAGACTTATTGTCTGTCCTCAGTTTATCAAGACTGTATGGAAACTCTATAATCTGATTATTTTTATTAACTTTTACGTAGGTCATTATATATTTTCCTTATAAACTTATTATAGTGTATGGTATAGTAGCTGAATTACTTGTTACAGTTGGTACTGTGTTAGCTATACTAGCGGAAGACGCACTTGTAAACTCTGTTATTGATGCCGATGCTCCAAAAGTACCAGTAACATTTTCAGTATTAGCCGTTGCATAAATATAGCCGCCATAAGTTCCTGTACCAGTACCGTCAGGATGTAGTTTTGCTAGTACAGATCCAGCAATTATAATATTATCTGTAGAATCCAACGCCACTGTAGAACCTGTGGTGTTAAATATGCTATTAGCGTTAGCTAAAGTTCTAGACCAAATTTGAGACCCGGTTGAAGTTCTCTTAGTTACGTATATTTTTTGAGGTGTAGGCCTTTCTAGAGTACCTACTAATACTAAATTGTCGGATCTATCTATAGTAACCGAAACTGCACGTTCGCTATCTGAAGAGTTACCAAAACGCAGCTTACTAAGAAGAGTGCCAGAAGAACTGTACTTTAATAAAAAAGTATTAAGTCTTGTAGCTCCGTCATAATACTCTCTGCCTACTGCTAAAATATTATCAGATCTATCTACTTTTACTCCTTCACATATACCGTATTGAGTTTTTCTACCCCATGAGTAATTACCATTAGTATCATATTTAGCTACAAAAAATTGGTAGTTAGTCCCTAAACCACCACTACTGCCGCCGATATAAATATTTCGTGAAGAATCTATATCAACAGCGTATATTTCTTCATTAGAAGATGTACTTAATGTTCTTGCCCAGGATAAATTGCCATCCGAGGTGTATTTAGCAATAAAACCATTCTGGCCTGCACCACCAATACCTTGTATAACACCAGCACCAACTATATTGTCTAAGTTATCTACAGATACAGAGTTAAAGTACTCAGTACCTAAACCAGAACCAACTGCTCTGCTCCATTGTAAATTACCAGAAGAGTCATATTTAGCTAGAAAAGCTCTATCGCTTGACGTTGTACCACTAGTTCTTCCGCATACTATAATATTATCTGAAGAATCTAAATCAATTCCTATACCGGAATCAGAGTCTGTACCGCCTAGTGATCTGGCCCATACTATATCTCCATTAGTATCTTGTTTAATTACTATTAAGTCATTAGATCCAGCACCATAAGAACCAGATAACCCTACAGATATCGTATTGTCGAATGAGTCTACTACAGCCCCAGAAATAGAAACAGTTGGCACTGTAGTTATCCAATGAGGTGGCTCTCCATATTTAGGCGGAATAGTCGCCATTCTTAATTTATTCGTAATTAAACTCATGACATTGCATTTCCTGCTTGGAATCCATACCAGTCTGTTCCAGCATTAGTTGTATAGAATATGTACACGTCAGTATCTCCAGATGCTGGTGCACTTGGTGGTATGCCTTCTGGCCATAACACGCTTGTAGGCCAAGTTATAGAATGTGAACCGCCAGACACAATTTTAAGAGTAAAGCTGTAAGCAGTACCGGATGCTGGTGGATTTATAAATGTAAAAGTAGTATCTCCTGAAGTTGTTATATCAAATATGTTACCAGCAGTGCAATCAACTGAAGGAGTTGTACCACTTAGTGTTATATATGTTTCTGTGTAACTAAGAGATTTTGTAACTCCATTAACATAAAACTTAGCAGTAGGATTTGCAGTACCAATTGCCACAAAACCATTACTAGCAATAACAAAATCATTACTAGTACCAATAGAAGTACCATTTTCAATTTTAAAACTATTAGAGTCAGAATTATCTACTCCCATAGTCCAGTTCTTCTCACCAGTAAGGCTAAATTGTATACCTGCATCACCAGTTGAGTCTTGCTCAATTAAAATTTGAGTATTACTGGTATCATTAGCGTACACATGAAGTTGTCGCTGTGGGCTTGAAGTATTTAAACCAACATTTCCACTAGTACCCGTTAAAAATAGTGCATGAGTATTAGCATTAGAGGCTACTCTAAAAGGTAATGCAGCTTGGAACTCATTTATTGTTACAGATCCATTAAGATTAGCAGTAGAAGTGACTAATCTATTAGTAACTGTTACATTGCTAGATATAGTATTACCATTTACTGTTAGCTGGGTATTCGGAGAAGTAGTATTTATACCTATAAATCCTACGTTGCTTACTATTAACCTATCTACTAAAGGACTGGCTCCAGAAGCTTGTGTGGCAATTCTAACTCCAAACTCTCCGCTTTCACCTTCTGCAAAGCCTTTAACATACCCACGAACACCAGTGCCGCCAGCATCAAAACCAAACCATTCCACGCCACCATAACCTTGTCCAGGTATGATAGTAGTATCGCTTTGCATAAACTGTAAAGCAACGCCATTATCGTCCGTAGCTGTGGCCGTCTGCAACTTTAGTATAGATCCAGTACCAGCAATATGAAGATTGGCGGTCGGAGCTGTTACGCCTATACCAATATTAGTATTAGGAATAATTCTAAGAGCTTCTATATTATTAGTACCAAGAGCTAAATAATTACTGCTTCTATTAAATATTGTGGCATCGCCGCCAGATAAATGAACGTTTCCAGCTACTTGTAGCGTAACGTTTGGAGAAACAGTGCCGATACCAACTCTACCAGCACTGTCAACGGTAATCCTATCAGTTGGAGCACTAGCACCAGATGCTTGAGTGCCTATTCTAACTGCAAATTCTCCAGTATCTCCTTCAGCAACCCCTTTTATATAACCACGAACACCATCATTCCCTACGTCAGCACCAGACCATTCAATAGCCCCGTAACCTTGCCCATTTGTAATAGTAGTGTCAGTTTGTTGGAATCTAATAGCGACTCCATTAGCATCAGTTAATGTACCAGTTTCAAGTCTTAGTACATTACCAGTACCCTTAACATGTAGATTAGCTTGTGGAGTAGACACTCCTATACCTACATTTGCAGAACCAGTATAGAATACAAACGTACCATCATCAGTAAAGGCTCCACCGCCGCCGATCTCACCCCACTCAACTCCATCGTAACCTTCAAAAGATCCGCTAGTATTACTAAATCTAAGCATACCAGCAGCGGGAGTACCAGGTCGCTGAGAATCGTTACCTAAAGGAACTTTTACAAATCCAGTTCCGCTAAAAGTAATATTACCACTAATAGTAGAACTTATATCACTACGAACAAACTGACTTGAAGTTAATCCAGAGAGAGTTATAGCATCGCCACCAACTTGAAATACGCCTGTATTAGCTGAATTAACCATGTATAGTGCATCGCTACCTACAGATACTAGCTCACCATACGAAATCTTAGTTGCTGCAACGGTAGCATTAGCAGCTACTACGCTAGGCATTTTGTATACAGCTAAACCATTTCTGGTAAATTCTGCACCATTATACACCAACATACGACCTTGACCGTCTGAAGTGTCGCTTCCACTTTTATACCATAACATGCCAGTACGAAGACCAGTAGTTCCGTCAGAATTTATTTCTGCACCAGAAGGTTGACCGGCACTAGCAAAATTTTGTAAAAGCGACAACAAAGCCTCGTTATAGTCAAGTCTACTTTGTGCAATAGTAGTAACTACTGAAGGAGTTGAAAAGGTATTACTCATGTATTATTCTCTCTTATACTACTCAAATACTTATTTAGTGTATTTGTAGTAGATAAAGCTTCTATTCTATCAAAGAATATTAACTGTTTTGCGTATTCGCTACCTATAACTGGCTTATTGCGCCAATCCGATCCGACTACCATAATATCTGGTGCATATTCTGCTATAATACGAATTAATTCATTGTCACTGTTAAATATGCTAACGCCATCAACAAATTTAAAACTAGACATTATATGAATTCTAGTGTTTGCGTTATTTACAGGTCTAGAATCGCCCTTTTTGGATCTTATTCTATCATCACTATCTAGAGCTACAAGTAAATGGTCACCTAAACTTTTAGCATAGCTTAATAAGTATAGATGACCAGAATGTATTATATCAAATGTGCCGTTAACAAAAACTTTTGTCATTAGTTTTCAGGAGTATGTCCAATTAACTTATCAAATGTAATAGTAGTATCTGTTTCAGAGCTTAATCCCATTTTAGATAGCCTAATCTCGTCTACTTTGCAAATATCAATTAGCTCATTAGCTACTTCGTCTACAAAATCATGTAGCATACCTACGTCCCAGCTATTAGATGAAGCTTCTCTTGCTACGTATTCACGAATTCTTTGCATCATTTTCATTGGATTTACGCCAATCTGCTCTAAATATTCTTGTTCGCCTTTAGTAATAGAACCGCTCTGACGAACATCACGAATACATTGAGTAATACTACGTTTTAAATGTGCTTTAGATTCAGCTTTTTCAATATCAATTTCATTAAATTCATTGATATTACTCTTTAGCTGCTCAAATAAGTTATTTAAAGCTAGCACATCCTTCATAGCACCTTCGATATAGCTAATGCCTTCAGCCATTTTCTCTTGAAGTTCAGCTTTTTTGACTGTTAGTTCGATTTCTTGCCAACTATCGAGCATTTCTGGATTAGATAATTGTTCTTCAATCTTTCTAATCTTAATTTCGTTCTTTAACTGATTCCATTTAGCTTCATTTAGTGCTTGACGTTTGCGTGCAATTTCAGCTGCAACTTGTCTCATATTCTTATGTGGGTCTAAATAGGTTAGATTTAGATGTCTCCACATCCATTGAGTGTGACTACGATTCCAAATGTTCTGTAAGTCTTTAGTATTTGCAATAGCCACATCTACTTTTTGAGCATTTATGGCTAAACTATTATTACCAAATGATTCTGTTTTAGCAACTGTTCCTCTACCAAAAATAGTTGATAGCGGTACTATATATTCTGATCCATCTTTTACTACTAAATCTGTTTTTAAGTTATTAAAAACAGCAATAGAATTGCTAGTATTTTGTTCTGTCATGTTATTCCTATTAAATATCTTCTACGAGTTCTTTAAACAGCATAAAAGCTTCTCTATCTTGCATCATAAGTTTTCTTAAAACTTCTGTTAGCTCTGTATTAGATAGATCTTGAAGCTTTTTAGATAGTATAATCTCCATTAAGAGTTCTCCGACACAAAAACATCATACCAAGCTTCTACTGTTTCTCTTACTTGCTCAACAGTCATAGGTTCAGGATTAACTCCTGGATTACTAAATGTTGTCATTGGAGTTACTGCATGTATAGCTAACTGGCGCTGAACTAAGTCTTCTTTGCTTAGGGTAGTTATACTATCAGGAACATAGTAGTCTCTATTATCGCTAATCCAACCAATATAAGTCTCTGTAGCACTATCATACCAGTGACCTCTATTAGCAATAAACCCAGGAATAAAACGTTTTCCTGATTCATCTATATTAAACATGTACTCTACAACAGCCATTAGGCGTCTCCTTTTACTGGTAATCTTATATTGTTATTTATTACTATACGCGGACTTAGAGTAGAAGTGGACGACGCATGAAGTATACTGCCATCAAATAACACACATCTACCTCTTTTTGGCGATATTCTGTCTCTTATTATTCCATCATCTAACATTACGGTATCACCATCTGTAGTGTTTACATAGTATAATAATACATAGTGTGGAATTCTATAATCTATATGAGGATTGTCTATTCTTTTATCTATTGGAAGCTCTGGGTGAGGCATAGTTAGCCTAGCACGACTTCTAAATATATTTTCTGCAGATAAAGAGGTTAAACCTAGCTTATCTAAACCTTCCAACAGCATTGGTAATATAAAATTATACTCTGGTGTATCTATATTTTTATTTTCTACATTATTAAAGTCTTTATGTAGAAAAAAGTTAAAAGAAAATCCTGGAATACTACGCTCTGCGGTATTACCTAATGAAATATCCGGCACGAATGTCCACTTTAAGTTAACACAACGTTCAAATATGAATTGCGAGTATTTATCGCCAATCACATTATCTATAACCTTAATCATTAAAACCTCATATTAGTTATTGGGTGTGGAAATACGTCAGCGGGTTGTATGTATATACAAGCGGTACTATTTTGTGCACGATTCTCAGCTTCTACTAAATGTTGAACACTAAAACTGCTGCGTTCTACTTTTTCTCGTAAACCTTTATAACTATCAAATATAGCAGGAATCTTATTAGCATTAAACAAATCTACTATAGTATTAATAGTATGATAAGAAGAATAATAAGTAGAAGCTGAGTCAAACATTATAACAGCTGTATCAGATGTTTTAAGTAGTATTTGAGGTAGTAATGTTAAAATATCTCTAGGTCCGTGTGCAAAGTCAGAGAATACTATATCTAAATTATTAGGAAGATCAGATATTGAAAAATTTGACGGTATAAAATTAATATAACTGTTAAACTCAAAATTGTCAATTAAATTATTTATATACTCTAGATAATTGTCTCTAAATAATGGCCCCATCTGAGGTCTAGCATTTTTAAGATGAGTCCACGCACTACCATTATCTACTGTTGTAATAGTACCTAACTTATTTTCTTCAAGAGCTAGAGCAGCCCAAAGCATAACAGACCCTAATCCAGTTCCAAGTTCTACAACTTGCTTAGGCTTTCTCATTTTTATCAATGAATATAAAAATGTGCAAAAGTTTTCAGTTCCGTATATAGGACCTACACTATCTGTATACTGCTTTAAAAAGTACAGCTTTTCATAGGTATTCATTATTTAAACCTTGGACCATTAATCCAGATTACAATTACCCAACGTTCTCCATCGGTAACTGGAGTTACTTGATGTAGTAAATAGCTAGGAAACATAGAAACAGAACCTTGCTCGTCAACTGCTGCAATTTCAGAACCATTATTATTAATTAACAGTTTGCCACCAACATATTTAGAACGATCAGTTAGCGGAATAGATACAGATATTTTTCTAGTAGCGCTGCTACCGTTTCCACAATCTATATGCCAGTCATAGTGACCATTTTCAGTTGCTTTGTAATGAAGTAGTTGCAGAGCGTGTGTAATACCATATAAATCGTATTTATAATATTCAGCATTAGCTTTACCCACTGCTGCAGCAATCTTCTTGAATATCCAAGCACTTTCTTCATTATACTCAATATTATAAGTATCTACAGAACGTACTTTAGGATCATACTTACTATTATCACCATCACCTACTGTTGACTTAGTTGGGTATAGTTTTTTTCCATATTGCATAATAGCGTCGCACTCTGCAGCGCTAAATGTGTATTCAGAGTTGAATCCAGAATGATAAGTTACTGCACCTGGAAATACATCGTCACAAGTTTTAATTATTAGTCCGTCGCTTATAATTTTTGACTTAAGATCAAAAGCTTTGCTTTCTTCTTTAATCTCTTGTTTTTGTGGTTTAGGCTGAGATTTTCTATCTACTCCTAATGATTCACGTCTGTCATTAGCCCAACTTGCGTGTGGACCATTTGCATCTACATAATGAAAAAATACTTGAACTTGCCATTGACCGCGATACTCTGGGCGCCAATGCCATAGCTCATTGCCATGATACATAACAAGGTCACCAACATTAATTTCTACTGATTGACCTACTACATCAGATTTATCATCAGTAAAATAAATAGGCCAAATGCCAGACCCGGGATCAAATCCTAGTGTCATAGTGCCGGATATCTCACATGCTTCACGATCTATATGACGAACTAATGTCTCACCAGGGCGATATATACGAGCATAAGTGTATGTGGGAAGAAGGCGAACGCCTAACTGATTAGATAGCGGTTCAGCTAGCGTTTTTAGTAAGTTATCTAAAATAGGATCACCATACACACTATCTGAAAGCGGGCACTGTTCATCTTTTGTAAGTTTGCCCTGATCGTACAAACTAAATAAATACTTAGTTAAGTCATTACATGTGCTGCGTGGTACTGCGCCACTAATATATACATATTTATTCTTTTTAAAATACTCTGCGGGAGTCATTATTCACCTATGTTAAAACTGATGCTGATTCTTGGTTGCTCACTATTGTTAGGCTCAACATAGTGTTCTAACCAACTTGGAAATAGTATACAAGCTAGCGGTTCTGGACTTATTGGATAATCTTTATTTCTTACTATAGACATACCACTTCGTATAGCTGGATTTACTAAAATTAGTCTACCACTGTTATCAGGAACTTGCAAATAAAAAACTCCTGAGAGCTGTCCTTCATGTATATGGTGGGCATTAAAATTATTTTTATAATTTACGTTTGCCCACATAGATTGTATGCTATATCGCTTTTTGCTGTAGTTATTAAGAGCTTCAGTAGATAAGTTATTTAGCGTGTCAACAAACGGTTTAAATACTGAGTTAAGATGTATATTGTCAGAAGACTGCCAACCCCCAAAATTACTTTTTCTAGCACTAGGAGTAGAACTGCTTAGTGCTAGTATATACTCTATATATTGTTTAAGATACTCTTTTTGGTTGTTTAATACATATCCCCAAATAGGAGTGCTGAATATATGCTGAGTGCTCATTGTAGAGCCTCAGGATAAAAGCAGCGATAAAACCAAGCGTTGTCTGAGAGTATTTGATCGTGAAACTTAGCACTTAACCTCCTAACAGGTTCGCTCCAAGCAACTAACTTAGGGTGTGTTACGTGGTCTGTGCGCTCTCTAAAGTAAGCATTATCATGTTCAAACATATCTGACTGAGCTATATTATCTAGATTATGGTTGTAACTATCTAGACCTAAAAAGCTGTATATACGACTTAGCATGTAATATGGATCGCGTAATAAGTCTTCATAACGAACAAACTTAATTCTATTCGAGTTTTGTTTGAATAGCTCTAGATATTTAGGAATTTCATGACGTAGTGTAGCGGAGAGAGCATTACTTTCTTTAAAGTGATAGTGCAGCTTTTCTTCTTCTGTCATAGAAGCGTATAAAGTGTTATCATTACTAAACGTATGTAGTGCCTTGATGCGTGAATTAACACGATCAAAGCTTTCAACTATATCACGTAAATCACGAATTGTGACTATAATCTTAGAATCTGGAAATAAATGATGTAAACCAGACCAGTGACGAGCTTTTGATATTACTATAGGCTTATCTGTAAGACCACCATACCAACCGTGTGTAGCACCAATTGCCATTCCATGTACCGCTGAATCTGCTTGCGAACAGCTCATAGCCTGAAATGCTTCGCTATACCTAGCTTTAATTAGTATTTGATCGTTTAGTATTTGTGGAAAAGGATCAGTTGATGTAGTAAATATATTAGAGTTTTGTTGTAAGATATTCATCAGGACTGTAGATCCTGTACGCGGCAGTCCTCCGCAAAAGTGTAAAGTTTTCATCGCTTACCTATTGGCTATTGTTATTAAGCATTATTACATATATTTTAGCTATATGCAAGGCTAATTTTATTGTGATACTAGACGTATCATTTTCCAGCTAGAGTTCCAAAGATAAAAACTATTAGTAGATTTTACATAAGCTTTGCTACCTATAGTCACATTGCTAGTAGGCAGATCGTTTGAGATATCATAAACCGTTACTCCAGCTCCTCCCGTAGAAAAACTAAACTCAATTCTAGCATTAGCACTTACGTAAGTAAGAACATCGCCATCACTAGCTCCGTCATTTGAAATTAAAGAGGGGTTTACTCTATTCATTTTAATTTCCTATAATATATTCGCGAATAAATCCATAAGTAGAATCGCCAACATAAAGTCTAGTCCCATTATAGTTTAATGCCAGACCCCCAACACTCCATGAGCTAGGTAATTGTAATTGTCTTGTAAAAGTAAGAGAAGATACATTCCAAGGAGTGCTTAATGAATACTCGGAAACTCTGTTATTAGTAACACCTCTAACATATAACCTACTTCCATCAGGTTTAAATACTAAGTTTGTGGGTACGGTATCTTGAGATACAATAGACTGTGTACGTGTAAAAGTTGCAGTTGAAATGTTCCACGGAGTGGAAAGGGTGTATTGATTTATATCGTCTCCAGAAGTCCCCATTACGTACATATAAAGTCCATCATCACTAAAGGCTAGAGCTGTAGGGGCGGTTTCTTGCGTAGCAATTGAAAACTCTTCTATCAACACACTAGTTAATAGTGTCCAGGGTTTAGCTAGTTTATATTGATAAATTTTATCTTGGTTAGCGCTAAGAATATATAAATAGTAGCCATCTAAAGATAGCTTTATACTTTCAGAGCTTACGCCAGGTCTTGGCACGTTTAATGCTGTTTGTAATGATATAGTGTTTAAATTCCAAGGAATTAACAAATCGTATTCTAAAATAGTACCCCCAGACTCAATTACAAATAACTTAGTACCGTCAGGTTTAAAAATTATATCGCTCATAGCAGGGCCTGCATTTAAATAAGTATTTTTAGCTACAGAAACTGAATTAGCATTGCCAAAAGAAATAAGAGAGTCTACATTAGATACAGGAAACCTTATGATGCTGTCTAAGGTATTTTTAACTGTGAATAACGAATTACCTTTTATACTAATATCATAATAATCAGCCGCGTTTGTATATGGATGTAATCTTGTAACATAAGGATGTTTAGCTGAATACAGATTGTAGGGTTCTTCTAGGGTTAGTCTATATAAGGTGGAGCTAGAAGCTGTATAAGCGTATTTACCGTTAGAACTAAATCGTAGCCCTCTAGGAGAAGCCAAATCTGAACGTTCACTTACTTGATATAACCCTCTAGAGTCTGCAGGTCTAGCAGGGATTGTCAATGATGATATATCGTATGCAGTTGAAAGATTAACAGGGTATATTGAGCCAGCAATTTGTAGATATAACGTATCTCCATTACTGCTAAACTCTATGCCAGCAACTGTTGAGGTGTCAATATTATAGTAATCTGTGTGTACAATTTTTTCTATAGATGATAGGTCATATGCTACGTTTAAATAAACAGCGTATAAATAGTCTACAGCACCAGCTTCATCACTTCCAATATATAAAATTTTGCCATCCGAAGAAAATTCTAAAAGACCTATAAGTGGAATAGTGCTTGATGACTGAACCTGATCGAACATATAATATTTAGTATAGGTTGCTGTGGTCACATTCCATGGTGTAGATAGTGTATACTCATATATTGTATAGCTTGTAGAACCTCCAGGAGCTATATACATCTTAGTGCCGATATTATTAAATGTCACAGCCCTAGCACCGCTAGTAGTGGCTGCAAGTGATAAGGTCGTATTGGATACTACAGAATTTAAGTCCCAGGGAGTAGATAAAGTATACTGATTAATAGCTGAAGGTGAGCTTTGTGTTGTATATACATTGGCTCCTGTTGGGCTTATATTAATATCGGTTGTTGTTGACGTAGGCAGTCTTAATGTTTGAGATCTGTAAGCACTACTAAGAGCCCAAGGAGTAGCTAGTTTGTATGTATAAGTTCTACTACCATCTATAATATATACTTCAGTTCCATCTTCACTTATATCTATACCTTGTGGTGTGAGTGTATCAGATGCTACTGAAAAAGTATTAGAAATAGTAGCACTTGAAATATTCCACGGAGTGCTTAGTGAGTATTCTAATATGTTATCATGTGTAGCCCCAGTTACATATAACTTGGTGCCGTCCGGTTTTAATCTAAAATGGTTAGTAGACCCCGACATTCTATTTTGGTCTACTAACATACCAGGAAGATATGCAGAGTTTAGGTCCCAAGGAGTTCGAAGATAAAAAGGTATTACTCTGTCATTAGTTTGACCAAGTATATAAAAATATTCACCAGTATTATTAAAATATATGCCTTGAGTACTTGAATCACTACCGTATATAGGATTCCAAGTATATTGATATGTAATAGTTGCTACGTTCCATGCTTCGCTAAGGGTATAATTGTGTATCTCATAATTGGTGCCTGTCATATATAGATTTGCACCTGTATTACTAAATCTCATAGAGGTTGGTGTAGTAGCTTGAGACTGAGCTTGCACCCTAACATATGTTGCTGTAGTTATATCCCAAGGAGTGCTTAAAGTATACTCATTAAAATCGTCTCCAACAGTTCCTATAATATACATACGAGTTCCGTCAGGTTTAAACTCTACTGAAGTTGGTGCAGTTTCTTGATTAGATAAAGGAAAAGAGCTTACAAACGCAGCAGAGTTGACACTCCAAGCATTAGACATATTATATTGGTGCACTGCATCACTAGTAGTTCCTACTATGTAAAAAGCATTTCCACTAGGAGTAAAGTATATTCCTCCTGGGTTAGTTTCTTTACCGCTTACTAAAAAAGTTGTTGTAAAACTAGCGGTATTAGGATTCCAAGCCTCACTTAATTGATACTCATTAACATCGTCTCCAGCAGTTCCTATAATATACATACGACTACCGTCATTTCTAAAATATAACTCAGTAGGGTCTATTTCTTGAGGGGCTACTGAAAATCTTCTAGGCTTAGACACAGAGGTCATAGTAGCTAAGTTATTAGGAGTTGGTAAAGAAAACTGAGTTATTACAGGTTCTGTACCTGTTTCAAACATGGTTCCAAAAACATACACATTTGAGCCATCTGGACTAATTTGAAAGGTTCTAGGATTAGTAAAATTATTAGCTGACGCATTTGCTGTAAAAGTGTAAGCTGCTACAAAAGTAGGTGAATCAATATTAAAAGGAGTACTAAGAGTATACTGATTTATGTCATCGCCAACATCTCCTACTACATACATTGTAGTTCCATTTGCAGAAAGCTGTACTCCAAGCGGGTTAGATTCTTGAGCTACAACTGAGAATGCAACATTAGCACTACCTATTAAGGTAGCATTAGAAATATTCCAGCCTTCCACTAAACTTAGATTAAACTGAATATTTGCATTTGCACTATAAAGTCCATCACTAGCAAAAAAGTTTACAGTGAATAATCCTTCATCTACTGGATTTGTAGAAGGAGTAATAGTAAATACATTTGCTGCATTAGTTATAGTTGTATTACCTAACACACCGCTAACTAGGTTAAATCCCCAATTAAGAGGAACTAGCTCAGGATCAGATGAATTAAACGAAATTATAGTTGTCGCCCCATTGGAAGCTAGATAATAAATAGGTAAATAATTAGTTAGAGCACTAGGAGGAGTATTAACTGTAGAAATTTGCTGCCAAACATTATTAACAGTCCAGATATATAAACTATCTGTAGACTCTACATAAGCCTCTGATCCTATAGAGACACCAGTGTTAGGTAATACTGCAGTATTAGCATAAACAGTAACTCCGCCACTACCTGCAGGTGCAGCCCATTCAACCCTAGAATTAGCGCTTACGTAAGTTATAACGTCGCCATCACTAGCTCCATCTACTTTTAATAGTTCAGGGTTTACTTTATATATTGTCATTCAACTATCATCCATTGTTTAATCTCTTCATTCCAGCGATAGCTAAGGCTTGAAGGGTTTGCTACAGGAGGTTCAAAACAGCATTTAGACTCATTAAACGTCCATGACTCAAAGCCTACAGCGGCCCATGAAGCTTTAACTTCTGCTTGTTTAGCCTCAATTTCAGCACTCGTCATCTGCCTAATAATATATTGCTTTCTAAAATGAGATCCTTCGTCTACATATACATAGCCATCAATAACTTCATATACTCCTGTGGTTGGGAGTGGGCTGTCTACGAAATCAATATAGTTATCGGGTATAGACTTTTTATAAATCATTAGTAAATTTTCCAATGAAATTGGGTCGCTAACTATATTACGATTGCTATCTACTTGTATTTTAAAGCTGCTCATTCGTCTGTCACCCTAGTGCTTGGGAATTGTCTTAAATTTCCTGGGTATATAATTCTTACTGCGCCGCTTCCACCTGCGGAGGCTACTCCAAACCCATTGTCATAGGATCCACCACCTCCACCACCGGGAAATCCCCCAGCTCCTCCTTGAGATCCAGTGCCTGTAGACCCATTACCTGCTGCACCATTGCTTGTAGGCGCAGTATTACTGTATATGTTAGCACCGCCACCGCCGCCACCAGTAGTATCGAGTTGGCCAGCACCACCATTTCCACCACCACTATTACCAGTTCCTCCAGATGTAGCAGCAGCTCCCCCGCCACCGCCACTACCAGTTCCTACGCCGTTCAGACCTGTATTATACAGTTGAGAAGAAATAGAGCCTGACCCATTACCCCCAGCTCCATCGTAGCCTCCAGCACCGCCTCCACCTCCGCCGCCATTATAGCCAGCTCCACCATTACCTCCAGCTCCACCCCCAGTAGTAACTCCTACAGGTGTGTTACTAAAACTAAATGATCCTCCGGTGCTACCAGGGCTAGTGCTAAATGAAGCGCCTCCTTGTCCACCGCCAGCGCTTATTACAAACGATCCTATAGTTACAGTACTGTTCGAACCAGACTCGGCACGAGCATTCTTACCATTGCCATTACTACCTCCAGCGCCTACTACCACAGAAATTGAAGAAAAAGGTGTTACAGCGACATTGTTAGCATAAGCAAGACCGCCCCCACCTCCACCGCCACCACCACCGTCGCCGCTATTACCGTCATCTCCGGCACCCCCACCTCCAACTGCTACTACAGATATAGAAGTTACACCTTCTGGAACTACGTAGGTATAAGATCCGGAAGTACTATACACTATTTGCGGGAATGTGCTAATCCAACTATCTTCACGCTTTTTTAGCTCTATCTCTCTAAAACTCCATACTCCAGTAGCAACAAAAGCATTAGTTGTTACAATGTTACCTATTACTCCACCATTTTGCATTAACTAATCTCCACAATAACAGCTGTAGCGTGCACAACACCATTAGCTCCTGCTAATACTTCTAGCGTATCACCAGCTTCAAGTGCTAGTGGAGCACTTTTAGTTAGTGCAGTAAGAGTTGAGTCTGCGGGTACTGTAATAGTTGAAGCTATTAGTGTAGGAACATTGGAAGCAGACGAATCGCGCCACTGAGATGTAATAGAATAGTTATTGCTACCTTCAATATTAGCAAAAAACAACGATACTACCATTGCCGAAGTTGCAGTAGGGCAAGTGTATATTGTTTGATATTGGTTAGTTAAATTTGCTCTTGCGTTTTTTAATGCTTCTGCCATGATATTATCCTAATGCGTATGTTCTTAGATAGCTCAACCCGCCAGTTGAGCTTCCATTTGTTGTAGTTCCTGATAGTTTACGAATACCAAGAGTTGAAGTTGGGAGAGGTAGAGTGTTTGCAATAGTAAGGTTTGTGCCGTTTACTACATATGCATCACTATGTTGAACTACTCCGTCTATATAAACTAATATAGCTTCTTCTGTACTAACAGAGTTAGATAGGGTAAAGCTATTAGTGCTACCATCTACAGTAAATTTCTGTGCATATAGAGGAGCGCTAGATAAAGTTTCATATGTATTATAAATATTAGCTGTTAGCGTAGTATAGGTAGCATAGTCGTTTGAGTTAACCCAAGCATTAGAGGCATCTCCACCACCGCCTACATTTGCGTTTAGATATGCGAATGTATTGTATATATTAGCTGTTAAAGTGGTAAAGCTATTATAGTCATTAGCGCTTAGGCTTGTGTAAGTACTGTAGTCATTAGCTGCAGTAGTTAAAAACGTAGCATAGTCGTTACTTTGCGCAGCTAATAGAGTAGCGTAGTCGTTAGATCTAGCGCTTAACAACGTATTGTAATCATTAGCTGCAGCAGTTATAGTTGCAGTGTTTAAATTACTTTGCACTGTGCCGATAGCCGTAACAAGAGTTACGGCTATATTAGCATCATTTTCAAGAGCAGCTGCAATTTCAGCTAAAGTATCTAGAGTGCTTGGAGCTGCTCCAATAACTGATGTTAAGTTAGACTGAACTGAGTTAATACTAGCGTTTAAAGTGTTATAAGTTGCAAAGTCATTTGAACGAGCTGTTAATAGTGTGTTGTAGTCATTAGCCGCTGCGGTAGAGGTTAAAGATGTAACATTGCTCTGTACAGTATTCACTGCATTCGCGGAGGCGAATACGGAAGAGCTAATATCTGAAGTATCTATTTGGCCTAATCTTAATTTTGTCATTTATTACACCTGTTGCCCTGCGGCATGATATCTACCTTGTGTTAAGTCTCCTACATCAGTAGCATTAGCATCGCTTGAGAAAGGAAATTTATCTATTATATTAGAGAGTCCAGGTCTCCCTCCAGAATTATACCCATTATCATTAGAACTTTGTCCTGCAATTCTTTGTCTTGGCGAGGTTAAATTACCTACATCAGCAGCATTAGCATTTGAGGCAAAAGGAAACTTATCTATAGTATCGGTATCTCCAGGAGTGTACCCCCCAGAAGTATACCCATGTGAGGTAGAGCTCTGACCTGCAGGTTCATGTCTAGCTTGAGTGAGATCACCTACATCAGTTGCATTAGAATCAGTAGAGAATGGAAATTTGTCAATAGTATTTCTAGTTACAGGAGCATAACCTCCAGAGCTATAACCACTTACAGTAGAACTTTGCCCTGTTAGTCTTTGCCTAGTTAATGTTAAATCTCCTACATCTGTAGCATTAGAGTCTGAAGAGAAGGGAAACTTATCTATAATATTCGTTAAAAAACCTCCAGAAGTATACCCACTAGTTGAATAACTTTGACCTGCTGTGTAAGCCCTAGCTTGTGTTAAATCTCCGACATCGCTTGCATTGCCGTTGCTTGCAAATGGAAACTTGTCAATAGTATTAGTTGCTGGTGGAGATCCCCCAGAGGTATAACCACTAGCATCAGAACTTTGACCAGATACCCCAGTTCTAGCAAGAGTTAAATCTCCTACATCTGTTGCGTTACCGTTTGAAGAAAAACTAAACTTATCAATAGTGTTTCTCGTATCGTAAGAGCCTCCAGAAGTATAGCCACTCACGCTTCCTTGGAAGGTATAACCTTCTTCAACAGGAGCACCAGGCAAGTTAAAAAAGTCAAAATGACGAATTTCAAGCTTTGAACCAGATATAACAGGATCAGTATTGTTTAAAGCTAGTGTAGTGCCACTTACAGTATATTCAGTAGGATCTTGTGCTAAACCATTGTAAAACACTAGCATCATATTTGAATTAGCTGCTGCTTTACTAATAGTAAAAGAATTTGAGGTTCCGCTTAACGATATTACTTGAGAAGTAACATTACTCATGTTTACTGCAAAACTTAGAGTCTTAGAAGTTGTATTACCAGTTATTGCAACTCCATCACCTGCTTCTATAAATATAGAAGTATTAGAGTATAAAGTATTACTTGAGTATATCTGAGTATTAGATGAACTAGCTCCAACATTGCTTTGAACTGTATCAATACGAGAGTTTAAGGTAGTGTAGGAATTATAGTCATTAGATTGGGCAGCTAATAACGTAGCATAATCATTTGCGCGAGCTGTATTTAGCGTAGATAAATCATTGCTATAAGCTGCTAATAACGTAGCGTAGTCATTTGAACGAGCTGTTAATAGGGTGGCATAGTCATTAGCATTCACAAAAGTGTTAGCTGCTGTTACGTTAGCCTGTACATTATTCACTTCTATTTTAGATGCAAAGGCAGAAGTAGCGATTGAATCCGCGTTTATTTGATTGAGTCTTATACGAATATCTACCATGCTTTACACCTGTTGTCCTGCAGGTCTGTAACGACCTTGAGTTAAATCGCCCACATCAGTTGCATTAGCATCTGTAGAAAATGGGAATTTATCAATTACATTAGTTACCTCCGGATAACGACCCCCTGAACTGTAGCCACTTACAGTAGAACTTTGTCCTGTTGGGGCAATTTTTGATCTTGTCAAATCCCCAACGTCAGTAGCGTTACCGTTTGTAGAAAATGAGAATTTTTGTATAATGTTGTATGGCGCAGCATAACCACCCGCAACATACCCATGAGTAGTAGAGCTTTGCCCTGCTGAAACACCAGTTGCGGCTAATAAATCGCCTACGTCTGTAGCATTAGCATTGCTTGCAAATGGGAATTTATCTATAACGTTTGAGAATGGTGGAGAAATATTTCCACCAGAAGTGTAACCATCAGTAGAAGAGGTCTGTCCTGAGGCTCTATGTCTGCCCACAGTTAGATCGCCTACGTCTGTAGCATTACCATCTGCAGCGAATGGAAACTTATCTATTGTATTAAGCCCAGTAGGGGAGATACCGCCGCCTGAAGTATAACCACTTGTAGAAGAACTTTGGCCTGCTGCAAAGTATCTTCCTTGAGTTAAATCTCCAACATCTGTGGCATTGCCGTCTGCCGAAAATGGAAATTTACTTATCATAGTATAGTCAAATAGGTTTCCAGAACTATAACCAGAAACGGTACTAGACTGCCCCGCCATTGCTACAGATGAAGCTTGTGTTAGATCGCCTACATCAGTTGCGTTACCGTTGCTTGCAAACGGGAACTTATCAATAGTATTAACCGCTGTAGGGGTAGAACCACCACTAGTATAACCACTAACGCCTCCTTGGAAGCTAAAAGAACTCCCACCACCACTGCTAGTAGCTCCTGGAAGATCAAAGAAATCAAAGAAACGTACTTCAATATCTGATCCAGATTCAATTGGTAGCGTGTTAGAAAGTGTTAGAGTAGTACCAGCTATTACATAGGTAGTAGGCTTTTGTAATATACCATTATAACTTACTAAAATCATGTGAGAATTTGCAACAGATTTTGCTAGCGTAAAAGCATTTGCAGCACCGTTTGCAGTAAATTCTTGTGAGGTTACATTGCTCATACCTATAGAAAATGTAATAACTTTAGAAGTAGTGTTTCCACTAATGCTAAGTCCATTACTGGTTTCAAAAATTATAGCACTGTTAGATACTAGTGTGTTGCCTAGGTATATGTTTGTGTTAGAACTGCTTGAACCTACATTGTCTTGTACTGTATTAATACGAGAATTTAGAGTTGTGTAAGAGTTATAATCATTAGCCTGAGCTGTTAATAGAGTATTATAGTCATTTGCTCGAGCGGTTAATAGTGTAGCGCCATCATTGCTTTGAGCAGCTAGTAAAGTGTTATAGGTATTAGCTGTTATAGTTGTAAAGCTATTAAAATCGTTAGCTTGCGCAGTTAATAGTGTGGCCCAGTCGTTAGAGCGTGCTGTTAACAGTGTAGCACCGTCGTTAGATCTTGCTTCCAATAATGTGGCCCAGTCGTTAGAGCGTGCTGTTAGCAGCGTAGCACCGTCGTTAGCTTGTGCAGTTAACAATGTAGCCCAGTCATTAGAGCGTGCTGACTGTAATGTGGCAAAATCGTTTGCATTTACAAATGTGTTTGCGGCAGTTACGTTAGCTTGTACAGTATTAACCGATGCTTTAGAGGCTATGTCGGTGTTTTCAATCCCTGTAGGATTTATTTGTTGTATATTAAGTTTTAATAAATCCATGTTTTACACCTGTTGTCCTGCTGGGCTATATCTACCCTGAGTTAAATCTCCTACATCTGTAGCATTAGCGTTGCTTGCAAACGGGAACTTATCAATTACGTTAGTACCGACGGGGGTATTAATGTCCCCACCACTAGAATACCCACTAGTTGTAGAACTTTGTCCTGCAGCAAATCTTCTAGATACCGTCAAATCCCCCACATCGCTTGCGTTAGTATCAGTAGAAAATGGGAATCTATCTATTATATTGGTTCTGGTAGAGCCGTCGTTAATCCCTCCTGAAGCATATCCATGTGTCGTAGAACTTTGACCTGCTGGACTATTTTTTGCAGTAGTTAAGGTTCCTATATTAGTAGCATTTCCATCTGAAACAAAAGAAAACTTGTTTATACTGCTTGTTGTAGGAGTACTACCAGAAGCATAACCACTAGTAGTAGAACTTTGTCCGCCTCTATAGTTAATACTAGTAGCTAAATTTCCTACAAAAGTAGCATTTTGATCTGAAGAAAATGCAAATTTTTGAGTGCTACTACTACCACTAGCATAACCATGAGTGCTTGAGCTTTGACCTGATGTACCAGCTATTGCCGAAGTAAGATTACCTACATCTGTTGCATTAGCATTGCTAGCAAAGGTAAATTTATCTATAGTATCTGATGCTCCTGTAGGAGTACTACCACCAGCAGTATAACCATGATTGCTAGAAGTTTGTCCAGATGCAAATTGCCTTGCTTGTGTTAGATCTCCTACATCAGTAGCGTTCCCATCTGCTGTAAAAGAGAACTTATCTATTATATTAGAAGTGGTCGCCCCTCCAGAGCTATAACCACTAACCTCACCTTGGAAAGTATACGCTCCTCCGCCTCCCCCATTAGTAACACCTGGCAAGCTAAAAAAGTCAAAGTAACGAATTTCAATATTAGCACCCGCAATAAGAGGGGCGATATTAGCTAGAGTTAGTGTGCTGCCTGATATTACATAGCGAGAAGGATCTTGTACAAGACCATTATACATCACTAAAACCATATTACTATTTGCAGCAGCTTTTGTCAATGTAAAAGAATTTGCAGTTCCGCTTATCGATATTGTTTGGGAAGTTACATTGCTCATTGAAGTGGCAATAGTAAGAGTTTTTGAAGTGGTATTAGTAGATAATAAAACACCGTCTCCAGCTTCAATGAAGACGGTTGTATTAGAAATATTAGAATTTCCTGCAATAATGTTTGTGTTAGCGCCTGCTGCTACGTTATTCTGTACAGTGTTTATAAGTCCTACAATAGTTGTGTAGGAGTTAAAATCATTAGCTCGAGCTGTATTAAGGGTAGATAGATCGTTTGAATATGCCGCTAATAGCGTATTGTAATCGTTTGAACGAGCGGTAAGAAGTGTTGCACCGTCATTGCTCTGAGCGCTTAAAAGAGTTGCGTAATCATTAGAATATGCAGCTAATAAAGTATTGTAGTCGTTAGCGGTTAAAGTAGTATAAGTATTATAAACATTAGACTGCTCTGCGCTAATTGTCATATTCTCAAAGCGAGAATTGGCGCTAACCCAGGCTATACTCTGACCGTTTGAAATATTATTAGAAATATACACATCTTGTATATCTAGTAGCTTATCTGAAAAAGTTGGGCGAACAAATATTTCACCAGCAGTAGGGTGTTTAGTTACTACAATAGCTACCGCAGCTTTTACACTTGGGGCTACAGGTTCAGTATTAATCATTTTACCCGGATTTGCAGGGTCTAGATAAAGAATATCACCTTCGCTAAACATAGAGGTATTAATTTCTCTAAGTTTACCAAAAGATAACACATAACCGTCTTCACCGTTATCAATACTTTCAGCAGTTACGCCCATTATATATCGAGCAGGGAAGTTTCCATTTCCAATAGCAGGTGAAATTAAAATGGTTCCACTATTTCCTACAGTACCATTAGCCATAACCACAGTATTGCTGAAAATAGTAGAACCAGTTTGGTTTTTAACATAGAATAGATTTTTAAGACCTAGTTGTAAATCAACAGTATTACTAAGTCCTAGAGATATAGATCCTTGAGCATTATCCCATGCAAGAGATCCAACTCCAGGGTTGAACTCTTGCGTTGTGTTAAAACTAATTGAGTTTATTTGGGTGATAGAGTTGGAAATGAACGCATCAGTTCCAACTACTATACCACGTTTTACTCGAAAATCATTATCTGCCATCTGTTCCCTATCCTAGTGGCTGCCTTATTTTTTATTAAGCAGTTAGTGTATGTCTTACAACCGTAATATCGCTATTTGCACTAGTAGGAGTTACTAGTAGTCTAACATTACCACCGCTAACATCTGAATCAAAGGCTGCGAGTACTGAGTTAGAGTATACAATAGCATATTCTGTTAGATATGGAGTTACACCATCATGAATTACTAGAATTTCACTAGCTTGATAATAGTTATTAGTAGTATCGTGAATTTGAACTGTATATTTAGCAGTTCTAAATACGCTTGTGCTCCAAGAGTCTACCACTTGATTTGCTGTAGTTGTAGTGGTAGTTAAGTTTGCAGTGTGAATACCCACATCTACAATCTGTAGTTTAGCGCGAGGCTCAACAGTGCCAACTCCAACATAGTTATTTGTAGAGTCTACATATAGTGTACCACCATCTACGTTTAATCCACCTGTAGAAATAGAGTTAGTAGTTGTAGAACCGTTAGCAGTTACAGAATCTAGTGTGATAAGGTTAGTATTTGTAGCATTACCAAAGTCTAGATAGTAACTACCGTCTTGGCCATCAAGCTTATCAGCGTTTAGATTTACGACTGCGGAAGTGTTAGAAACAAGTAGTGTATCTAGTTTTAGCCAGCCATAGCTAGTAGGACTTACAGTTACGTTAGTGCTTGGATCATTAGTGTGCGCTAGAGCAAACCATCCTTGACTTTCATTAAAGTAGAATGCAGAGTTTCCAGATGCTCCACGATTAAAGTATATACCAACATCAGCGCTTGGAAGGCCTGAAGTGTTAGCCCCTAGTTCAATGAAACGATCATCTACAATTAGATTTGTAGTAGATACTGTAGTAACGTTTCCGTTTACAGTTAAATCGCCTTCGATAACAACATCGTCACCAAAAGTCTTAGTACCGTTAATAGTTTGGTTGCCGCTAGTACGAACTACTGTTGAATCAACGTCAATGGTAACGTTTCCAGTTAATGGACCACCACCAGTTAAACCATCTCCAGCAATAATATTAACACTTGAGTTAGCTTTTAGATTGGTGTAAGCAATAATGCCGCTGTAAGTATTGTAGTCGTTAGCTCTATAACCAGCTAGAAGTGTTGTGTAAGTTCCATAGTCGTTGGCTTGATATTCATTTACAAGAGTAGCATAAGTGTTATAGTCGTTTGCATTAACCCAAGTGTTAGAGGCATCACCACCGCTAGTTACGTTATCCTGAACTGTGTTGATGAATCCTACAAGAGTGGTATAGGTGCTGTGGTCGTTTGCAAAAGCTGAGGTAAGAGTTACACCGTCATTTGCACGCGCTGTGTTTAGAGTAGCTAAGTCGTTGGAATATGCTGCTAGAAGAGTTGCATAGTCGTTGGCACGATATTCGCCCTGCAGTGTTGTATAGCTATTATAGTCGTTAGCGCTTGCAGCTAAGAATGTTGCATAGTCATTAGCACGCGCACTGTCAAGAGTTACACCATCATTAGCTTGAGCTGCTAGATATGTAGCATAGTCGTTAGCACGGTATTCACCTTGTAGCGTAGTATAGCTATTATAGTCGTTAGCACTTAAGCTTGTATAAGAGTTATAATCATTTGCACTTGCGGCCAAGAATGTAGCGTAGTCATTAGCACGATACTCTCCTTGAAGAGTAGTATAGCTATTATAGTCGTTTGAACTTGCAGCTAAGAAGGTTGCGTAGTCATTACTACGCGCACTAGCTAGCGTAGCTCCATCGTTACTATATGCACTTAGTAAAGTGGCGTAGTCGTTAGCTTCATACCCACTAGCTCCAGCTCCTACGTTGTTCTGTACAGTATCAATCATACCTGCCAGAGTTGTATATGTATTATAGTCATTTGCACGTGCGCTTAATAGCGTAGCATAGTCGTTTGCTAATACGTTAACTCCATTAACTACAACAACGGTTTGGGCTGTAATACCCGCTTTTACGACAAAATCTTTAATTGTTGCCATTCTTCTTTCCTTTATGCGCTAAGAACGGTTCTGAATACTTTTACTTCGTTAACTGCATAAGTAGGGCTCCCTACTAGTCGCACGTTATTGTTAAATAGTGAAGCGCTAAATTCCATTAGTCGAGTGCCTTGGTTTACCACGGCATACTCAGTAATAAATATATCGCTATCATTATGTATTAAAAAGATTTCAGAAATTTCATATTCATTAGCACTTGAGCTGTAAATTTGAACTTGATACTTAGCACTGCGAAAATCTAGTGCACTCCAAGTATCTATAATCTGGTTAGGTAGAGTGGTGCTTGTAGTCATAGAGTATGTGCCTAGTCCTACATCACCAATTTGTAAATCAATTTTAGGGTTGCTTTGGTTAATGCCAACTTTAGAGTTAGCGGCGTCTATATAAAGAACTCCAGAAGAGAAATTTTTATTACCGCTAATATTTTGGTTGCCGGAAGTGCGAACTACAGTGGCATTTACTGCCACGTTTACGTTAGCGCCAAGTGATCCACCACCAGCAATGCCATCTCCTGCAATCACATAAGTGTTACTTAGTACTAGAGAAGAACCATCTTGCCCGCGTGGGCCGCGAGGTCCGATTACGGCAGGAGCATTAACTACAACTGAGTTGTCAACTACTGTAACGCGATTTTCAGCTGTATATACTGTTAAAATGCTCATAGCGTGACTGATCCTTGGATTTCAAAACGTCCTTCTATTAGTGGAGTTACGTATCCTTCGCTATCAGTAATATTTAGTTGATAGCGAGCTACAAGCGGTGAAATGTTAGCGCTGTTAGCAGCTGTCATAAACAGTCGCAAGTTTCCATTAGCTCCATCTTCACGATCTTCTGCAGGGCCACTTAGCAGTATAAACCCATTAGCAGTTAGCTCGGTATTAAACTCTACAAGCACTGGAAAGTTTGGTAGCTCACGAACTTGCATACGAGCGGTATAACCGCTTAAGTCAACAGGTGTACCAGCAGAATCACGGTAAGAGATAGGTAGATCATATGTAACTCCACTTTGAGTGATAATGTCATAACGACCTGGTAATGTTGTCAACTCTTATCTCCTAGCAGATCTTGCATTAAACTGCTGTAGTTATTAGTTTGATTGTTAACCTGCACTGCAGTGGTGGGAGCCTTAGGACGGCTATCACGATCCATGTCATTTAGCAGTTTCAACCAATCGAGAAGATCGCGCTTGGAAAACACGCCGGTTTCAGCGGCTTCGCGTAGTTTTTCATCAATCACTTGATTGATTACTTGCATACGACGAACACGATTTAGATAGCCTTGACTCATATAAACGGCATCTACATAGCGCTTAATCTCGCTGCGTTCAGCAACTGCAGTAACTTGATCACAGCTCAACCCGGTCAGTTCAGAGATTTGTGTGATTGACTTGCCGCTTAACAGTTCATTAGCGATCACTAGATGTTGTGGATCTAGATCAGGGCCTTCAAGAGCTGCGTTAAGGTTATCGCTATATGTAACAGGAGTATTCATCTCTGGTATAATGCCTCTAATTTAAAAAGTGCTACTCCATAAGGAGCGTTTAATCCACTATCAGTTTCAACGCTTAGCACACGAACTTCTTCTATTGCAGGATACTGCTTTTTCATCCACTGCATAATATGTTCAATATCTTGTGCAAGTAGTTCACCGCTTTCTTCTACCTCATGGTCGTAGGTATATCCGCGAAGATCAATTGTTAGAACGACGAAACGATTATTGTCACCGTAGTGAAAATAGTCTTCGCGCTCTACAGTAAGGTAAATACTCGGAAAGCTTGATATTTCATCAAAGTATTTGAATCCGAAGTATACATCACGATGAAGATTATAGTTAAAGCGATAAGCGCGATCAAAAGGAGAAAGTCCACCATCAATTCTGTTTAACTCGGTGGAGATTGCGCTTATAATGTCTGCACTTGTTGTCATAATTTATTATATGGCTTTTTGCCTAACAAGTCAAAATCTATTTTTAAAATTTTTTTGCAGCTTTTTGAAGCTATCAACGCTTATCACGAGCGCATCAACGCTTATCATCATTTATCATAAGCTCATCACAACTTATCATCATTTATCACAACTCATCATACGCAGATCACAGCGTATCTTAGCGTATCACGTAGTGATGTATGCGGAGTTGGGGTAGGGCGCTTTTTGAAAAAATCCCGTGTAGTTAGCGTGGCGGGGTGCGCGTGTTGCAAAAATATCACAAAGTCCTAAGAACCGCCCTACCGCCCCGACCTATGCAGCACTGCGAATATATTTTTTAGAAATATATTTATAAAAAAGAAATGACCCCCCCCTTAGAGGGGGCGGTAAGGCTTGGCAATCCCTGCCGCGGCGGCTTTGCAATACTTTGCCCAATAGGCGCGGCGGCTTTCGATTTCGGCGCGGCTTTCCGTATAAACGGCATAGGCGCGGAAGGCGACATTGGCGCGGCCTTGCAGGCGATTGCAGCGACCGCAGAGACGGACAAAGTTTTCTGCGACCATAGCGCCGCCGTTGACTTCGGCAATCAGGTGGCCACACTCATCGGCGTCCCAGGTGCCGCAAGCGGCGCAGCACGAGAAGGCGGACATGACGTGGCGCTTGATGGCGGCGGGGATGGTTGCTTTCTTGGCCATGGCGCGTTCTCCTTTGCTTTCCATATCTAAGATATTATCATTCGCAGCAGGTATTACAAGAGGGTTTAGCAATTATTTTATTGCGTTGTTCATACAATCTGCGCAACATTATTGCGTTCACGATTTGTTCACGGTTTGTTCTCTGTTCACGGTTTGTTCACGGTTTGTTCACGGTTTGTTCCCTGTTCACGGTTTGTTCACGGTTTGTTCACGGTTTGTTCCCCGTTCACGGTTTGTTCACGGTTTGTTCGCTGCGCTAAGAACGAATAGAGAACAAAACGCGAACGCAATTATATTGCGTGGCAGCAGCAAATAACGCAATAATATTACACACCTTGCTATTGCATATCCGCACGCGCTGGACTAAGATTAGGCATAGCAATGGAGGATGCCATGACTGTCAACGAACTTCGCACTCACATGCAAAACCTTGAACTTATGGTCAATGACTTTAAATACTGGGACACGCAAGCAAAGAATCTTGGCAGCGGGTTTAACAGAAAGTTTAACAATACGCTGCGCGACAGAGAACAGGCTCGCCAAATACGCCAATTCGTTGCGCTTTGCAAAAAGATTGCAGACACTAACTAATGCAGCAATATCAACAGTTTAGCGCATGGAGCGCCGCAGCCGCTAACCCATTGATAACACACAAAACTTTTTTTTACTAACACTGCATTTTTCTATTGCACAACCCAGATCAATAGGCTATTGTCAATACATAGGGAAGGCAATCAAGCAAGCCTGTAGCTAAGGAGACCACCATGGCCCGTCACGTTCTGATCACCGCGCAAACCGAAAAAGCTGTCTGCGTCGGCGCTAACACCTGGATCGCCCGTTCGCAGATCCTTGACATGGTAGAGCTGGATGAGCCGTCCAAGATGGTTGACTGCGGCAAGATCCAGCGCGTTGGCATCCCGCACGCGATTGTCGTCACCGAAAAAGCAATCGAACGGGCAGGCTGGTAAGCCTGCCCCCACAACCACAACTCAAAGGAGACTGCTATGAAATTCGTTCTTATCCTCACGCTGTTTGGCTTTGAAGCACCGGATTACGCCTATGTTATAGACTATAACATGACAGGGCAGGACTGCATTGAACGGCTGCAAGCGCAGAACAATCTGCTGCTGCAAAGCTTTCACGTCACAGATTTTAATCTGTCATGCGAGATTGACCACGCGGACGAATGAGAATGCTGCGCTGCAGCATTCCACGCGCCGATTGTATCATATGCTATTAGGCGTGTCAATAGAGAAAAAGATTTATTTTTGCAAAGAAAAGGCTTGCAAGTCTATGCAGCACGCGATAAGGTTAGTTATAAGGGAAGCGAAAGGAACACAAAATGGCTTACAAGCGCGTCATGATCTTCGATCTGGATGAAACCCTGATCAATTCCAAACATCGCACCCCGAATCGTGCTGATGGCACGCTGGATCTTGACGGATATTTCCGCAATAAAACCCGCGAAAATATCATGCGCGATACGCTCCTGCCGCTTGCAGCGGTTTTCAAGGCGCTGGATCGCAGCGAAAATTACGTTGTGATCTGCACCGCGCGTGCGATGAATCAAGATGACTTTGATTATCTTGACGCCCACGGCTTGCGCTATCATGCTATCATGCGGCGTCCGCTTGACGGCTCTGAAAATAGCATCCCGGACGGCGTGCTTAAGCTTCGCAAGATTAAGCGGTTGATGAATCTGCGTCAATTCCGTGGCTTGCCCGTCACGATGTTTGACGATGCTAAGCCTGTTATCGCTGCAATTCGTCGCTCTGGCATGACTTGCGTCAATGCTATCGCCGCAAACCGCAAACTGGAGGCTTAACAAAAAGCCCAATAAAAACAAGAGGTTAGCCGGGGCGGCGTCGATGGATGCAACCTCTTGATTTTGCAGCGTTTTTTGGTGGCACGCGCCGATTGAGAACAAAACGTGAACATGCGGGTTAGCGTGCTGCAGCGCAGCATTGGCAGGCGCCGATTATACGTCATAGAAAAAATCGTGTCAATAGCGAAAATAAATTATTTTATGCGTTTTTTTACTTGCAAGCCTAGGTGATTCGGGATAAGGTTAATCATAGGCAAAGGGAAAGGGTTCCAGCCATGGCAAAGAAAAAAGCAGTCCCCGCGAAAATCGCCGCGCTTGTGAAAGCCCGTGACAATCACATCTGCCGCGCTTGCGGTTTCGGCGGTTCTGTCAACTATGCCTTCGCGCTTGAGTGTGACCATATTGTGCCGGAAGCACAAGGCGGCGAAACCACGGCGGACAATCTGCAATGCCTTTGCGGCGCTTGCAATCGCGCTAAAGGCGATCGGTTTGCCCGTCAATTCAAGGTTCGCGCTGCCACCACCACCGAAGAAATTTGGGCCTATAATCAACGGGTTATGGCTTCGGCCTTCGCGGCAAACAATGAAAGCGACCTCGCCGCCCGGCTTAGAAAACTCAAATAAAACAAGGGCTTAGCACATATTCACAAGCGTGAATGTGGCAGGCGCCGATTTTATCATGCGCGTTTTGCCTTGTCAATAGCAATAAAAATTTCTTTTTTTGCATTTTTCTATTGCAAGTCCTGCCGCCTTGCGGTAAGGTTAGTTATAGGCAAGAGGAAAGGAACCCACGCCATGGCTACTCTGTTCGGTTACATCGCCCGCGAAACTGAAAAGGCAATCGCCTTCGTTCAAGCCCCGGTTCTGGCAGAAGTCAAGCCCCACTGGATCCCCAAGTCGGTTATCGAACAGCGCGAAGAACTGGAACTGTTCTCCCGCTCAATCCAGTTGAAAGGCGAAAAGATCCGCCGGATGGGAACCCCGGTCAACGTGACTGTCAGCGATGAGTGGCTCGCCCGCTTCTCTTGACAGTAGTATCGCGGCGATGCAGCATCTACGCTGCATCGCAGCAAAGCTTTGCCGCGGCGCGGCACGCGCCGGTAGTAGTGCTACAATAACGACTAGTCAAAGTCAAACAACCTTTTTGTAAGAAAATTTTTTGATTGAAGTGTATATATTTTTATGGTAAACTGTCTTTAGTTGGTATCAGTGCAGCAATTAAACTAATTTTTTAATTGCATTAATGCCTGAGATACGCTAACTTAAAAACTAAGGAGGACTACCATGTTAAAATACATAATAACAGGACTAATTAGTTTTATTAATGTTTGCATTATTGCTAGCATGATTATTATATTTCAAACTGAAATTGCTAGAAATACTGCAGAAGCTAAGATTAATGAACAAATAATTAGACAACAAATAGATAAGATTATATTTGAGCAAGACCAACACTGTCTTGCTATGAATATTTATTTTGAAGCTAGAGGAGATTCTATTACTGGTCAACGTGCTGTTGCATGGGTAACTCTAAACCGAGTTAAATCAGAAAACTTTCCTAATAGCATCTGTGAGGTTGTATATCAGGCAAAGCTAGATAGCAATGGCAAGCCTAAGCGTCACCAATGCCAGTTTAGTTGGTTCTGTGATGGCGCTTCTGATAAACCTAAAGATGAAGCGTTATGGCAGCAAGCTAATGAAATCGCTGCATATGTTATTCGTCGTCACCATCGTGATACAGACCCGACAGAAGGGGCAACATACTATCACGCAGATTATGTGAAACCAGCTTGGTCACGCAGCTTTGAAAGAACTGTGAAGATCGACACCCACATTTTCTATAGATAAAACAAGCACTTAGGCGGTAGCGTGCCTCACAGGCTAACCCATTGATTTATAAGTGTTTTATACTGCTTGCAATGGGTTAGTCACTATGGCATAAATAATTATCGAAACGAGAAACAAAGGATCTCTCAAATGACTACCTACACCGTAATCTGGAAGAACAATGAGTCCAATCAACTGTTTACTGATGAAGTTGTAATTGATGCCCGTCTTGATGAAGAGATTAAAGAATTGCAAAATTATGAGCCGCTTATGATGCCGATCATGATTGAAGCCGCCCAGGACTATTTGGGTTTTGATGAAGAAGATGAAGAACCTCTTACTGCATCAGAGATGGCAGAACACCTTATGAAAGATGTCAGGATTGTTTCTATCTTCTGTCATGAGGATAAAGAATTGATTGACTATGCAGATAGTCTTGACGATCTTATCACTGTGCTTCTAGAAGAAGCTGAAGAACAGGTTCAACCTAAAAAGCCTGATCTTCACCTTATTAACTAAAATAAACCCTGCATAATCAATAGGTTATGCAGGGCAGCGCCCCGCCAGCTGACCCATTGATAATGCTCACTTTTTTAGTTGTTGACTTAACATTCGAACCGTGCTACACACGAGCATCAACATAGGAGCTAGCCATGACCTACGAGCAAAAAATGGACACTTTTGCTTTCCTGCGCGATGTTTGGGCACGGGAATCGGTTTGGGTGTGGGATCCAGAGCAGGATACTGCTTTCAACTATTATCTAAATATCGTGTGCCCACCAGAGGACGTGACTCGTGATAAATTCTTGGCTGAGTTCAGCGATTTTTGCGGTTGAAACAGTGAATTAAATCAAGGGCTTAGGCGGCCCAGCGCCCCCGCGGCTAACCCATTGATTTTGCAGCATTCTTTTTTATTGCAACGCCTGCAAATCTATGCGATACATAATCATCAGCTAGGAGGTAAAAGCCATGAAACGCGTCGTAATCTTTGACCTTGATGAAACGATCGTTGACAGCGCCCACCGGACGCCTAACAATCCTGATGGCACGTTGAACCTGCCGCTATACCTGACGTTGAAAACTCGTGAAAACACTCTGCGTGATGGGCTTTTGCCTCTCGCAAAGTTCTGGAAATCTCTTGATCTTTCAGAGACTTATGTGATTGTTTGCACGGCTCGGACTTGGGCAGACTTTGACCAAGAGTTTCTCGACAACCACGGGTTGCGCGCTCACAAGATTATTGCCCGCTTTACTGACGCGCAGAAAAAAATGCGTGACCCTGAGTTGAAGCGGCGTGGCTTGTCTCGCTTGCTATCTCTGCGGCAATTCCGCGACTTGCCGAAATATATGTTTGATGATGCTAAACCTGTGATTGCAGAAATGCGTCGAATGGGTCTTGTGTGTCTTAATTCCCACAAAGTTAACCGCAAGCTGAAAGGGGCTTGACATGAATGCGTTTCGTCTTGTGATGGAAATCATCAGAACCACTGTGCCTATGGCAATCCTGACCATCCAACTTCTTCTTTATTTTCAATGACTTAGGGGGCGGGGCGCCGCTGAGGCTAACCCATTGATATTGCAGCATTCTTTTTTGTTGACAACCTCGGCTTTGTCTGTCATTGATGGTTTATCGGATCACAGAGGAGATTCCCATGTCGCTCATCACTCGCATCGCCCACACCGAAATCGACAACCTGGGCGCGGAAATCGCGCGGGAAAGCTTTCGCAGCGGAAAAGAGCGGTTTGTGGTTTACTTCATAGACGGCGATTTTGAATATACTGAAGGCATCTTCAAAACTGAGCCTGAAGCACAGGTTTGCTATCAAAAGCTTGTGACTGATATAGAAGCGGGTTGGCAGCCCTAAAAAGCCAACAAAATCAAATAGTTACGGGCGGCGGCCCCCCGCGAGCCAACCCATTGAAAACACACACTTTTTTTATGCTTGACGGACCGATGCCTACATGCGATAACAGACTCACCGAAACAAGGAGCACACGCCATGAACTTTCAATTCTCTTGGAAAGCCTTCAACGTCGTCACTGGCCAGATCGAAGGCATGTATAACCAAATCGTGTTCGGCGAGAATATCACGCAGGCGGTTCTAAACTGGTCGTGCATGCACGGCGAACTCGGTGCGGATGAAGATGGTATCGCACTGGAAATCCTTGGCATCAAAGAGGTGACAATATGAAACGGAAAACGCCTAAACCGCGCAACCCGTTTGTGCAACATCTTGTAGTCAAAAAACAAGGTGCTCATACGAAAAGTTCAAAAGCGGAACGCGCACGTTCAAAAGCCGAGCTAAAGCGCTCGGCGCGCGACGCCGCGCCGGTGCAAAGTTGAAAAGTTGTTAGTCGATTAGCGCGTGAAAAAAGTGAATAAAATCAAATAGATAGCAAGTCAGGCGCCCAGCGCGCTAAGCTATTGACAAACCATAATAATTTTGTGCTTGCAGACTGGTTTTTGATTTGCTATAAATAATTATCGAAACAAGGCAGCTAGGAGAAAATCATGCCTTACATTCCGCAGACCCGCCGTGACGAAATTCATGCTGAACTGGTTAACGAAACCTTTGATGATGGCGGACTTCACTGGACCCCGAAAAATGCTGGTGATCTGAACTATGTGGTGACGTGCTTTATCGACAACTACCTAATCGAACATGGTGTGCGCTATGCTCATATCAACGAAATGATTGGTGCGCTTGAGTGCTGCAAGCTTGAGTTGTATCGCATCATTGGCTCGCCCTATGAAGATAAAAAGCTGAATGAAAATGGCGCTGCTTATCTGAGCAAGATTGAGGGTGAAGAATACTGATTTAAGGCCGCTTGGTGAAATGGTAGACACAAGAGACTTAAAATCTCTCGCGCAAGCGTGCCGGTTCGAGTCCGGCAGCGGCTACCAACTTTTGGGGGATTAGCTCAATGGTTAGAGCTGAGCGCTCATAACGCTTAGGTTGGCGGTTCGAGTCCGTCATCCCCTACCAAATACGATGCAGATAGATTGGAACATATCTCCGCAGATAGATTGAAGCATCAATCTTTCGAATGAGATTGACCCCTCGCAAAATGCTGCAACGGTTGGCTATGCGTAATGCCAACAATTTCAATAGCTTAGCTATTGAGGCGCCCAGCGCCCTAAGCAATTGATATTACAACACATTTTACTATTGACGCGCTAGTTTCTACATGCTATAACAAATCATCAGCACAGGAGTTAACCCAATGAAGAAACTTGACTTTCGCAACCTAGAGCCTGTTAGCAAATGTCCAACCTGCGGGATTAACTGCTGGGCTGAAACCGACAATAAACCCGCAATCTGGCCGTGCGGTGTTCCAGGCTGTCCATATCCTCATGATAAGGCTGAAGCTTTTGAATCGTCAATGACGGGCACTAGCCTTGGACAGATCATCTATAGCGGCAGCTAAGATGAATTATTCACGCAAAAACTGTCAGGTCGCGTATAATGCGGGGCGTGACATGTATTTGAAGGGGTGGGCATATAGATGCCCCTATGTTCCCACCCATATTTATGCCAAGTTTTGGCGTCGAGGTTGGCATGATGCTGAGCGAAAAAGTCCCCGCTTTTCAAGCGTTTAGCGGGGGCAGCGCCCCGCGCGCTAAGTGATTGATTTCAAACAACAAATAACTGCACCTACATTGAATTTTTCTCTTGCACTCTGCTTTTTGATATGCGATAAGAGGATATCGAAACAAGCCAGATAGGAAAGGAAAACATCATGGCTGATGCTAAAACTAAGACTGTTAACTATACTGAGGAAATGCTGGAGCGCATGGTTGCTATGTATGAGCAACTGGGCAATGACGGCTTGGAAACCATTGCCGAAAACATTGGTCGTCCGGTCCGTTCGGTTCGTTCCAAGCTTGTGCGTGAAGGCGTTTACGTCGCTGCGCCTAAAGCGCCCAAGGTTGCCAAGGATAATGGCCCGAGCAAAAAGGAATTGCTCAATACTCTCGAAGCGTTCGGCGCTTTCGAGGTTGACGGCCTGGCCGGTGCAACTAAAGCTGCGCTGCAAGATCTGATTGAATTCGTTCAGTCGGTTCAAGCGAAAGCCTAAGCGTTGGGGGAGAAATCCCCCAACCATCTTTCAACTTACAGGAGAAAAATCATGAAGCTTACTTATAAAGAATGGATGCGTGAAGTTGATAAAATCGTTATCGAGACCTGCGGTCTTGACATGGCATTTTTGCCTGACTGGCTTAGCCGTGACGCATATGAGGACGGGTTGACGCCTGCCGAAGGCGCGGCAATGTGCCTTGAAGAGGCAGAATTTGATATGTATGCTGACTGATAAATTCCCCCGCTAAATCAAACACTTAGCGGGGGCGGCCCCCCGCCGGCCAAACCATTGATATTGCAGCGTTTTTTTATGCTTGCGCGGTCTGATTTGTTAGGCTATAAAGAACACATCAGAAACGAAGGCAGCTAGAGGAAAAAACCATGCCGTTCAAACAGACACTTTTTGTCGTTACTGACATTGAAACCACTATGAAAAAGCGTATTGCTTTCGATATTGCATGGCGCATTATTGACAAGCGTGGTCGTGAATATGGCAGCGGGTCTTATGTTATCCGCGAAGCTTTTTCGCATGACGTTCCATTCTTCAAGGAAAAGCTGGGTCATTATTTTGATGATGCTTATTCGCAGCTTATCAAGCCTGCAAACATTCTTGATGTTCGGGCTGAATATAACCGCCAGATTGCAGAATTGCAAGCGGCAGGCCACCGCGTTATTGTTTGCGCTTATAACGCGGCTTTTGACTTTCAATATCTTCCCGCAACTGTGCAGCAACTTAGCGGCAACCCAAACGAGCGTTGGATGCAAGGCAAGGTTGAATTGATGGACATTTGGGACTTTTGGGGTTCATCGGTTCCGCGCAACTATACTGCTACACCTTCGGCAAGCGGGAAATATTATTCCACCAGTGCGGAAAGCGCATACCGCTGGGAGTTCAACCAGAGCGATTTTGTCGAGCGTCATATTGCGTGGCACGATTGTTTGATTGAAAGCGATATTTTGTGCAAGGCGCTTTCCCGTCGCAAGGCTATGCCTGTCGTAAAATCGCCCAAAGATTTTGCGGGTGCGGTTTGGAAAAAAATCAATACTCGCCTTCAGATTGATGGCAAAACTCTATTGCCGGTTGCAGCGTGAGGATAGGGGCGAAAGCCCCTATTTTCTTCAATATTTTCAAGGGGTTAGCGGGCGGGGCGCCGGAGGCGCTAACTCATTGAAAACAAAGCATTCTTTTCTGTTGCAATGCTTCACTCAATATGCGATAAAAGCTTATGAGCAAGAGAAAGGAAATCCCATGAAATTCTACGTCGCAGGCAAAATCTGGCACGCTCCTAAGTTTCAACATCTGCGTGATACAGTCGGTCTACCTGTCAATTCTCGCTGGATTGATCTTGACGCGCTGCACCCTGTGGTTGTGCATCACAAAGATCAACTGTGGCAAATGTGCTACGAAGATGTGCGCGATTGCGATTTTGTTCTTCTGTATTGCGAAGATATGAGCGAAGAACAGCGCGGCGCATTGGTTGAGATTGGTATGGCCTATGGCATGAACAAGCGGGTTTATGCGATTGGCAAGTGCAACTCGATCCGCCCGAACGGCATTTCAGATGTTGCATTTACACATCACCACCTTTGGACTTGGCTTGATACTGATAACCTAGTCAAAGGCGCGTTCTATGCTATGGCTCTAGAATTGTCTCGCGCAATTAAACTTAAAGCCCGTCAGGACGATATGACAATTCAAGGCTGCGCCGCTTAGGCGCAGCTACCTTAAAACCTAAATGATTACAATCACTTAGGTGGCGGGGCGCCCGGTCCGCTAACTCATTGAATTTACAGCAAAAAATAGCTATTGCATTAGTCTGATTTGCACGCTATAAATAATCATCAACGGAGGAAATCATGGACTTGACTCTTGAAGAATATCTGGACTATCTGAACCATCTGTTCATACTTCGTATGGATGATAGCAATTATCTGGCATTTATGCTGCAATCAAATCTGGGAGAAATGTGATGCCTAACTGGTGTGAAAATCGTGTTTACATTGAAGCGCCTTCTGAGGACATTGAGGCTATTCTAATGGCCGTTCACAATGCTGATGAAAAAAATAGGTTGCTTAGTTATCTGCGACCTGAACCTGAGCATCCAGTTGAAGAAACGGCTGTTGTATTGCCGTCATGGTATGGCTGGCGTGTTGACAATTGGGGAACCAAATGGGAAGTGCAAGCTGACGTTATATCGCACAGCGTTGCGGATGGCTGGATCAGTCTTGCGTTCGATTCTGCATGGAGCCCCCCGATTGAAGCACTTCAATATTGGGAGAGTCAAGGCGAAGGCCGATCCTTTAACATTCGATATGTTGAATGGGGAATGGCGTTCTGCGGTGAAGCTGATAGCAGCGGGTTGAATGATTACTTTAATATTCCTTCAACTGTTGCTGAGGTGCAGGAATTGATCCCGCTTGAACTTGATGAAGAATTTGCGATTTCTGAAAATGTCGCTGAATGGGAGCAGCAAGAAGAAGAAACAGATGCCTGAAAAAACCCTTGCAAGTCAAGCACTTGCAAGGGACGGCCCCCCGCCGGCTAACCCATTGATTTCATTGAGAAAAATAATCGCAGCAATCTAGCAACTCCTTGATTTTACACGAAACTTTTTTCTTGCTCTCTGCTGATTCTTGTCGTAATGTGTTCTTACTGAAGCAAGCCAGATATAGGAGACACATCATGGCAGAACGTAAAGTGAAAACTGAAAACTACACCTCGGAAATGGTCGAGCGTATGATCGCCCGCTACGAGGAACTTGGCAACGAAGGCATTGAAGCCATCGCTGCCGAACTCGGCAAGCCTGTCCGCTCTGTGCGGTCGAAGCTTGTCCGCGAAGGCGTCTATGTCGCCGCCGATAAGCCTGCAAAGGTTGCGAAGGCGGAAGGCCCTTCTAAAAAGGAACTGCTCAACACTCTTGAGGGCCTTGTGGACTTCAAGGTTGATGGGTTGACTGGTGCGACCAAGGAAGCGATTGCTTCTGTGATCGCGCTGGCTCAGGCGGTGAAAGCCGCCTAAGCCCTACTAGCATTTTATCTCCTTTTTTGCTAACTCAATCCCTGCTGAAAAGCAGGGATTTTTTTATGTGTTGCATAATCATCACGAAAAAAGGCAGCAATATCAAAGGTTTAGCGGGCGGGGCCCCGCAGGTGCTAACTCATTGATAACTAAGCATTTTATTATACTTGCAATGCTCTCGGCTATATGCGATAAGGAGATAACAGCAAAGGAGAACGCTATGACCGACAACCTTATCGAAGCGCGTATTCGCGAACACTATGTTTCTGCAAACGGTGAATGGCTTGTTGAAAAAGGCAAAGTCAAAGAAGCGCGGCTGCTGAAAGAAGCTTGCGAGACTATTGAGCGGCTGCGTCGAGAAGTTGCCGTTTCAGAGCGTAATTATTATCGGATGCTGAGAAGCACAAACGATAAAGAGAACAATCTTGCGGAGCGTGAAAAGATTGTTGAAGAACGCGAAACACGCTTTGAAGAACGCAAGGCTTCTTTCATTCGTGACTTTCAGAAATGGGTATAATCATGGACTTTCAGGATACTAAACAGCGTAAGCTAAATCGTATGCGCGGCTTGCGTATTATGAACGCGCTGGGCATGATAGCATGGCATGAAGATAGCTATGGCGAGGCGCAGGCAAAATTGCGCTTAGTCCATCCGTTCACATTGCTTTGGATTTTGGCTATGCTTGTTTATGGCATCACCATGCAAGGCGTGCCTGAGACTGTTAGCGATATTCGCTATTCGCTAAAGCATGACATAGTTTGGCTATAAATATCAAGGGGTTAGCCACCCCAGCGCCCCAAGCGCTAACACACTGACAAGCAACAATAATTTTCGGCTTGCATCATGCCCATCAATGATGCTATATTAAATCATCAGCAAGGAGAAAGATCATGGAAGCGCCTTACGTGCATATTGTTCGCTTCAACGGAACTGACGTTGAATGCTATGGTGAGTTAGAAGAAAACAGCAACTTTGAGGTTGTCTGTGAAGATGAAGAGGATGATAGTGTTTGGTGCGATGGCATTGAAGGCCCACTAAGCTGGGAGCAGGTGGTTGCATACCTTCAAGGATACTATGCTAGCGACATTCTACAGATTACGGCGGTGTGATATGATTTTTATGTCTAATAAACATGACACTGACCGTCTGCGTCAACGCGAGTTTCCGCAAATGCTGCGTGATCTGCTAGATACAGGCGCAACTGAAATTGAGCTTGTGATAGATGCGCGCACGGCTGACAGAATTGCTTATGCCGTTGAGTTGCTAACACTAATGGAGGATTTGCAAAATGGCTGAGGATCTGACCCGCAAACTAACAACGCTGCTAGAAGAAATGAAAACGCTCATGGCTAGCCGCCGTGAACGTGTTCTACAACTGCAAGCTGAAATTGCTCAAATCGAAGCTGAAAACACTAATCTGCAAAACGCAATCGAAACAATGCTAAAGGACTTCTAAAATGTTTAGACTCTGGAGTGAATGGGATATTGGCGAAAGCAACCTTGTGTTTGCTACGCGCGAAGCGGGCATGGCATGGCTTCGCACTAACACTGACGTTGCTGAAATGGCCGCTGAAGATAATCAAAGCGTCGATGAATGTATTCAAGACTGCTTTGATTGCGGATACTTTGATTGGGAAGCACTGGAGGTTATTGAATGAAACCGCGCAAGGCTATCGAACGCATCCGCGAAATCACTGCTCTGCTATATGATGGATATGGTGATGATATTCATCCAGCCGAACAGCTAGAGATGATTCGTCAAGTGCTAGAGAAGGTTGATAAAAAGCAGCAATAACAAGGGGTTAGCTGCCCCGGCGCCCAGGCCGTCAAGTTGTTGTTTTCATTGCACAATATCAGCCCACGAAAAAAATGAAATCGCCACAACCCCGGCGTGCGCACTTCGTGCGCCAGTAGGAAACCGTCAAGTACTCATTCGATTTGCGTGGCGCCATGACCCCATGCGCAACTACGTTGCATAGTCATATGCACCAGTAGACAAACGGCAAGTAGTCTTTCGATTTGCGTGGGAGCATTAGTGGCATTGAATTAATGAAAGATAGTGTGCGCAGCACCAGTAGGCAAACGGCAAGTACAATATCAATTATCGTGGAGGCACAGCCGCGTGCAAAATAATATTTTATAGTCAGTTGGCGCTGTGCGCCGATTATAGTAGTGCTTCGACGATCAGTCAAACGTAAAAGCACTTTTTAGCCTATATGCGTACGAGACGAAGTCTCATTGCGTGCTGCGCGGCCACAATTGGTGTGACAGCTGGCCTGTAGGGCACACTGCGTGTGCAACTCGGCCTAAAAACACCCTAAAAATGACAAAAACCCGGACACCACAACGGTATCCGGGTTTATTTTATTACTATTCCTGAAAATTAGGAAAAAATTTGTATTATTTTGCTAGAAAGAACTGCAATCACCTGAAAATGGAATTTTCCAGTCGGGCTACGGAGAGGATGCGCTGCCTGATGTAAATACGTCTAAAATTAAATCTAACTGAAAGTTAGACCTCTGGCGACTAATATTTAAAAAGCTACCCCGCGTGTATAACTTCGTTATAGCTTGTATCCGCATAGATAACTTCGTTATAACATATCCAGGCATTTAACTACGTTAATGCCTAGTAATATTGTATAACATTATATATATTTTGATTAATTGTTTCAGGTTATGTAGTATCTGTTATGGTGTCTCACGCTACATTTGTGCTTCGTGCTTATTGTGTTTTAGCGTGCATAACAAGTGCTACCAGCATACCTGGTAGTTGAATCATCCTGACTTCGCGGAGCCTTCGCTGGCGCTACGGCTCCGCGCTAACAAACCCAGAATGATTCTACGCTGGACCGTCTTTGAAACGATGTTTCCTAATTTTTTCCGTTAAATAATAGTAGCATGAATTTGGCATTTTAGCAAGTATAAATATTTTAACTTTTACAGGTATGCCTCAAGCTTAGTACGCAACGCACGAAGTGCGGCTGCCGGAGCTGGAGTATTGCTACGCACGCTAACGCACTCCGTGCGTCCTGAAGGAAGTGTGACGTCAGCGCTCCAGTCTACAGCATAGATACGATTGTGGATGAATACTGGAATGCGATTGCGTCGAAACCAGGAGGCTTCTGGTAAATCGATTTGAATGGTTTCGACTCGTTCGCCGTTGATAAGATTAAACATTAGCTTTCCTTTTATTTTGTTATCTGCCGTGGTATTGCCAAAGAACTGCGTTGCAATAAGCATGTACAGCTCCTTCAGTTAAGTCAGTGTAGTGGTTGTGTTGTAGATGAACTGGATATCTTAAAAAGTTAGGGGGAAATAAGCTCCAGTTGATGATCTTAGAGGTGACAGAAGTAGGTGGAGCCTGGTCTAAGCTACCTTTGCAGTACATACACAGTCCGCCTTGCTGTTGAACGTACTGATCCCTAACCCGTTTGCGCAACTGCGTTGCAAGCTTACTGTAGTGAACTGGGAGGGAGATTGGCTTAATCATGTGAATATTCGATTATATCAGTACCGCTACGAGTAATTCTTACTAGTACATGATCGCCATAAATTGCTTTCATACTATCGTCAGGAATTAGCCTGAAGGCTGAATATAGAGCATTATACGCAGCGGAGATTTGCTCAGCACGTGCCTGTGAAATAATGCTGCGCTGATGTAAAATATCATCAATCTCTTCTTGAGCTGATTGCACAGTACGAGGATAGGGGTATAGGTTAACGTCTTTAATAGTGCATTCACGATTAGAACGTGCTGCATACTCTTCACGGTATCTCTGTCTCCAAGCTGCAGGATCTGCCTCAAAAGCTTTTACGTCTTGGAGTTGATTAATAGCACGATTATAGTCTGCCTCAGAATATAGGTACGCTCCTTCGCCATCATACTCTTCTAGTCCGTCAATGCTAAAGTGAATATCGTGAACTGAGAACTCGCAAGGCTCTCCATCATTAAAGTATGGAGTGTATTGATGCCAAAAGATAGCGCTTACTTCTGGGCACGCTTCAAAAAATTGTTGAACGCCAGACTCAATGTAAGCTCTAGCGTGAGTCTGCATAAAGCTCTGAGCTTCTGCAATCTTTTGATGCATTTCAGTCATAGATTGGTGTAGAGTTTCGTACTTCATTAGTCTGCCTCTAAATTGTGTGCTGCTGCAAATGCGCGTTGGCCTACTCCGAGCATCCAAGGCTCTGGAGTTAGCTTACCGAGCCAGTCTGCAATGGTCGGGATACGTCCTCCGCAGTCTTCTTTAACATGGTCTTCTCCAATGTCTCTAACACTAACCACTTTTCCCTCTGAGTTAGTAAGTGTCGTTCCGAATAGTTGTTCAGCAAGGTATATTCCAAAGCAGTTGTGTAGAATTGCTCGATGTTGGAAGTCTGCATGTGCTGCTTTGGTGGAGTCAAACCAGTTGTGAATCGGTAAATAGTCTTCAATCTCTCCTCCATAGCGTTTAACTGAATTACGGGCATGAATGTATGGTTTCATTGGTTGCTACTGCTTATGCTTAAAAGGTTGTGATGCCATCATGGTTTGTAACTGTAGGGTAATTTCACGAATGCGTGGTTTTACGCTCTCATCGTTATGTGCTATCATGCGCTGCTGTAACTTCGCTCGTTCGCGTCTCAGATTCCCATACTCACTACCGATATACTTGCAGTTGAGATAGTTCAGATCTTCATCCACGGCTCGCTTCCTCAATTGCAGACTGCAGTTGCCACATGACAAAGTCGTAATCGCCATCTTCGTTGGAGTATAACATGTCATATGCTGTTTGTAGTCCGGCAATATAAGCACGTCTCATTAAATCAATACTACTTTCTCCTAATTCAATGTTCATTTGGTTTGCTGCTAACCATTCATTCCAAGTCATTGCTTCACCTCTACGCATTCTCGATATTCAGGCTTCTCAGGCATCGTCCAAGGAAATCTGTCGATAAACACTCGGCTGTCGCGACTGGTAAAGTAGCTCTTATATGATTCACCTTCTTCTGGAGTAACCCATTCCCAGAATACAATACCATCGCTCCAGTATGCGCGACCATCTTCACCTTTGAACACGTTGCATGCACGCTTGTTCTGCCACACATCAGGTCCAACTTCGGTCCACTCATGCGGTTCTCCAGTTAGTGGGGAGATAGGTTTCCAGTTAGCGAGGCTTTGAAACAGGTTGATCGCGTGCCTAGCACTGAATCCGCTGTGACCTTGATTAGCAAATGTTTGTATCAACTGCAACACATCATTGCGCATCCAGCAGTTGATATCATCAGGATCATCGCTTTCTTTGAAGCCTGCAAGATCCAGTTCACGTTTAGCCCATTCCATCATACTCATTTGTTATCCTCGCCATTCATGCTTTGCCACATCGGGCCTGTATTCGTAACGCTAGTAACTCTCAAAAATGTAGGGCACTGTGAATCATTACAAACATATCCCATTACCCGATCCAATCGCATACCACATCTAGAACAGGTGGTATATGGTGGAAAGGAAGGACCTGGAGTAAGTGGCGGATAGCTTGGACTATATGGAGATTTCTCTTTTGGCAGCAGATCGATGATACGATCTAGCTTCTCAAGAATCTTGTCTAGTTTATCATCATTCATCTTGCTATCTTAGCCTTTATCCTACCACAGTGTTCGCATTGTAACACATATCTATCTGCTGTCCAAGCGCTAAAATCGCCCTTATAGTCTACTGTTTGTTTGTCAATAATCTTCCACTTGTGCCAGCAGCCGTGAAGTAGGAATTGGAGTAGTTTAATCATTAGTGCTTCCTATCAAATTCTGAAGGGTTACAAACTGCAATCACAATAACCGTTATAGCAGTTGTGAGGATGGCAGAGATCATGAGTTTTTCCTTTATGTTATAATATATATTAGCACAACGTTAGGCGTGATGCAATGTTAAAACGATCTTTGACGCTGCAGCTGTAGCGTTAATTTGTATCAGGCTCTTCCCATTCACGAGTGAAGATTACATTAGACGGCCTACGTAAGCTCTCAACAATCGGTTTGATTTGATCGCGACGATAACCCGCAAGACCGCAGCCAATAGGAGTTAGTAAAAACTCATCGTCAGGATGCGCTTCTGCATATCTAAGAAACTCAGCAATATATAGCGTGATTTGGTTCAACGGTAGTGTTTGCAGTTGACGATCTTTTGTTGGCAGTGCGTATGCACAGCCTGTAGGACCAAATCCTACTCCATACTCAGCGCCGTAGTGCTTACGAGCATACAGAGCTGCCCCTGCTCCATGGCGACCTGCAAGGTTGCTGCCAAATACAAATATTTTAGTCATACTCTACTCCAGGGCAAATCTTCGACTTATACGCACGATAACGCTGAACGAACAGCGACTCAGGGACTTCTTTCTTTTCACGCTTTTGAAGCCAATTAGACAATCCAAGGGCTGCAGCGAAAAGAAGGATTAGACCTAGGATAGTACCAATAACTATCAAAAAGTCAATTGGATGCTCGTAAATGGCATTACCAGTTACAAAAAGAAACAAACCAGCAAGGAGCGTCAAAACGATTGCCCAGATTACACGGAACATAGTAGCTCGCCAATATGCACAGAAGTTGTTATGACGAGGTTCCCAACTATCATGCATGTAATATTCATTATCACCATGAGTGTTGAAGAATTTGCGGTTTAGCTTATAGTGCCAAGAGTTGCGGTTAATTTTAAACGGTTTCATGATCTATTCCTATTAGTAGTGATTATCTGCACTCCACGTCCACGATATGTAGGTTTAGCAGTAGTCACCTTAACATTCATTTCCAGTTTGACTTCCGGTCCCATTTCGTAAATCTTGTCCTCTACAGGATCAAATTCTGGATTTTTGTAAAGCCAGTTAATATCGTTTACCATCACTAGAGCTTGTCCTTGTTTGCTCCAGATGTAATGACGTTCAGTTTTCATTTTACACAACTTCCATTAACATACTGATTTCCAGCAGCAACACACTGCTCCCTAAATACCTTTTTATCTTCCATATCAGCCAAGATCAAATATCCAAGACCCCATAGAAAGAACACTGATACGGCTGCAAGTAGAATAACAGGAAGTTGGTCAATAATATTATCGAGCAGTTTAATCATTTTGCATTCCTAATGCCTTTTTAATTTCATTCTGAGTATCTTCTCGACCAGCTTTATATGCTAGTTGTATCAATTCGGCAATACGGTTCGCAACAGCTTCGTTTTGAGCCGGAATGTTCCAGTATCTAGATGCAACACCCCAACCGGTTCCATGCGCCGAAACATATGCTTCACAGTCTAAAAATGGATTATGTTCACTCATTTATTATTCCTCGGCCACGGGTGTTCAGACTTAGGTAATCCAGCCCAAGTCCAGTCAGATTTTGATACTACTACGAGTGCAGTTTTAGAGTGGTAACTAAAAGGCACTTTATCTTTTTGTTGAATAGCCCAATCTACATCTCTATCAGTTTTATGTAAATCCCAGGACTCATAAAAACCATTGCCATACCATGAATCTAGAGGAGGCCCAAACTTATCTAGGCACCACTGAATTAGCACTGGTTGGGTAGCATCTGTAACAATGATAGTTCTGGCAAAATATCCGCGACCTTCAGTAGCGTCAAACCCATGTGCTACGCTCCACACACGTAGATTAACTAGAGCTTGTTTGCGCTTAAGTTGTTCTGCTTCATGCGCTTCACACTCTGCAGCGCTAGAAAAAGTTTTGCCATCGTCTGAAATGTATACTTGTTTAGTTTCAATCTTCATTTTAAGTACCATTCGCCTTCATAGCTTATACACTTATGCCTAAAATTTTCCCAGCGCTCACACGGAAGAATTACTGTTCGTCCGCTTTCAGTATCAATTCCATGAGAAACATATGTTCCTGCTCGTTCAGTTACTTTACCATACGCATCATGATAGTCACGATCCTGATAATGTGTTACTACTAGTATCATTTTACTTCCTTTACAGTAACCCCAGCGCTACGGGCTATGCGAATCATCATCGCAGTGCCAGCTCCACCTGGAAATGCAACTACAAGATGTGGTTGACCTTCATCTAACATCTGCTTATTTCTGACGTATCCTGCACTGCGACCGTGAATATCCCATTTAGCTGGATATGCAGTAGCGGCAATGCCTCTAGCCGACGCCCAAGCGGCAGCTAGAGAATCTGCTCCTCGTGCAGCTCCATGAATAAGCCTAACACTTTGACCACTGGACATAGCATGTATGTTTGCCACAATGTTGTCTAGCGTATCATTTACTTTAGTCGCGTCTGCGTAGTCTCGACCACCACACACTAGTATCCTAAACTCGTTCATGATCCCTCGTAGCTAATAGTGCGATCTGTTTTTTCATACACTTGTTCCCAAGCACAGCCATAAGCTGGTACAATGCGAACGTATTGTGGAAGGCAGTTGCTGTCAAACGTTCCATGACCGCCAGACAAAAAGTAGGCTCCAGTATATTCTGGATTAGCGTGGCGATAACGGTTACGCTCTCGTTCATATGCTTCTAGCGCACGTTCTAACATCTTTACACGAGCCTGTAGTTCGTGAATAAACGTATTGCCATAGTTAGGGTCACCGCTAGTTAACATTTGAAAGCACGGACCGCACAGATCGCCTACAAAAAGTCCTTCATGCTTGTGATTTTCACAGCCTGATACAATACACTTATTTCTCGGTAGTGGATCCGTCATGGCTCTCTCCTTTTAGTTCTACGAGGGTGGTGCGAAGCAGCCAGTAATTTGGCACATGATCTGGATATAAACCCTTTGGCTCATGCTGAATCGCAACATTGATTGCACCCACTGCCTTCGCCAGCTTCTGCTCCAATTCTTCGATGCAGGATTGACGCATTGCAGCAAGAGCCATGGCATCTGCCCGAGCATAGTTAGCTGCTTCAAGGCGATTTTGTAGTTCGTCGAGTTTGGCTTCTAGATCGTTGATTTGATCACCTAGAGATTCCATATGCTCTACAATCTCGTCGTCAGTCATGCCGTATGTCATTCATCGCTCTCCCATAGCAGTACACGAACAGTTTCTGCAAACTCTTCACTTATTTCTTCTTCAAGATCAATATGTGCGTCAACATACTCTAGCGCATCCCACATACGCTCCATTTTAGCGTTTAGTGCTTCGATGCGTTCGGCTGCATCGGTGAAAGGCCAAGCCTGCCATTGACGAAGATATACTAGCAGTTCTGCGTCAGTCATTTTGTTCTCCGATTAGGGCAGTCACGCCCTTGATTACAGTTGTTGTTGCAGGGTGGGCAGGTCATGTCTTTCTCCTCTTATTAACTATAATAACACAATGCTAGTCGCTAAGCAATAAAAAAGAGCGCCGAAGCGCTCTCTTAGTAGAATTTATTTTAATTATTGTGCAGGCTTAGTTGCCACATCCATAAACGGAACAGTTGAACCTGGAATCATAGTGGTTGGCAGTGCTCCATTCCAACGCTCGGCTTGAGTTAGAGCAATCAGACCAGCATTATCTTTCAGAGCTTCACTCTTTGCCTTAATCGCAGCAGCTTCTGCCTCACCACGAATACGAGTTGCTTCTGCCTCTGCAGTTGCTCGAGCAAGTTGTGCGTCAGCTTCTGCTTGTGCTTGAATCACAGTAATTTCAGCGGTCACCTTTTCACGCTCTGCGTTCTGACGAACCTTCTGCACTTCGACTTCTGCAAGCATACGAGCTTCGATGCTCTGTTCGTATGCGTCGCTAAAGTCAATGTTTTCAATCTGAACGCTCTCTACAATGATGGGACCGATCACAGCACGTTGGATTGCCATTTGAGTTTCAGCAGCAAGACGTTCACGTTCCTGAATAGCAGTAGAAGCATTAAACTTACCAAAAACGTTCTTCACTTCTTCAAGCACTTGACGATCAAGCAGTCGAGAGATAACGCCTGACTCGCCGCCATATTCACGATAGATCGTCTCAACTTGATCTGCAGGGAAGCGATAGTTAACAGAAAGGCTCAGACCAGCAGTCTGTTGGTCACGAGAATATGCAAGAATGTTTTCATACAGTTGAGCTTGTGATTGAACACTAATATCAATCACAGAGTCAATCAACGGCATCTTGAAGCCGAGACCAGGTTCAGCAGTGCCAGTGACAGCACCATTACGAAGAGTTACACCGCGGAACCCTTCATCAACAGTATACCAGCTTCCGCCAAGAACAGTCAGTGCAACAAGACCAACAACAGTGGCAAAAGTACCACCAATAACAGCTTTCATTTTTAGTTTCCTTAGGTTAATTTCATATTGTTTTAGTGCAGCTTCATACTCTGCACGAGTATTATAGTCGTAACGATCAGGCTTTTGCATCAGGTTCATCCTTAGAGTTATCTCGAACAGATTCGTCAGTCATATAGGTGTAGCGTTCAGGTTGACGCTTAAACGTGATGTTTGATAGAAGCCAATACACGCCTGCACCTAAAATAGCTGCAACAACAAGCAGTCCGATCAAAGTATAAAAAGCCATTAAGCAGCTCCTGTTTCATATAGTTGATTCATAATTTCTTTGATGCTCTTTTTAACATTCAAACGCGGTTCAAATGCGTATAAATCAGATCGTTTCCAAAGAAATTTGTAATAAAATTCGGCACTAATCGAGTCCCAAACCCGCCTAAACAACTCTTCGTTGTTATGTAGCGCAAAGTGTACTCTATAATCATCAACAGATTTGGAGTATACTGCCACAGTAAGATCATCCATATAGTCTGCGTTGTCGTGATGCGTATACCCAACAGAAATTAGGTAGTTATGCGCTTCTTCACTATACTGTTGCGAAAAATCCCAATCAGTGGTGTTGGTGATTTTACGACCAATAGACCATGCCGGATCAAAACTAGCGCTAGAAGGTCTAACTGCCATGCTTCGTGAGCCAAATAGTTTGGCATATCCTACATTAGCAATATCACGTTTTAGTGGTTCGGGTATCATAAAGTTCATCCATAATAATGTGGTTTACAGAGTATCCAGTAATATAGTTTTTAGAAACTTTTACTCGAATACTTACGTCTGTAGGTGCATTTTCAATTAGGTTACGAGACTGTCTACTGAGACTACCATCTTCAGTTATAATAATCATGCTTGTCATTTAACTCTCAGAGTTTCGATGTTTACAGGATAGTAGTTAGTTGCTTCTACGCTAACATTACGATATGGGCCTTTAGGTGAAAGATTCTGGTGAATATGCCCGTGAACATTAAGCATTTGATTACCGCTTTCAGCGCCTCTAAACAAACCACTATCGTGAATAGGTACATGAGTTAGCGTAAGCCCAAACTCTGGCAGAATTCTCCACATTTGAACTTTTGCGAACCAACCGCCTGAAGATAAGCTTTTTATATCGTCGTGGTTTCCTACAATTAGGTTTTTCTTACCCATTAGACGGGGCCAGTGCTTACTCATCCAAGTTTCTTTGTCCGTACCCATCACCACGTCGCCAAGATGATAAACCTCATCACCAGGACGAACAACTTCGTTCCAACGCTGAATGATTATTTCATTCATCTCTTGAACGCAGCTAAATTGTGGACGGATACGAGCCCCCGTCTTAGAGTCTGTAAAATTTAAAATATTAGCGTGGTTAAAGTGCGTATCTGAGATAATCCATATGTTCTTCGACATAATAGGCTCCTTAATACAGCGTGCAAACAAGTTCTTCGTCTGCATAGTAGCAATCTTCTACATGCTCAAATGAACCTTTGTATACTTGCTCTACATGATACTGATGCCTAGCAAAGTCAGCCTCAGCTTCAAGATGAGCTTGCAGCTCAGAGTCTGGAGAGCTACAAGCTGCAAGTGCGGTAAGTGCTAAAATAGTATATTTCATGGCATCAAAATCTGCTTTAAACGGTTGATAGACAAGTTCAATGACTTAGCATACTCACTAAGGACAATATCTGGATGCTGGTCATACCAGTCAATAATCTCAGCTTCAGTCCAACGTTTCATTTGCTTAGTATCACACCAGCTCATGTTATCCACGCCTCATGTTAGCAATATCAATAATAGATTGTTTGTTGTCTTTACGAACAGGAACTGCATTGCTTTTGTGCATAGTAGCAATGCCAGCAATTTCATCACCAGTATAAACTTTACGGTCCTTTGCAACTCCGTTGCCCGGTATAATATCACTGGTGCTCACTGCAGACTTTACGGGAGCAGGAATGTGCAGCGTAGAGCTGCCACGCTTTTTACCACTGTATCCTACACGAGCAAGAGTTGCGTGAAGCTCTCGACGAGCTTGTTCAATACGTTGTGCTTTAGTTAGAAAGTTCATGATATATCCTTTGTTATAAATAACAATAACATATAGAAACCAGCTATACAATAGCTATTTTAAATCATATGCAGATCAACTAGCACTATCATTGCGTTTTGAAGCCTTAGCAGCTTCAGCATCTAGTTCTGCATACGTATACAGTGCACGATACACATCATACTCTGCAACTCTGCTTTCTCCGCTAATACCTAACATTGCTACAATCTTTTCTGCGCGAACAAATAAATTGTCACTAGCATCTATAGTAACTTTTTGTCTAACTCTAGGTGGCTGAGGCGGTGCTGGCGGTGTTTTCTTTTTAAAAAATGGCATTTATTTACTCCCTATTAGTACGAACAGAACTACAAACAAAACAGCTAGCTCTGCTATCATACTTCCTCCGCAATAAGTAGTTGAACACAAGCAAGATGCTCGTTAGTTGCAACTAAGTTATGCTGATTGTTTTGCAATCCAATAACGCATTCGTTTTGAGTGGGATACCACTCTACAGGCATAGCGGTGATTCCTGATTGAACACTTAAATTAATATAAATTAAAACCCACACGATATGCTCCTTAATCCCAAAGATGTTGATAATATTTGCCAAATAGGCAAAAGCCATTTTGAATACGCTCGCCGTATGCACGACGACCGGCCCAATCAGTTTCTGCAGTATGGAGAGGTCCGTGAACTAATTCACTAGTACCATCCTCACTAATCTTTTTGAACTGGTAGTCGTAGTCACCAGTGGTAAACTGATCTTCCCAGTCTTCGTTGCTTCCACCTTCAAGACTTTCAAATGCGAAGATAATTTCGTCGAGAACCCAATCCCAACGCTTAAAGTGATTGTCGTCGGTGTGACCATTGTCACGTTCTTCTTTAGTGAGTTCACGAGCTGCAGTGCTGCGAAGATGCTCAGGAACATCTTCGTCGTCTACCCAAGGAGCGCCGTGCTTGTTTTCTCGCAGTTGTTTGAGCATAGGACGGATGATGTAACCCAGCGTGGTTTCCATGTTCCAAGTATCCCAGCGATCAATATGAACGCTAATCTTGCGCTTTTTCTTGGAGTCAATCCAGGCAAGAACTTTAGTAATAATAGTATAGGGGCGATCTTCGCCCCAATCTGTGGTTTCGCCGATTTCAGGATCTGGCTGGATGCTGCCGTGAGCCAGCCATTCACCAAAACGGTGAACACGCTCTGCAGTGCGCGGAATACCGTATTCGTCACGCTCTTTTGGCACCCAGAACATAATTTTTTCTGCAAGTTGGTACGGACCAAACCATTTTCTATACGGTCCAATTTTAGCACGCATTATATTTCCTTTACATCTTTGTTAGTAATAACTTTAACGTTGCTAGCAGCTAGCTCTCTATCTCTTAGATTGTGCATTTCTTCAGCTGTGTAAATGCTGTTATGTATAGTCATATACCCGCAATTCATGCCATCCATATAAAAACCAGGATCAAACCCAAAAGTATCATACAGAACTCCTCTGTAGGATTTGTGTTCAATAATCTCTGCTTTATAAATACGGCTTACTACAGCATAAAAAGCAAACTCGCGTTGTTCTTGAGGCAGAGAATCCCACCAAGAGTTAACCTCTGCCTCATACTTTAAGCGATACTCTTCTTCGTATTTTGATATATCTGCTAGTGTTTCTATTAGAATCGACATTTACAACTCCACATCAATATAATCTAGTTCACCGATGCATTGAAACATAGTGCGCCCATGCTTGTATGCCATTGTTTTGTGCCAGTGACCAAAGTACCATTCATCAGGCTCATGTGCATCAATAAAACGATCGAACCAAGCACTGGTACGGTTTGGATACACAGGCCCTTTGATAAATCCGCTGCCCCAAAACATAGGATAAGATACTTTGCCAGGGCAGTCATGAGTAATCATTACACGCGGCTTTGTAGTTTTGTAAATCTCGTACATCTGCTCAAACTGAGCGTCGCTGCACTCTTCGTCAGCCCACCAATTTACATCCGCAGTACGTTTGTACCAGCCTGGAGGAGCATCGGGGTTATCAATACTCCAAGCTCCGCCGATAAACATTACATCATTCTCAACCCTGCCATCAGGAATCCAAGAACTCATGCTTTTACACTGGCTAGGATTATCGTGATTACCACGAATAAAACGATGCCCGCCTGCTGCATGATATGCATCCACAGACTCGTGCCAATAATCGCTTTGGCCGAATCCAATGCCAAAGTCTCCAATTTGAATAGTAGGACCTTCAAACCGATCAATTGCATATAGTTTGTAATCATTGAGCCGACCGTGAATGTCGCCGATTAGCCTAGTTAGCGTCACTTTTCATACTCCACAATTCTTACGCCTCTACCCCAGGCTTTAGCAGCAGCTTCTGCTTCTTCATAGCTGTCATAGGTAACTACTTCAACTTCATACATTCTACCGCTTGGTCTAGTCACAAAAGAGTAATCAGAGTTCATTAATAGCTTTAGTGCATATTTCATGTTGCATCCTCTAACTCTTCCAGTTGCTCTAAAATCTTACGCTTTAAGCTATTAGCCTTTTCATAAGCTTCAATAGTAGACGGATGATTAAAGCCTTTTGCAGCTTTAATGTCATTAGCCGTTCTTTGGTGTTCTACATAGTTTAAAAATAAAGCTTTGATTGACATGATGCTCTCATACTTGAACGGGGCTTACTTTAGTTAGCTGGTGAATACTATTAATAATATCATCTACATCAGCTTCTGTCAAGTTTGCTTTCACTTCAAGTACACTATTTGCAATGCCTTCTTTAGAAGCATAAGTGGCTACCTCATAGTTGCTGTTGTCGCTTATATCTTTTATAATACTAAGATGTCTAGTGTCAAAGTCCAAAATCACTTGCAAGCGAGCGCTGGGAAACTGCGTTTCCATCATAATAAAGTCGGACAGCTTGAACATCATTTTAATCTACCTTTTTACTGATTTCAGTAAGAAGCGCTTCAAAGCCTTGATCTACCGTTAAATTTTTACTTAAACAGTAAAGTGAAAATTTTAAACCAATGCTAGTGAGCATAGGTATCATATCTTCAGCTATATCAAAAGAATAAGTAGCACTGCCATCGCTATGCTCTTCTATCTCTAACACTCTGGCGCTAGTCATTAAATATTTCCTCTTCAAACTCTTCTGGAGTAACAAAAATCTTTAGAGTGTGTCTATTATCTTGTAGGTCAAAAGTAACTTCTTTTACATGATATTTAACATACTTACGACCGCTACCAATTTCAATAACTTCTACGCGGTTTACTCTACTCGTATCCATTAATAATCTTCTCCAAACATATCAAAATAAACTAGCTTGTATGCGTATAGCAAGTCATATGCTTCATTTAGTTCATCAGAAGGATCGGCAAACTCATTGTTTTGACGTTCTAGTTCTTCTAAGTCATTAATAAAACGTCTAATAGAGTCAATTTCTTTACCAAGCTTTTCTTTAATGCGTTCCATGTTATCACCAAGCAGTTGAGCGAATTTCTTCGCGATTTTCATGAATTGGCTGTATATAAGCTTTCATAGTCTCGATAGCTTCTTCTAACGATTCACAGTGAGCAATGATAGCCTCCATATCTGAGTCTTCCATAGTCTCAACCATGATATCCCAGCCATCGCTTTCGTAGTTGTCTATAGCGTATTGAATGAGTTGTTTAAGCATGATATTTCTCCTCTATACTATGAATATACCATAGCAGCAATTATTAGTCAAACAAAAAATAAAAAAGACTGGGAGTATTAGTCCCAGTCTTAGTTGTGTTCACAATATAATGAATATATTAGAACTTGAAGTTAACTCCTAGAGTAGGAGAAATTTCTTCACTGTCTAAATTGTAGTTAACTTTTGCATTTAGCACTAGACCGTTTAGAGTAGTTTCATAACCAGCTCCAACATTTTGAGCAAAGTCATCTTCGTCGCCATTGATGTAACCAGTAACTCCAGAGGCGCTAACAGTAGCTTCGTAAGCTAGAAGATCAGAGTAAGTCACAGCTCCGCCTACACTTAGCTTATCGCTCATAGAGTAGTTAGCCAATACGCCAATTGCATAATCTTCGCTATCTAGATTGTAGTCTACAGCAGCTGCAAGATCTACACCGGCTACTGCCATTTCATAAGCAGCTTGTACGCTTTCAATATCAGTTAGATCATTGCTAAAGTCGCCAAAACCTAGAGCAACACTAGCGCCAACATATGTGACTCTTAGAGACTCTTCAATGGCTGGATCAGCTAAAGTAGCTCCGTCATAACCTTCAATAAATAGGCTGCCTTGATCTCCTACAGAGATACCAGCTCCCATAACGCTAACCCCTAAAGACCAAGAGTCAATTGCGTTGTTCTCAAAACCTAGGCTTGCATTTGCACCTAGTTCATCGCTACCACCACTATAAGTTAGGTTATAAGTAAGTGCAGCGCCGTAATCACCAGCATTGTTCTTTTCTACTTCAAGTTCGATGTTACCACCAACATCAGCAGCAATTGCAGTACCAGCTAGCATAGCTAAAAATGCAACAGAAAGTAATAGTTTATTCATAGTTTTCACCTCATAAGTTGTTAATAAAACTAATTTCTTAGCTTCTGAGTTATATTAACATATACGATAGCAAATGTCAAGTGCGGTTCAACCAAAACTAGTTTACTGTTACATTTTTACAACAGTAGGCCCGTTCTGTTTCTAGGTGGAGCCCATACCCACAGGATTATGCAGCTAGTGCAAATTCCTTAGGAGCAAAGTTATCGTTTGCAATTGTTAATTTTCTTGCGGTTACAGTCGCTTGCGCACTGGCTCCTGGTTTCCTCGTCTTCAAGTAATCGATCCTATTTCGACCCCATCAAAATAAATCTTCTTTTGCTTGCTTTTGATCTTCAACAAAGTTGGAATCGTTATAAGTTGCTAACTTGACAACCCAATAACAATACAACCCTACTATCAAAAATACTAGTGCAAAATTAGTCATTATAAGATTCCTTTTGGTGGAGTCGTCGGGTACCGCCCCCGAGTCTTACCTGCGTCTAATTTACGTAATCAGAGCTTATTAAATTGCTGAAGGCCCTAGCAGTTGTGAAACTAGCGTTTCGGCTTCTGCTAAAGATAGTGAGTATAACTCTGTTTGTGATTGCGTGCCTTTAATTTTGTAGGGCTTTAAGCTTGCTTTAATTCGAGACTCTACGCTATAAGTTTCTGCACGATCTGCTAGTGGCCAGAAGGAATGAAACCACCAGTCTGCTCCGCCTTGAGCGCGTCCGCGCTCGATTGCTTTTACGTTGATTGTACGACCAATCTTCGTTGGACCTATACAATCGCCAATAGCTTGATATCCAATATAAATACCATACGTGTTAGAATCATATCGTTCAATGATAGACTCTACTTGTTTTGCTCTAAATGCTTTAATCATGTTAAGCCGTCAAACATTTAAGGTTGATGAGTTCAGCCCATAGAAGTAGTGTAGCTGTGGTAGCTCCTGAAAACAGTCCTACAGCTAGTCCTGCAAACGCTACTATTCTAATAGCAGCTTTAATGTATCCTAATGTTTTAATGCTCATTTGCTCACTCCATATAAGCTATTGTAAATAAAAAAAGAGGGCTTGTCAACCCTCTTTTTAAAGAGATAGCTAGGTTGCTATTACCAAGAAGCGACTGTAGCTTGTGTTGCAGCTAGTTCTGGATCGGGAACAAGTCCATAACTTGCTAATGGACCGTCTGGCCCTGCCATATCGTCACTAATAAAGAATTCCACATATTCTTTCAGTCCTGGTATCACTCCGATATGAGCATTTTTTACGTAGAAGTAAAGTGGGCGACTGATAGGATAGTCACCGCTTGCGATTGTTTCTACACTTGGGAATACGCCGCTAACAGTAGCGACTTCTAGCTTGTCAGTATTGTTTTGATAGAAGCTCAAACCAAACACGCCAAGTGCTGTACGATTTGCATCTAGACGTGCAAGTGTTTCAGTATAGTCGCCGTCGATGTCAATTGCTGCACCATCAGTGCGAATCTTAACACAAGCTTTCTTTTGGTCGTCGTCTAGTTTTTCAACGCCTAATACTTCTTTGCAACCGGCTTCCATAACCTTCACATCGAATACTTCACGAGTGCCGTGCTTAGTACCAGGAATGTAGGCAAGGATTTCCACAGCTGGCAGTGCAGGATCAACATCGCTCCAAAGACGTGCAGTGCTGTCAGCGTGTAGTGCAGTATACAGCTGCGCTACTGTTATATCATCAATGTTTAGTTGGTCAATGTTTGAAGCAAATACGATTCCATCGTATCCAAAACGAATTTCAGTGATAGGGCCAATAGTAGCTTCACACTTCGCCCACTCTTCGTCTTTCATTTTAGAAGAGGAGTTTGCAATATCAACAGTGTTTTCGCCAACTCCTTCGCAGAGCTTTTTACGTCCTGCGCCTGAACCACCACCTTCTACAACAGGTGATGGGAATTCAAAGTTTTCACCAAATGCTTCTGCTACAATTGTAGCATATGGTAAAACTGTGCTTGATCCAGTTACTTGAATTTGATCTCTGGCAACTGCTGTAGTAGCTAGTAGAGCTAGTGCGCTTGCAATAGTTAAAGTTTTTATCATGAGTTTCTCCTATAATTTACATAGAACATTCTATGCTAACTATAGAATATCACAATTTTGTAACAATTTTATGACAGTTACAGAAATTTATTTAAATTTACATATACTAGCTTGGGCCAACGATTAGGCATAAATTCTAAGCTTATACCAACACGAGTTAGCGGAAGCCAGACTGCAATATGAGATAGCTGATCCCAATTAATAGGTAGCATATCAGCTGCTGCAAGATTTTCTGCAAACACAAAGCTACCTACTGATATGCAGCCACCTAAATAAAATTTAGTTATGCTAAATATTCTTAGCTTTTTAGTTCTAGAATTTCTATGGCCCACTTATCTAAATTCCTATTTCTCAGTAGTTCTTCTGCTACATACCCAGGAAATTCTGTGCGAACAGCTACAGGATAGTCATCTATAGTATGAATTGCTCCAGTTTCTTTATTAATTAGTCTAACTTCAAACATTTTTATTTATCCACATAATTTCTTGTTCTGAAATCTGAGTAGAAATTGTTCCGTACTCAGACTCAAAACTATAGTCAAGAGAGCTAATGAGCTCATCTACTTCTTCAGTACTAAGCGTGTCCTCAGTTTCAATCAGCAGTCTAACAGATAGATATGCGCAGTGTTTAGGCATTTTAACTCTCCTCCCACTTATCAAGGTATTTAAGTTTTTGTTCTAGTGACCACTCAGATAGGTAGGAATTGTCTGCATCAAACTGTTTTAGAGTTTCGTCTTGAGTAAGCAACGCAGCATCAATAATATCTTCATCTATATGCTTTTGAGAAAACTCGCGTACTTCATTCATAACAACACTATCTTTAGCCCACTCAATAGCTTGTGCGTCGGTAAGTTCTACACCTCTGTCTTTAGCAATAGCTTGCATAGCTGAGAGCGGCACAGCATATCTATGACGAAAGGTAGAAATTGTAGTGATTAGAACATACTTATCGGTCATTTACACGTCTCCAATGAATTCCTAAAATTAACTTTTGCATCAGTCTATTAAAAGCGTTTGGTGCTGTATATGCGGAAAACACTAGAACCCAATTACCGTCTAAACACCATTGCCAACGAGGTTTTTCAAAATCAATAATTCTTATGGTGCCTTCGTCAATTATATTATAGTCCATTTTTTGCCACCTGTTTCCTCAATACACAGTATCCCGACGACCAAGCATCTAGAATACCCATCAACGCAATAAGAGAAAGAATTTGAATAAAAATCCATTCCGAAGTAATACCAATCATAAATACTCTAGACCACGTATCTGCAAACATAAATGCTACAGCTAAATCCAATCTGTTAATCATGTTTTGCAATTTCCTCTAAAGATCTAAGTAAGTCAGTTGTAGTATTATACAATACAAAACTAATGTATATAGTAGCTATTGCGCTTATAATTATCACACTAAGACGTTTAATCATTTTTTTTCAAGTAATCCCTAACATCAAAGTTGTTACTATCTAGAATTTCTTTAAACTGCTCGGAGTCCTCGAAACTTTCAGGATGCCCAGCATAATCTACAAACTCTACTGCTTTATGCTTTACTCGTTTGCTACGAGTTTTAACAGGTTTAACCTGCTTGTGTTGAGTAGACTGATTTTTAGACCAGTCATAAACTCCAGTAGTTACTGTAGAAACAAAAGAAAATATTGCTAGTGCTGGAAACACTATAAGAAATAAAACTAAGAATAGCTCAAACATGATAACTCCTTTTTTATAAGTTATCATAAAAAATATTAGTAAGCAATAAAAAAGAATAAAGCTAGAGTAGCAATACTCTAGCTTTATCAGCTTTAACAGCTAAGTAAATATTTGTAGACTATATATTATTTGCCCTGCATTGTCTATAACGTAAGCAGCTAGAGTGTTCTACAAATATTAAAGGCAGTTGTTACGGTACAACTGCGAAAACCATTCCTACTACCTCTCCGCAGAGTAGAATTCGGAAACTCTATATTTAATAATATAACTTAAAAACAGTAAGTATGCAATTAGTAAATTGATTTATGGCGACCTGTGCGGGGATCGAACCCGCGTTCTTCTGCGTGACAGGCAGACGTATTAACCGCTTTACCAACAGGCCATTTAATTTGGAGCGAGCATGGAAACCTTTAGGGTCCCTACTACCGGTACTTAGCGCCTTTCCCTAATAGTCCAGTACATTTTAGGACATGCCTTATAATGTACCACACCTCGCATAATTTGGAGCGGATAGTGAGATTCGAACTCACGACATTTTCCTTGGCAAGGAAACGCTCTACCCCTGAGCTACACCCGCATTATTCTAATCGGTTTTTATCTACATCTTACCCTTGGGCTAACTCTCATACCGCAACTTAATCGAGCCGAGCAGCTTGCCAGTAGTAGACCGGACGTAACCGAAAACCGGTAATTTGGTGGAGTATGTGGGCATCTAACCCACCTGTTGTCCTCGGTGCAAGCGAGGTGTCCACTACGAGCAGACCCATACCCCTATATTTTAATCTTATCCTTATGTATAAGCGTATGACAATTTGCACATAATACTAACAAATTAGATAAGCTATTATTTTGTCTATTCTTATCTATATGATGTATTTCTAATGCGTCTACATTATCATAACAACATATTGCACACACATTTGGTAAGTTATTTAGAGCCTTAGACCTATAAGAAGATTTTCCTGTACCAGTGCCATAGTGTGATGGTTATATCTCAGGGCAGTGGGACTTCACTACTAATATCATTGATCTAAGGGGTGTGAGTCGCTATGCTCAGTGACCGTTTCTTAGACCTTATTGGCGGAAAGTGTGAGATTCGAACTCACGGAACCTTGCGGTTCGACAGTTTTCAAGACTGTAGGCATAAACCGCTCGCCCAACTTTCCTCTATGCTTGCCAATCTACTCCCTCATGGCGGGTCTCCTAGCTATCTATAACTGCTACAAAGCCGCAGGTTTCGCAGTGTCTAGGACGTTGGCTTTTATGAAGGGCGACTATATCCTTCATTATTTTACCCCGACTAGCAGGTCTGCGCTTTCGATCAATAAGTAAGTACCACCTCGCGTTACTGATCCATTTTGGTTGCGGTGGGGAGGACTCGAACCTCCGATCTCTTGGTTATGAGCCAAGCAAGATGCCTCTTCTCTACCCCGCAATAATATTTGGCTCCCAGTGTTGGATTCGAACCAACCTTATTTTCGGTTAACAGCCGAACGCGCTCGCCTAGAGTGCTAACTGGGAAAGCTGTTTTTAAATTTTAAATACCATTTTCTAATCGTATGATCGGATACTTTGTAGTGTAATCCTATTGCAACATATGATAGTTTTTTATCATCACGCATAGCTATAATATTATCTTTTTCTGCGTACCAATCTCTGGTCATAGCTCCTTTAGAAGAACACTCAGGAGAGCAGTATTTAGCAGATAATCTAATTACAGAACCACAAGTACAACGATGATGAGTTTTTTCTACTATTCTATAGTCTTTTTCAGTTAGTATATAGGTTTTATTTTCTAATTCTAGAATGCCTTGATGTATTTCCCTATGGCAATTAGAACATACTAAAACACATTTCTCTAATTCCTCTACTATGTATTCCCATTTTTTAGGATTAGCATATGCCTGTGATATAGAAAAATCTTTTTTAGAAGGGTCTAAATGATGGAACTCTAAAGCAGCTAAACACCTATTGTAGCCACATACACAGCATTTACCTCCAAACAGGTTAACTGCTCTCTGCTTTAAATTTTTTCTCCATACTGCTACTGGTTCTAGATCTATATCTTTCATATTATTTTTCGCTAAATATAGGCTAGACTGTGAGCGAGCACAAGTCAGGGGAGCTACCCTTTTCGCCTTTATTTAATATTTATAACTCATTTTTTATGAACAGTCAATAGTTTTTTAAAAATTTTTACTCAGGCTAGCATTTTGCCCACCGTGGGCGTCTGTCCAGATTATGGTTGGAAAGATAGGAATCGAACCTACTATTTTCTTAGTTGCTGAAACTAACCTATTTTAGTAGCTACGCCTTAGTAGGCGTAGCGATCAGTCATAAGAGTCTTCACCATAACATTGTATGGAGTGAAGTCTTCAAGGTCGTTTGCAAGGACGCTCTTCATAATCGCTGGAGAGAAGCCAGAGATATGAGCAGTACCGCGTTCGTCAAACTTGACGGGGCTGTTACCGTTCTCCTTACCATACATTGACAGGTTCCAGAACACAATCTTCGGCACAGCATAACCAGCAGCCTCATATTTACGAGCAATCATCTGCATAGCAGAGTCGTCGTAACGAGTGCAAGCATCGAACTGCATGTCCGAAAGGATCAACAGCATCTGAGGCATGTCCTCTTGAGAAACTCTACCTTTCACAGCGATGTTGAGAATCTCATCAAATGCTGCATGTAGGTTAGTGGTCATTTCCCAATTAGCACGGCTCATCTGAGCCACCTTATGAGACAGAGTGCCTTTGAGGTGCTCCATCTTCGGCTTGCTAGAGAAGGTCAAGAACAGGTCCTTGAAATCTCCAGTGTTCTTGTCTGCACAGTAAAGACCGAGCGAAACCGCAATGTCTATAGGCTGCAGAGCGCTGCCGCTGCTGTAATGAATGGAACCCATGGAACCAGACACGTCAACCATCGGCAGAATGCGGGCATCGCCGATGTAGTTAGGAAGTGCCTTCCACTGTTCGTCAGCAACAGCTGCATTACCCTTTACGACCGACTTAACAACATCGTAAGGGTAAACTGCTCCCGCGTTGATCTTGACCTTAGGATCACGCTGTTCAACCGGCTTCTTGAGTTCCGCAATGTAAGCAGAGTATGCTTCCTTTGCGTTACGGCCAAAAGCCTTTTGGTAGCGAGCAGAGGCAACAGAAGGAACATGTGAGAAGTTGATTGCTTCCCATTCCTTAGCGCACATCTTGCTTTCAACAACGTTGGTCAGACCAACAAGTAGCTTACGGTACTGCTTAGGAGTCAGTTCAAGGAACCGAGTCAATTCAACAGCAACCGGACCTTTACGCGGCATCCACTTTGCAGCAAGACCATCCTTGTTAGCAAGTGCTTCACGAATGAATGCAAATGCTTTATTACGGTTGATCGGATCACGATAGGTGAACAGGTCGTCCCAACGTCCCAGTTCAGGAACCTTGGGCATAAGCTTAGCAGCTAGAGTTGGGTCGGTAGCCTCTAGCGCGGAGAGCAGATTACGGAAGGTAGCACGTTCACCAGCGCCACCACGAATATCACGAGCCCACAGGAGCATACGAAGAGTAAGATCCTGGTTTTCTACAAAAGCTGCCACAAACTGCTTGGTAATATCAGTGCCGCGAGCAGAACCGATGATACCGAACAGATCTAGAACAGGTGACGCAGAAGTAGCACGTGCCTTCATACCATTAGCGGTACGAGCAGTAGCATTGTTTTTTTGATTTTTAACTGCATTAACAAACGACATAATATTTCCTTTCAGGTTGGTGTGTTACGGATTCGAACCGTTAAGTTTGTTTATCATCCAAATTGGGAACCATTCCCGGTTTTTAGTTGCTGAAACCAACCTATGGTTTCATAGTTTATTCAGGATCGTGCCTTTCGGCTTTGGTTTCATTACAAGTGAAGTGCTTTCATAGCTAAGTATGCTGAAGCGATCCTATTTTCTTTATATTATTAATATAGCTAATAGTTAAGTAACAAGCAATATTTAATTTGAAACAGCTGCTAGCGCTTCTGCCCACTTATTGTTTTCTGCATATCTAATAGCAATCTTAAGACCGCCAATAGTAGTATACTCTCCTAGAGAGTAGTCAGTTTTATTTTTAGTAACCTTATAGTATCCATCATCTTTACGATAGGCTACAATATCAGACTCTGCACGGCCTTCATAACTAGCGTTATCGTAAATTTCTTTAGAACTGTATATTAAAACTTTAATCATATTACGTCCTTTAAATTGGCACTGGATAGTGGGATTGAACCACGTCCGCTTCAGTCACAGTGAAGAATGCAACCATTACACCTTATCCAGCATAGTATTGGAGCTTCTGAAGGGACTCGAACCCCTAACCTACACGTTCGTAGCGTGTTGCTCTAATCCATTGAGCTACAGAAGCATTATTTTTTATCCCACATACCCATGATTGATTGGGCATTTAACATATGTTTAAATAGTAACCCGTTTTGAGTATCTGTATGAACCCAACGCTTTTTACCTAGAACCCGCTCAAAACCATAGTCATTATCATCAAATATGATATAGTCTACAATGTCTTGGCCATACATTTCAAGGTACTCACGTATTTCGTGAGAACGGTCATACGGCTTGGCTCTGGCAGCCCACAGATTGTCTGGATCAGTTTTCCACATCCTCGCAAAGTCTCCTCTGAAGCCGCTATTAGCGAATGCTGCACGAATCCAGTGTTCAACAGTATTATCGTCGTTGCGTAAATCATTCTTCCAAGTTGAAATTAAAACAAACTCAACTGGATAACGATCATGGATCTTATTCATAAAGTCTACAGCAACAGGATCAAATCTCTGCCACATATCGTAGACCGCATTATGCGCAAGGTGAACACGGGATGAAGTAAAAACTCCGTCAATATCTAAAAACACTAGGTATTTACGAGCTTGTTTCATTTTTTATTCCTTAAGTTATTGGTATCCCCAGCGGGTGTCGATCCCGCTTCTTCGCCTTGAAAGGGCGATGATCTAGCCAACGTAATCTATGGGGACATGATATTTGGTGGGAGTGAAGGGAATCGAACCCAACATGAGTTTCCTCGACGGAGTTACAGTCCGCTGCCTCACCTTGAGGCGGCACTCCCAAATTTTGGTTGTCGCAACTGGGATCGAACCAGTGACATCTGAGTTATCAGCTCAGCCTTCTACCAACTGAAGTATGCGACAATATTATGGTTTATAGTTTACAGCTCGTAGCATTAGTGCTGTTTGTGTTGATTTTTTAATCTCTTGTCTAGGGTAGAAAATATCTTTTAGCGTTCTATCACTGCTAATAATTTTATAGACAAAATCTAACTTGTATGTGCTGTGCCAATCTAGTACGGCTTGCTTAGAAGCATTTGAATAAGTTAACACCCACCACTCACGCTTTTCATAAGGAATTTCATCCCAATCGTCGCTGAACTTATGTATTGCAAAAAGATGATACATATATTTTCCTTTTCTCTTAATACATAATAGCTTGTTTTAAATAAGTCAGCAAATGAAATATTGGCGGAACAGGTTGGAATCGAACCAACGACGCGAAGTGCTAGCCAACACTCCCGCTCTACTCAGACCAGCTAATAGACGGCTAATCTACCTGAGCTACTGTTCCATAATTGGTGCACTTGAAGAGAATTGAACTCCTGACACGCGGATTTTCAATCCGCTGCTCTACCAACTGAGCTACAAGTGCATTACTTTAAAGTGTGTAGTATAAACTCCAGTAAGGTTCTAGAATTACTGGTTCTCACTGCTGACGTATCTTGCAATTGGGTGGCCAAACCCGGCTGCGACGAGAGTCGATTTAAGGATGTTCGTCATCTTCTAGATAGAAACTGACCACAGCCACTACACACATTAAAATAATTATTACTTAGAAGATACACCGTGGCTTATGGACTCAAACCATAGCAGCACAGGTTATCAGCCTATCCGCGTATCATACCCAACGTCTTGGCGGTGTATCATCAAAATAATGGTGAGCCGTATAGGATTCGAACCTATGTCCCATGATTAAAAGTCACGTGCTAAAAACCAACTCAGCTAACGGCCCAATATTGGTGGTGCCAGATAGACTCGAACTATCTCTTCGGGCTTATGAGACCCAAGTCCGCACCATGCGGTGTCACCATATTGGAGGTCGGTGCGTGAATCGAACACGCTACTTTTCAGTGCTATGGATTTGCAATCCAACCCCTTACCATCCGGGCCACCGACCAAAGTATAAAAAGAAAAGGCCCCTAAGCTTATGCTTAGAGGCCCTGAAACTAGAGAGTGTTAAGCAACACTACCCGTTTCCAAAACCCTCAGCAGGCTGGATCATAGAAATATAAAACTTCTCACAACGCATAATGTGCATATTACTACTCCCTAGTTAATCAATGAATTTGAAGATATACCGCCGAAGGGCATAAAGCCTATTCCCGTGTCATGGACAAAAAACAGTATATCATAAAATTAATTCCGACACACAGCCCCCGCCTTCTCGCTTGTATCGCCTTCCCGCCATGTGTCCGCCTATCACATACTAATACAAAGGGCTCGCAAAAACAGGATCTTCCGTATAGTTAAAAACTAGCACCCCTAGTTTACGCTGCTCCGCGAAGGCAGGTACTTTTAGGTGTAGAGTGTATGTTCGGTACGAACTCTACGATCTCTTACTATCTCCTATAGAACAATCAGGATAGTCAAGTATCCCGGCTATAACCCCCGGATAGGTAGTGCTAATTATTAACAATCTTGGGGCGGGATTTACACCCGCGTAGCCTTGATAACAAGGCATCTTAGTAATCAGCTTAGCTGTGTAGCCGTTAGCTTACAGATCACCCAAGATTTCTTTATATAAACAATATAACTCAAACTCAGCAAGTAGGCAAGTAAAAAATTATTTTAAATTCTACATCGCCTCTTTAGAATGTTCGATAAGCGAGTCCCATCTAAATGAACGCCACTCGCCCTTCTCTACATCCCACACACTTTGGACATGCTCTGGACCTTTAGAGATACTAAAAGTATTAATACCAATCAGATCTGAAACTAAAGTAGCTTTCATATTACGAATGCTACCATCTTTTTTACGAAACTTAATGTTAACAATACCATTCTGCAAGGAATTGATTATTTGCTGTTTCAACTTCTGCCTCTTTCTCAAACTCGTGATGAAGAACATATGAAATATGGGAAATATCATGTAGAGCGTCAGCTTTATTTGTAGCTTGTTCTACATAAGCATACAGCATTTCTTTAATATAGTTAAAGGCATGATTATCTGACATTGCAATCTCCCGCTTTCTATAATTAAATATAACACTATAAACAGCGATAAGCAACTACTCAGTGACTTAGAATTCGGTTCATTAGTAGGTCTACATTAAATTTAAGATCGTCCAATGATCCGTTATTGTCTAATACAAAATCACACATCCAAGGCTCAATAGTATTAGAGCTGCTATCTTCTGGAGGCAGGTGATCGCTGCGGTCTACCCAAATAGCGTAGTCATACGATCTAGAATTCTTTAGGGCATGAAACTCTGCTTTGTTTCGCAACCCGCAGTAAATATCATAGCTTTCAAATATTTCTCTACCTAGCCTAGTAGGATCAGGCTTATTATAGTCTCTAATTAAGTTATACCAAATTTCACGCTTATTGTGCCTATCCGCATAACATTCTTCGAATGTAGAATAGTTACAGCCTAGGTCTGTATTCATTCTAGCATATATAAATTGCTGAGCACAAAACATGCTGCTAGACTGAAATGTTAGATCATAGTGTTGTGCGAGAATCTCACACACTGTGTCTTTGCCATGACGGCCATGACCTACAACAAGTAGTTTTACCAATTGTTAACCTCTTCTCCATAAAGTTCACGAATAGCTGCAACCAACATACGAGCATCTACAGAAATTCCTTCATAAGGATTTTCTGTATAACATATAACAGTACGATAACGCTTACCAAAAATCTTATCTCGTGCTACAGTAACAGCGGCAGTTCCATAAGAAAAAGTTATGCTATCTTTCTGGGTCGCCCCAAGATGTTTGTTCGGCGTTTTCATAATGATTCTTTCTTGTTGGTTTTGTATCTTTAAGCTCAACAATTGCCCAAACTAAAGCAGGCAGTGCATATGCGACAATCATTGCAACAGCTAATAACATTATCCGTGCTCAAATCTTGATAGTGATTTTGGAACTGGAGTAGGTTCTTGTTTAGTTAACTTATACAGCTTCCAATAAGCGTTTCTTTCATCAGTAGAAGCACGAGTTTCCTCGTGCTTCTTTAAAACTTCAACATAGTGTCGAAGATCTACAGTCACTTAGTTGATACCCATAGCAGCTAAAGTTTTTGGGCCAACAATGCCATCAGCTGTTAAGCCATTTTTAGCTTGCCAAGCTTTAACAGCACGCTCTGTTCCTGGACCAAAATCTCCATCAGCTGTAACGCCTAGAACTGATTGCATACGCTTAACTAGTTCACCTTTAGAACCAACTCGTAAAGTTGTAATATTAGATTGAGTTACTGAATCCGTAATTTGCGAATTTACTGGCGAAGGAATAGCTGATACTTTACCGCCTAGCACAGCCATTGCGTCTTTGTAACGAGACTGACGATCTGCAAGACCAATGTCGCCTCCGTTAATGCGCTTAGTCATTGTTACAACATCATCAGTATCTGCAATAGAATTTAGTTTGTTTGTATCCCAGAACCAGCAAGCTGACTCAATAGCCCCTTTTTCTGTTGCAACATAATCCGCAGCTTGCTCAGCAGTCATGCCAACACTAGCTCCAAAACGAGTATAATTATCACGACCAGTTAGTTGCTTGAGACCACGACCACGGAAACGCCATCCGTCTCCAGGCTGAACGTTACCCATTTTAGACTTGCGAAACTCGTCCATATAAACATAGTTTGCAATCTTTTCTGGGTTCTTTGCATACTCTGCTGCATTACGCTTGCCAGGCCCAAAGTAACGACTAAAAATCTTAAGCAGTGTTTCTTCACGATAGTTTAGATTTTCTTCTAAGCTACGAAAGTTATTAGACTCGTGTGCGCATTGACTGATAAAATGTGCTACTCGTCTTTCTGTAGTAATTCCATATTTAGGTAGTATTTCAACTAGAGCGTTATACCAATGATCTACTCGGTCATTACCGGGAATCATTGCTGCTAAATGCTCCTTCTTAAATTCAAAACTAAAACTCAAATATTCTCTCCTTGAGCGAAATGCGGATGCGTAATAACGCTAATAGCCGCCTCGCTGTATCTGTTACTAGCTACTAAAACGTCTTTAGTATATTTTAGTAGTCTAGCCTCTTCTGCTTGTGTAACAATAGTAGCATAGCCCCTACTGTACATCCACTCTTTTAGATCATCAAGTGACCACGAGTGAAACATTAATCCGTCTTTTGCTATAACTAGAGGATATTGATGTTCAACAGTCCAATAGCGTTTTCCAGCCTCATCACGCGAGTTGCAAATCTGTCTATGGCTTGGAGCTTTACCTGCTCTTGAAACAGTAAGCTCTTCTCCAACCTGCTTATATAGAGTATAAGCATCTTCACTCCAGTGCTTACACCATTGAAGCATACTCATAGTATTATTATGAACACTTACGCTTTCACAAGAAATAATATCACTAGCTCCTCGTAAGCAGCGATCTAGTATAGCTTTTTTATATTTTTGTATAAGATTAGTATGAGCTATATGATATCCAAGTGCTAAGTATTCGTCTACTTGACTTTTCCAATCACTCATGAGTTTAAATACTTAACAGCACTTTGCTCGTCTGCAAAGTATAAGTTATCATTAAATTGTTCATAAGTTAACACATACCTACTACCGCTATGAATATTTTCAACGTATAATTCAGACTTTACATCGTCAATAGCGTTAGCATCCCAAATACCTATAATAGATTTTTGCAATACACCTAATACCATAATACGAGTAGGGGCATCACAATACTCAGGACCATCATGCTTAAACCACCAATTGCCTTCGTGATCTGTGTATTCTATTTTTTTCCTGTTAGGATTCTTTATTCGTTGAATTTCATAAAAACAACTACCTGGAACTAGCTTGTTATAGTTAATCATTGGTTTGCAAAACGCCCCATAGCTATCTCAAAGTTTTGAGCATTTAATACATTTTCAAAATGGAATGTGTGTTCGTAAACAGCAGTCCACGAACTCATACTCCATTCACTACGATCTAAGTTTCTACGGCACCACTTTTTGCCTTCATCAACCATATCACTATGAAGCCTCACAGAAAATCCTGGAAGCCACTTTAGTTTATATTCATGAATTTCAATAGGTATTAATTCTGCCATTGTATATTCTCTTCTGCCCAGCAAGATAAATCAGGAATGTCTTGCATATCAATATTACACCAAGGATCGGTAATTACTAACACATTACCACGAAGCATTACGTTTCCAGTATGTAGATCTAAGCATCTATCATCAAAACCCTGCTCCCAAAGGTCGTTCATGTCATTACCTTCGGCATCACGTTTTGTAGAGTTGAATACGGTGTATTCTTTAAGCTTGTTTACAGCTTGCATAAACTCTTCAATGTTAGGAACAAGCTTAGGAAATTCAGCAACCGTATCTATAAACTCTTCTTCAGTGATGCGAGTGTCGATATAGTCTTTAATAAAGTCTACTAAGTTAGCTGCATCAGTACAGGGTTTAACCTCTTCAAGACGCTCCATGCTGGCAATATAGTAAGAGTCTTCAGCATAAAACGAATGGATTTTAGGGACATGAGTGTTAGCTTGCATAGGCTTAACAATCATGTGATAGTAGTCCAGCCACGGGTCGCCCATGTCTGCACCAACCTTAATTACTTTTTCAGAGCCAGAAGCTAGTACTGCACTATAGCAGCCCACTCCAAGAACGCTAGTACCTTTTTTAGTCAGATTCTTAATAATTTTGTGTGCAGGCATGTTTGTCTCCTATATACATATAATATATACAAGATTATAGCGTAACGCAAACAATTTATTAAAGTCTAGCGACTCTTACGTTCAAGGATAGCCAATTTAAATTCGTTGCTAAACATATACATAAGTAGTAATAAGATAGAGGTTACGGTTACTGCTCTACCCAAAATTAAAGATAATGAGATAGAAGGAATAAAGAAATCCCACAAAACAAACATATAAATGCCCAGCCCCGCTAGTGTAACTAGCGTTACTCCAATAACAATGTTAAATAGCGCTACTAGCGTTTCTACGATATAAGGCATATTAGTGTAACACTCTAGGTTCTGGTTTTGCGGTTTGTTGGGCGTACTTTGATACTAAGTAGCTAATATAATACCTAAATTGTGCACGTTCATAATCTAATGTGCTATACAGTTCTAAAATAGTATCAATAAGTTCTTCGCGCGATAGTGATTCTAATTGCTTTGTCATTGTGCTTCTACCTTCCCTACGTACACATCGTTTAGTTTCTCTGCTTCTTTTTTTGCAATAACAAGTGCAGACATTAACCCGTCTGCTTCTATTGTTATAATATTAATTGGCATAAATGTTTTGCTATTATACAGGTGTACATTAAATCGTTTTAATTTCATGACTAATCCTATCAAAAATTAAAGCGGCTGTCAAGCCGCTTTTTTTAAGTTTTAATACTAGACTCACTAGCACTCACTCTCTTACGTAGATCACTACTACTAAACCTATGCTCTCTACTGTTAAAGTACAAACGTATGCCCTTACGCTTACAAATATCTTTGCCAGTAAAATCTTTGTCTCTATACTCTTTTCCCATAATCTTTACGTCTATAGGGTATAGCTGTAGAATATCTTCTAAATCAGCTTCTGTGCAGTACGGGACAATTTCATCTACATATTTTACAGCAGACAGTTGAGTATGACGCTCTACTAAAGTTTGTACGGGCGCATTTTTCTCTGCGCGGTCGATACTAGGATCTACTTGCAGACCACAAATCAAGTAGTCGCATTGAGTTTTTGCTTCACGCAACATTGCAACATGACCTGCATGAAGCAAATCAAAAGTAGATGCAGTAAATCCTATTATCATTAATTTACTCCAGTACTACCAAATCCACCAGCTCTAGAAGTTTTTTGAGCGGGCTTTTCTGTAATTGAAGCGAGCGTATACTGCTCATTTTTGATAAGTTCGCCTTGAGCCACACGATCACCGTCTGAAATAATTACAGCAGAATCCGAGCTGTTGTATAGAGTAATAAATGTTGGATCAACATAATCACTATCAATTACGCCTTCACAGTTGATAAGCGTAATACCTTGCTTAAGAGCCATACCACTACGCGGATGAATTCTAACAGAGTATCCTTCTGGAATATCCATAATAAGATTAATAGGTACCAAATACCTATGACCAGGCTTAAGCACTAGCGTTTTTTCAGTTGTGATCTCATTAGTATCTTTAGAGTTAATCCAGCTGTATGAAGTTACATTAGCACCTTCAATTAAGCTTGCTTTAAAATCAAAGCAGGCAGAACCTGCAGTAGCAAACTCAGGAATATGTGCAGAATCGTGTAGTTTGTAGAATCCTAAAATCATATTAGATAGTTTCCTTATCCATTTTATCAATTTCAATAATTAAGTCATACAGTTCTGAAATTGAGGTGCAGATTAGCTTTGTACTACACCAAGAATCGTCTGCGTTCCTTCCTGAGATTTCTACTACATACCCATTTGCACACATAGTCACACTATATGTGTCATTTACTTTAACAATTTTTGTATTAATGCTCATTAGTTATTTCCTTGAAGATTAGATTCAGGCTTGAACCAATCACGCCCATTCACACGAATGAATGGTTTGTTAGTTTCAGCTTTGTTAGGGTTGGCAATAGTTACCATAACTTTTTTACCTGCACGAAATGCTTTCAGCTGATTCATAACTCGATCAGCCGGATGCTTAGATGCAGTTTTTACCGAAGAGCTACGAAGTCCGAGCGACACTTTGCCTTTAGACTTACCACCTTTTTTACCCATAGTATAATTCCTTTTAATGAGTTGTTGTTTGATTATGATTTATAATAGCGTGTAAATATCGAATAAGCAACTTAAAACTTACATAAAGTAGTGCAAGCCTAGCAGCCGTTTTACTATCTCAGAGATTGGATTGTTTAAGTCTGGTTTAGGAGCTTGTCTAGTGCTTACTGGTTCTTTAACGTAGCGATATAGCTTATAGCCAACTGCTCTATGAAGTTTTTTCAAACTCATAGAAATAGTATGAAAGATACTAAATACCAATTTTAAAATAAAATTATTTTTGCTACTTGCCATTTTTAATGTTTTGCGGTATAATATGATTATATGAAAAATATTGTGTTATTATTAAGCCTCGCTATGCTTATAGGTTGTATGCAGTTTGAAGGCGATAAAACAAAAAATGTTCATAGCCCGGATAGCCTAATATACTCTGCATGGAGTTATATTGGTATGAGTGAGCGATATGATAGGCATCATTTGTATGATTTATTAACGGTAGATCCCGTTACTACTCAATGGTGCGCAGCATTTGTCAATACTGTACTAAAAGAAAATAATATTCCTACTAGTGACCATAACTTATTAGCTAGAAGTTTTCTAACTTGGGGCGATCCAGTATCTAGAGAAAACATACAAAAAGGTGATATTGTTATATTTCCAAGAGGAAATAGGGCTTGGCAAGGGCATGTAGGTTTTTACGTAGGTTCTACTAAAATAGGTAATGTGGAATTTTACTCTATACTTGGAGGTAATCAAGAGAATAGAGTTAGTATTGACTTATACCATGCAAGTCGTGCTATAGGCATCAGACGTTATATACCTTAACATTAATATAAGCTGTTGTCAAGATAAAAAAGGATTTAAGTATGGATTTTCTTAGTTTAGTTACAGAAGTAGGTTTTCCAATTGCATCATCGCTAGCAGGCGGGTTTTTTGTTTTCTTAACTCTTAGATTTATTCTAGATGGAGTGTTAGGTAGTATTAAAACTCAGCGAGGATTTGTAGTTGCTCTAAACAATAGAGTTAAAACTATGAATAATGAACTTGTTAGAATTGACGTATTGATCTGCAACGCGTTTAATGTTAGACCAGATTTAGATCGTATAGCTCGTGCAGACGGACAATCAGATGCTAGAAAAGATTAAATACTTACTAATTGTTATATTTTTATCTGTACCAAATACTGCGATAGCTTGGGAAGATTGGGATTCTAAAACTAGAAATAGTTTTCTTAGAACTACAAATTGGATAACATTAGATTGGCATAGTACTAACTTAAGTGCTGCAGATGGTTGGAATGGTGTTATAGAATTAAATCCAATATTAGGTCCGTACCCTACTCAAGAAGAAATTGCTCTTTACTTTGTTGGTAGAGTAGGATTAAATTATTGGATGCACGATAAAGGTTGGGCTAAAACTGCAAGCTTACTTAGTATTGGCCACGCTGCTGCAGCAGTTAATAACTACAATATTAACGGTAATAGCGATAAGATAGCTCACATAATTGCTGGATCAGCTATAAGTGAGATAGTGTACTATAATACTGGCAATAGATGGAAGGGTTGTGCAGCGGCTTTAGGTGCCGGAATATTGAAAGAAATAATAGATAATAGATTCGATTCTGAAGACGCTATTGCAACAGGACTAGGTTGTAGCATATTAAGAATTGAATTTTAAATAAGGCAGTAATTTATATGGATTTACTATTAGGACTAGCGCTATCTGCTCATATAGGTTTTGGAGACAATTTGAACGCAATTCACCCTATGTTGCAAGTTAAAAAAGATCTTTTTATAGCTGGAGCTTTTTATAACAGTGAATCTAATGCAAGCTTATTTGCAGGATTAAGTAATAAATTTGGAAAATTTAATATAGAGTATGGATTAGCAACTGGCTATAGCCAAGGAGCAGTAGTACCATTTGTGAGAGGAATTTACGAAGTAAATGATAATATTAACGTATTTGTGGTGCCAGCACCAGGAAAGGATGGCGATTTAGGAATAGTTCTAGGTACACAGATACACTGGAGAAATTAAGTGAATAAACCAATATTAACTACTATAGCAGTATTAATGTTAACAACAGTAGCACTAGCAGATAGTTCTAGCCTACAATCTTCTAGCATGGGGCTTTTAGAAAATCAATGGGTAAAGGCCGGGATAAATAAAAATTCTGGAACTTTTGGTTCGGGTGGAAATACATCACCAGGATTACTATTTGATCCTACAGGAACAGGAACATTTAATCCTAGTTATGATTATTTAACTCCTGGAGCACCTTTTGATGGGCAGTCTCTAAAAATAGACGGAACTAACTACGTTAACAATAATCAAGGGGCTAGTGCAATAACAGCTTCTGGAGGCTTAGTAGATGGTACAGATAGCCTAACTTGGACAGGTTCTGTGGCTGGATGGATTATAGAAAACATATTCACATTACCAGACAATCAACCTTATGTTGATGTGACTACTAGAATCACTGCTGGGAGTGCTGCTACCGACGTTTGGTATTCAAAATTTATTGATCCTGATTCTCAAGGTATGCCAGGCGATAGCTCTGCTACTGATAACGTATTAGGGTATGGTACCATACCTATTGATAATGTGGTATTCTCTGAGGCTACAGTATCCAGATATGCACTAGGCTTATACTCCACAGACTCACACGTATCTGCTGGTATAAATATGTGGAGCACTCAAGCAGATTCTTATGTTAATGCTGACATTTATGGTAGTGGTGTTACATATGGTAACGGCGATCATACTATAGGTTTAAGTTGGTATTGGTCAGGAGTATTGGTAGGAGACATATTAGAAGCTAACTATGCTTATATATTTGGTCCTAGTGCGTTTGGTGCTGCAAGTAGTGCAGTAGCCGGAGGAGCTGGTGGCGGTCTTGATGTTACTGGCGGGGCTGGGGTTACAGATATAGGATCTGCTACTGATGCGGCTTCTGGCGGTGGAACTCCTGTTATAACTACAGAAACTGTCATAAATAGTGCTCTACCTGTGTTAACAGCTAGCATTACTAGCCATCAATCATCTGTTGCAAATGATGTACAGACTATTTCAAGAGAACGTACTACAACTACTACAACTCCAATGGTTACTATAACTTACACTAATGGAGTAGAAACAAGTAGAGTAGCTGCTACTAGTGTAGTATCTACAGCTATTACATATCCAGATGCTTTTGTTGGTAGAGTAGATCAAGTAAAAGTACTATCAAGCGAACTACAAAAACTACGTTTTAAAACTGGTATTGTTGGAATTTATAATGAAGCTATGTACGTAGGTGCAGGCAAAGAACTTAACAACGGCGCGACATTAGCTTTTGGTATAGTAAGAAAAGATGATGATAACAAAGTTGGTTTATCTATAGAAAAAAATGGCTTGAGCTTTGCAGTAGCGAAAGTTATGTCTACTCATTCTTATGATAGAACTATAGGTGATTTTAGTAACTCAGGTACTACCTCTGAAGATGGGTATGAACTAGCATTAGGATATACCAGCGATAAAAAAGGTTTATCACCAGTTCTAGGCTTAGTTATTGGATCAACAACTGTAGCAGCTTGGGAAGAAACTGGTTCTATACAATCTAAACTATCTTATGGAGAAATTAATCAGTCATACAATACATTGACATTAGGTATGGCTTATAACACAGATAAGATTGGTGTATTGGCGTCATACAATACAACTTCAGAGCTAGATGTATCACTAAAAGTAAAAAATCTTGAAGTTGGTATGACTAGAGACATGGATTCTAGCAAAAACTACTTTGGGCTAGGATATAACATTACTTTCTAAGATAAGGAATAATAATGGATACAGTAGGAATTGCGGCGGCTATTAATCAGTATGGATTTCCAATAATAGCCGCCTTTGGTCTTGGATATTTTATTTATTATATTTGGAACTGGGTTACTCAAGAGGTAGACCCAGTTGTAAACGAATCTCACATGACATTAATAGCTCTGATAGACAGAATTCGTATGTTAGATAACGACTTAATACGTCTAAATACTAAACTTAATATGATACTTCAAGAACAAGAAAGAGCCGGTAAAGGAGTTAAAGATGAGACTAGTAGCAGTAATAATACTGAGCCTACTGCCCATGAATCTAACAGCACAAGAAGCTTATAACTTTAGCAATCCTTCTTTTTCTGGTGTAGGATATTCTTCACATGTTCTAACATTAGAGCAAATGACTCAAAATGCTGAACAAAAAGAAAAAGATAGAATTCAAGCAGAAATAGATGAGGCGCTACGTGACGAGGAAAACTCTAATTTAAATAGGTTTATAAATAACTTTGAGTCTAGAGTATATGCTCAACTGTCTAAAAAATTAGTAGAAACACTATTTAGTGAAGATGCTACTTCTTATGGTTCATTTGAGCTTGCAGGTAATACAGTTGAATACGTTAATGATGGTGTTGATGTAAGCTTAACTATAACTGCACCAGATGGTAGCACTACTAGCATAACAATCCCTATAGGGAGTTTAGGTTTATGAGAGCATTTTTAATACCATTAATACTATTAGCTTCTTGTTCTAATACTACTGTAACACCATTAGCACAACCAGAAATAGTAGAAAGCATACAATACAGTAGTCCTCCTCCTAAAAACGGTCCTATAATTGTTGGTGTATATTCTTATTTAGATATGACTGGGCAAAGACAAGGTGCAGGATTATCTTCTGCAGTTACTCAAGGAGCTGAAAACTACTTAATAGATGGTCTTAAAGATTATGGCAGTGGAAAATGGTTTAGAGTATTAGAACGAAAAAATGTAGAAAATATTATTAAAGAGCGACAAATAATTAGATCTGCTATGGAAGAAGCTAATTCAGAATCAGAACTACCATCAATGCTCTATGCCGGAATTTTAGTAGAAGGCGGTATAGTTGGTTATGACGCTAATGTAATATCTGGCGGTGATGGAGTTAGGGTTTTAGGAATAGGTGTAAGTGATAAATATACTAAACATACAGTAACAGTAGCAATAAGAGCAATATCTGTTGCTACTTCTGAGGTTTTAGTTTCAATTTTAGTTGAAAAAGAGATACTAAGTACAACTGACAATTTAACGACCACTAAATTTTTTGACTTAGACAGAAAAGTAATAGAGATTGAGGCCGGAACTACTACTAACGAAGAATCTAACTACGCAGTAAGGTTGGCAGTTAATAAAGCAGTTCACGAACTAGTACTAGAAGGTATAAGTAGTAAATTGTGGTAAGGAGAAAGGGGATGAAAGGCTTTTTATGGGCTGTATCATTAATAGCATTAAGCACTAGCGCATACGCTGATCAAAGTGTATATATAGATCAAGTAAGTGGTGACAATTTAATATTTAACATCACTCAAAGAAACGGGGACGGTAATAAAGTAGGTAATCCTTCTGCACCATCTCCATACTTAGTAATAGATGGATCTAATCAAACTATTACAGTACTACAGGATGGTGCTGGAAACGTTTTAACAGGTAGTATAGAAGCCACTACACTATCGTTTAATTTGACTACTACAGGAGATACTAATTTACTAGATTTTCTAATATCTAGCGGAGATAGTAGTGATTACATTTTATCTTTCACCGGTAGTGGAAATGAAATGACTTGGGTTTCTGGTGCTAGTGTATCTTCTTCATATGCGGATATAGACTACGATATTATAGGAGATTACAATATATTCACTATAGGAGTTGAAGCAGATGGAGCTAAGCAAGATTTAACATACTCTGGAGACTCAAACGACATAACAATAACTCAAACAGGATTTGGTTCTGCTGTAGCTGGTCATAGTATTATACATAACTTAGTTGGTGATTCTAACACAGTTACTATTCTGCAAGAAACCACTTTAGCGGCCTCGGTGATTAACCTTGATACAAACGGTAGTAATCAAGTTATTACTATTACTCAGTCTGACTAACTATGCATATGCTGATATAGGATCGGTTACAGAAGCAAAAGGCTCAGGAATAGTAGAACGAGAGACAAACAAGTTAGAAACTTCTCTAGACTTTCCTGTAGAGATGAACGACTACGTCGTTACTGCAAAAGGTATAGTAGGTATAACTTTCGAAGACGAAACACAAGTACGAGTGGGTGAACATAGCGAATTACTAATAGATGATTTTGTATATGATCCAAACTCTTCGTCAGGTTCTCTAGGTTTAAAAGTTGCTATGGGTACTGTAAAATATGCTTCCGGTAATATAGCACACAATAATCCTGATACAGTTGATATACAAACCCCATCTGCTACTATAGCAGTTAGAGGCACAGCCTTTTCTATGACTGTAGATGAATTAGGCGGATCACTAGTAATACTATTACCTAATTTTGATGGTAGCGTAGGAGAAATACTGGTTGGTACTGATGCCGGTCACGTTATACTAAATAAAGCCTTTCAAGCTACTGTAGTATCTAGCAGAGAGACTAAGCCTAAAGCTCCAGTTATATTAGAAATAACTGAAAGCATGATTAATAATTTACTAATAATAGCGCCGCCAAAGAAGATTGTTAAAGAATTAGTAGAAGAAAATAATAATAACCCACTAGCTATTAACTTCTTAGACTATGATGAACTAGGAGAAGACCTACTAGGGATAGATAATCTAGCTTTTGATACACTTACAATAAATGAGTTAATAACAAACTTATTAGGTAATATGTTAGCCAACGTATTTAAATCTGATATTGACGGTAGGGTTGCAGGTTATAATACAGAAACTGGAGTGTACACTTTTATAGACGATTCTCGTGCTAGAGTAGCAAGATATTCTGCAAACAGCTATGTTGATATATTTTTTACTCAAGAGTCGGGTATAAATATGTCACTATTTCAAACTGACGCTGAAGTTTATATAAACACACTAGACCCAGAATCTGATAATTTATTAAGGATAAATCAACAATGAAATTTTTACTATCACCGCTACAAGCCATTGTAACTTCGTTACTATTAATATGGCTTACAATACTTAACCCTAGTTTTCTACAAAATATAGAGCTAAAGTTTTTTGACCAGCTTATAGTATCTGATAAAATTGAATCTACTGATACAGTACTTATAGATATTGGAGAACAGTCACTAGAGCGTTATGGTCAATATCCATTTGAACGTAATGTTTATGGAGATTTAATTGAAAGGCTAAGAGCAGCAAATGCAGGAGTGATAGTATTTAACATGTCATTCCCAGAAGAGGATAGAACAGGTAATGATGAGTCTTTTAAAAACATGCTGGGATCTGGTGTTGTTATCGCACACTTCCCTTCGACACAAACTGACGGGAGAGCAGCCTATACTACTGGTATTGTGGAAGTCGGCCCACGTGCTATTAATTTTGTTCCTATTTATGGCGGTATTGCTGCTAATATTAGCGAGTATGAAAGTAGGGCTAGCGGAATTGGTATTGCAAACACTATACCAGAGATTGATGGAGTTGTACGCCGTCTTCCTATGATTTCTGCAGTAGATGAAACACTATACCCATCTATTGTGCTTGAAATACTAAAAGTTTATATGGGAACTAATACCTATCAAGTAAAATCTAATGAATTTGGGCTAGAAGCTGTTAGAGTTAAAGGTTTTCCAACTATTAACACAGATGCCAATTCACGAATCTGGATAAACCCTAACTATTCTTTTAAACGCTATGAAATGACAGAAGATTTTCCCAACTTAAACGGTGCCACTGTGTTCATAGGCGTTACGGCTGAAGGTATATCTAATCCAGTTCCTACAGCTACCGGCGCTGTTTTCGGTCATGAGATAACCGCTAAAGCTTTTACTTCTGTTGTTAACAGTTATAATATAACATCACCAGCGCTTAGCGATGCGGTTAAAATATTAGCAATAGCCATATTAAGTTTATCTATAGTAGCGCTATCGTATATTAAATTAGGATGGGCTGTATCTATTTCTGCTATCGTCTATGCTATAGTTTTCCCATTTCAGCAATTCTACTCTAGCTTAGAACTTTATAACACAGCTATACCTGCTCTTATGAGCATACTAGTATTTGCTCATGTATATGGGCTAAAATATGGTCAAGAGTATTTTGCTAAAATGCGCATTAAGAAGCAGTTTGGTGGATATGCATCACCAGAAGTAGTTGAGATTCTACAACGTAATCCTGAGTTAATTAAACAAGGTATAAAACGTGAAGTTTCTATATGCTTCTCTGATCTAAGAGGATTTACGCCACTCGGAGAAAGCTTTGGTGATGATGTAAAAGGTTTAACGGAAGTTATGAATGGGTACATGGATGCCATAACTCAACCAGTACTAGACGCACGTGGTATGATTATAAAGTATATTGGTGATGCTTCAATGCACATACATAATGCGCCCGTAGAAGATCCTAATCATCCTAGAACGGCTGTTCAAACAGGTTTGAATATGTTAAAGGCTGTAGAAAAGTTTAATGAACAGTTAATAGCTAAAGGGCGTCCTAAAGTAGGTATGGGTGCGGGCATTAATACTGGTCTTGGATATATTGGAGAAATGGGTAGCACTGCAAGACATAGTTATGACGTATTGGGAGATGCAGTATCTACTACAGCTAGATTAGAAGGCCAATGCAAAGCTTATGGAGTGTTGTTAATAATCGGCCCTAGCACTTACGCTGCAACTAAAGATGATTTCTTTTATTTAAAGCTAGACGATTTAGCTGTAAAAGGTAAAACAGTTGGATTAGATATATACACAGTGTTACAAGATCCAGAACCTAATTGGTACAAACTAAAAGAGTTACACGATAATATGCTACAGCTATATAAGCAAAAACAATTTAAAAAAGCTGCAATTCTATGTGAAACTCTAAAAGGTTCTTTCAATAATCAAATGGATGGATACTATGATATGTGGGTCGAGCGATGCGAGTATATGAGCACGCAAACCTTACCAGATGATTGGGACGGTATATTTAGAGCTACTACCAAATAAAATAACGCCACCTTTTGGGTGGCGTTTTTATTTAACTTACTAAGAACTGTAGCTCTTTTAAGTCATCTCGAAGCACGAAGTCATTAGGTAGACTAACTGCTTCTCCCTTTTTAATTCTGTCACATATTTTACTAGCTTCTTGTAAGCTAACAGACATATGCTTTGTTATAACTTTAGTAGCAGAGTTAAAGTCTGCTCCTGCTTTATATCCAATAACTAACATTTTAATCTCCTAAAGAGTCTAAAGCTGTATTGGACCTAATATTTCATAACCACTAATCTTTTCTTTATATGGGTGGTGGCTGCCAAGATAATAGTATCTATATCCTAACTGTTTATACCAAGCGCACTCATGAAAATTAGCTCTCCAACCTAGATTTAGACTCGGTTTTTTGTAATTCCATGCAAATTGCAATCCTCGAACGCTTATCTCATCTACGTGAGAAATGATAGAAAATGCTACTAGATTTGAGTCGTCAAAATATCCAATAACATCGCTTTTAAGTATTTCATAGGAAAAAAGAGGTTCTACAGATTTAAACCTCTTATAACCACAATACTGAGCATATATTTCTTTTAATGCTTCAATATCGAAGTTTAGTAATAAAGTAGCATTGGGATCTAGCTGATAATTAGTTTTGGTTAAATCTATTCTACCATACTGCATTATTTTACTAAGAATCCTAATCTTCTCTCTGAAGTATAAGGATAAACATCACTCATATCTTCAGTATCGGGAAAGTATGTATACCCTTTTGAAATATAAGAGTCTATATCTAAGGAGTCTGAAGCCCATACAGGTATATACTCATTGTAAGACGAGTCTAAACTACCATCTGGGTTACCTGATCCTCTAAGATGAACTTCAATAGGATTTTGACCTTTAAATTCAATGTTAATAATAAATTCACTTAATTCATTGAACTCTCGTGGCACTTCAGGAATATATGAAGTGTTTCGTTCCCATCTTGTAAATTTAGTTAAATTACTAGTATTATTATAGCCTATCCAACAGTGAATTGGTTCCCAATAAGGTTTACTAGTTCCCATTCCTCCGTGCATAAATCTATAAGTAGCTGAATAGTGAAAACCCGATAGATACTCACACCAAAAGTATCCTGGAGGTACTGCGCTTTTATCATCAGCTTCAATCCACTGGAGTGATGCTCCAATACCCATACCAGCTAAATTATATATTGGTCGTACTATATAATAGTCTGAGCTTTTAGGTGCGGTACCTGACGGTCCGCACCTATAATTCATTAGCTCTGCAATATATAGTTTATTAAACCATTTATGGTACTTGGGATACTTTTCCCATAGTTCATAATCTGCTAAGTTTTCCATATAGCTCCTGGTGCCGGTAGAGAGAATCGAACTCCCGTCAGCTGATTACTAATCAGCTGCTAAACCACTCAGCTATACCGGCTTTATTCTTTGGCTGGGAAGGGTGGCCTCGAACCACCAACCAACGGATTCAAAGTCCGCTACTCTACCAATTGAGCTACTTCCCAATATTTTTATTTATTAAAACTGCTTAGCATCCAAGAAAGTTTATCGTGATAATCAATCTGACCTTCTAGAAAGTTAATAATACCACGCTTGCCTTCCATTTCTGCTAGAGAAACAGTTTTGTAAAGCTGCTCTAGGATAATGCTATTATCTTGTGCTAGCTTTGCCATCATACTTACGCCTGATGGTATTGTAGATTCGTCCAGAACTAGTGATAGCTCTGAAAAGCGATTTAGAGATCCTGGAGCATAAGAGTTTAGAGTTCTAATATGCTCTGCATAAGAGTCTACACTTTCCCACACTTCTTCATATACTTCACCTAAAAATGTATGATATTGAGCAAAGTCTGGACCTGTAACATTCCAGTGATAGTTGTGTGCTTTTAGATAAAAAGAAAATACACTAGCTAGTGTTACTTTCATTTCATTAATTAATTCTTTCATGGCTATCATCCTTTTATACTATGGCGGTGAGGGTGGGATTCGAACCCACGGTACGTTTCCGTACGCTGGTTTTCTAGACCAGTTCCATAAGCCTCTCGGACACCTCACCGCAGTATTTATATTGGCATCGGTACAAGGAGTCGAACCCTGGCCCTCAGTTTTGGAGACTGATGTGCTACCGTAACACTTTACCGACTCTATTATTTTTTATCTAGTTTAGCTTTGAGGTTACTAATAGTTTCTAACAGCTTAGCGTTATTATAAGTTAGAGCAAAGTTTTTTACTTGTAAGTTTATAATACTAGAAAGATAAATAACATCACGGTAATCTGCTGATGTTTTTAAATAATTCTTACATACAGCCCCAGCAACTGTTCTATATAGTTGTTCCTCATCTAAATCTAGCATACCAAAATCAAACGATTCTTCACCGTCTGCAACTTTAGCCAGCTCTATAAGCTGATCTACTGTAATTTTTTTGGACAAGCGTTGTCTCCTAATATACTACTGAGAGTATTTTAAAAAGTTTTCTCTGTGTCGTCTATAGTAAAGAAGCGGCTCATTATGATAAGCTAGAGTAGCTCCTTGCTTTCTCATCTCTGTCCAGAGATGCCAATCTTCTTCCGGCTGAGAGACTCCGTCTCTAAATTTTTTATACCCTACCCGCTTACCGAACTCTGTTCGATACAACATTGATCCATGATGAACTGCTTTACGCTCCCAATATATATCGCCGCGTAGTGCATATGCTTCACCAGAATGTCTAAGTAAAATTTCAGATTTAAGCTCACCAGTAACCATGATATCGTAGGTTACTATGTCAGTAACCGGTGGGCTAAGAACTTCTATAGCGTCTGAACGTAACCAATTATCTGCGCCTATAAACATTACGTATTCGCTCTGCACACGCATAAGCATATCTTGAAAGTTAGCAATAGTGCCTAAATTCTTATCTCTAAATATGTATTCAACTTCAGGATAAATACCAGGAAGATGCTTACAGTCACCAACTCCATCATCTACAAACATAATATGCTGAGGAGCTTTAGTTTGGCTAAGAATAGACTCAATACAATGAGCAGCTAAATGTCCGTAACGATAAGAAGCTATAACTATTGTAATCATACTAATTGATCTATTCTTATGTTAGGCTGCACAAGACCGTCAATTAGATAGTCTGGGTACACTGATACAGAAGCGGTTCTACAAAAACCATTCATATAAGTCATTCTATCGCTTTTAGAAACATTAGGTTCACTGCCATGAACTATATTAACAGACCATATTAGTACGTCTCCAGCATTAGCAGTATATTTAGTTCCTTGTAGATTGTTTCTTTCAAATGTTCGAAGATTGCTAGGTTTAGGAAAAGATTCCCATAAATGTGAGCCTTCAATAAACTCAATAGCTCCATTATCTTCTGTGATGTCGTCTACTGCAATTATTGTTTGAAAATAATCATCTGCTACAGTGTGTTTAAAGTTAGTAGACTCTCTAAATATAGAATCTCTATGCCAAGCAAATTGATCGCCATCCCCAGCTTCTCTAAAGTATATTTGATTATTAATTTGCTTTACGTCATTACCAATAAACTGTTTTACTAGCGCTACTAACCTGTCGTCTATTCTAATAGAGTTTATATATTCATTTGCTAATGCAGGAAAAAACATTAACACTCTATTATTATTTTTATATTCTGCTGCTATATGATTGTATCCCGCTGTTTTAATAGCTTCATCACTAGTGCGATAAGCTTCTTGCTTAATCTTTTTGCACTCTTCAGCAGTAAATACACCAGGTATACGAATTACGCCTTTTTTCTGGTATTCAGCTATTTTATCCATGATACATAATCCCTACGTATTTTAAACTGCCAGTCAGGCTCGTTCATATCTAGAGTGCCTTGATGAACGCTCCAAGCACGCTCATACCCCGCATTCTTAACTACGTTAATCACAGTATCATTAAAGATACCGTATGGATAGGCAAAGTATCTACAAGGAAATGGAGCAGTCACTTCTCGTTCTATTTCCGAAATACTTAGTTTTGTAAGGTCAGGATGGCTCCAAGTATGCCAACCAAGTTCAAAGTTGTATCGTTCGCACAGTTCTTGTACTTGGTCTAGCGTACAATAACGCTCTAGTGCTGGAACATACTGTAAATCAAAGCTATTATCTTCGCCTAGATAGTCACCCATTACAAACATAATTCCAGACTTATTCACCAGCACATCTTGGTTTTCATATATATTTAAATATATACCATCAAAACCAATCTCGTCTGTGCAAGCTTGAATTTCTTCACGAGTATGGTAATTAGAATGTTTATGTGTTCCTATATTATGAGCTAACTTCATAAACTAAAACCTGTTGCCCTAAGTCGCCTCTATAATCAAACTCTAGTGTTTTAACTAGTGTCCCAAAGCTAAAAGGCACGAACCAGCTTTTGATTCCTGCCACTAACACTATACGAGAGGCGGATTGGTGTACCCAATCTATTATTTGTTTATTATCATATTCTTTATACAGAGTTCCAGTAGTCATTACTAAATCATACTGTCCATCAGGACTATGAACTCGATGTACATTGCTTGGCAGCCTAGAAGCTGCTAGATCTGATATTTCTATTCCGTGAATTGTTTTAGCTGGTATATGCTCAGTTATAAACCCTTCTCCACAGCCTATATCTAATGCTCGCTCGAATGGTCCAAATTCGCTAATAGAGTTTAATATAACTGATTTTCTATGAGCATCATCTGCTGTAGTTTTATAGTCCCAAGGATCTTCTTTTGCATAAAATTCTTCAAACCATGACTTTTCAAACATTATAACTCCAAGTTATTGGTGTCAGCCTCAGATTATCACATTAGCTTAGCCCAATCTTCACGCGAAGGGTACTGACATAATTTTGGTGCCCATGGAGGGACTCGAACCCCCAACATACGCGTTCTAAGCGCGCCGACTCTACCAATTGGCCTACATGGGCATTAAGTGCTCGTCTCTCCGAGCTGTCACACCGATCCATAAAGCCGGAGCTAAGGAACGCTTCGCCCTAGTGTAAGGCGGGTTAGCTTCATATCACTTCGTCCACAAATTAAAGACTGGATGGTCTGTGGAAATGACCTGGTATAGTCCCCGTGATACTATCTAACCGTTCTTGAATGCGGTTGTTAACCCGCTGATTGGTTGCAGTATCCATCCCATTGGCTGTGTTTCGTTTGCCAGACGTGGTGGCTGGTTTAAGAACCACCATCGATGTTATTTATAAGAAATGCCGAGCCAAGCAGCAACCTTCTTTTTGTGTTCTTTCCAAAGCTCTGGATCATACTCGTAACGTTTACGCTCAATGTTCCACTTCTTGCTTAGCTTCTGAGCTGGTGGACCATACTTGTTAACCATTTCACACAGACGTGGAAAGATATAGCAGCGTAACACAACAAGATCATTGCATTTATGTTCAACAGTCTTGTAATCTTTACCAGCAAGATACGCACGAGCAAGGAAGGTAGCTCGATTCTCGTTACGCACGTCCCAGCGACGATGACGGTTTAGAGACTCCCAAGTCTTATATGCAGGATCAGAGTAATAAGCATACTCATCATTACTACCAGTTGCATAGTGCTGACGCTTTGCCCATTCATACTGCTTGAAGACTTTCTTTTCTTCAAAACGAATAATACGAGCTTCTTCTGAAAGGTGTTTAGATTTAATTTTTAGTTCTATAGACATTTAATTTCTCCATTTCTATAGGTTGGCGCCCCTAACCTGAATCGAACAGGCTTTCTTCCAGTTTAGAGCTGGCTGCTCGGCCAATGAGCTATAGGGGCTTAATAGTTGTCAGGCTCATTTTGATTTTCAAATCCATATATTGAAAGTTGTTTTGTTGCTGAACTGAGCCTATTAATCTTAGCAGGATCGTCTTTTTGCTATATCCGAGCTATTAATTGCTGAATCGATCCTAAAACCAATTAAAAAGGTACACTGAGTTCACCTTTTACGTCTAGTGTGCACCATAGTAGGTATAACGAGTTATCGCAGTGTACCCGTTTAATTGGCCCGCCCTATATCCGCCGCTCCGCAGTAGACATTTGATTTCTTTCTACGCCGACGGGCAGCGCAGACATAGATTGTTTACTAAAAAACCAGTCTCCTAACAACCTAAATCGACTGATTTAGAGGACCACGACTTTTATTAAAGTGAGTTTGGCTCCACAGCTTTCAGACTTCTCACTAACCTCGCCTAGCCGCCTTATCGGTGCGGTGGTCTGGTTTAGATCCCATTTTATAGGGAACGTTTGGAGCGGGCAATGGGGATCGAACCCACGACATTCTGCTTGGAAGGCAGACGCTCTACCACTGAGCTACACCCGCAAAACTATTATCCGGCGCTACGAGTAATAAAGTTGAGTCGGATCTTTTTAGGGTTAAAATATTTCATAATAAGATCTTCTGCAACTTTAACATCTACACTCTTGCACGAAAAGATGTCAATATAAGCATCACCGTTTGAGTCTACTAAATGTCCGGAGATATTACTAGTTTCGATCATTTGAAGAAAACTAATACCAGCTTTATCCGGTTCATGAGTAGCAAAATGCTCAATCATAGGCTCACCAAATGCAATCATGTCAATTGCAGGTACAAGTTCTTTAATAAACGCATGTACGTTTTCTTTACTAGTGACTTTATCTGTATCACAAGCAGCGCAATCAAACATTGCGTGATAACCCCAGTATGACATAATTTATTATCTCCTAAGAATTTATGGTGCGGAATGAGAGGGTCGAACTCCCGACATCTTCGGTGTAAACGAAGCGCTCTACCACTGAGCTAA
>VFQT010000068.1_pt1 | contig 167556 bp, 183 predicted proteins | sample 3512381 | NCBI WGS metagenome assembly VFQT01 (sample SAMN10412376, study PRJNA504923) | tailings metagenome | isolation source: Relicate 2 Philex TSF3 active mining site | place: Philippines: Tuba, Benguet | collected 2017-08-29
TCGACGAACGAATCGAGCCAGCCCACGGTCAGCCGGGGCGATAGACGCCGAACACGTCGCGCAGGGCGTCGCTCACCTCGCCGAGGGTCGCCTTGGCCCGCAATGCATCCTTCATCACGGGGAGCAGGTTGCCCTCGCCTTTGGCGGCCGTGCGCAACGCATCGAGCGACGTTTCGACGTCGTGTGCGTTGCGGTTCGCCTTGTAGACGGTGAGTCGCGACACCTGTGCGGGTTCGAGTGACGGATCGATCGGGAACACCTTCGGCTCGGGCTCGTCGTCCACGGTGAACTTGTTGACGCCGACGACGACGCGCTTGTCGTCGTCGATCGACTTCGTGTACTGGTACGCGGCTTCCTCGATCTCGTCCATCTGGAAGCCGGCCTCGATCGCGGCCACCGCCCCGCCCATCTCGTCGATGCGCGCGATGTACTCATAGGCGAGGCGCTCGACCTCGTTCGTCAACGACTCGACGAAGTACGAGCCGGCGAGCGGGTCGGGCGTGTCGGTGACGCCACTCTCGTAGCCGATGATCTGCTGCGTGCGCAGCGCGATGCGCGCGGCATCTTCGGTCGGCAGGCTGAGTGCTTCGTCGAAGCCGTTGGTGTGCAAGCTCTGGGTTCCACCCATGACGGCGGCCATCGACTGGATCGCGACGCGCACGACGTTGTTCAGCGGCTGTTGTGCGGTCAACGTGCTGCCACCGGTCTGGGTGTGGAAGCGCATCAACGTGCTCGCCTCCTTTTTCGCCCCGAAGCGCTTCGTCATGATCGAGTGCCACATGCGTCGCGAGGCGCGGAACTTGGCGACCTCTTCGAAGAAGTTGTTGTGGCCGTTCCAGAAGAAGCTGAGCCGCGGAGCGAAGTCGTCCACGTCGAGCCCCGCGTCGACGGCGGCCTGCACGTAGGCGATCGCGTTGGCGAGCGTGAAGGCGAGCTCCTGCACCGCGGTGCTGCCGGCCTCGCGGATGTGATATCCAGAGATCGAGATCGTGTTCCACTTCGGCACGTTCTTCGCGCAGTATTCGAAGATGTTCGTGATGATGCGCATCGACGGTTGCGGCGGATAAACGTAGGTGCCGCGGGCGATGTATTCCTTCAACAGGTCGTTCTGGATGGTTCCAGAGATCGCCGTCGAGGGCACTCCCCGCTCCTCGGCGACGAGTTCGTACATCAACAGCAGGATCGCCGCCGTCGAGTTGATCGTCATCGACGTCGTCACCTTGTCGAGGGGCAGGTCCGCGAGCAACGTGCGCATGTCGTCGAGTGAGTCGATCGCCACGCCCACCTTGCCGACTTCGCCCTGGGCGCGCGGATGGTCGCTGTCGTATCCCATCTGGGTCGGCAGGTCGAAGGCGCAGCTGAGGCCCGTCTGGCCCGCCTCGAGGAGGAACTTGAAGCGCTGGTTGGTGTCGGCGGCGCTGCCGAAGCCCGCGTATTGGCGCATCGTCCACAGCCGGTCGCGGTGCATCGTCGGATAGATGCCGCGGGTGTAGGGGGCCTTGCCCGGGAGTCCGATGTCGGCGACGAGGTCGATCCCAGATACCGAGTCGTGGGTGTAGAGGGGTTCGACGACGATGCCGGAGTCGGTCGTGCGGGGAGTCGGCTCGGACATCGCCTCTAGGTTACGCAACCGTGGCCCGCAACGAGACTTCGAGGGCGATGGATAGTCTTGCCCCATGACGATTGTGGACCGCACGAAGATGATCGACGGCGTCGAGTTGACGCCCAAGCAGGTGGCCTCGATCGGCCGCCCGACGTATGCGACGCTCGAAGAGGAGCGCCAGGCGCGCAAAGTCGGTCTCGCGGCCGCGCTGCGCGTGTTCGGTCGGCTCGGATTCGGCGAAGGCGTGGCCGGCCACATCACGGCACGCGACCCGGAGTTCACCGACCACTTCTGGGTGAACCCGTTCGGCAAGTCCTTCCGCCAGATGAAAGTGAGCGACCTGATCCTCGTCAACCACTCGGGCGACGTCGTCTACGGCGACCAGCCGGTGAACCGCGCGGCGTTCGTTCTGCACGCGGCGATCCACAAGGCGCGACCCGACGTCATCGGTGCCGCACACGCGCACTCGGTCTACGGCAAGGCGTTCTCGTCGCTCGGTCGCACACTCGATCCGATCACCCAGGACGCCTGCATCTTCTACGACGACCACGTCGTGATCGCCGAACAGGGTGGCAAGGTCGTCTTCGAAGTCGAAGCCGGCGAGGAATTCGCCAGCAAGTTCCCGACCGGCAAGGCGGCGATCCACCAGAACCACGGACTGTTCACCGTGGGCACGACGGTCGAGGCGGCCGCCTATTGGTTCATCACGATGGAGCGCAGCTGCCAGGCGCAGCTCGCGGCGATGGCGGCCGGAGATCCGATTCTGATCCCGCACGACTCGGCGACCTACACGCAACAGTTGACGGGCTTCCCCGAGTCCGGTTGGTTCCAGTTCCAGCCGCTGTTCCAAGAGATCTGCGCGACCGACCCCGAACTGTTTGAGTGAGTAGCTCGCCGAGCACTCGGCGCTCAGGGGGAATCCCGCCCGAAGCGTTCTTCGTCGCGTCTGCGAGCGCGCAATATGCGGGCGCGGTCATCGCGGTGAAGTTGTTCGACGACCTCGCGCCGGCGAGCGTCGCATGGTTCCGCGTGATCGGGGCGGCGGCAGTCTGCCTGTTCGTATCCATCCCCCAGTTGCGTCGCGGCAGTCGCTGGAGCCGACAGGAGTTCGTCTCCGCGTCGATCTTCGGCATCGCGGTCGCGGCAATGAACCTCACCTTCTACCTCGCCATCGACCGGCTCGACATGGGCAAGGGCGTGGCGATCGAGTTCATTGGCCCGATCGTGGTGGCCGCGCTCACCACGCGCTCCACGCGCAACGCGATCGCCTTGGGATGTGCGACGATCGGCGTCGTCGTGCTCTCGGGACTCGAGTTGAGTGGCGAGCCGCTCGGGCTGCTCTTCATCTTCCTTGCCTCGGCGTGCTGGGGCACCTACATCGTGATCGGTGCGCGCGTCGCGGCACTCGACCGTGGGATCGCCGGTCTCGGGGTCGGCCTCGTCGTCGGTGCGGTCGCGATCGCACCGTTCGGTGCACCGGGCAGCGGACCGGCCTGGTCGAATCCGTCACTCATCGGCTGGTGCGTGCTCGTCGGATTGTTGTCGAATGCGATCGGCTACGGCATCGAGCAATCGGTGTTGCGGCGAATCCCCGTGCGTCGCTTCTCGGTGTTGCTCGCACTGCTCCCCGTCACCGCGGTCGTGTTCGGGATGATCTTTCTCGACCAGATGCCCACGCGCATCGAGCATCTCGGCATCGCGCTCGTGCTTGCGGGAGTCGTGATCCAACAGCGCGACGTGCTCGCCTCGTCGAGCGAATCGGCCTAAAGGCCTGCCCGAACCCTGCCGATACCCACGGGTAGAATGGATGCAAGCGGGCAAGGAGCACCCCTCACCATGCGCGTACCCCCTCTGAAAGTCGCCGTCGCCGGTCTCGTCACCTGCCTCGTTGCGTCCTTTGCCGCGCCGGTGCAGGCAGAAGATGGACTCCTCCCGAACGCCATCGTCGTGTCGGGTCGCGGTTACGGGCACGGCCGCGGGATGAGCCAGTACGGCTCGTACGGCTGGGCGACCGCATACGGCTGGCAGTGGACCCAGATCCTCGACTTCTACTACGGCGGCCCGACGGGCAACGTCGTCGCCCCGCTCGCGAACCCGAACCAGGAGATGTCGGTGGTGCTCACCGGCAGTGACATGACGCGCGTCTCGACCATCTATGCCAAGTCGACCGCGGTCGTCGCCGATGCCGGCAACGCGATCTTCGTGCAAGACCCCGTGCCCGGTCGCACGTGGGTGTCGCTCGTGGCGCGCGAGGTCGCCAACCGCGTCTATCGCGTGTGGGGATCGATGGAACGAAAGTGCGCCACCACCGACAACCCGGCGAACGAAGGCTTCGTCGTCGTCGCCGACGTCGCCGACGTGGCGAGCTTCACGACGACGACCGGTGCCGATCCGGCGGCTGCACCCGAGACGCAGATCGGATTGTGCGAGCCACGCACGAACGGTCGCTTCAAGATTCGCTACTACCGCGGCGAGGTGCGCGCGGTGAACAACGCACGCGGCGAGAACCGCACGATCAACGTCGTGGCGATGGAGAGCTACCTGCGCGGCGTCGTGCCGCGCGAGTCCCCCGCCGACTGGGGCAATGCCGCGGGCGGAGCCGGCATGAATGCGTTGCGCGCACAGGCGGTTGCCGCTCGGTCCTATGCCGCGACGGAGAACCGCTATGCAAACCTCGCGCGCACGTGCGACTCACAGGACTGCCAGGTGTACGGCGGCGCGGGTCTGCGCGAGGCGTTGAACGACGGGTTCGCCTCACAGGAGCACCCGAACACGAACCAGGCGATCGCCGACACCGCCGGCATCGCGATCATCACGCCGCAGGGTCAACCTGCGCGCACCGAGTTCACCTCCTCGAACGGTGGTCGCACCGCGGGCGGCACGTTCCCCGCACAGGACGACCCGGGTGATCGCGCGAGCGACCCCGTCAACTCGTTGCTCGTCTGGACGCGCGTGATCTCGGCTGCGGCGCTACAGGCAAAGTATCCGCAGATCGGCACGCTCACCCAAGTGGTCACCACCCATGACGGCGCGGGTGGCGAGTTCGGCGGCTATCCGACCAACGTCGCGATCGTCGGCACCACCTCGACAGTGAATGTGACGCCGTGGACCTTCAAGTCCACCTTCGACCTTCCTGCGCCGTGGTTCTCTGCGTCGGGCGTGGCGGGTGCGACCATCGATGCGAATCCGGTCGGCTCGATACTGTTCGTCGGCGACTCGGTCGGTGAGTCGATCGCTGCCGAGTTCAACGCGATCGTGCGACCCGCCTACCCGAACGTCGACTACCAGGCGCTCTCCAATCGCTGCATGGTCGGCCCCTCGTGCGTCGCGGCGGCCTCGGGCAAGCCCGACGCCCTGTCGGTCATCGGCGCGCTCACCCCCGAGCAGTATCCGAACATCGTGATGGTCCAACTGGGATACAACGACGACCCGAACACGTTCCAGTCCGACGTCGACCAGGTGGTCAACTCCCTCACCGCGCGCGGCGTGCAGCGGGTCGTATTCGTCAACCTCTCCACGAGGCGCACCTCGCGCAACTACGCACTCTCGAACGCAGTCCTTGCCAACGCCGCGACGTCGTATCCCAACGTGAGCGTCCTCGACTGGAACGCGGCGAGCGCGGCACCCACCCAGTCCCGCTGGTTCCGCGACGACGTGCACCTCACCTCGACGGGTCGCGCCGAATTCGCCCTCTTCCTTCGTCGCGAGCTCGATGCGCTGCGCGCGAACGGCACGATCGCCGTCGGCGCCGGCAGCGTGGTGCCCCTCGGCGTGCCGCTTGCTCGCGGCGATCGCGGCGAGAACGTGAAGCAGTTGCAGACCGCGCTCAACGTCGCCCTCGCGCTTCCGAAGAAAAAGCGCATCGCGACCGACGGCGTGTTCGGCAAGGGCACTGCGGCGGCAGTGGCGACGATCGAGACGAACAACGCCCTGCCCGTGGATGGCATCGCCGACGATGCGGTGCTCGCGATCCTCGGCATCGACCCGACGACGGTGAGACTTTCGACTGGCACCAAGCACGCCACGGTGGCGACCGCGCAGACCGCGCTGTCCCGCGTGATGAAGGTGAAGGTTCGCGCGGACGGAATCTACGGCAGCGGCACCACGCGACTAGTGAAGCGCTTCCAGAAGTCCGTCGGACTGAAGCAGACCGGGGTCATCGACCGCACGACCTGGATCGCGCTGCTTACCGCTTCAGCGCAGCGCTGAAGCGCGCCTCCCAGGCCGCGTCGCTGACCATCTCGGGATACGCCGCGCGATAGTCACCCTTGAGCCGTCCGTAGTTGAACGCGATCGACAACACCGAACCCGCGACGCGCCGCAACAAGGTGAAGAACCGCCTCGAGTCGCGCTCGACGACGTAGCCGTCGTCGATGCGGTCGTGGCGATAGAGGATCGAGTTGCGCAGCACCGCGACGCCGACCGCGCGCGCATCGATCGGTGCGACCCCATGGCCGCGCAGGCGCAACGGTCGGGGGATCAACACTCCCCCGAGCGTGAGGAGGGCGAACAGGAAGCCCCAGGCGCGCAACGCCTTGTGACGCGGGGCGCGAGGCGCGATGCGGGCGAGCTCGGCCGACAGCGGCGCCGGCTTTTCCTCGGCACACTGGCGCAACTCGTCGTGCAGGGCTGCATGGTCGATCGTCATCCAGGCGGCCGGCCCTGCGAGAAACGCGTCCAGACCCTTCAACATGTATTCGGTCGAGGCATAGCGCATCGAGAACAGGTTGCGGAACCCGAACGAAGCGAAGCGATATGCGAGGTTCCACCAGCGGTGCCGGTCGAACACGAGGGTGTCGACGAGGGCCAGGTTGCGCGACTCGTAGTACAGCGAGCTCGGGTTGTTCTTCAGCCCGAAGTCCGCGTGCCAGACGATCACGCCGTTCAGGCACACGGAGTGTGCGCCCGTATGCATCAAACCGAAGGCGACGTCGTCGCCGCGCACGAACACCGGGAGCGGATTGTCGCGGGTGATGTCGATCGGGAATGCCGTGTACCACCAGGCGGTGTAGTCGAAGGGAATCTCGGGTGCATCGAGGAGCGCGACGTCACGTGAGCGCAGGTCGTCCTCGCGACCGAGTGCCTGCAGCGGATAGATGCTGCGGAACGAGTACTCGCTGCCGGCCTCGAACTGGAGCCACGGTCGCTCTTCGCTGAGCATCGCCCCGTGCACGCACAACTTCGGGTCGCGGGCATAGGAAAAGAGCGCAATCGTGCGCACGAGTGCCTCGGGCTCGAGGGTGATGTCGTCGTCCATGAACAACACGTGCGTCGCCCATCCGGCCTTGCGCAGTTCCATCAACCCCCTGGCGAACCCGCCGGCACCGCCGAGGTTGCCGTTTTCGACGACCGTGAGCGGGGCAGATGCGGGCGCGTCGAAGGCGACATTGCGCGCGTTGTCGACGACGAGCACGCGCACACGGCCGCGCAGCGCGTCGAGCTCACGCTCGAGATCGAGCACCGCACCGACGGTCTTGGTGACGTACTGCTGGCGGTTGAACGTGGTGATCGACAGCGACAGGCGAACCTCGCGCGCAGGAGACTGCGTCGTCACCCATTCCCCGCCCGTCATGCACACCTCGCCCGACGTCGCGCGCACGCGCACGAAATACACGCCGTGGTTCGAGGTTGCGACACGCGGAACCTCGAGCGTCACCTGCGTCGGGGAACCCTCCCCGCGCGGCAGTTCGGCACTCGCGATCGTCTCTTCTACACCGTTCGTCACCGCCACCACCTCGGCGATCCCGACGCCGCTCGCGCGCACGGATACCGCAAGTGCATCGACGCTCGTCAGGCGACGCCAACGACCGACGTGGAACACGCCAAAGGAGGTGTCGAAGGAGACCTCGGCGCCGGCCTGCAACACGATCCCGTCCGGCACGACGCGCACGTCGCCACGCGTGCGCGCATAGAGCAGCGGCTCGGGCGTGGTCGGCGTCGGCAGCGTGAGGCGCTGCAACAGCTGCGTCGCGCTCACGAACCGCCCAACGGATCCACGAAGAACGATGGGATCGGATTCCCACCGCGCATCGCCTCGCGCATGCCGTTCGCCGCGCCAAGCGCCTCGTGGATGGTCACGTCCATGTCGAGATAACGATAGGTGCCGAGGCGACCGAGGAAGGTGACGCCGCGCTGTGCGCGTGCGCGTTCGACGTAGGCGAGCAACTGCTCCTTTTCCTCGACGAGTCGGATCGGATAGTAGGGAATGTCCGCTTCTCCGCACAGGCGTGAGTACTCGTGGTAGGTCACCGTCGTGTCGTGGGTCTCCCACGGCGCAAAGTGCTTGTGCTCGGTGATCCGCGTGTAGGGCACGTCGGCGTCGCAGTAGTTCATCACCGGACAACCCTGGAAGTCGCCCTCGTGCACCTGGCGCTCGAAGTCCAGCGTGCGATAGCCGAGGCGGCCGTGTTCGAAGTCGAAGTACGCATCGATCGGCCCCGTCCACACGACGTGGTCGTAGTCCGCCGAACGCGAACGATCGAAGCGCGTGGACAGGTGCACCTCGATCGAGGGATGATCCAGGATCGACTCCACGATCGCGGTGTAGCCGTCGCGCGGGATGCCCTGGTACGGATGGTTGAAGTACGAGTCGTCCGCGGTGAAGCGCAGCGGGAGTCGGGCAAGGATGGAAGCCGGAAGCTCGCGCGGATGCACGCCCCACTGCTTGGAGGTGTATCCGGCAAAGAAGGCGTCGTAGAGCTCGCGGCCGACGAAGCGCAGCCCCTGGTCCTCGAAGGACACGGGGTTCGTGATCGACGCGTCCGCCTTCGATCTGACGAAGGCCTCCGCCTCTTCGGGGGTGAAGTTCGTGCCGAAGAAGTCGTTGATCAGGGTGAGGTTCAGCGGCATGCGGTAGACCTTGCCCTTGACCGTCGCGCGCACCGTGTGGCGGTACGGCATCATCTCCCCGAAGCGGCGGATGTAGTCCCAGACGTGTTCGTGGGCGGTGTGAAAGATGTGCGGGCCGTAGACGTGCACCATCACGCCCGAATCCTCGCGGCGGGTGAAGCAGTTCCCCGCTACGTGATCCCGGGTGTCGAAGACCTCGATGCGGTGGCCGTCCTCGGCAAGTTCGCGGGCCACGACGGCGCCCGAGAATCCGGCGCCGACGATGGCAAACGACCGTGACACCACGGCCTCATTCTACGAGATTGGCGCGTTGCGACCGGGTCGTCGCTAGTGCGACAACCACGGCGCACAGAGGCCATCCAGGTCGCGCACTTCGATGCGGTCCCTGTTTGCATACGTCACCGCATTGTTCGGATCGACGCGCAACTTGAAGGTGCGGAACTCCATCTCGGTGGTGTCGACCGCGAGGATCCGACCGATCAGTCCCTCGCCGAGTCCGAGCAACACCTTGATCGTCTCGAGCGCCTGGATCGACCCGACGATGCCGGGCAGCACGCCGAGCACGCCGGCCTCCGCGCAGCTCGGGGCGAGTTCTGCCGGTGGCGGCTCGGGGACCATGTCGCGATAGGTCGGGCCCGACTTTGGATCGAACACGGTGACCATGCCCTCGAAGCGGAAGATCGAACCGTGCACGACGGGGATGCCGAGCTTGACGCTCGCGTCGTTCAACAGATAGCGCGAGGGGAAGTTGTCCGCGCCGTCCACGATCACGTCGTAGCCGGCGATGATGTCCATGATGTTGCTCGCCTCGAGGCGCGTGTCGTAGGTGACGACGTTGACGTCGGGGTTGAGCATCGTGAGCGTCTTTTTCGCCGAGTCCACCTTGCGATCGCCGACGCGGTCGATGTTGTGGAGAATCTGGCGCTGCAGGTTGGACGCATCGACTTCGTCCATGTCGACGATGCCGATGGTTCCGACGCCGGCGGCCGCGAGGTACAGCGCGGCAGGAGAACCGAGCCCACCTGCACCCAACATCAGCACCTTGCTCGCGAGCAACTTCGCCTGACCCTCGATGCCGACCTCGGGCAACAACAGGTGACGCTGGTAACGGATCTTTTGTTCGGCGTTCAACGTGGCCGGGGCGCGCCATGCGCGACCCTCGTCCTTCCACTTGCCGAAGCCACCGGCCATCGACACGACGTCGGTGTAGCCGAGCTCGGCGAGGGTCTTTGCCGCGAATGCACTGCGCACGCCACCGGCGCAATAGACGACGACGGGAGCCGACTTGTCGACGATCTTCGTTTCGATCTGGGCCTCGAGGTGTCCGCGCGGGATGTGCAGCGCGTTCGGCAACGCACCCTGTTCGTATTCGTCCGGCTCACGCACGTCGAGCACGACGACGCCGCGCTCGATGCGCGATGCAGCATCGGCGGTGTCGACTTCGGTGATCGCAGACTTCGCCTGGGCGAGCAGGTCGCGGAAACTGGCCATGGGTGGGGGAACCTCCGCCCAATACCCTACCGTTTCAGTCGGGATTTGCCCCGACCCGCCTCAGGCGCCGACGATCGTCGGCAACACCTCGGAGATGCCGGCATTGACGATGACGTCGGCGACCCCGTCCATCTCGGTCGGGGATCCGTTCACGATGACGACCTTGGCGCCGGCTGACTTTGCCCGCGGCACGACGTAGGCGGCTGGATACACCCCGAGGGTCGTGCCGACGGCGAGCAACACGTCGCATTCCTCCCCCGCTCGCATCGCGCCCTCGATCACCTCGGGCACGAGCGGTTCTTCGAACAGAATCGTCGTGCTCTTCAGGATTCCGCCACACAGCACGCACGACGGGTCGGTCTCGCCCCGGCGCACCCGCTCGATCGCCGACTCCATCTCCGCGGTGTCGCCGCACGACCAACACACCGTGTACAACGCGTTGCCGTGCACCTCGAAGATGCGGCTCGGGTCGTTGCCCGCCTTGTGGTGCAGGCGGTCGATGTTCTGGGTGACGATCGCATGCAGCGTCCCTCGCCGCTCGAGCTCGACGAGGGCCAGATGACCGGGTGTCGGGCGCGCCTCCCACATCGGCGAGCGCAGTCGCGATTGCCAGGCGAGCTCGCGCACCTCGCGGTCACCGAGGTAGGCCGACAGCGTCGACATCTTCTCGGCCTTCGGGTTCTTCGTCCACACGCCGTGCGGTCCGCGAAAGTCCGGGATGCCCGCATCGGTGGAGATCCCCGCACCGGTGAGCACCGTCACACGACGGGCGCCTGCCACGATCGCCCTCGCCTGCTCGACGTTGTCGCTCGACATCCACCCATTGTGACAGCGCACGACCGTCGGGTGTCGTGTCGCGCACACATCGGGAACGATGACTGCTCCACACTCCAAGCGCACGAACGAAGCACACGCCATCCATCGACTCATCCACCACGGGCGCCTCATGATCACGCCGTGGGACGACGAGGTCGTCGCCCGCGACGGCTTTTCCACCCTCTCGCGATACGTCGAGTGGTACTGGCTTCCGGTGCTCGGGCCGACCGCGCTGCTCGCCGCGCGGCGCATGGTGAGTGCCTTCGAGTGGTACTCGAACGGCTACGAAGCCGACGTCACCGAGATGGCGTCCTCGCTCGGTCTCGCCTACACCGACGGCACGCACAATCCGTTCACGCGCGCCGTCGCCCGACTGATGTACTTCGGCGTCGCCAAGGGCACTGCGCACTCACTTTCCGTGCGCACCCACCTTCCGGTCTTGCCGGCGCATCACCTCGCACGACTCCATCGTGGGCTTCGCGCCTCACACGAAGTGTTCCTCAACGCGGAGCGTTCGTCGCGCGCAACGACAGGTTGTCCATGAACGCCCACGACACCCGGTGCAGGTCGCTCGGGCCGTGTTCGGCGAGACCGCGGCGGTGCTTGGGGCACGGATAACCCTTGTTCGACTCGAAGCTCCAGTGCGGGTGCCGGATGGACAGCTCGCGCATCTGACGGTCCCGCGACACCTTCGCGAGCACCGAGGCCGCCGCCACCGACAGACACTGCGCATCGGCCTTGACCATCGTCTCGACGCGCGCAACTGCGTTTCCGACGAAGTCCCAGGGCCCGTCCACGACGGCTGCCGCTCGACCCACCGACATCGTCACGGCGAGTGAGTCGATCGCCCGTCGCGCGGCCAGGCGTTGGGCCTCGACCATCCCGAGTGCGTCGCATTCGGCATGGCTCGCCTCACCGATCGACCACGCGCGACACCCCGCGGCGACGACGTCGAAGATCGCCTCGCGACGTTTCTCGGTGAGTTGCTTGGAGTCCCGCGCACCGCCGATGCGCTCGGCGGCGTCATCGGCCTCGATCACCTCGCGAGGCAACACCGCCGCGCCGACGACGAGCGGCCCGGCCCACGAGCCCTTGCCGACCTCGTCGAGGCCGATCACGAAGTCCGCGCCGTCGGCGAGCAGTCGTCGTTCGAGTTGGGTCGTGGGAAACGGCTTCATGCAAGCAACGCATCGCCGCATGGATCCGTCGTCGACCACGCCGGATCCGTCGCGCCGGCCGACAGTCGCAGGCCGAAGGGTCCGCCGACCTCCCACAACAGCGCCGGTCGCGTCGAGTGCCAGCGAATGCCATAGGACACGGTGTGTTCGGGGGACGCGACGATGCGGTGACATTCGAAGTTCACCCCGCGCCACAACTGCGGGATGCCGTGCTGGAGGATGCCGACGCCACCGTCGCGGCGCGGGCTCACGAGCATTTCTTCCATCCACGCCACTGCACGCACGTCCTTGGGCACGACGTTGGGTGGCGCGCTCGCCTCGGCGAGTTGGTTGCGGGCCTTGGTGACGTCGCGTGCGGCGCGTTCCTCGCCGAGGGACACGAAGAGGTGCTGTGCACACCACAGCGCTCGCTCGACGTCCCACGGAATCGTCTCGGCTCGCTTGTGCGTGGCAAGGATCCGCTCGGTCGCCTCGGCGAGCGTCTCGACGTGCCGCGCGACGTCCTCACCGAGGAGTGTCATCTGATGCAGGGCGATCACGAGTGCGACGTCGTCACCGGCTCCGACGAAGTCGCTCGGCCACTCCTCGACGTCGTGTGCCGAATAGACGAGGGCGTCGCTGCGCAGACGATTGACGATCGAGGGCAATGCCTTGTCGGGCAACACGCCATATCCCGCGCGCTCGACGCTCGCAAGCCAGCCGCGCTGGAGTTGTTCGTGACCTGCAAGTGACGACAGTGGGCCGATCGATGCACCCGAGGCATTCGGTCGATAGGCGACGCGAAGTGATGCGGCGTGTCCGACCGGAAACACCACGCTGCCGGCGGGGAGATCGATCCCTTGCGGGCCGAGTGGGCTCGGCGTGCGATCACACAGCACGTCGGGTCGGTCGAAGGCCACGGCGATCGGCAAGGTGGATTCGTTGATGATCTCGACGACGACGAGGCCGCCACCATCCGGCACACACCACACCCGCTGCACCGCATCCCCGCCAGGGATGCGCACGCGAGTCTCGACGACCGGAACGCCCGCGCGGCGCTGCTGGCGGACCCCGGACTCCGTCGCCGGCGTGTGCCAACGATCGTCGGCGGCGACGAACCAATTGAGTGTCGCGGTGCCGTCGTCGGGGGTGATCGCACCGCGTTCGTTCACGGTGACGCTGAATCCGCCGCCGCGGATGCCGAGGTGGTGCGAGGCGGGCCGCACGTTGGACGACAACGTGATCGACGAGACGAGCCCGGACACCTCATTCATGTCGTTCAGTATTGCCGATGTGCCGCGCGCGGGGGTCAGTCGAATTCGGAGCGACTCGACCGCGACATGAGCGCGCGCAGGGCATCCGCCGCGCTCACCGAGCCGTCACACACCCGCGCCACCTGCTCGGCGATCGGCATCTCGACTCCGAGTCGGTGCGCGAGTTCGACGACGACGGCGGAGCTCTTCACGCCCTCGGCGACCATGTTCATCGAGGCCACGATGTCGGCGATCGACTCTCCCTTGCCGAGGCGCACGCCGACTTGGGTGTTGCGGCTCTGCATCGAGGCACACGTGGCGATGATGTCGCCCATCCCCGCGAGGCCTGCGAAGGTGAGCGGACTCGCCCCCATCGCCACGCCGAGCCGCGTCATCTCGGCGAGCCCGCGCGTCACGAGCGTCGCCTTCGTGTTGTCACCGAAGCCGAAGCCTTGGGCGATGCCGGCGGCGATCGCGATCACGTTCTTGACCACGCCACCGATCTCGCAACCGACGACGTCGGGATTGGTGTAGAGACGGAAGGTCGGGCGAGAAAACAATGCCTGCAACTGCACCGCGACCGCGTCGTTCGCACACGCGACGACGCTCGCCGCAGGCTGACCCGCGAGGATCTCGCGGGCGAGGTTCGGCCCACTCAACACCGCGACGGGATTGTTCGGCGCCACCTCCGACACCACCTCGCTCATGCGCTTGAGGCTCGAGCGTTCCAGACCCTTGGACAAACTCACGATCGGTGTCGTCGGTCTGATCGAGCGAGCCACCTCGACCATCACGTCGCGAAAGCCCTGCGACGGCACCGCCATCGCCACGACGTCGGCGCCCGCCACGAGACCGGCGAGGTCGCTCGAGGCGCGAAGCGACTCCGGAAGGCTCGCGGCAGACAGATATGCCGCGTTCGTGTGCGAGCCGTTGATCTCATCGACGAGGTCGTCTCGACGCGCCCACAGCGTGGTCGAGGCGTTCTGGGCGACGAGTGCGGCGACGGTCGTGCCCCACGATCCGGCACCCACCACGCACACCTGCGTCCCCACAGGGCAAGGCTATGTCGTGTGCTCGGGCCGTAGGCTACGCGCGTGTCGACAGCGCATGGCCCGTCCCGCCGTGGCGCAATCGTCGTACCCATCAAGGGTTTTGCGACCGCCAAGGACCGCCTGTCTGGTGCGCTGTCGGGTGCCGAACGCGCCGACCTTGCTCGCCGACTCGCAGAGCGAGTCCTGGATGTCGCACTGTCCATCGACGACTGCATCGTGATCGTCGTGACCGACGACGACGCGGTGCTCGACTGGGCGAGCGCACGCACGGCGATCGCACTGCGTCAGACGCGCGCCGGACTGAATGGCGCGGTCAGCGACGCGCGCGACGAGGCCGCGTCTCGGGGATGTGCGTGGGTGCTCGTCACGCACGCCGACCTCGTCGACCCAACGCCACTTGTCAGGATCGTCTCCGGGTTGCATCGACGGGTCGTGACGCTCGTTCCCGACCGCCACGAGGACGGCACGAACGTGCTGGCACTCGACTGCGGGGACGCCTTCGACACCCACTACGGGCCAGGCAGCTTCCCTGCACACCTCGCCGAGGCCGAACGACGCGGGTTGGTGGTCGAGGTCGTGCGCGACGAACGGCTGGCACTCGACGTGGACGAACCCGGAGACCTTGCCGATCTCGACGGGTTCTAGGACACAAAAAAACTGGGGGGCTTTCGCCCCCCAGTCACAGTTCTCCGAACCGATTTTTTTGGTTTTTTAAGCCTGGAAGAAGAACTACTTCTTCTTCGCTGCCTTCTTACGGCGCTTTGCTGGCTTCTTTGCAGCCTTCTTTGCGGCCTTGCGCTTTGCTGGGGCCTTCTTTGCTGCCTTCTTACGCTTCTTTGCTGCCATTGTTTTCTCCTTGTGTAGGTATTGCTTTACTTACGGTTTGGGTTGAGCTCAGCCTTCAGCGTTGAGCTGGAGCTGAACTTCATTGCGACAGAAGCCGGAACCTGAACTGGTGCACCCGTTTGTGGGTTGCGGCCAGTGCGGGCCTTGCGCTTCGAGGTGCTGAACGAACCGAAGCCCGGCCATGCAACCTTGTCGCCCTTCTTTGCGGAAGCTACGACCAGTTCAAAGAATGCGCCGACAGTGCGTTCGGCATCAGCCTTCGACACTCCGGCCTTCTGAGCAACTGCATCAATGAGCTCTGCTTTTGTCATTTCTTTACCTTGCTTTCTCGGAATCGGAGTTCCGTTGCACACCATCTGAATAGGTTTCGGCGACGAATGCAAGCATTTCGCCGTGTTGGAGGCCGTTCGACGGGATCGATCGCGCTCGGTCGACGTCGATCACGACGCTCGTCGACACCACGCTGCGCACCGTCGTTCGATGCGTCGCATCATCGCCCCGACAGGTTGCAGCGCGCCGATTTGAGCTCGCCGAGCGGGCCATCGAAGGGCCTGTGGACAATGCGCAAACCCATACTGGTATTGGGTTTTACGAGATGTGGTGATGGCACGCGCGGCGCGACGGTGACACGTCCGTCGTCGGCGCTGCGCACGTCGTCACCCACGTCACGGCGCGACGACTGGTGGCGAGTCGCACCGTGTCGGGCGCCACAGAAGGGACTCCGACGACGTCCCCAAAAAAATTTTGAAAAAAATCCAAAAAATTTCCCAAAATCACCCCGCCGACGATGAATTTTTCGAAAAAGTCGCCGACGCGTCAGCGACGGGGGTTTCGCCGCTCGGGCATCCACCACCGACCCGAGCGCAGCGACCATAGTGATCTTCGTTGCGTACTGAGGACACTCACATCGAGCGTCGCGACGAGCTCGCGAACGACGAACTCGACCGTCAGTCACCCCCCGACTCCACCGTCGCCACGCGCATCGTGCTCGACACCTCGGTGCTCGTCGCCGATCCCGCCTGCATCGTCAACTTCCCCGGGTGCGACGTCGTCATTCCACTCACGGTGATCGAGGAACTCGACTCGTTGAAGACGCGCATGAACGACGTCGGTCGCTCCGCGCGCACCGCGCTGCGTGCGATCGAGGACCTGCGCCGCAAGGCGGGTGGTTCACTCGCCACGCCAGCCCCGGTCAGCGACGACCCCAACGGGGGCACCCTGCAGATCGAGATCAACGGCATCCAGCGCCACCTCCTCGTCGAGCACGGACTGGATCCTGAGGTCCCCGACAACCGCATCATCGGAGCCGCCCTCGGCCAGGCCCGCACCTCGCCGACCCGGATGATTTCGAATGACGCCGCCCTGCGCATCAAGGCCGCCCACATGGGCCTGATCGCCGACGAGCACCAGCCGGTGGGGGCCTCGATGGTGAGCCGTCCGATGGGGTGGACGACGATCGACACCGCCGTCGAACACATCGACGCGCTCTATGCGAGCGGAGGAATCGACGCGGCCAGCGTGAACGGCACCACCTCGCTCGTCGAAAACAACTTCGCGGTGTTGCGCAGCGGCTCGCAGTCGGCCCTCGCCCGCTGCGTCGGGTCCGAGCTCACGCTCCTCTCCCACAACGCGCCCGAGGCCTGGGGCCTGCGGGCCCGCAGCAAGGAACAGCGCTTTGCCCTCGAGTTGTTGCTCGACCCGGAGATCACCGTGATCGCCCTCGACGGTCGCGCCGGCACCGGCAAGACCGTCATGGCGATCGCCGCGGGCCTCGAGCAAGTCGTCGAGGAGCGTCGCTACGAACGCCTCGCCGTCTATCGCCCACTCGTGCCTGTCGGACGCGCGGATGTCGGCTTCCTGCCCGGCGACCTCGACGAAAAACTCGACCCGTGGATGTCGGCGATCCACGACGCGATCGTGGCGCTCACCGACCAACGCTCGAGCAACGACGCACGCACCCTGATCGACGACCTCACCGCCCGCGGCAAGTTGACCCTCGAGTCCGTCACCTTCCTGCGCGGACGCTCGCTCCAGCAGCAGTTCGTCGTCGTCGACGAGTCGCAGAACCTCGAACCGACCACGCTCAAGACCATCCTCACCCGCATCGGCGAGGGCACCAAGGTGGTCTTCACCGGCGACACGAGCCAGATCGATGCCCCCTACATGGGCGAGTCGAACAACGCCCTGGCGGTGTTGATCCATGCCTTCGGCGGCCAGAAGTGCTTCGGGCACGTGACCCTGGCGGCCTGCGAGCGCAGCGAAGTGGCCAGCCTGGCCGCCGAATTGCTCTGATCTAGGCCCCGCCTGGTCCCCGAGACGAGAGTCACTTGACTTTTCGGGTGGTTTCCATTTAGTGTTAAACACACCTAACCAAGGAGACCACCCCATATGTCTCTCACCGAATCCCGACCCAGCGACCTCGAGACCGATTTCGTCGGCCCCGTGGGCGACATCGACTGGACGCAGTTCGCCAACTGCAAGGGCAAGACGAAGCTGTTCTTCGCCCCGAAGGCCGAACGTCCGCAGGCGCGCGAGCGTCGCGAGGCCAAGGCCCGCTCGCTGTGCAATGCGTGCATCGTGAAGGAGACGTGCCGGGAGTTCGCGCGCAACAACCATGAATATGGTCTGTGGGGCGGAGAGAACGAAGAGGAACGCCACATGGCGGGCTTCACGATCGCCGCACCGATCGGCGTGCGCTCCAAATTGGCCAAGTCGGCCTGAGCCCACCTGTCACACTGGAAGTGTGACCACGACGCCAGTTACCACCATCACCGACCCGGGTGAGTACGTCACCCGCTTCATCGAAAACATCGAGCAGTTCCACTTCTCGGACGCGATGGCGATGGTCGCCGACGACTGCGAATACGACAACGTTCCGATCACCAAGGTCTTCGGCCGCGAGGCGATGACCCAGATCCTCTCCGACTTCATCGCGGCCGCCACCAAGGTCGAATGGCTGGTTCACCACCAGGTCTCGAGCGGCGACATGGAATACGGCGTCGTGATGAATGAGCGCACCGACCGCTTCGAGATCGACGGTCGCTGGATCGAGATCGACATCGCCGGGCTGTTCGTCGTGAGCGACGGCAAGATCGCGCTGTGGCGCGACTACTTCGACCGCGAGTCGTTCACCAAGGCACTCGCCAACAAATAGACCTTCTTCGGCACGGTCGTTCGTGCCCCGCTACGCGGTCGTAGTGTTGACTCCATGAACATCGTCATCTCCGGAGCAAGCGGTCTCATCGGCACGGCCCTCGTCGAGCGCCTGCGCACCAAGGGGCACACGGTCACCACCCTCGTGCGTCGCGCGGCCCGCAGCGGCGAAATCACCTGGGACCCGAAGGCAGGCGTGCTCGATGCGTCGGCACTCGAGGGAACGGATGCGATCATCCACCTCTCCGGCGCGGGCATCGGCGACAAGCGCTGGTCGACTGCCTACAAGCGCGAGATCCTCGAGAGCCGCACGGCGACCACGTCGCTGCTGGCCCGCACGATCGCCTCGATGTCGAAAAAGCCGTCGGTGTTCCTCTCCGGTTCGGCCATCGGCATCTATGGTCCTCGCACCGACGAACAACTCGACGAAAAGTCCAGCAACGGCCAGGGCTTCCTCGCGGACGTCTGCGTGCAGTGGGAGGCGGCCGCCAAGCCCGCCATCGACGCAGGCGTGCGCACCGTGTTCCTGCGCACCGGCATCGTGCTCACCCCGCGTGGCGGAGCGCTGAAGAAGTTGTTGCTCGCGTTCCGCATCGGAGCGGGTGGTCGCTTCGGCAACGGCCGACAGTGGCAGAGTTGGATCACGATCGACGACGAGATCGGCGCGATCGAACACCTCCTCACCGCGCAGGTCTCGGGTCCCGTCAACCTGACGGCACCGTCCCCGGTGACGAACGCGGAGTTCACGACGGTGCTTGCCAAGGTGTTGCGTCGACCCGCGATCCTGCCGATCCCGACGTTCGGGCCAAAGATCATCCTCGGCGGTGAGCTCGCCGACGCACTGCTCTTCACTGGCCAGCGCGTGTTGCCGACCGCTCTGTTGGCCTCGGGCTACAACTTCGAGCATCCGACGCTCGACATCGGATTGCGCGCAGTACTGGCGAAATGACCACCGAGCCAGCGTTCGACGTCGTCGTCGTCGGAGCCGGCCTCGCCGGATTGGTGGCCGCCAAGACCATCCAACGCGCGGGCCGCAGCGTGTGCGTGCTCGAGGCACAAGACGGCGTCGGCGGTCGCGTGCGCACCGACGTCGTCGACGGGTTCGTCCTCGACCGCGGCTTCCAGGTGATCTTGACCGCCTATCCAGAGCTGCGTCGACAGGTGAACCTGGACGCACTCGACCTGCGCGCATTCGATCCCGGCGCGCTCGTCTGGCGCAACGGCAAGGGTCACGTGGTGAGCGATCCGTTCCGTGCACCGACGACGATCGCCACGAGTGCGCTCGCACCGATCGGCACGCTCGGCGACAAGGCCCGCGTCGCACTGTTGCGTTTGCGCGCCAAGCGCATCACACACGACGAGTTGTTGCGCGGTGACGACATCTCGACCGTCGTCGCGCTGCGCGGTTTCGGGTTCTCCTCGAAGATGATCGAGCGATTCTTCCGCCCGCTCTTCGGTGGCATCCAACTCGACCCGACGCTGTCCACCTCGAGGCGGATGTTCGACATCATCTTTCGTTCGCTCTCCGAGGGCGACAGCGTCGTTCCCGCGCGTGGCATGCAGCGACTTCCCGAGGCGATCGCCGCAGACCTGCGCCCCGGCACCGTTCGACTCTCGACACGCGTTGCATCCCTCGACTCGACGACGGTCGTCACCGAGTCGGGCGAACGGATCACGGCGCGCGCCGTCGTGGTGGCGACCGAGTCACCGGCCGCATCGAGGCTCCTCGGGCTGCCCGAGCGCGCGTCGCGCGTCGTCGGCAACGTCTACTTCGCCGCCGACGTCGCCCCGACGAAGGAAAAGCTCGTCATCTTGGACGGCACCGGCAAGGGACCGGTGTTGAACGTCGCGGTCATGAGCAACGTCTCCGAGCACTACGCGCCGAGCGGGCAGCACCTCATCTCCGTTGCGCTCCCTGGCGTCGTCGACGGAGACCTCGAGTCGATCGCGCGCAAACAGCTTCGGGAGTGGTGGGGCACGCAGGTCGACTCTTGGCGCCACCTGCGCACCTATGCGATCACCCATGGTGGCGTGGAGCAACGGCCGCCGTTTTCGCCGAAGCAGTCCGTCGCACTCGGCGACAACAGGTTCGTCTGTGGCGACCATCGCGACACCGGCAGCATCCAGGGTGCGTTGTACTCGGGTCGTCGATGTGGCGAAGCAGTCCTCGCTGCACTCGCCTAGCCTGAACGCATGGCCCACGACACCGTCAACCAGATCATCTCCGTCGAGCGCGTCATTCCCGCCGCCCCGGGCCTGATCTTCGAGCTCCTCGCCGACCCGCGCAAGCACCACGTCTTCGACGGCTCGGGCAGCGTGAAGGAGGCCAAGATTTCCGCCCCCGCACGACTCTCCCTCGGCGCCACGTTCGCGATGAACATGCGCATCGGCGTGCCGTACAAGATCACCAACACCGTGGTCGAGTTCGAGGAGAACCGCCGCATCGCCTGGCGCCACTTCGGCGGCCACGTCTGGCGATACATCCTGACCCCGGTCGAGGGCGGCACGCTCGTCACCGAACAGTTCGACTACAAGCACAATCGCTCGCACCTCATGTTGCGCGTGATGAAGGCCTTCGAGAACAACGAAAAGGCCATGGTGAACACGCTCGCGAACCTCGAGCGCCACTTCTCGACCGCCTCATGAGCGTCGCGCTCCCCCGCGGATTTTCCGCCCACGTCGCCAACGTCGGCATCAAGGATTCGAGCGACGACTTCACCCTCGTCGTTGCCGAGTCGACGTGTGCCGCGTCGGGAGTGTTCACCCAGAGCCGATTCGCCGGACCGAGCGTCGTCGTGTCGCGCGAGCACCTCGCCGACCGCCGCGCTCGCGGCGTCGTCGTCATCTCCAAGAACGCCAACGTCGCCACCGGTCGCGAAGGCATGGACAATGCACGCGAGGTCGTCGCGGGGGTGGCACGTGCGATCGGATGCGAACCCCACGACGTGTTGATCGCCTCCACCGGCGTCATCGGTCGCCAATATCCGATGGCGGCCGTGCGCGCAGGTCTCGCCCGCATTCCCTCACAGCCAGCCGGCACCGACGCACTCGCCGTGGCCCGCGGGATCATGACGACCGACACCGTGGAGAAGGTCGCCGAGGCCACGGTCGCAGGAAGCACGGCACGGGTCGTCGGCGTAGCCAAGGGCGTCGGAATGATCGAGCCGAACATGGCGACGCTCATCACGTTGATCTTCACCGACGCCGACGTCGATTCGTCGAGGCTCGATGCGACGTTCCGCCGCGTCATCGACCGCACGTTCAACTGCGTGTCGGTGGACACCGACACCTCGACGAGCGACACCGCGATCGCACTCGCCAGTGGCGCGGCTGGAAAAGTCGATGCATCAGCATTTGAAGCCGCACTGTTCGACGTCGCACTCTCGCTCACCAAGCAGGTGGCCCGCGACGGCGAAGGCGCGGAGAAGTTGATCGAGGTGCGCGTCGATCGTGCCCGCGACGAACGACAGGCCAAGGTGGTGGCCAAGGCGATCGTCAACTCACCGCTCGTGAAGACCGCCGTGCATGGCGCAGACCCGAACTGGGGTCGCGTGGCGATGGCGATTGGCAAGTGCAGCGAATTCACCGACGTCGACCAAGATCGCGTCGTGATCCGCTTTGGCACCCAAGAGGTGTATCCCACTCAACTCGGAGCCGCAGACCTCGCCACCTTGAGCGACTACATGCGCGGCACCGACGTCGTCATCCACGTGTCGCTGGAAACCGGCGATGCGAGCGCGACCGTGTGGGGTTGCGATCTCACCGACGGCTACGTGCGGATCAACGCCGACTACACGACCTGATCGAAGTAGCGCCTAGGCAATGCAGTACGGCTCAAGCCACTCGAGCACCGCGTCGCGATACGCATACACCGACTTGTATCGCGCGACGTCGTCCGGCAATCGCTCGACGAGTGTGCGCAACGTGGTTGCATGTTCCGCTCCGCGCTCGACGTAGTCGGGCAACGGCTGCTGGAACCCACGAATCGTGAACAGCACGCCTCCGGTCGAGGGCAATCGGCGCAACGTCTCGCGTTCCATGCGAATCCACAACTGAGAGGGATCGTCCACGAGCGGTGCAGTTGGCGGCTCCGGCTGGAACAGCGCACAGTGGTCCTCGAGGGTCCAGTTCGATCGCCAGATCGGTCGCTCGGGGCTCAGTCGACGAAGCGTGGTGTCGACCGCAGCACCAATGTGTTCGGCGTATCGCGAGACGGGTTGGTGCGTGGCGAGCATGTCCTTGCCCATCTTCGATGACAGCCTCCACCGGCTCGGCGAGCACACGACACCGGCGACGAAGAGTAGTTGCTCGCCGTCATCGGTCGTCACGGGCTTGAGCACGGTGAGGTCGTCGGGGACCAAGAGCGCGGCCTCGACGAGCGCATCGATGCCCGTGGAGGTGATCGTCGCACCGCAATAGTCGGCGACGAGCCGCGCGGCTTCTTCGGCCACGTCCTCGCCGCCTGGATGGAGCGCGACGACGTCGTCGCGGCGGGTCGCGAGCAGCTCGCGCTTCATGGCGATCGTCGGCTCCCACTCGCCGTCACGCGGCAACCAGTTGGCGGGGTCCAGGGCTTTGGCCCCGATGCGGTGGCGGAACTCGTCGGCGACGACGACCGGCAACATCTCTTCCATCATCGGCAGCGCACGGAACTGCGTGACGTCAACGTCGGGCTCCCGGTCGTAGGGAGTGAAGGGATGGCGATGGAGGACGAAGGTCATTGCGCGTGTGGCGCGCTCGTCAGGCGATGGTCACTTGGGCTGCATGCGAATGCCGCCGTCGACGCGAATCGTCTCGGCATTCATGTAGCTGTTGGTGACGCACTCGACGACCATCGACGCGAGCTCTTCGGGATAACCGAGACGCTGCGGGAAGAGCACGCCCTTTTGCAGGTTCTGCTTGAACTGCTCGCTCGCCTCGCCCTGGCCGTAGATCGGGGTGTCGATGAGACCTGGCGCGACGGTGTTCACGCGGATGCCAACGGCGGCAAGGTCGCGTGCGATCGGCAAGGTCATGCCGACGACGCCACCCTTGGACGCCGAGTACGAGGCCTGACCGATCTGGCCGTCGAATGCGGCGACGGAGGCGAGGTTGACGATCGCACCACGTTCGCCGTTGGCGAGCGGCTCGCTCAGGCTGATCGCGGTGCCGACGATGCGGATGCAGTCGAAGGTGCCGACCAGATTGATCGCGATGACTTTCTTGAACGCGTCGATGTTGGCCGCCGAGTCGTACGTGCCGTCCTTGCCGACCGTGCGCTGGGCCCAACCGATGCCGGCCGAGTTGACGAGTGCACGCACCGGGCCCATCGACTTGGCCATCTCGGCTGCGTTGATGATGTCCTGGGTGTTGGTGACGTCGACCTTGCAGAACGCCCCGCCCACTTCCTTGGCGAGTGCCTGACCCTTTTCCTCTTGGATGTCGGCGACGACGACCTTGGCGCCGCGCTTGGCGAGCAGGCGCACGCACGCCTCGCCGATTCCCGATGCTCCACCCGTGACGATTGCACTTGCTCCGTTGAGATCCATGCCGACCACGCTACGGGGCGACCCCCGCTCAGGCAAAGCCGAGCGATGCGGCGACGGCCAAGGAATCCACGAGTTCGTTCATCGGATCCCCGTTGTGTGCCTTGACCCAGCTGAAGGTGACGTTGCCTCGTGAACGCACCGTCTCGATGAGTGGTTCCCACAGGTCACGATTGGCCACCGGCTGTCGCTGGGAGTTCTTCCATCCGCGTCGCATCCAACCCTCCCACCATTTGTCCCTGAAGCAGTGCACGACGTAGGTGGAGTCCGAGACGATCTCGATCGGTATGGACGTGTCCGAGAAGTGTCGCAACGCCTCGATCACCGCGGTGATCTCCATGCGCTGGTTCGTCGAATGCGACTCGCCACCGCTGCCGAACGGTTCACCGGTCGGCGAGACGGCCCACGCCCAGCCACCAGGCCCAGGATTCCCCGAGCATGCACCGTCGGTGTAGACAACAATCACGCCCTTGATCCTTGCCGACGAGACGTCTGCGTTGAGGAACCCCCTCGAAAATTCTGCGAGAATGACGACATGATCTTCGACGGCTCGGTGCACCAGCTCCCCGACACCGACCCAGGCGAGACCGCGGAGTGGTTGGATTCACTCGACGCGGTCGTCGAGACCCAGGGCAAGACCCGCGCCCGCTACCTGTTGTCGCGACTCCTCGAGCGCGCCCGCGAGTCCCAGGTCAGCTTCCCCGCCACGGTGTCGACCCCGTACGTGAACAGCATCCCGCGCGAGGCGGAACCCTGGTTCCCGGGAGACGAACACATCGAGCGACGCATCCGCGCCTACATCCGCTGGAACGCAGCGGTGATGGTGGTGCGGGCCAACTCGGCAGCCGAGGGCATCGGCGGCCACCTGTCGACCTTCGCCTCGTCGGCGAGCTTGTACGAGGTCGGCTTCAACCACTTCTTCCGCGGCAAGGACAACGGCCAGGCCGGCGACCACGTCTACTACCAAGGTCACGCCGCACCGGGCGTCTACGCGCGCGCGTTCATCGAGCGTCGCTTGAACGAGGACGACCTCGACTGCTTCCGCCGCGAGATCGGCCGCGACGGTCGCGGTCTGTCGAGCTATCCGCACCCGCGACTGATGCCGGAGTTCTGGGAATTCCCGACGGTGTCGATGGGGCTCGGTCCGATCACCGCGCTGTATCAGGCGCGCTTCAACCGTTACCTGCACAACCGTCAGATCGACGACACCTCCGCATCCCGCGTGTGGGCGTTCCTCGGCGACGGCGAGTGCGACGAGCCAGAGACACTCGGTGCGATCTCGCTCGCCGCACGCGAACAGTTGGACAACCTGACCTTCGTCGTGAACTGCAACCTGCAGCGCCTCGACGGACCGGTGCGCGGCAACGGCAAGATCATCCAGGAACTCGAGGCGGTGTTCCGCGGCGCGGGTTGGAACGTGATCAAGGTGATCTGGGGCTCCAAGTGGGACGAGTTGCTCGCCCGCGACACGAGCGGCGTGCTGTTGAACAAGATGAACACCACCGTCGATGGCGAGTTCCAGCGCTACACCGTCGAGGACGGCAACTACATCCGCGAGAACTTCTTCGGACCAGACCCTCGCCTGCGCGAGATGGTCTCGCATCTTTCCGACGACGACCTGCGCACGCTGCCCCGCGGCGGCCACGACTACCGCAAGCTGTATGCGGCGTTCCGTGCGGCAAGTGAGAACCTCGGCTCAGGCCGACCGACGGCGATCTTGTGCAAGACGGTGAAGGGCTGGACGCTCGGTCACGAGATCGAGGGGCGCAACGCAACGCACCAGATCAAAAAGATGACCGACGACCAGTTGCGCACGCTGCGCGACACCCTGCACCTGGAAAACGAGATCCCCGACGAGGCGCTCTCGGGCGACGACCCGCCGTACTACCGACCACCCGTCGACAGCGTCGAATACCAATACATGATGGAGCGCCGCCGCGCACTCGGTGGTCCCGTGCCGAAACGGTCGACGGTGGTGAAGAAGCCCCTCACACTTCCCGCGGATTCCGCCTTCGTCGAGTTCGACGCGGGCAGCGGCGGCCAGTCGGTGTCGACGACGATGGGCTTCACGCGCCTTCTGCGCAACCTCGCCCGCGACAAGGAGTTTGGCTCGCGCGTCGTGCCGATCATCCCGGACGAGGCACGCACGTTCGGCATGGATGCGCTCTTTCCTGAACTGAAGATCTACGCGTCGCAGGGCCAGAAGTACGAGCCGGTCGACCATGCACTGCTGCTGTCGTATGCCGAGTCGAGTGCCGGCCAGATCCTCGAAGAGGGCATCACGGAGGCCGGCAGCATGGCGAGCTTCATCGCCGCCGGCACGAGCTATGCCACGCGCGGCGTCCCGATGGTGCCGTTCTACACCTTCTATTCGATGTTCGGATTCCAGCGCGTCGGCGACCTCGCCTGGCAGGCCGCCGACGCACGCACGCGCGGCTTCCTCCTCGGCGCCACCGCAGGTCGCACGACGCTCATGGGCGAAGGGCTCCAACACCAGGACGGCCACTCGTTGTTGCTCGCGAGCACGATTCCGTTCTGTGCGGCCTACGACCCGGCGTTCGCCTACGAAGTCGCCGCCATCGTCAAGCACGGCATTCACCGGATGTACGGGGACAACCCAGAGGACGTCTACTACTACCTCACGCTGTACAACGAGAACTATCCGATGCCGCCCAAGCCGGAGCGCAAGGGCATCGACGAGGCGATCGTGCGCGGCCTGTATCGCTTCGACACCATGCGCGGTGGATCGCAGCGCGCCACGATCCTGTTCTCCGGTTCCGCACACTCGGTCGCCCGAGCGGCGGCGACGGAACTACTCGAACGATTCGACGTCGGCGTCGAGTTGTGGTCGGCGACGAGCTACAAGGCGTTGCGCGAACAGGCAATCGAGACCGAGCGCTGGAATCGCCTGCACCCTGCAAAGTCGCCGCGCGTGCCGTACGTCGCCGAGGCGCTTGGTCGCTCGATGGGACCGATCGTGGCGGTCAGCGACTTCATGCGCATCGTGCCCGAACAGATCGCCCGCTACGTCCCCGGTCGCTCGTTCCTTCCGCTCGGCACCGACGGCATGGGTCGAAGCGACACCCGCGAGGCGCTGCGCTCGCACTTCGAGATCGACCTGCCACACGTCGTGACCGCCGTGCTGTATGAGCTCGCCAAGTCCGGTGCGATCCCACGCTCGATCGTCGCCGATGCACTCGCCCACTACGGTGTCGATCCCGAGGCCTTCGGCCCGCTGTACGCCTGACCCATGCCCACGACCGCCGCACCGAAGCCCCTCTACATCACCGGCATCGCATCCGCCGACGCACTGCTGCGCAAGGACGGCACGGCGCTGTTGATCGGGATGCTGCTCGACCAGCAGGTGCCGATGGAGTGGGCGTTCACCGCCCCCTACACCATCCGCAAGCGACTCGGTCACGTGAATGCAACCAAGATCGCCGCGATGGACGTGGACGACTTCGTCGCGATGTGCTGTGAGTTCCCCGCGATCCACCGCTTCCCCGCATCGATGGGCAAGCGCATCCACGCGATGTGTGCGATCCTCGCCTCCGACTACAAGGGCAAGGGCGCCAACGTGTGGAAAGACGTCACGGATGCAGCCGAGCTCACGAAGCGACTGCGTAGATTGCCCGGATTCGGTGCGGAAAAGACCGAGATCTTCATCGCACTGCTCGGCAAGCGCTTCGGCGTGCGACCGAAGGGATGGAAGAAAGAGGCGGGAGAGTTCTCCGACAACCAGCCACGCAGCGTCGCCGACATCCACTCGCCTGCAACCCTGCTCAAGGTGCGCGGCTACAAGAAGATGCAGAAGGCGAACGACCTAGACAAAAAAGACCGTCCGCTTCGTTAGGGTGCTGAAATGACCACGCTCGTCACCGGCGGCGCCGGCTACATCGGTTCGCACACCGTGCGACTGCTCGTCGCCCAAGGCCGCGACGTCGTGGTGCTCGACTCACTCGAACTCGGCGACCGCTCCCGCATCGCGGGAGTGCCATTCGTCGAGGCCGACATCGCCGATGAACGCGCGATCGAAAAGACGGTTCGCAAGTACGCAGTCGACGACGTCATTCACTTCGCCGCCTACAAGGCCGTCGGTGAGTCGATGGAGCAACCGCTGCGCTACTACAACAACAACGTCGCCGGGTCGATCGCCCTCGTGCATGCGCTGCTCGCCAACGGCGTCGAGCGCATCGTGTTCTCCTCCTCCGCGGCCGTGTACGGAAACCCCGACCACGTCCCCGTGAACGAGGACGCTCCGCTCAAACCCGAGAGCGTCTATGCAGAGACCAAGGTGCACGTGGAGCGGTTCCTCACCTCGTGCAACGCAATCGGTCTGCGCTCGGTCTCGCTGCGGTATTTCAACGCGGCCGGTGCGAGCGCGGATGCATCCATCGGCGAGAACTGGGACTACTCACAGAACCTCATCCCGCTCGTGATGAAGGCGATCCTCGGTGCGTCAGGACCACTGCGCGTGTTCGGCAACGACTACCCGACCCCCGATGGCACCTGTCTGCGCGACTACATCCACGTCGAGGACCTGGCCCAGGCCCACATCAACGCCCTCGACTATCTCGCAACCGGCGGTCAGTCGATGGCTTGCAACGTCGGCACGGGTCAAGCGAGTTCGGTACTCGACGTGTTGCGCATGGCCGAGGAAGTGAGCGGACGCAGCGTGCCGCACGTCGTCGCCCCGCGTCGCGCGGGTGACCCGACGACGGTGTTCGCCGACCCGACGCTCGTACGTGCGATCCTCGGCTGGCGAGCGACCCACGACCTGCGCGAGATCGTCGCCAGCGCCTGGCGCTGGCACTCGAAATAGTCGACTACATCCCGGCGTTGGTGCGCTGGCGATCCAACCAGCCGAGCAACATCGCCATCGCTCGTGGATCGTGTCGCAGTCGATGCCCGGCTCCCTGGATGATCTGCAGCTCGGCACCCTCGCCGTAGGCCTTGGCGAGCACGCGGGAGTCCGCGGTCGGCACGACGTCGTCGTCGGCGCCGTGCATCAACAACAGCGGTCGTGGCGCGTACCGCTTGGCGGCATCAGCGGGACGGAAGCGTCGTAGTTCGCGCGACCACTCGTCGAACGACGGCGGGAAACCGGTTCGTCGGATCGTGCCGATCTCTCGCGAGTGCTCGAGGAAGCGTCGCGGCTGTGCGGCCCAGTCGTCGAAGTCCGCACGCGCGCCGAGCAGCGCACATCCGTTCACGCGTGGGTCGTCGGCGGCGACGCACAGCGCGAGCGATCCGCCGGTGTTGTTGCCGACGAGCCAGATGCCGCTCGGCTGGGTCTCGCTCACGATGTGCGAAATCGCCGCGCGCAAGTCGTCCACCCAGCCCTGCATCGAGAAATCTCCCTCGCTCGACGCGCACCCGCGGAACGTGAAGGTCATCGCACTCCACCCGAGCTCGCTCGCGACGCGGTCGCACAACTCGGGGAACGACCCCGCCGATTGTCGCGCATCGATGCCACCGCTCGGATAGCCGTGGCAGAGCACCATCGCCGGAAGGGCACCCGTCTTGCCGACAGGTTCGGCGAGATATCGCGCGAGAGTGAGGCCCCCGGAGACGAACGAGCCGTTCACCGTTGCCTCACGGCGTCGCTATGCGCGGGGCTTGCGATGGCGGCGCGAGGCGCCGGGTGTGGCGAGTCGATAGCCACGGTTGCGCGCCTCGGCCAGGGTGTCGGGTCCGAAGGCGAGTCCGACGCCTTCCTCGACGATGTCGTTGATCACGGCTTCGTCCGACCATTCGTCGAGGTCGTAGACGAGCTGCGTGCGCTTGTCGCCCAGGTAGCGGAAGTGTTCGAATCGGCTCGGTCGCTGCATGAGGCTCAAGGCTAGTCCGATACAGTCGGGCACTAGTGAGCCCTTCTGCCACATCGCAGTCGCCGACGAGCGTCGACTTCTACTTCGACCCGATGTGTCCGTATGCCTACCAAACGTCGCTGTGGATCCGTGACGTTCGGCGCCAAAACGGCATCGACATCACCTGGAAGTTCTTCAGCCTCGAAGAGATCAACCGACCCGAGGGCAAGAAACACCCGTGGGAGCGCACGGTCGCCTACGGCTGGACGCCGATGCGCGTCGCGGCGTTCCTGCGGCGTCGCGACATGGACGCCTGCGACGCGTGGTACGGGGCGATCGGTCGCGCACTGCATCTCGAGGGTCGCCGACCATACGAGCGCGACACGGGGATCGAATTGCTCGCCGAGATCGGCGAGTCGCCAAAGGTCTGGGACGACGCGCTCTCCGACGACACGACGCACGACGACGTGAAGCGCGACCACGACTTTGCGGTCAACTCACTCGCCGGCTTCGGCGTGCCGATCCTGGTGGTGCCCGGCGCCCGAGCGGTCTTCGGTCCCGTCGTGTTGCCGCCGCCGATGGGCGACGACGCACTCGAGTTGTGGGACGTCACCGTGCGCAGTGCTCGTTTTCCCGGTCTGTACGAGATGAAGCGACCCAAGACCACCGACGACCTCGCCCACATCGCGCGCGTGTTCAACCCCTATCTCAGCGCGCGTGAATGGGAGACGATCCAGAAGCCCGCGCTCTAGGAGGAACCACGCATGATCCCCACACGCCTGATCGAACTGATGAACTCGGCCATCGACGCCGTCACCGTCGCCTTCGACGGCCTCAGTGAGTCGCAATGGTCGACGCAGACCGACTGCCCCGGCTGGGACGTGAAGGACAACCTCTCGCACATCGTGAGCACGGAGGCGTTCCTCATCGGTCGCGCGCCGTCCGCACACAAGGCTCCGAAGGTCGACCACGTGAAGAATCCGATCGGTGAGATGAACGAAAACGAAATCGACGCCCGTCGTTCGCTTCCTGGCGCGAGCGTCTATGCCGAATGGCTCGAGGTGGCCCGCGACCGCAAACACCAACTCACGACTGCGGACGAGTCCTACTTCGACACCCCCTGGATCATGCCGACGGGTCAGGGAACCCTCGGTGAGTTCCTCGCCATTCGCGTGCTCGACTTGTGGGTGCACGAACAAGACGTCCGCCGCGCACTCGGTCTTCCCGGTCACGAAGGTGGCCCGGTCGCCGAGCACACGATCGACCGACTCATCCGCACGTTGCCGATCGTGGTCGGCAAGCGAGCCGCCACCCCCGAGGGCGACACCGTCACCATCGTGTTGAACGGGCCAGTCGTGCGCACCATTCCGATCACCGTCATCAACGGTCGCGCAGCGATCGTCGAGCAGGCTCCGAGTTCGTCGCGCACGACGATCGAGATGGACTCGACGACGTTCCTCGCACTCGCCACCGGTCGCGGTGCGCCGAGTGCGTGGTCGAGCAAGGTGCACGTGAGCGGCGACCACGAACTCGGTTCGCGCGTGGTCACGCAGATGAACATGATGATCTAGGCGCCGAGTCGCCACTCGTTAGGCTGAAACCCATGTCGGGAGGCAACGCTGAGCTCGACGCGCAACTGCGCAGCCTGATCGAACGAGACGCCGAACTCGGTTCCCGCGCCGAGGCCCGCGTGCGCGAGAAGTATGGAACGAGCGGCGACGACGCGATGAGCGGCTATGACTTCGCACAGTCCTACCGACGCGAGGCCCAGGCCACGGGGCGGATCGACTGGGTGCACCAACCGTGGCTGCGACCGATTCGCTTCGCCTACCGCCACCTCCCCAAGCCCCTGCGCTATCTCGTGAAGAAGGTCGCCAAGTAGTGCGCCGCTACGTCGTCGTCACCCACGCCGGGCCGGTCGCCGACCTGCGCCGCACGGCGCGCTCGTTGACCCACGCGACGCACGCCCCACGCAGTTGGATCGTGGTCGACTCGGGTCCCGAACACGACGCGGTGACCCAGATGCGCGAGCTGCGTCGCTCGTCGATCGTCGTGTCACGCGACGAACTGCCGACCGCCGGGGACGCACACGTCGTCTTTCTGCGTTGCGGTGACGAACTCGCCCCGGATGCACTCGGTGCGATCGATGCGTTCTTGGATGCGCACCCGGACTGCGACTACCTCTACGGCGACTCCGACCACGGCAAGGCCTCCCGCTTTGACGAACCATCCGAGGTGATGCGCCCCGGTTGGTCGCCCGAGAGACTGCGCTCACACTGCTACGTCGGCAGCCTGCTGTGCGTGAACTCCGCCGTCGCCGCATCGTGCGGCGGCGCGGTCGAGTTGGCCCGACTCCACGAACACGACCGCGCGCTGCGACTCGCCGAGGCCGCAGGCCACCACCGCCGACTCGCCCACGTCCTCTACCGCAGCGACCAGGCACATCTCATGGGGTCGGCGTCGCTCGAGGCGGTGCGCGAACACTGCGCGCGCCGTGGGATCTCCGCCGAGGTCACCGCGGACCCGCACGTCGATGCGGTGCGGGTGCGCAGGACGCAGGCATCGAGACGCTCGATCAGCGTCATCGTGCCGACCCGCGGCACGACCGAGACGATTCGCGGTCGCGAGACGGTGCTCGCGGCACACGCCATCTCCACGCTCGTCTCTCGCAGCACGCACCAGGACTTCGACGTCGTCGTCGTGTTCGACACCGACACCCCACCGGCTGCGCGCGAGGAGATCATGGCTGCAGGTCGGGGACGCATCACGGCGATCGAGTTCACCGGTGAGTTCAACTTCGCCGACAAGGTCAACCGCGGCGTGCTTGCGAGCCGCGGCGACTACGTGTTGCTCCTCAACGACGACACCGAGATCATCACCCCGGATGCACTCGACACCCTTGCCGGGTTGCTCGAGGATCCTGGCGTGGCGATGGCGGGGCCGATGCTGTTGTACGAGGACGGCAAGATCCAAAGCGCCGGTCACGTGCTCAACCCGATCCCCTACGACCTCTACCGGCATCGCTCACCCGACCACGTCGGGGCACAGAACCTGCTGCGCGTGCAGCGCGAGGTCTCCGGTGTGATCGCCGCGTGTGCGCTGATCAAGCGCGAGGTGTTCATGGAGGTCGGCGGAATGTGCACGAAGTTCCCGTCCAACTACAACGACGTGGACTTCGCGCTCAAGGTGCAGTCCGTTGGCCATCGGGTCGTGTGGAGCCCGTACGCACGGTTCTTCCACTTCGAGTCGCAGACCCGTTCACCGCAGTTGAAGTCCTTCGAGGTCGCCACCATCGGGGCACGGTGGCGCGACGTGCTCGACGACGACCCCTACTTCAATCCGCGCCTCGAGCGTTACGTGTCAGTGTGGAAGCGCAACTCGATCGGTCAGAGGTCGTTGCTCGACGCGCTCGGGCCGACCGCACCGATCGAGTCGAAATAGGCCAGGTGCGCGCGCACGACGTGCACCACGTCGACGTCGTCCAACACCTCGATTCGCGCCTCCTCCGCCTTGCCGAGCAGGTAGGCCGTCAGCGTCTCCTCGCCGAGCACGATCACTTCCTCGATGTCCTGCGGACGGTCGATCACATCCGCCGGTTGCAGGCCCTTGTCGTGGAGCCAGCGCATGTGCAACTTGAGCAGCGTGCGCAGTTCCTCGAACGTGAGTCGGGCCTGGGTGTCGGCGGGTAGGCGGTCGGCGACGAACTCGATCGCCTGGTCGAGGTCGTAGACCGCACGCGGGGCGACCGCATCCAGGCGACGGGCCTCACGGCCGATGACGACGGCGGCGATCACGAAGCTCGCGACCGCGGCAAGGACCGCAAAGACGACGGTCACGCCAGAGACGGCGAGCACGGGTGTCGGTCAGATGCCGATGCGCTGGGCGAGCAGCTCGCGGTGATACGTCGGATCACCGAACAGCAACTCGCTCGACTTCGCACGCTTGAAGTACAGGTGCGCCGGGTGCTCCCAAGTGAAGCCGATGCCACCGTGGATCTGGATGTTCTCGGCGGCTGCATGGAAGTACGCCTCAGAGCAGTACGCCTTGGCGAGCGACGCGGTCGAGGCGAGCTCGGCGTTCATTTCGCTTGCACACCACATGCCGTAGTAGGCGGCCGACTTGGCCGACTCCACCTCGAGCAACATGTCGGCGCACTTGTGCTTGATCGCCTGGAACGAACCGATCGGACGACCGAACTGCACGCGCACCTTGGCGTACTCCACGGCCATCTCGAGCACCTTCTGTGCTCCGCCCACCTGCTCGGCGGCGAGTGCCACGGCGGCGAGATCGAACACGTTCGACAACACGTCCCAGCCCTTGCCCTCGGTGCCGATCAACTCGGCCGACACGTCGGCGAACTCGAGCTTGGCCTGCTTGCGCGTCTGGTCCATCGTCGACAGCGCCGTGCGGGTCAGACCCTTGGCGTTGCCGTCGACGGCGAACAAGGACACGCCCTTGCCGGTGCGGGCAGCCACGATGATCAGCGAGGCGGTGTGACCGTCGAGGACGAACATCTTCGTGCCCGAGAGGGTGAACGACGAACCGCTGCCCTTGGCCTGCATCGTGATGCCGGCTTCGTCCCACTTGCCCGAAGGCTCCGTGGTCGCGAGCGTCGCGATGGTCTCGCCGGCGGCAATGCCGGGCAGGTACTTCTTCTTGGCGGCCGCATCACCGGAGTGGATGAGCGCCTGTGCGGCGAGCACGACGGTCGAGAAGTACGGCGCGCACAGCAGTGCACGACCCATCTCTTCGAGCACGACGCCGAGTTCGACGAAGCTGAATCCGGAACCGCCGAACTCTTCGGGGATGACGAGACCCTGGAGTCCCATCTGCTCGCCCATCTGCGACCACACGGCTGGATCGAAACCGTTCTCAGTCTCCATCTGCTCGCGAACCGCGGTCTCGGGCGACTTGGCGTCGAGGAATGCGCGGACGGTCTTGCGGAGTTCTTCTTGTTCTTCGGTGAAGGCAAAGTTCATGTCTTTGAGTCTGGCGGCACCAGGCCGTAAACGCCAATCGAGGTGTGTACACATGAGTACGCAAAGCGACGATTCCCTGCCTATCCTCTCTCCATGGCACGCACCGGCCCCGCCCGCCGCCCGCACGTCGGCATCCGCCAACTGCGCGAGCAGGCCGCCACCTTCGTCAAGCGCGCACAGTCCGGCGACCAGGTCGTGATCACCGTCAACGGCGAGCCCGTCGCCGAGCTCGGACCCGTCGGCGGATCGACACCCGATGCCGTCACGCTCGCCGACCTCGTCGCACGCAACCTCGTCGTCGGCGCGCGACGCCGCGACGACTACCGCACCCCGACGCCACTCACCGTCCATTCGGGTGCGCGCATCGACCAGCTCCTGCGCGAGGTGCGCGGATGACGCTCATGTTGGACACGAGCGCCTTCGTCGCACTGCACGTCAACGGCTCCGCGCGTGCCGTCGTCACCGAGGCGCTGAAGGGCGATGCCGAGTGGTGTGCGAGTGCGCTGTGCATGACCGAGGCGCTCGCAGTCGTCGACCGCATGACCGACGAGGCCGTCGTGCGCCACGACCTCGAGGATGCGCTGCGCAGGACGTGGGACTATCTTGCGATCGTGCCCGTCGATCAACGCTGCCTGGACGAGGCCGCGCTCCTCGTGCGCAACCAGCCGTTGCACGTGAGCGACGCCATCCACCTCGCGGCCGCGACTCGCCTCCCCGCACCGGTCCGCTTCGTCACCTTCGATCCTGCCCAGATCCCCGTCGCGCTCTCGCTCGGCTTCGAAGTGGTCTCCTCGTGACGACGCTGCACTGGTCGAACGCCGACGTCGAGGTGCACAAGGTCGTCGTCGGCCCGTTCGACAACAACGTGTTCGTCGTGCGTTGCCGACGAAGCGGGGATGCGGTGCTCATCGATGCGGCGAACGAACACGAACTGCTCCTCGAGTTGTGCACGTCGCTCGGCGTCCGCCGAGTGCTCGAGACCCACGGACACTGGGACCACATCCAGGCCGTGCCCGCGATGCGCGAGGCGGGATACGAAGTCGCCGTCACCGCACTCGATGCGCCACGACTCAAGGACGTCGGCTACGACGTGTTCCTCGACGACGCCGAAGTCATCGAGGTCGGCCACCTTCGACTGCGCGCCATCCACAATCCTGGCCACACGGAGGGCAGCATCTCCTTTGCCGTCGAGGGGACGCCGCTGCTCTTCACCGGCGACACGCTCTTTCCGGGCGGCCCGGGAAACGCCACCTTCGAAGGCGGCGACTTCGCCACCATCATCCAGTCGATCGACACGAAACTGTTCACCTTCCCCGCCGAGACGATCGTGCTGCCGGGGCACGGCCTCGATACGACGATCGGCACGGAACGCCCGCACCTCACCGAGTGGGTCGAGCGCGGCTGGTAGAGATGAGGTCGTGGTGAGTTCGCGCGACACCCGACTCGGCGGCATGGTGCTCGACGCCCGCGCCTATCCACCCGTTGCACGCGAGACGCTGATCGGGCCCGACGGTCGCCCGACTCCCGAGTTTCGCGCCCGACTGCGTCGCATCCCCTCCGTGCGCAACGCGCTCTCGGTGGCGAGCATCTACGTGCAGGCCGCAATCGTCGTCGGCGTCTCGGTGCGCCTCGACAACCTCGTCGTCACCGCAGTTGCCATCTTGCTCATGGGTCGCACGCACGCCCAGTGCCTCGGTCTGATGCACGAATCGGTCCATCGACTGCTCATGCGCAACAAGGCAGTCAACGACTTCGTCGGCCGGTGGCTCCTCGGCTATCCGGCGTTCACCAACACCGACGGCTACCGCATCGTGCACATGGCGCACCATCGCGAGGAGTTCGGACCGAACGAACCCGACGTTCCGCTCTATGCCAACTACCCGATCTCACGGGCGAGTTTTTGGCGCAAGATGCGCAGGGACGCACTGTTCGTGACCGGCGGCAAGATGCTGCGCGGACAGATCGTCGGGCTGTTTCGCGGCATTCCCCTCGTGCGCCACACCAACGCCAAGATCCTCCTCGTGCAGGTCACGTTGTTCGCGCTCTTTTCCTGGACCGTGTCGCCGTGGGCGTACCTCGTCTATTGGTTGGTGCCGTACCTCACCGTGTGGCGCGTAATGAACCGACTGCGCTCGATCGCCGAACACGGCGGCCTGCGCGCAGACGACGATCGACGCGTCACGACGCACTCGGTTCGACAGAATCGAATCTCGAGTTTCCTCTTCGTGCCGTTCAACTTGGGTTGGCACATCGCGCACCACACCGACTCGGGCATCCCATTCCGCTCGCTACCGAGCTATCACCGCGCGTTGCGCGAGTCGGGATATGTGAATGACGTGTATGAATATCCGAACTACCGGAGCATCTGGAAGGCCCTGCGGTCCGCGTGAATTTCCCCTATCTCCATAGTGCTAATTGGCTGAACCCCTGAATACACTGGGGCACGTGACCGAGCTGTTCCGCGTCGACAACCTGCACGCCAAGCCCACCGAGGGCGACTCGGAGATCTTGCGCGGGTTCTCGCTCACCGTCAACGAGGGCGAAATCCACGCGATCATGGGCCCGAACGGCTGCGGCAAGTCGACCCTGGCCAACACCCTGCTCGCCTCCCCGGAATACGAGGTGGTCTCCGGTGAGATTCGCTTCAAGGGAGACGACATCAGCGAGTGGCCGACCGACGCGCGCGCCAAGGCCGGCATCTTCCTCGGATTTCAGTACCCACAGGAAATCGCCGGAGTCTCGGTCATCCAGTTCCTGCGTCAGGCGCTCTCGGCACGCAAGGGAATCGACTTATCGGTGCTCGAGTTGCGCCTCGCCGCAATGGCGTGGATGAAGCGCCTCGGCATGGACTCGGCGTTCGTCGACCGCTACCTCAACGAGGGCTTCTCTGGTGGCGAAAAGAAGCGCAACGAGATCATGCAGATGGCGATCCTGGAACCAGAACTCGCGATCCTCGACGAGACCGACTCCGGCCTCGACATCGACGCGCTGCGCATCGTCGCCGCCGGCATTCGCGAGGTGCGCAAGGAACGCCCGACGATGGGCATCGTGCTCATCACCCACTACCAACGTCTCTTGGACGAGCTACAACCCGACCACGTGCACATCATGGTCGACGGCCGCATCGTCAAGTCCGGTGGGATGGAGATCGCCGCGGAGCTCGAGAAGTCGGGCTACGAGGCGTACCGGGACTGACCACCGTGTCCCTCGACGTCACCACCGTGCGCAAGGACTTCCCCGTCCTGTCCGAGCGCATCAACGGCGCCCCGCTCGTCTATCTCGACAGCGCGAACACGTCGCAAAAGCCCCAGGTCGTCATCGACGCACTCGCCGAGTTCATGTCGACGCAGAACGCACCGATCAATCGCAGCGCGTATCACCTCGCAGCCCAGGCCACCGAGCGCTTCGAGTCCACGCGCTCGAAGCTCGCCACGTTCATCAACGCCCCACACGCACACGAGATCATCTTCACCAAGAACGCGACAGAGTCGCTGAACCTCGCGATCTTCTCCTGGGGCCGGGCGAACTTGAAGGCTGGCGACGTCGTCGTCCTCACACACATGGAGCACCACGCCAACATCGTGCCGTGGCACATGCTGGTGTCGGAGATCGGGATCGTCCTGCGCTTCATTCCGCTCACTCCCGACTTCCAACTCGATCTCACGACCCTCGACGACATCGTGCGCGGCGCCAAAGTCGTGTCATTCACCTCGATGTCCAACGTGCTCGGCACGATCAACCCCGTCCGACGCATCTGCGACGCGGCACATGCCGCCGGAGCACTCGCGATCGTGGATGCCTGCCAGTCGGTCCCGCACCAGCCGACCGACGTGCAGACCTGGGACGCCGACCTCGTCGCGTTCAGCTCGCACAAGATGTGTGGCCCATCGGGCGTCGGCATCCTCTGGGGCCGCGAGGAGATTTTGAATGCGATGCCGCCGTTCCTCGGCGGTGGCAACATGATCGCCGATGTGCGCCTCGACGGGTTCACCACTGCCCCACTGCCGAACAAGTTCGAAGCCGGCACGCCGGCCATCGCCGAAGTCGTGGCGCTCGGCGCCGCTGTCGACTATCTCACCGGCGTCGGCATGCACAACGTGCGCCAACACGAGATCGAGATGTCCACCTACGTGCTCGAGATGTTGCGCGGACGCTTCGGCGACGATATCACCATCCACGGACCGTCGAACCCCGAGGTCCGCGGCGCGACGTTCTCCTTTGCCTTCCGCGACATCCACCCGCACGACTTGAGCCAGGTGCTCGACCAGAGCAACGTCTGCGTGCGCGCAGGCCACCACTGCGCCAAGCCCTTGATGCGCCTGATCGGGGCGAACGCGACTGCACGCGCGAGCTTCTACCTCTACAACACGACGGACGAGGCCGACGCACTGGCCGACGCACTGGAGAGTGCGTCAGATATCTTCTGATCTCGACAAGGGAGCGACAATGGCCGGACTCGAAGACCTCTACCGCGAGATCATCCTCGACCACTACCGCACCCCACGCAACCGCGGCGAACTCGATCCGCCGGCGGTGTCCGCAGAGGGACACAACCCGCTGTGCGGCGACGAGATCCGCATCTACCTCGAGGTTCGCGACGGAGTCGTCGCCGACGTGAAGTTCTCCGGCTCGGGGTGCTCGATCAGCCAGAGCTCGGCGTCGATGATGACGAACGCGGTCAAGGGCAAGGACGTCGCCCACGTGCGCGCCGTCGTGCGCAAGTTCAAGAGCATGATGACCGTCGAGGAAGACGGCGACGGACCCGTGGACGAATCACTGTCGCTCGGCGACCTCGAGGCACTCCAGGGCGTCGTCAAGTTCCCCGTGCGCATCAAGTGTGCGACGCTCGGCTGGAACACGCTCCTCGACGCGCTCAATGCCGCGACGGCCTGAACCCTCCTCGCGCGAGGACAAGTGGTGTGCCCGTTGCGGGCGCGTGATCACCTGGCGACACTCACTCGCCAAGAACTGGGACGCTGTCAAGTGGTGTAGCGACGGATGTCGCACACTCGGCATCAAGGCCATCGATCAGCAACTGTCGACGGCCATCCTCGATCTCCTCGCTGCGCGCGCACGAAACGCGACGATCTGTCCGTCAGAAGCAGCCAAGGCCGTTGGTGGTGACGACTGGGAAGAGTTGATGGAGCCCGCACGATGTGCGGCGCGACGGTTGGTCGTGACGGGTGAGGTCGAGATTACCCAGGGCGGACGGGTCGTCGATCCGTCGACGGCCAAGGGGCCAATCCGACTGCGACTCCGGGATTGACTTCCGAGGCCTCTCTCGTTGTGCTCGATAAGACAAAAGGGGCGTTTACTCACCAATCGCATATCAGCCCATCGGGACCTGAGTAGTTCTTGTCCAGATGCCGATTTGCTTCATACACCGTTCTGTTGACGGTTGCATTTGAACCAATCTTTCTCTCCTTAGCTTCCTGGCTTTGCGCAATTCCTTGTGGATATACCTCTTGGAGGTCTGCACATCGTCGAAAGTACTGAGGCTTCTGACTTTCATCTAACCGAAAAGCAACAAATAGAAGTAGTGCAACAGCAATTCCTAGCCCCACAAGAATTGCGGTACGTGGAATTCGCCTAACTTCGCGAACTTGATGGCTTTCCGAGAAGCCGCGGTTAGTGCTTTCAGCCTGGGCAAGCAGTTGCGCTATCTCTCGCGCGTAACCAAGCTTGTCGTTCATAAACTGGGCATTGGTGATTGGGAAGACTTTCCAGCCAAGTCGGGTTAGATGCTGAATTCGCTTGTTGAACTCATCATGCTCCCTTTTTGACTTACCGACGCCACTCCCCGTCTTGTCGAATCCTTCAAGTTCAATTGCTACTTTCACATGGTCCGTGACTATCGCAAAGTCCATGTGGTACTCACGACCATCACGGCCAATAAACGGATGTTGAGGAATCACCTGACTTGGTTTGAGTCCAACAATCGCAGGAATTACATCAATCGCAAAGTCCCATTCAAACTTTGAGTGCCGAATAACGTTCTGGTAGGTCCTCTTCCATTCGCTCCAGTCACTTGGCACTGATTCACTAGCTTTCGGCATCTAAATCACCGCTCACATGCTGTCTGGTCTTTGTCTCTGTCCATCTTCTGAATTGATCGATAAAGATCTGCAGACACATAGGGGTTGTTTACTGGGTAATTCTTTTGCTTCTTTGCTGCCGCCAAAGTACGAGAGACCCCCCACGGGTAGACCCTGTTCACCTCAGTACAGTTGCGGAAAGTTTGTTCAAGCAGAGCTGGCAATCCAACACAAAGCACAATGAGATAAACAACTGGTGCAAGTTTCCTCATTTCTGCAACTTAGCAACCAGAAAGATCCTTCCCAAGCTTCAAGAAGTCTTGTAACCAACTCTCGATAACAAATTGATCACAAAGCTCAGCAGGATCAGTGAAGAGCGCCCTAGCCGACCGGATTCGGCGGCGTCTTGCCCGCGAGGATCGCGAGGCAGTTGGTCGCGGCCGTCGTCGCCATCGCCGTGCGCGTCTCGACGGTTGCCGAACCGAGGTGCGGGATCAACACGGCGTTGTCGAGACCGAGCAACCCTGCGTGCACTTCGGGTTCCTTTTCAAACACGTCGAGTCCCGCACCAGAGATCGTGCAGGTGGTGAGCGCCTCGACGAGTGCGGCTTCGTCCACGACCGGTCCGCGTGCGGTGTTGATGAGGAACGCCGTCGGCTTCATCTTCTTCAATTGTGGCGTGGAGATGAGGTGGTGCGTCTCGGGTGAATATGGGCAGTGCAGCGAGACGACGTCGCTCGTGGCGAGCAACTGATCCATGTCCATGTGCGTGGCGTCGAGTTCCTTCGCCGTCGCCGCATCGAGCGGGTTGCGCTTGGTGTAGGCGATCGTCATGCCGAAGGCCTTCGCGCGGCGTGCGGTGGCGATTCCGATCTGTCCCATGCCGACGATGCCGAGCTGGCGACCCTGGATGCCCGAGCCGAGCATGTAGAACATGCCCCACTGCCACGGGGCCTGACTGCGAATGACGCGCTCGCCCTCGGCGAGACGACGGGTGACCATCAAGATGAGCGCCATCGCAATGTCGGCCGTCGCATCCGTGAGCACGCCGGGGGTGTTGGTGACGAGCACATTGCGTGACGCGCACGCGGGGACATCGATGTTGTTGTAGCCGACGGCGACGTTGGAGACGCTCTTCAACTGGGGGCCTGCGGCATCGAGCAGTTCGGCGTCGACCTTCTCGGTGAGCAGCGTGACGAGCGCGTCGGCGCCCTTCACCCGTGCGAGCAACTCGGGACGCGGAATCGGTGTCGCCTCTTCCCAGGCGACGACGTCGTGGGCTGCGCGCAGCGACTCGAGGGCGACCTGCGGGATCTTGCCGGTGACGACGACCTTGGCCATCAGGCGGCGATCCACTTGCCGAAGAGCTCGAGGCCTTCCTTGATGTCCTTGTTGTTGATGCCGGAGAAGGCGAAGCGAATGTACTGGCGCTCCTCGCCCGGCTGCGGGCGGCCGAAGTGGCGGCGCGTACAGAACGACACGCCGGTGGCGTGCAGTGCCTGCTCGGCGAACACCGCGAGATCGTCGATGCCCTTGGCCTTCATCGCTCCCGTGACCTCCGGGAACAGATAGAAGGTCGCCTCCGGTGAATGGACGTTCACTCCGGGCATCGCGTTCAACATCTGGACGGCGGTGTCACGGCGCTCGCGGAGGGTGTCGAGCATCGTCGTCACGCTGGACTGGTCGCCACGGATGGCTTCGACGCCCCCGTATTGCACGAAATGCGTCGTGCACGACTCGTCGTTGGTGTTCAACTTGGCGATCATGGTGGCGAGTTCGTTCGGGGCGATCGCGGCACCGAGGCGCCAACCGGTCATCGCGAACTTCTTCGAGAACGTGTACAAGATGACGGTGCGCTCGAGCATGCCGGGCAGCTGGGCGATCGACTTGCTCGATCCCGAGTAACGCATCTCGAAGTAGGCCTCGTCGGATAGCACCCACAGGTCGTGCTTGATTGCCAGTTCCGCGATCGCTTCGCGCTCGGCGTCGGTCGACTCCGCACCGATCGGGTTCTGCAGGTCGTTGTAGATGATGGCCTTGGTCTTCGGGGTGATCAGCGACTTGACCTGGTCGAGGTCGATCGCAAAGCCCGACGACGTCGGCAGGTAGCGATACGACTTGGCGACGCCACCGAAGTATTCGATCTGGCTCTCGTAGATCGGATAGCCGGGGTTCGGATACAGCACTTCGTCGCCGGGGTTCATCACGGCCTGGATGAACTTCGTGATCACCGGCTTGCCGCCTGGCTGCACGACGACGTTCGATGGAGCAAAGCTGAGACCGCGACGCGCACCGACGTCGTCGGCGAGTGCTTCACGCAACTGTGGAATGCCGGCGGCCGGGCAGTATCCCGTCTTGCCGTCGGCGATTGCCTTGTCCATCGCCTCGACGACGTTTTTCGGCGTGGCGATGTTCAGGTCACCGAGGTGGAACGGAAAGATGCGGTTGCCCTTCGCGCCCCATTCGGCGGCGGCGAGAGAAACGGCGAATGCCGTCTCCGTTCCGAGCTGCTCGAGCCGTGTTGCAAGCGCCATGTCCCCACCCCCGTGATAGACCTCTGATATATGACCAACTTTACCTTATGTTAAGCGGGCCGTTTTCCCCAAATTACACGGCTGGCGCAGGGGTCTAGGACTCGACGGCGACGGTGGGTGCCGTCGGGGTGCGCATGGTGAGCCACACGCCGGCGAGCGCAACGACGAGGGCGACGATCGCCAACCCCGAGAGCCGCTCCGAAAAGAGCACCGCGGCCTCGAGGGCCGACAGCGCGGGCGTGAGGAAGAACAGGCTGCTCACGCGGGCAGCTGAGTGGCGGCTGATGAGGAGCATCATCAGCAACACCGCCGCGAGCGACAACACGAGCACCGACCACGCGAGCGCAAGTGACATCTCGAGGTTGAGCTCGAACGTGCCGTCCTCGAAGATCGCGGTCGCGATGCCGAGCACGATCCCCGACGACAGGTACTGCACCGCCGTTCCGCGCACGAGCGGCATCGATCTCGCCTTGGCGCGCTGAATCAGCGTGCCCGTGGACATGCCGATGACAGAGCAGACCATCGCGACGAGGGCGAACGTCGTCACGTCGTTCGATCCAGCGCGCAACTTGTCGACCACCACGACCACGACGCCGACGACGCCGAGCACGACTCCCAACCATTGGCTGCGGCGAAGCTTCTCCCCCAACAGCACGCGGCCGGCAACGGAGGTGACGACGGGATGGATGCCGGCGATCAGCGCGCCGAGACCAGAGGGAAGTCCCCTGCTGATCGCGACGAACACTCCACCGAGATAGATCGCGTGCATGAACAGCCCGACGAGCGCGCTCGGCGCGATGAGCTCACGCGGCATCCGCGGGGCGTCGGTGAGTGATGCGATGAGCAGCAACAGACCAGCGGCGAGCACCATGCGCACGGCGAGGAAGAGCAACGGATCGGCGTTGTCGGTCGAATAGCGAGCGACGACGAAGCCGGTGCTCCACAGCGCGACGAAGATCCACGGGCTCAACCGTTCGAAGACGCCCGAGCTACCCACGAGCGGACCTAGGCGGTCAGGAAGGTGGTGAGGTCGCGCAGGCGCACATCGTTCGAGAACACCTCGATCGGGGCCTGGGCTTCGAGTCGCAAACCACGCTGGATGATGCGACACGTCGTGTGCTGGTTGTATTCCGCGAGCGTCACGGCCCACCCGTCGCGACCGGCGCGAGCGGTGCGGCCCGAGCGATGCAGGTAGGTCTTCACGTCGAGCGGCGGCACGTAGTGGATCACGGCGGCGACGTCGTCGATGTCGATGCCGCGGGCGGCGACGTCGGTGGCAACGAGGATCTGCAGGTCGTTGGCGGCGAACTTGTTGAGCGCCTTCTCGCGCGCGGCCTGGGCCATGTCGCCGTGCAGCGCGGAGGCCTTCGCGCCGAGCTTCTGCAACGACTCGGCGACCTTGTCGCACACGCGCTTGGTGTCGCAGAACACCACCGTCTGTCCGGCGCCTTGGGCGATCGCGTTGACGACGCGGTCCTTGTCCATGTGGTGCACGGCAAGGAACAGGTGGCGCATCGTGCCGACCGTGTCGGTCGGGGCGTCGATTGACACTTCCTTCGGGTTCTTCATGTAGCGCTTGACGAGGTTGGCGACCTGGCCATCGAGCGTTGCGGAGAACAGCATCGTCTGGTGCACGCCGGTCACGTGGCGCATGATCCACTCGACTTGGGGCATGAACCCTTCGTCGGCCATGCGGTCTGCCTCGTCGATCGCCACGCACTGGATCGCCGACAGATCGCACTCGCTCGACTTCATCAGGTCGATGAGTCGCAACGGAGTGGCGACGATGATCTCGACGCCCTTGTCGATCTCGGTCACCTGCTTGTGGCGGTCGGCTCCGCCGTAGACGGCGAGCACGCGCACGCCGCAGACCTTGCCTATCGGCTGCAACACCTCGGCCACCTGCAGGGCGAGCTCGCGGGTCGGCACGAGCACGAGGCCGTGCGGCTTGCCGGAGGCCGCCGGGGCGTCGATGCGGGCCATCATCGGCACGCCGAAGGCGAGCGTCTTGCCCGAGCCGGTGCGGGCGCGTCCGCAGACGTCCTCGCCGGCCATGGCGACGGGGATCGCCTCCTTCTGGATGGCGAACGGGGCGGCGAAACCGGCCTTGGCGAGGCCCTCGTCGATCCGCTGTGGCACCCCGAGGTCGGCAAAACCCGTCGGGGTCGTCACGTCGGGGGTCGTCATGAGGTGTTCACGCTACCAACGCGACACCGCGACCCTCGGGAGGCGCCCCGACTAATCCGCGGAAATAGTAGGCAGAGCCCCTCATTTTCTGTATGGTCGCTATTCGTGTTTACGACTACTAAGGAGGTGCTCATGCCAACCGACAATCTTTCGTCTGGGGAATCATTCCTGGAGAATCGCCATACCAGCATCGAGCCCTCCATGACGGGCCGAAAGGGTCTGCCATACGACTGGCAGGGTCTGTTCCTGCCGTCCGATGCGGTGTTCGAGGCATGCCTGGAGACGTTGCTCAGTGCACACGTGTCCACCGATGCGGGTGACGTGTCGTCGCCCTCATCGAAGTGACGCTGCAGTTTTCCGCAACGGCTCGCCATCCCCGCCGCACCCTGGTCTTGGGCTGTGGCTCCGTTGCGCAGTGCACCATTCCGATCCTGATTCGTGACCTCGGGTTCGACCCGCGCTCGATCCACATCGTGGACTTTCGCGACAATCGCGCGCGCGTCGCCGACGCGCTCCGTCAGGGAGTGACCTACGAACAGGACCGCGTGACCAAGGAGAACCTGGACTCGTTCCTCTCCGCGCGCGTCGGTGACGGCGACATCCTGCTCGATCTCGCCTGGAACATCGACTGCCCGACGATCCTCGAATGGTGCCGCGACCACGGCGTGCGCTACCTGAACACCTCGGTCGAGCTGTGGGATCCGTACCACGACATGCAGACCACCACCCCGCAGGACCGCACGTTGTATGTGCGCCACCAGTCGATCCGCAAGATGATCGAGCGCTGGGGAACCAACGCCGGGCCGTCGGCCGTCGTCGAACACGGCGCGAACCCGGGCATGGTCAGCCATCTCGTCAAGCGCGCACTCGTCGACATCACGACGGCGATGCTCAACTCGGGTCTCGGCGGTGCCAACACCGCAGGCCTGCAGGACGCACTCGCCGCAGAGCAATTCAACGTGCTCGCCCAACTCACGGGCACCAAGGTCATCCACATCGCCGAGCGCGACACGCAGATCACGAACAAGCCGAAGGAAGTCGACGAATTCTGCAACACCTGGAGCGTCGAGGGTTTCTACGAAGAAGGCATCGCACCCGCCGAGATCGGCTGGGGCACGCACGAAAAGTGGATGCCGGCGAACGCCCACGAGCACCACGACGACGGCCCGCGCAACCAGATCTGCCTCGCCCAACCGGGCATGGAGTCGTGGGTGCGCAGCTGGGTACCCTCTGGCCAGAACATCGGCATGATCATCCGCCACGGCGAGTCGTACACGATGTGCAAGCACTTGACAGTGAAGAACCCGGACGGCACCGACGCCTACCGCCCCACCGTGCACTACGCCTACCATCCCTCCGACGTGGCGATCACGAGCGTGCTCGAGTTGCGCATGCGCAACTGGGAGATGCAGCCACGAGAGCGCATCTTGAACGACGAGATCGTCTCGGGTCGCGATGAACTCGGCGTGTTGCTGATGGGGCACCCGTTCAAGAGCTGGTGGACCGGATCGACGCTGTCGATCGACGAGGCGCGCAGCATCGTGCCGGGACAAAGCGCCACCACCCTGCAGGTGGCGGGCTCGGTCGCCGCAGCGGTGCGCTGGCTGATCGACTGTCCGAACGAAGGCGTCTGCGTGCCCGACGACCTGCCGTGGAAGAAGCTGCTGGATGCCACCCGGCCCTACATCGGCGAGATCGTCTCGATCCCCGCCGACTGGACGCCGCTGTCGCAGCGCTTCGACCCGTTCCCGGGCTTCGGCAACGACGACCGGCTGCTCGACCACTCGGATCCGTGGCAGTTCGCCAACTTCCTCGCCCCGACGCCGCGCTGAGGCGCGCCGCTAGGCTGGACTGCGATGTCGACTTCGACCTTCGTCCTTCTACTTACCTAGCGGCGACAGCCCCATATTCGCTGCCGCCGAAACCCTCTGAGCCGACAAGGCCAGGGGGTTTTTTGTTGCTCTGATTCCCGCCCACCACGACCGAAAGACCCGCACCATGGCTCCACAACCGACACCGATCAAGAAGATGCCCTTCGACAAGTACGCCGCGTACGTGCCCGTCGTGCTCACCGACCGCACCTGGCCGAACCAGGTCATCCGCACCGCCCCGCTGTGGTGCTCGGTCGACCTGCGTGACGGCAACCAGGCGCTCATCGACCCGATGGACCCGGAGCGCAAGCTGCGCATGTTCACCACGCTCGTGAAGATGGGCTTCAAGGAGATCGAGGTCGGCTTCCCGTCGGCGAGCCAACCCGACTACGACTTCGTACGCCTGCTCATCGAGCAGGACCTGATCCCCGACGACGTCACGATCCAGGTGCTCGTGCAGTGCCGCGAGGACCTGATCCGTCGCACCTATGAGTGCTTGCAGGGTGCGCCGCGGGCAATCGTGCACTTCTACAACTCCACCAATCCGCTGCAGCGTCGCGTCGTGTTCGGCCTCGAGAAGTCCGGCATCGTCGACATCGCGGTGAAGGCCGCGAAGTTGTGCACGGAACTCGAGGCGACGATGGGTTCGACCGAGATTCGCTACGAATACTCGCCCGAGAGCTTCACGCTGACCGAGCCAGAGTTCGCCATCGAGATCTGCACCGCGGTGATGGACGTGATCCGACCGACCGCACAGAAGAAGCTGATCCTGAACCTGCCGGCCACCGTCGAGTGCTACTCCCCGAACGTCTACGGGGACGTCATCGAGTGGTTCATCCGCAACATCCCACGCCGCGACACCGTGTGCATCTCGCTGCACCCGCACAACGACCGCGGATGTGCGGTGGCGGCCGCGGAGTTCGGCGTGATGGCCGGGGCGGATCGCGTCGAGGGCACGCTGTTCGGCAACGGCGAGCGCACCGGCAACGTGGACGTCGTGACGCTCGCGATGAACCTGTTCGTCAACGGCGTCGATCCGATGCTGGACGTAAGCGACATCGACGCGTTGCGCCGCGACGCGGAGTATTGCAACCGACTGCCGGTGCCCGAGCGCCACCCGTACGTCGGCGACCTCGTCTACACCGCGTTCTCTGGCAGCCACCAGGACGCGATCAAGAAGGGCTTCGAGGCGCTGCCGGCCGACTACGACACCTGGGGCGTGCCGTACCTGCCGATCGACCCCAAGCACGTCGGTCGCACGTACGAGTCCGTCGTGCGCGTGAACAGCCAGTCCGGCAAGGGCGGCGTGGCCTACATCATGAAGACCGAGCACGGCTTCGACCTGCCACGTCGACTGCAGATCGAGTTCTCCCAGAACATCCAGCACATCACCGAGGACTCCGGCACGGAGATCTCACCCGCCGTGATGTGGTCGGCGTTCACCGCGGAGTACCTGCCGGAGACCCCGACGTACAACCTCGTCAGCCACGAGTTGCGCAGCGATTCGGCGACCGGACACACCCAGATCACCGCATACGTCGACGTGCGCGGCGAGCGCAAGACGTTCACCGGAACCGGCAACGGTCCGATCGACGCCTTCGTGCAGGCGATCCGCCCCGAGTTCGGTAGCGACCTCGACGTGAAGGACTACACCGAGCACGCACTCGGCCAGGGCTCACAGGCAACGGCCGTCGCCTACGTCGAGACGGGTGACGCCAAGGGCACCACCCGCTGGGGCGTCGGAATCGACCCGAACACGATCACCGCGTCGTTGCGTGCGGTGCTCGGCGGCTTCGAGCGCCACACGGCGCGTCGGTCGTAGGCGTCGCACTAGCGTTCGTTCCATGCGCGTCGTCGTCGACTTCGACTTGTGCCTGGCCACGGGCGGATGCGCCCATCAGGCACCAGAGGTGTTCCAGTTGCGCGACGACGGGATGCTGCACGTGGTGAACGACAACCCGCCCGAGACGATGCGCGAGGCCGTCCAGCGCGCCGTCGACTACTGCCCGACCGGGGCGATCTCGATCGTCGAATGACGACGTCGTTCACCTCGCTCCTGCGCAACGCCTGGGCGTCGCGCGACTCGATGCTGTGCGTCGGATTGGATCCCGACCTTGCGCGCCTACCCGAGGGAATCGAACGCACGCCCGCGGGCGTGGAGGAATTCTGTCGTCAGATCGTGGACGCCACCGGCGACGTGGTCTGTGCATTCAAGCCACAGATCGCCTACTTCGCCGCCATCGGCGCAGAACGCGAGCTCGAACGACTGTGCGCGCACATTCGCGACTTACACCCCGACGTGCCGCTGATTCTCGATGCCAAGCGCGGCGACATCGGCGACACCGCCACGCTCTATGCGCGCGAGGCCTTCGAGCGCTACGGGGCACACGCCGTCACCGTGAACCCGTATCTCGGCACGGACTCGTTGGAGCCGTTCCTTGCCCACTCCGGTCGCGGCGTCATCGTGTTGTGCCGCACCTCGAATGCGGGCAGCGGCGAGTTCCAGTCCGGCCTCATCGAGGGAGCCCCGCTGTATGAGCGCGTGGCGCGCACCGCGGCGAATGAGTGGTCACGTCGCGGCGAGGTCGCCCTCGTCGTCGGCGCCACCTATCCCGACGAACTCGCCCGCGTGCGATCGATCGTCGGCGACATGGCACTGCTGGTGCCCGGCATCGGCGCACAGGGCGGCGACGTCGCCGCCGTCGTGCGGGCCGGTCGTGATTCGACCGGCTACGGCCTGATCGTCAACTCCTCACGCGCGGTGCTGTATGCCGACTCGGGAACAGGCTTTGCCACCGCGGCACGCGCTGTGGCATCGGCGACACGGGACGCCATTCGCGCGGCCACGCAACTAACCTGACGCGCGATGCCCCATCCGTTTTTGTCCGAAGAGTGGATCGCTGCGGCGCGCGAGATCCGCGCGCGCTACGAAGACGAGGCCCCGCGCATCGACATCCCGATCCGCATGAACCAAGTCGTGACCAAGGTCCCCTTCGGTGACGGCACCATCAAGAGCCACCTCGACACCTCCTCCGGCGTGCTCGTGATGGAACTCGGACACCTCGAGAATCCCGACCTCACGGTGACCACCGACTATGAGACGGCGCGCCACATCTTCTTGATGCGCGACCCGCAGCTCGGGATGCAGGCGTTCCTCTCCGGAAAGGTGCGCATCGACGGCGACATGACCAAGATGATGGTGATGCAGACCGCGATGCCCCAGACGGATCTCGCCGACCAGGTGGCCGCCGAGATCCTCGCGATCACCTCCGACGTCGCCTAGGCACGCGGCGAGCGCACCATGCGCGCGGTGACGACCGAGCAAACCGCCGCCACCACGCCGACGTACAGCCCGTAGCTGTAACTCTGCACCGCTCCTGACGACTCGGTGATGTCGTGCACTGCGATCATCAACGCCCCGCCGAGCACCGCACCCATCTGCGACATGAGCTGCTGCATCGCACTCGCCACCCCCATGTCGGTCGTCTCGACGGACGCAGACAACAGCGACGTGAGCGACGGCGCGGCGATGCCCATGCCGAAGCCGGTGAGGCCGAGTCCTGCGATGATCACCCAGTCACTCACCCCGACGTCGATCGTCGTCAGGATCACCATTGCCGCGACGATCGTGACCGCTCCCCACACCCCGGTGTTGCGTTCGCCCAGCCGGCCGACGATGTAACCGGCCATCGGGGCGATGAGGGAGAACACGAGCGGCCGAGAGATGACGAGCCAGCCGATGTGACCCGGGGTGTAGTCGAGTGCGTTCTCCAGCATCTGGGGAACGAGCAGGAAACTACCCATGTAGGCGACGTTCATCAGGCCCACCGTGACGACGGGGAACGCGACGTTGCGCATGCGCAACCACTTCACCGGCATCAGCGCATTGTCGATGCGCGACTCGATGCGATAGAAGAGCCACAGCGCGGCGATGCCGAGGACGCCGGAAGACAGCGTCGCCGGGCTCGTCCAGCCCCAGGCGTTGCCGCGATTGATGGTCAAGAGCACGAGCACCGCACCGGTGCCGAGGGTGACGGAACCTTTCACGTCGAAGCGCACGTCGGGTTGGCGCTCGGTGTCGGGCAACATCTTCTGCGACAGCGCGGCGCCGAGCAGGCACAGCGGCACCTGCACGAAGAAGATCACGCGCCAGCCGAAGGCCTCGACGAGCGGCGTACCGGCGACGACGCCGATCACTGGCGCGCCGGCGGTCACGAAGCTCCACACACCGAGCGGGCGCACGCGTTCGTCGTCGTCAAAGAGCCGGTTGATGTAGGCCATCGCGGCGGGTCCCGTCGCCGAACCGGAGGCTGCCGACAGCGTGCGCATGACGATGAGCGAGAGCGCGTTCCAGGCGAACGCACTGCCGAGTGCGAACACCGCGGCACCGACGAGTCCCCACACGAAGAGTCGCTTGTGGCCCCACAAGTCCCCCGCCTTGCCGAAGGCTGGACCGACCACGCCGAAGGCGAGCAGCGGCCCGGTGATCACCCAACTCATCACCGACACCGAGGTGCCGACGTCGTCGGCGACGGTCTTCAGGCTGACGACGAGCAGGGTGATCGTGAAGCTGACGGTGAACACGCTCGCGAGCAACACGAGCAGCGTGGCCTTGCGATGCGTCATCGAGACGCGGTGGGCAACCTTGCGCGCGAACAAGCGCGACCACGGAATGACGGAGATCTCGTCAACGCCTCCGGAGTCGATGATCCCGAGTTCGTCGTGTGACGCGCGTCCTCGTCGATCCTCGTTCGTCACTTGCTCAACGCTAGTTGTCGAGGCCGACGGCGAAGCGACGCAGTCGACGTTGCGCTACGGAAAGACGAGGTCGACGGTCGCGCCTCGTGCAACCTGGTCACCGTTTTGCACCTCTTGGCCAACGATGAGCGCCTTGCGCAACTTGTTCTGCTGACGACCTGTGACGTTTCCCACAACGAAGCCGGCCTCCTTCAGGCGCGGTTCGACGATCGAGAAGTTGTTGCCGATGATGTTCGGCAGCGCGACGAGGTCGGGTCCGAGCGAGATCGAATAGGCAATGCCGGAGTCGCGCGCGACCTTCTCCCCCGGCGGGGGCGACTGCGCACCGATCAGACCCTGTGCCGCTGCGTTGCTCTTTGCCGGCGGCGTCTCGATCAGCGTGAGGCGCAACTCGGCGAGTGCGGCCTGGGCCTGCTCGAGGGTCATGCCGACGATCAACGGCACGTCGCGCGGGGCCGGGCCATTGGACACGACGAGGTCGATCGCGGTTCCGCGCAGCACCTCACCACCGGCCGTCAGGCTCGGTTGTTCGGGCACGACCCACGAGATCACGGCACCGGCGGCGATGTCCTCGTTGTCGGCCCGCACCACGTTGACGACGAGGCCGAGTGCATCGAGTTGGGCAAGGGCGTCCGATTCGGCGACACCGGAAAGGTCGGGCAGCGTCGCGAGCGGCTCGCCCTCTGAGACGAACAACGTGAGCGTGCCACCCTCGGTGAGCTCCTCGCCGGCCGCAGGATCGGTGCCGAGCACGGTGCCGGCAGCCGAGCCCTCACTGCGCTGGGCGGTAACGACGATGTCGAAGTTGAATGGCGCGAGCACGTTCAGCGCCTCTGCCTGCTGCATGCCCGCCACGTCAGGCACGACGTGGGAGGTGGTGAACAGCGTCTGGAACGCGAGCACGCCGGCGACCGTGATGGCGATCAATGCGCCGATCATCCACACCGTGCGATGGCGCGTCTCCTGAGCCGGGGCCGCGACGACGAGTGGTGCCGAACCAGTGTCGTCGGCGATCCTGATTCCCGAGTCACTCGGATTGATGACGACACGTTGCGCAGGTTTCTCCTCGAGTTGCGCGACGTCCGGTCGCTGCATCTCGCCCGTTCGCTCGCGCTCCTCGATGACGTCCTCGAAGCGCTTGGCCTGCAGCGTCTCGATCCGCTCGGGAAGCGGCAACTTGTTGGCGATCGATGCGAGCGATTGACCAAACTCGAGTGCGCTCGCACGGTCGTCGGGCGACGGTCGCGCCGCGCGCTCGAGCGGGGCCGCGATCGGACCGAGTTCGCCCGACACCGGCAGCAGTGCATCGACGCGTGCAGCGAGCGTCGATGCGACGGTGTCGCTCGCGAAGGGAACGGAACCCGTGACGAGTTCGAGCAAGGTAAGCGACAACGAATAGACGTCGCTTGCCGCGCTCGCCTCGCCACCGACGGCGATCTCTGGAGCCGCGTAGTAGCTCTGCTCGAGGCTCATTGCCTCCGGACTCGTCGCACGCTTCTGGCCGAGCCCCGACAGGCGCACCCGGCCGTCGTCGCCGAGGAAGATGTTGGCGGGTCGCACGTCGCCGTGCACCCAGCCCTTCGAGTGCACCATGTGCAAGGCACGACAGACGTCGAGGCCGACCACGAGCGCCTGGGACGGGCTCAGTCGGCGGCCCCGGTCGAGGAACTCGCGCAGCGTGCCACCGGCATAGGCCTCGAAGACGGTGAACACGTACAACACACCAGAAATCGTCTCGGTTCCCCAGTCGATGAGCCGGGCGATCGCCGGGTGGTTCATCGAGGCGAGCATCTGGGTCTGGCGCTTGAACACTTCGGAGGCGTCCGACGCGGACAACACTCCAGCGTCGAGGTCGACGAGCGACTCGGCCGGCACCATGCGCACGATCACCTGCGCGTCGTCGCGTTCGTCGTGCGCGTCGAAGACCCGCGAGGTCGACGAGGAACCCGGTCGCAGGGTCGAAAGGCGATATCGGCGGGCCAGATGGGCACCGACCAACTGGTCGTGATCTGCCATGAGTGACATAAACCTATCGGGCGATCGGCCCGCCCGAATGCCCGAGGTCCGCTCCAATCGGCGAGAATATGAGGGTGGGCAAATCGACACGACGCCGCATCGACTCCAAGATGTTGCTCGCCAGCATGGGCATTTCCTTCGGCCTCGTCCTCGTGATCACTGGTGCGCGCGTCGGTCTCACCGGCAAGGACGCCTCGAACCTGCCAGACGCCATCGAAGGCATCTCACCGGGCAACAACGAGCGCGTGCTGCGTCAGTCGCAGATCATCGTCGACTTCGTCGAGGGGTACGAGGCGACGCTGTACATCGACGACGTGGAGATGCCCACGACGCGACTCGATGAACTCGTCACCTCCGGCACCGTTGCCCCCGGCGCACAGATCGACTTGCCGCCGACGGCGATCTACGACCCGGGCAACTTCACGATCAGTTTCCTCCCCCAGGAGGGCGCCGCGATCACCGAACTGAAGCAGGGCGAGCACACCGGCAAGGTGAAGTTCTGGCCGACGAAGAACCCCGACCAGATCCGGATCTATTCCTGGACGTTCTTCACCGACTAGTCGCCGACGAGCGCGCGGTACTGCTCGGGCGTGAGCAAATCCTCGAGGGTCTCCTCGTAGGCCATCATCACGTCATACAGCCAGCCTGAGCCATAGGGATCGGAGTTCATGAGCCCCGGCTGGTCGGCGAGCCGCTCGTTCACCCCGACGACCGACCCCGAGATCGGGGCATAGACGTCGCTCACGCTCTTTGAGCTCTCCACCTCGGCCGCCGGCTCTCCAGCCGAGACGCTCTGGCCGACCTCGGGCAACTTCGCGAACACGATCTCACCGAGTGCGTCCTGGTGGTGTTCCGTTATCCCGATGCGCGCCTGTTCACCGTCGACGAGCACCCACAGGTGGTCCCGCGAGTAACGAAGTCCGTCCGGCACGCGCATCACGACACCGAGCCTTCCACAACGGTGCTGCGACGGCGAGGCAACGTCAACGTGAACGTCGACCCTTCACCGGGGGTCGACACCACGCTCACGTCGCCACCATGCAACCGAGTGATGTGACGCACGATGGCAAGACCGAGTCCCGATCCGCCCGTCGCCCGACTCCGCGCGTCGTCGACGCGATAGAAACGCTCGAAGACTCGCGACAGGTGCTCCTCGCCGATGCCAGGTCCGTTGTCGGCCACCGAGATGGCGACCACGTCGTCGGCGACGTCGATCGACACCTTGACGATCGATCCCTTCGGGCTGAACTTGATTGCGTTGTCGAGCAGGTTGCCGACCGCCGACACGAGCTGTGCGCGGTCGGCGACGATCATCACCTCGGGATAGTTCTCGATCGAGATCATCACCGACTTGCCGAGCGCGGCAGAGCGCAGGCGTCCCGTCGCCTCCTCCACCACCTTCACGACGTCCACCTCCTGGGTGTTGGACAACCCGTCGAACTCGATACGCGCGAGTTCGAGCAGGTCGCCCACCGTGTCGTTCAGTCGCGTCACCTCCGAGAGGATCACCGAGGCCATGCGCTCCACGTCGGTGCCCTCCGTGGCGCTCATCAAGTTCTCCGCCATCAGTGACACCGCACCGATCGGGGTGCGCAACTCGTGGCTGATGTTGGCCACGAAGTCGGTGCGCACCCGGTCTGCCATCACCTGCTTGGTCTCGTCATAGACGAGCACCGCTCCTCCGCCGTCGGGCAACGGGATGCTCGCCATGTCGAACATCCGCACCGCCGGCTCGCCGAACTCGACGTGCTCCTCACGCGCCTCCCCGGACAATGCGCTCGCCAGGAGGTCGTCCACTTTCCTGGCGAATCGTTCGTCGTCCACCGAACCCTGCGCGAGCAGGTCGGCGAAGGCCGAGTTCGACCAGCGGGTCGAGCCATCGACCGACACGATGACGACGCCCATCGGCAACGAATTCATCGCCAGGCGCATCTGGTCGAGCGACAACGTCGTGGGTTCGGGTGCCTGCGGCGCGGCGTCCGTCGTGGCGCGGCGTCGTCGCAGGAACTTCACGAGCCCAAGGCTAGGCAGATCGACGCGAGGACCGTCTGGTTCAGGTCGAGGACTTCGGCAACTCGCCGACGACGAGCACCGGAATGCCGAAGTTCACGATCTTGCCGTCGATCGAGGTGAGCTTGATCTGCAGCGTGTGCGAGCCGTCGGCGACCCGCACCGGAACGTCGAAGGACTCGAGCACTGCACCGCGGGAGTTGGTCGTGGTGTTGCCGACGAGCACCGGGTCGGAGAACAGCCATGCATTCACGTCCTGGTCGGGCGCGAATCCGAGCCCACTGATCTCCACCTTGTGGTTGCGCACGAGGGTGATCTGGTTGTCGTTCGTCAACGGAATCGGCGTGCCGTCGACGGAGCGCGAAGCGATCGTGAGCGTCATGCCGAGCGCGCCGTTGGCGTAGACGACCTCGCCGTCGGCGACCGATCCGGCCACGAACACGTGCGGAATGCCGTCGACGAACGCGCTCGTCTGGCCGATGATGGTCATCTGGTCGACCTCCACCGCGTCGACCTCGAGCGGGATCATGGGATCCTCACCCGAACCAAAGCTCACCACGCCGCTGGCGACGACCAACAGTGCGACCATCGCCATCGACGCACCTGACGCGAGGCGTGGGGCGAACCCGAGACGAGACTGCAACGTCGTCGCCGCGACGACGACGGCGAACACGCCGACGCCGACGATGCTCGAGGCAGACACCGTCGTCGGGGTGAGCGAGACGCCAATCACGAGACCGACGAGTGCGAAGAAGTGTGGCGCGCATCGACGAGGCAGGCGCAGCGCGTCGGGCGCGAGGCATGCCGTGAGCACGAGTCGTGCAATCGAGGCGAGGATCGCGACAACTGCGACCTCGCCCATCGCCGACGTGACCGCAAAGGAGAGTCCCGTGGAGGCGTTCATCAGCGCGAGTAGACCGGCCGACATTGTCGCGGTCATGGCGGCCACGACGAAGAGCTGGCTCGCAGTCACCGTCGAGCGCGAACGGCCGGCGCCCGGTCGCACGAGTTCGGCCGTGACGATCGGCAACACGCCGAGTGCAGCCACCAAGATCGCAATGCGCACGTCCAACATCGATCCGAGATTGCCAGTGGCGGCGAGGCCCGCGACCCAGACTGCCGAGGCAATCAGGCCGCCAGCGACGTCCACGATGCCGAGGATGACGAGGGTCGCCACCCACGTGAGGTTCGGGGCACTCGCCTGGAAGTCCGTGTTCACGAGCGAGCCGAGTCCGACGAGTGCACCGAGCGCGTGCACCCCGTAACGCGAGACCCCGTGCTGGGTGAGCCACGGCGACCAGTCGAGCGCTCGCTCGCCCACCGACAACTGCCGTGGCGTGAGGGTGAACCGGCGGGTCGACGTCGCCACGAGCAGCAACATGACGACGATCAGGAGCAACACGTTGCTCGCGGTCCGCTCATCCATCCGCGCCGCACCAGTGACGCCAGCGACGGCGAGCATGTCGGCTTCCTGGGCCGTGACCTGACCCGCACGAACCTTATCGACGGTGTGTTCGTCGGTGACGGTCACGCCGATCGCCACGATCATCTCCGAACCGTTCGGCGCGACGCCGACGACCTGCAACTTGTGCGAGCCGTGCTCGAGCACCGCAGGCACTTGGAAGACCTGGGCGAACGAACCGTCGGCACCTGCAGTGGCGACACCGAGCAACGTCGGCGTCGAGTGCATCCACACCTCCACCTTCGAGCCGGCCAACATGCCGGCTCCGTCGACTCGCGTCGTCGTTCCGGGCACGTAGACGAGCGAGCCGTTGGGCAGGATCGGCTGACGCTCCCCAGAGGCGTTCATCGTGACTACGTTGAGGCTCGCATCGCCGATCTCCGCACGAATCTGTTCCTCGGTCACCTGAAAGATCTCGACGCGTGTCGCCGTTCCGTCAACGACAGAGGCACTCGCCGCGACCAATGTTTCCAAGAGTTCGCTCTATGCGAACTTCACCGACCGTGACGGGCTGATCGCCGCCGCACGTGCCGCCCAGTTCGAGCAGATCATGAAGGAAAGCGTCGACGGGATCCAACAGTTGTCGACGAGCGTGACGACGACGGACGAGCTTCGCAGCGCACTACATGCCGCAACGGTGTTAACCCAATCGATCACGCGCAACGTCGAGCGAATGAAGCGAGTGGCCATCGTCGCAGGAACAGTCGGTCGACCTTCATACGAGCAGAAGTTGGCGCAGGCTCAAACTCGCCTCACCGACGCGCTCGAGTCGATCATGAGTGCCGCGAGACACCGAGGCATCATCACGAGCTCGCATCCCGACCGCACGATCGCCACCTTCATCCAGGCCTACACCTTCGGTCGAGTGCTCTCGAGTTTCGACACGAAACGCTCAAAGAACGACGACGCCGAATGGGTGAAGCTCGTCGACGACTTCGTCGACCACATGCTGTTCGACCGCTAGGACCTAGGCGGGGATCTCCCCCGTCGCGAGCAGTCGATCGAAGTTCGCTCCGGCGACGACGGGAATGCCGAGATCCTGTGCCTTGGTGATCTTCGATGCGCCGGGTGCGTCGCCGACGACGACGCAGAACGTCTTTGCACTGACCGAGCCTGGTGACTTGCCGCCACGGTCCTTGATCGCGGCCTCGGCTTCCTCGCGGGAGTAGCCATCGACGGTTCCGGTCACGACCACGGCCTTGCCGAGCAGGGTCTGGGGCAGGGTACTCACGGTCACGTTGTCGAAGCGCACGCCACCCTTGCGCAACTTCTCGATCATCTTCTTGTTCTGCTTGTGGGCGAACCAGGAGGTGATCGACGTCGCGATCACCTCCCCAACGCCGTCGATGGCGGCGAGTTCGTCGTTCGTCGCTTCCATGATCCGGTCGAGCGATCCGAAGGTGCGGGCAAGTGACTCCGATGCCGCTGGACCGAGGTGCTTCACGCCGAGCGCGGTGAGCAGTTTCGGGAGCTGGACGTCCTTTGACTTCTCGATTCCTGCCAGGAGGTTCGTCGCACTCAGTTCACCGAAGCCATCGATACGCAGGAGGTCCTCGGCGCTGAGGGAATAGAGGTCGCCGGCGTCGGCGACGAGGTCGAGGTCAGAGAGTGCGAACACGGTCTTTTCACCGAGTCCCTCGATGTCCATGCAGCCGCGGGAGGCGAAGTAGATGATGCGCTGGTCGCGCTGGAACGGACACGACGGCTCGACGCAACGGGTGTCGGACTCGCCTTCTGCCTGCACGAGGGTCGAGGCGAGGTCGCACGGACAGGTGTTCGGGAACGTCCAGGGCTTGGCGTTCTTCGGTCGCTTCTCGAGCACAGGTCCGACCACTTCGGGGATCACGTCCCCCGCCTTGCGCACGATCACCGTGTCACCCGGTCGGACGTCTTTGAGTGCGACCTGTTCGCGATTGTGGAGGGTGGCCATGGACACCGTCGAGCCGCTCACGACCACCGGTTCGAGCACGGCAAACGGAGTTGCCCGACCGGTGCGGCCGATCGAGACCTGGATGTCCTTCAGGATCGTGTTGCGCTCCTCGGGGGCGAACTTGTACGCGATCGCCCAGCGCGGCGCGCGAGAGGTGAAGCCGAGTTCTTCGCGCAGGTCCAACTCGTCCAGCTTGACGACCGCACCGTCGATCTCATAGGGCAAGTCGTGGCGATGGGACTCCCAGTGGTCGCAGAACTGCTGCACCTCGGGAAGCGTCGCGAATCGCTTCACCTCGGGATTGACGGGGAATCCAAGCGCGCGCAGGTAGTCGAGGGTGTCGTGGTGGCTCGTGAATGCAGGTATGCCCTCTGCTTCGCCAAGTTGATAGGCCCAGAACGCAAGCTTGCGCGTGGCGGTCACGGTCGGATCCTTCTGGCGCAAGCTTCCCGCTCCGGCGTTGCGCGGGTTCGCCGGCACGGACTCGGGCTTCTTGCCCTCGGCGACTCGACGCTCGTTGTCGCGTTCCTTTTCCGCGCGCAACTCCTGGAACGCAGCTATCGGCATGTACACCTCGCCGCGCACCTCGAGCACGTCCGGAACACGTCCCCCCTTCGGTGCGGTGAGCGTCCGTGGCACGACCGAGATGGTCTTCACGTTCTCGGTGACGTCCTCGCCGACCTTGCCGTCGCCGCGCGTGGCGGCCTGGACGAGCACCCCGCGCTCGTAGCGCAGGCTCATCGCGAGCCCGTCGATCTTCAACTCACATATATATGAGTGGGTTCGACCAGCGAGGCCCTTTTCGATCCGTTCCCCCCACGCCGTGAGCTCGTCCGATCCCATGGCGTTGTCCAGGCTCGTCATCGGCACCCGGTGGGTGACGGGGGCAAAGGTCGTGAGCACCGGTGCCCCGACGCGTGCAGTCGGTGAATCCAGGGTGACGAGTTCCGGGAAGCGCTCCTCGAGAGCGGCGAGTTCCCTGCGCATCTCGTCGTATTCGGCGTCGCTCACCTCGGGTGCATCCTTGGTGAAGTAGAGCTCGTTGTGCCGGTTGATGGCGTCGCGGAGATGGGCGGCGCGATCCGAATCCTTCTTCGTCGCCGTGCCCTTCGTCGTGCGTTTCGCCACGTCGTCAACGCTACTTGGGGGTCGTGTCACGGTCGTAGGCTGACCCACGTGATCGAGGTCGTTCGCCGCAATGTGTCGTGGATCGTTCGGGTCGCCTGGGTCGCAATGGCGCTCCTGCCGAACGCGCTCACCGCCGATCGCCTCGCGGTGTCGATCGCTGGTTGGTCGGCATGGTCGCTCGTGGCGATCGCCACGTGGCTCGAACATCCGATTTCACTGACCGTCGCACGCACGGTCTCCCCCGTCGTCGTCGCGCACCTCACCTTCGGTCTCCCAACCGGCAACTGGGAACCCGCCCGCATCGTCGGGGTCGCCTGCGGCGTCGTCGCGCTCATGGTCATCGCCGGCGGCGACTACGGATCCCGCCAGGTGCAGGCCGGCGCCTACGGAGACGAGGTCCGCCACCTTCTGCGCATCCCAGCCCCGATCGTCGCACCGGCGATCCTCGGCTGGTGCGTGTGCGTGGCCCTCGGTGTCGTCGCGCTCTCGGTCGACAACGTCGTCGCGTCGATCATCTCTGGCCTGGTGTGCGTGGTGGCGGTCGTGCAGATCGGACCGAAACTGCATCGCCTGTCACGACGCTGGTTGGTCAAGGTCCCCGCAGGATGGGTGGTGCACGACGACGTGATGTTGGCGGAGAACCTCTTGATTCGCACGCACCAGGTCGTCTCCATGGCGCCGGCCCCGTCGACGACGCAGGCGTTCGATCTCACTGGATACACGACGGGCGTTCCACTCGAGATCACGCTGCGCGAGTCGACGGACGTGAGGCTGAGTCAACTCGGTTCTCGTCTGACCAAGACGACCGACGTCGTGCACGCGAGCGCGGTACTCGTCGCGCCGACGTCGATTCCCTCGGCCTAGGCCGCTGGACCGAGTGCCTTGTTCGCCTCTTTGATGACTGCGGTGCGCTTCCTGCTCACCGTCTCGCGACGCTGACCGAGAATCTTCGCCACGTGGGTCACGGAATAGTCGTGTCCATCGGTCATCTCGACGAGCTCCAGGTTCTTGTCGCCGACCGCCTTGCGCACGATCGCCATCTGCCGCTCGCGCTCGTCGCGATCGACGAGTTCTTGCGCGAAGTCCACGTTGCTCGGGACGGATGCATCCGGATTGGTCATCAGGTCATAGGACCCGACGGTGCGGGTGAACCGTGCTCCCTCGCCGCGCTGCGACGCGATGCGACGCTTGAAGTCGTGGACCTTGTTCGTCACCTGACGCTGTGCGTAGAGGACGGGGTCCGGGTGTTTCGCGACGACGAAGTCGATCTGCTCCATGAGGAGCTCGACTGCGAACATCACGACGTCATCGACCGCATGTCGCGGGACGTCTCGCCGCTTGGAGACGAGTCGATACATCTCCGTGTAATACCCCTGGACGAAGATGTCCTTGTGCAGTGGTCGGTTGGTGGTCATGTGGTCCCCTCTCAGGTCTCGGTCGGTGGTCGTGGTGTCTGTGGTGCTGGTCAAGTCCTGGAGGGACTGAATGGTGGTCTTGCGGGTTTTCCGGTTGGTCTGTGCGACGGCCTCCTTGGTCGTGGTTGGGATCGGGTCCGAGACTGTAGCACCTCGAATGAGAAATGCAACTTTCTCGGCTGGCTTATTGGTCATATTGACTAGTATAGCACATGGTGTTGCAAAGTAAGAAAACCCTTATTTTTATTGGGTTATCTGCAATTTCGGGGGTACTGGGCTTCTGCCAGCCTGTCGAGGTCTCCGACCAGCCCCATCAGGTGTCCCCCACCCTAAAATGACTTAGCGGTAAAGTTACGAAAACGTCACTTTCGTTCGTTTCCCTTCAACACCATGGATTTTCGCCCCACTCCCCCCACTCGCGACTTCCCGGCCCACTTCCACGTCGCCGTCGACGTCGTCGCCCTGACGATCCGCCACAACCTGCTGCAGGTCGCGGTGGTCCGCCGCACCGCCGACACCTCGTGCATCGCCGATCCCGTGACCGGGGTCGTGCGCGAAGTACACCGCGAGCCCTTCGACTACGCCCTTCCGGGCGGTCACGTGAATTGGGAGTCCGAGAACCTGATCGACGCCGCCCGGCGCGAAGTCGAGGAGGAAACGGGCATCACGATCGATGCCGACGACCTCATCCAGCTCGGTGCGTACGGCGACCTCGGTCGAGATCCACGGCCCGGCCGCACCGTGAGCGTTGCGTTCGTCGCCTTCAGCCCGAACTTCGCTTCCCCGTTCGCCGGGAGTGACGCCGCCACGGCCGAGTTCATGGACGTCGTCGAGGTGCTCGCGGATCCGAATCGACTCGAGTTCGACCATGAGCGCATCGTGCGCGATGCGATTGCGCGAGTGCGCCTGCTGATGGAGACGACCCCGATCGCACTCAAGTTCTGCGAGGAAGAGTTCACGATGAGCGAACTTCGCCACGTCTACGAGGTGATGTTCCATCCCGCCTACAACGACCAAGCCGACACCCTGCGCTATGCCGATCGCTTGCGCCGCGACGCCAGCCACGCCAAGCTTCGCGACAGCGAACGCCAGATCGCCATGTTCTCCCGTGCAGCGAAGGACTCCTCGTTCGACCTGAGCCTGCCTATGAGCGTCGTGCCCATGCGCAACTCCTCGAAGGCCAATTCCACACGTGACGACGACGTGGCGTTCGTGGTGCAGAACGCACTGAAGAGCCACTACTTGAAGTCGCTGCGCTCGACCGAGCGCGCCGAGACGAGCGCACGGGACCGCATGAAGTTGTCGTTCGACGCAGCGAACTTCGCGCGCAAGGTGGAGGCCATTCCGGGCTTCGTGCATCGCGTGGAGGGCAAGTCGAGGAGCTCGGCGAGTGGCATCGGCAAACCTGCGCAGGTCTATCGCCGCGGCAAGGTCGAACGTCTCGACCCGCCGCTCGTCGTACCGAAGAAACCGACGAAGCCCGCCAAGCGCGCTCCTCGCGGCTAACTCTGCGACACCCCTACGGCATACTTGCCCTCGTCAATCAGCACGTATCCGCATCTGCGGGTACGTGCTTTTCGTTTACCGGGAGGAGATTCCATGTACTACAACGTGCTCGAGGCCTACGAGGAGACCAGGGAACTGGCGGGGAGGATCCGTGCCCTGCACGTGTCGAGCGGGACGGCGGCCCCGCACTGCATCCTGTGCGACCAGCCGTTTCCATGCGAGACCGTCCAGACCGCGATGACGATCGAGGGCATCACGCTCGTGCCGATGCGAATGTTGCGCGACGAACCGTCGAGCATGACCCGCGAGGAGTGGGTGACCCAGTCGCTCCAGCAGATCTCGATCGCCCTCGGGGAGATGATCGACCACCGCAGCGAACACCACCTCGAGGTGTTCGAGCAGCTCATGCACCTGCACGGTCTGCCGCGGATCACCCAGACTGCACGCTCGTGGACCGGATACAGCGAACTCGCGATCGGCCTCATCCACCCGCACCACCGCGAAGCGGTGCCGCTGTGGGAACTGCGGGCCGACCTCATCGCTCCGTCGTTGCGCGTGAAGGTGTGGCTGGATCCGGCGGAGACGTCCGCGACCCGGCCGTTCCTCGTCGACATCGCCTGTGCGGCGATGCAGCCGGTCGAGGCAGCCCAGCTGATCGACTGGTGGCGCGCACCGGGCATGGCTGCGACGTCGACGGTGACCCAGGAACTGCCGCCGAACGGAGCCCTGATCGCCGACGTCGTGAGGACCCTCGTCGGGGCCACCGTCGAGGTCGCCGAATCGGCCGCGGCGGGACTGGATTGGGACGTCTGGTCGGAAGACCTGGACTGACCGCGCACGTTTGTAACGATTCGGTGCGTTTTCCCTCGGGTGGTCAGAAATGGTGGGAATCCGAACATTTGTTCGCCTACTATCTCTGACCCACCCATGGGGTTCAATCCGACCACCACCGACCAAGGAGACACACATGACCAGTGACAATTCCGGGTTCTCGCCACGTGAATGCGCGGCGCTGAAGCGACGACTGATCGCGGCCCTCGCCGACGCAGGACTGGGTGGAATGGTTCCACCGAGTGCAGTCAGCGTCACCGAACAAGGAGTGTCACTGAACATGAACATCAACGAAGCACGGTGGTTCACGAACCACATCACCGACATCGCGGATGGATCCACGAATCCGTCCGTCGTTGCGCAGACGACGAAGAACTCCAAGCAGGAGCAACTCGCACTCGTCTTCCAGGAGGTCCACACGACCCCGACCGGATACTCCCCGGCACGCATCGTCCCGAAGGTCAAGGTGGCAGCATGAACGTCGACCTCGGCGTGATCACCGAAGGCGAACTCCAACTGGTGAGTTCGATCATTCGTTTTGCGACGGTCGAGGAAGACCGTGGCGTGGGCGTCGTCGTGCGGTGCGTCAACGGACGTCGCACGTGGCAGGTCGGCGACGACGACCAGTGGTCGACGATCACCGGCGAACACCACACCTTCGACGGCGTGTACACCATTCCTGGGCGTCTCATCCTCGGAGCGACGGAGTTCGCGGAGAACGGTACGACGTGTTCGTTGTCGATCGAGGACAAGGTGGCGATCGCACGGTCCACCAACGGTCTCACCCTGCAGCTCGCGATCAGCACCAAGGATCCCGTGGTCCGAACCAACGACGACCTCTACACCGTCGAGGCGACGATGTCGGTCCGGGAACTGCAGAAGGCGTTGTCGATCGCAACGGAGTTCCCCCTCGACATCGAGGACTTCTCGGAGATGTTCAAGAAACCACCGACCGGTGAAGTCACGGTCGAGCGCGGTCTGTTCACGGTCACGCGTTCCTGGTCCTACATGGGATGTCCTGACACGAACGTGAAGATCCCGGCGAAGACCAAGGGCAAGGGGTCCTTCTCGTTCAAACTCTTCGACCTCGGTGCGGTCATGTCGCGACTCTTCCTTCCCGGCGACCCCGAGGTGACGATCTCCTTCGAACCCGTCGCGGGACGCATCCTGCGCGTCTCGACCGACTCCCTCACCATCCACATGACCCGCGCACCCGAAGGCGCAGCAACCTTCTATCCCGTCGTGGTCGGGTGGTTGAAGGAGTTCGGCAACGAGTTCGTCGAGGACGACCACGGCGTGATCGTGATCGACTACGACGACGTCAAGGTCCGACTGCAGTTGTTCGACGGCGAAGATTCGATCCTCCGCGCGACCGTCACGGTCCTCCACGGGGTCAAGGAGACCCCGAAGTTGTTGCGTGAATTGAACCGTCTCAACCTCACGCGTGTCGGGGTGCGAATCTGGCACGACAACAACATGGTGGTGGTCGGAACCGACGAGAAGTGCGAAGGGACCTCCAACATCGCGAACATCCTGCGCATCCTCTCGCGGGAGGCGAAGCACCTGGGTGGTCTCCTCGGACCGATGCACGGTGGAACCCCACCGGCGAAGGCGGCGTGAACGTCCGAGTTCAGCGAGTCACGACGGTGAGGTGCAGCACGGCACGACTCGACCCGATGTAGTCGAGCTCGCGGGGCCGGTCCTCATCGAGGTCGACGACGATGATCGCGAGTCGCTCGAGACCCTTCACACGGTGGATGGTCTCGCAGATGATGGTGTCCTCGTCGCGCTCCTCCCAGCGAGCAAGCTTGACTGGCATGTGTGCAGTCAGGAGCAGGTCACGCAGTTCACGGTGACTCGTCAGGATTGCGACGTACATCGGCGGGATCGCGAACTCTCCGACCAAGCGCGCAACCTCACGCGACACGACGTCGACGACGGTCTCGGGTGTCGCCGTGTGGTGTCGGACGGGAAAGCCCATCGGAGCGGCGGCGTTCGGCTCGGCACCACCGAGGTCCTTCACGTGATCTCCGACTGCACGCGTGGATCGGACGTTGACCTCCAGTGGAACCTTCATCATGTCCGCCGGTTCCGTCCACGGACCCGCATAGATCGCCTGAAGCGGATCAGCGACCACGAGCAGCCGACGAGGCCCATCGGGTGAAAAGAGCGTGTCGAGTGCGTCCCACCACGTCGGACGGAAGTCCTGACCCTCGTCAACAACGATGGTGTCATATCGCATCGACGTTGCAGCGCTCCGCTCGATGAATTGCTGCGCAGGAACGGTGTCCCACCACTCCGGCGACGCCTCGGGCGGAACGACGAAGTCCGTCGGCCCCAGGACAGCTCGCGCGAGGCGGTGGAAGCTGAAGACGTCGACGCCGGACTCCTCGAGGCGCTGCGCGAGATCCTCGGCGAGTGGCACGTTGTAACACACGAAGAGCGTGCGCTCCCCTCGCGCCGCACATTGGCGGGCCCACCGCTCGGCGAGGAAGGTCTTGCCAGTGCCCGCAGCTCCTGTGGCGAGGACTCGCTGGTTGGTGGACAAGCCGACAAGCGCACCGAGTCTGACCATCGTCGCCTCGTCGACTCGATGGAGGACGGTCTGGTGAAACTTCCCACCTTCCTCAGTGAGGACGACGGTCGGACAAAGAGCATGAATGAAAGCCTTGAACTGCTCCACCGGAATGGGTGGATGTTCCCGTGTGATGCGAGCAAATGAAGCTTCAGGGTCCTCAAGGTCGATACCGGCGAATAACACTTCCCGTGGCGCACCAGGCCCCAGTCCGTCAGCCGGCACGTCGAGGACGTCTGGCAATACAGTGATCTCCTGCAAGTACAGATCGTGCAGGTCGACTCGAAGTTGGCGCATTCGTTTGACGAGTTGGTGTTTTGCGCCAATGATCTGCTCGATTGGATTCTTTATCTTGATTGCGTACGAGTACCACTGACCCTCCTTAATCGAGACGAGTCCACCTTTCACCTCGAGTAGGACTACCCCACGGTGCCGCGAAACGCACACCACGTCGACTTCTGAATTCTTGCCGTTGTGAGTAATCGTGACCTTCGGGATCACCACCCACTCATTTGACAGCCGTTGCAGCAACTTCTCGACGACTTTCCGCTCGGATTCGTATTCGATGTGATCCAAGGGCATCGTCGCGGGTACAAGCCAAGCCATGGCAGAACGGTAGTGGGATGTCCCTTGAATCGGACAGCGAGACGCTCAAATCAGCCGGAGATCTGCAATCGCCACCGAGCCGTAGTCGCCTCTCAGGATCGCCTCGGAAAGATCGTCTGGGCTGAATTCAAAGGTGTCCGTCGGCTTCACAAGGTAGGCGTCGCGGAGCGTGCGCAAGAGGAAGTCGGCCACGTCGCCCGGTCGGACGTCGCTGCTCGGGATGAAGCGAAAGAAGTTCGGAAAGTCGTCGTCGGGCAAGTTCCATCCAAGCTCGAGCAATGTGTTAACCGAATCTGGTCCGATCTCGGGATCCAGATACGCGTTGCTCACCGCTTCCATGTAGAGGTCCCCTTCGTCTTCTTGGAGCGTCTGCACGTAGGGACCACACGCACCGTCGAAGTCCGTGTATGCCTGGAGCGCGACGTGGATCGGTGCGAACGTGATCATCGCCGACAACACCTTGACGAGTGGCGTCCACGAGTCGTCGAGTGGCCGACTCGTACCGTGTTCGGGAATCGTCGTCATCGATCGACCTAGCCGAGCGCCAGTCGGGCGACGAGCAGGTTGATCTTGCGATCACACTGGTCGTAGAGCGACATCAGGTCCGCCTTCTTCAGGCGTTTGCTCCAGACGAGACCGCGGTCGGTGTCGATGGCAAGGAGTGGTCGTTCGGTCGCGCCGTCCGCCGTCCCAGTGATGAACCAGTATCGATATGCGGGGTGACCGTCGAGTTCGTCGGGATCGTGACCTGCGATCTCCGCCTCCATTCCCGTGAACTCGGCGAAGAGACCGCTACGAATTCCACTGCCGAACATTCCCGAGGAGTCGTTGACACCGTTGATGGCCGACAACGGCGACGTCGCGAGTCGCGTCCACAGTGCCGCCGCAATCACGCGTGCACCAATCGACTGTGGGGTCGTCGGCGGCGTCTCGGACGGGACCGAGAGTCCCTCGAGTGTCTCGAGTGGTGCGACGATCTCCCTGCGCATGTCTGACGAGAAGATGACGTCGAGCCAGTTCGCTCGGTCGGCGTGCGTCGAGAACCACGACCTGGGCGTGACGTGACCGCCAGGCATGCGATTCAACTGGAAGAGCGGATCGAAACGTCGAGCACCAGAACGCTCGAGGATCGTGAGGCAGTCGTACTGCCCTGTCATCGGGTGCGTCTCGATCACGTACAGGTCGTCCGGATGGCGACGGATGAGCTCGGCAGCCAGACGCCAGGACGCGGCCTCTGCAACGTGACGCGGAACCTGCACGTGCTCGCCCGCCGCGTGAGACGGAAGGTGGTCGAAGCTCATCGCGAGCGCTCCTGCAGGTCATACATGACCGTCCACACCCGTGCGAGTGCATCGTGGAACTCGTCACCCCTCGTCTCCCACACACGGTTCTTGAAGTTGTCGTAGTCGAGCATGTCGACTGCCGTCGTGAACCACGTCTTGAAGACGATGTCGTCGACGAGCACCCGGAAGCGGTAGTCCGCATACGGAGTCTCGACGATCTCGGTCTTTGCGAGCTCGGACAGCTCGAGGAGTGATCGGCGGTCCCGTGCGCGCACGGTGACCTTGGTCGGGGCGTCTGGCTTGCGAACTGCGCTCACGAAGCCTGTTTCGGTGAAGATCCACATGTCATTTCTCCTGTGTCGTTGATGGTGAAGGTGTTGCGTGCGTGACGAGGTAGTACTGGGCCCACCAGTCGAGATGGTCGGCAGGGACCTCGTACAGCCATTCGACGGTGACGACGAAGCCCTCCTCCCGTTGGTTGCGGACAAAGCCGTGGACGGCCTCGACGGCGGCGTGCACCACGAGCGGTGCGCCCCTGCCCTCGCAGGTGACCTTGGCCATCACCGGAGTCGGATCGCCCGCGGCGTCCACTCCGGTGACGACGAATCGGTGTGCTGGTTTCATGTTCCTCCTGGTGTTCGGTCGTGAAGATGGCTCGGCCCGGTGGAGTGATCCACCGGGCCGACGCTTGGGGTCGAAGTCGACGGCCTATTTGTCGTCTTCTGCGTCCTTGCCGGTCTCGAAGAAGTTCGCCGAGTTGTAGTTCTCGCCGCGACGCTTCTTGTCACGAAGGTTGGACAGACCTCGGGAGGTGCTGCGCATCGCCTTGGCCGCACCGTCCGGCGACGCAGAGAAGTGCGTCGTCGATCCGTGGTCGTAACCCATCGCCATCGCGTCGTGATACGCCGAGGGATCGGCCGAGACGTAGACGAAGGTCCAACCGTCGGCCTTGCACTGCTCGACGAGCTGGTTGATCCGAGCCAGGTTGTACTCTCGGCTCTGGTTCTCTTGGCCGTCGGTGATCGTGACGAACACGACGTCCTCGGTCTCCAGACCTGTCGCCTTGCGCGCTTCCTGTTCGACGCGGATGCGCCCGATCATCATGCCGGTCGCATCGAGCAACGGTGTGCCGCCGCGCGGCTGGTAGGTCGAACGGTCAAGCTTGGTCATCTCGAGCACCGGAATGCCCGCGACCATGACGCCTTGCGGGTCCTGCGAGTCGAACTGGATGACCGTGATCTTGGCGTCCGGTCCGTTGGCCTGCTGCTCGGAGACGAGGGCGTTGAACCCGCCGATCACGTCGCTTGCGATCGACTCCATCGACCCGGAGCGGTCGATGAGGACGTAGGTGTGGTTCACCTTCTGGGTGGTCTGGCCACCAGCTGGCTGTTGTGGCTGGGGTGTGGTCATGGATGCTTCCTCCTTCGGAAGTTGGTGGGTGTGGGTGTGTAACGCACGCAGGTGCCGAAAGTGTGACCTACGTGCCTGCGAGTCATGCTGCGTAACGGTTTCCGATGCTCCCGATGACCCATCCAAGGTCGAGGGGATTCGCCACGTGCCAGTCGTGGACCTCGTCGAAGAGTGCATCGATCGCCGCCTGGTCGAGACCCTCGCGACGACCGAACCATTGGACCGCGTCGAAGGAGTACAACATCGACGCGATCGGTCGCGCCGTGCGGATCGCCGTCAACGCCTCGCTCGGTGCGAATCCACTGACCAACAACGCGGTGAACGCCGCTGAGGGTCCGCGGTTCGCACCCATGTGACAGTGCACGACGACCTTGCGATCGGGGTCCTTCAGGATCCCGGTCGTCACCCGTGCGATTTCGTCGAACCATTCGTCGCTGCGACGGTCCCCCTCGTCGTCGACGCCCAACCAGTGGTACTTCATGAGAGGTGCGTGGGTCGCGACGAACGCCTCGTGGGAGTCCTCGATACGCAGGTCGACGATGTCGGTCACGCCTGCCTCGACCCACCCCGCGAGTGCCGTCCGTGCTGCAGTCCCTTTGCCTGGGAGGTCCCCGGAGACCGCGAGATTGGGGGTCGCCCAACACAGGGTCCTCCACATCTCGTAGGGATGCTCGGGTCGTGCCGAAGGTCGGGAACCGAACAGGTTCGTGGGGGTCGGGCGGTAGGTCATGGTGGTCCTTTCGGGATCGTGGTGGTGACCAGGTCACGCACGCACCGGGTCCGTGCGTGATCTCGGGGCACGCCACACCCACCACCTACGATTCGGAACCCATGCAAAAGAGCTCGAACTCGATCATCCTCAGCCCCACCGACCTCGCGAATCATCTCGCCTGTCGACACCTGTCGTGGCTCAACTACCTCGCCCTCCACGGAGGCCCGAAGCCGTCGAAGAACGAGGACGAGCTCGCCGACATCTTGCGCCAGTACGGAGAGGAGCACGAGCAGAAGTACCTCGTGGAGCTCACGAAGACCGTCGCCGAACTCGGCTACGGCATGGTCGACCTGGACGCGCAACGTGACGACACCGATCCATACTCTGTCGACACCCTGCGCGATCGCGCCCAGCAGACGAAGGAGGCGCTCGCCAAGGGTGGCAACGCGCTCTACCAGCCGACGTTCTTTCGCGACGACGACAACGGCATCGCGTGGGTCGGTCGCGCCGACTTCGTCGTGCCCGTCGATGCGTTCACGTTCGAACCCGAAGACACCAAGCTCGCCCGCATCGCCAAGGTGAATGCGATCCTCCAGTTGTGTTCGTACGCCGAACACCTCGGAAAGATCCAGGGCAAGGAACCCGAACTCATCCACGTCGTCACGGGTTCCGTCGAGGAGGGCCGAGTCTCGGTTCGCCTGAACGAAGTCTCCGCCTACTACCGACGCATCAAGAGCGACCTCGAGCAGGCCGTACTTGACGGCTTCACCGAACCGTCGGAGCCGATCCCCGTCGACTTCTGCACGATCTGTCGCTGGAACAAGGACTGCAACCGCACCTGGCGCGAGGCCGACCACCTCTCCTTCGTCGCCGGGCTCACCAACTCCCAGCGCGAGACCCTCGTCGAGGCAGGCATCTCGACGCTTGCCGGACTCGCCGCGTCGAACGACGACCTCGTCGTCGACGGCTTGGAAGTCGACACGCTGCGCAAGCTGCAGGCTCAGGCGCGACTCCAGCACGACACGCGTACCCGCCAGGCGAACGACCCGAGTGCACTCCCGGGAGTCGAGTTCCTGTTTCCCGTGCGTGACTGGCGCGGGTTCAACTTGCTTCCCATGCCAAATCCCGGCGATCTGTTCTACGACATCGAGGGACACCCGTACCGCGGCGAGGAAGGTCTCGAATACCTGCACGGATTTTCCTGGGTCGACCCGGACGGCACCCCGCAGTACAAGGCCTTCTGGGCCCACTCGCCACAAGCCGAGCGCGCGGCGCTGGTCGCACTGATCGACTTCATCGCGAAGCGACGCCGCGAGCCCGGGTTCGAGGACATGCGTGTGTATCACTTCGGCCACTACGAGCCGACGACGCTCACCCGGCTCGCGGCCCGACACGGCGCGTGCGAGACCGAACTCGCCGCGATGTTGCGCGAGCGGTTGTTCGTGGACCTCTCCAAGGTCGTCACGCAGTCCATGCGCATCGGCGTCGAGTCCTACTCGATCAAGAAGCTCGAACAGTTGTATTCCTTCGACCGCACCGACCTCGTCGCCGACGGCGGACTGTCAATCGTGTACTACGAGCGCTGGCTGCAATCCGTCGGCACCGAGGAGTTCGGCGATGCGGGCGACACCACCATCCTGGACGCCCTCGAGAAGTACAACATGAACGACTGTCTCTCCACGATCGGCTTGCGTACGTGGCTCGAAGAGCGACGAGTCGACCTCGAGGCTCTCCTGCTCGCGGATGACTCACGTGGATTCCTCGTACGCCCGCTCCTCAACTCAGCGGACGCTCCTGATCCCGAGAGCAAGGGCGAGTTGATCGACGAGCTGAACGCCAACCGCTTCGAAGTCGACCTCTCCGAGGAGACGATCGCCGAGAACACCCATCGCTGGTTGATGGCGGACCTGCTCGAGTTCCACAAGCGCGAGCGCGCCGTCGACAACTACGAGTGGGTGGCGGCGATCTCGATGGAGGAACAACAGTTCATCGACGACTCCAAGGCCATTGGCGGCCTCGAGCTTCTCGTCGACCATGGCTCCGAGGCTGCGGGAAAGCGAAGCAAGTACGCCTTCAAGACCACGCGGTCGTATCGCTTCGATCCAACGCAGGCGACCGACTTCTCGACGGGCAGCGCACTCGTCAGTCCCACCTTCTTTCCCTACCGCGACGACCCGAACGAGAGCGGCCCGATTGCGACAGCCAAGGTGACGATGATCGACACGGAAAACGGACTGCTCGACGTCGAGATCTCCTCCCACGACGATCCCGCCCCGCCGATCACGTCGGGCTTCCCCACCAAGTTCATCAACAAGAAGGCCTTCGAGACCGCGCTCGAGGAAGTCGGGCGCAGCGTGCTCGCACACGAGACCGACTCGATGCGACCGGCACACGACATGTTGAACCTCCGTCGCCCGCGGTTCCGTGACGGCTTCGACCTCACCTCGGTGTCGACGCTTGCGAATCCCACGCCGGAGGAGATTGCCAACGCCATCCATCACCTGGACGACTCCTACGTCGTCATTCAGGGCCCCCCAGGAACCGGCAAGACCTATTCGTCGGCGATGGCGATTCTCACGCTCATCGGTCAAGGCCATCGCATCGGCATCACGGCCAACACCCATGCCGCTGTCCACCAGCTGCTCAGTGAGATCGCCCTACACGCGCCGAAGTTCGACTACTCCTCCGACAAGCGCGTGCGGGTCGGTCTGAAGGTGAACGACGTCGAAGAGGCGCCAACACTCGAAGGTGATGCAATCGACCTGACGGTCGTCACGAAGAACGATCCACTGGCAAACAAGCCGGAGAACTTCGACATCATCGGTGGCACGAGCTTCCTGTTCGCCCATGCGGACATGCGCAATTCCGTCACCACCCTCGTCATCGACGAGGCGGGACAATTGTCCTTCGCCGACACCCTTGCGGTGTCGCTTGCGGCCCGCAACGTGGTGCTCGTCGGAGACCCTCAGCAGCTGAAGCAACCAACCCGCGCCGCCCACCCCGGTACGTCGGGGTTGTCCGGTCTCGAACACATCAACCAAGGTCACGACGTGGTGCCGGTCGAGTACGGAATCCTGCTCGGCGTCACACGCCGCATGCACTCCTCGATCACCAGGTTCATCTCCGAACAGGTCTACGAAGAAAAGCTCCACTCCGACCCGGCCTGCGATGCGCAGACGATCGGCGAGGGTGGGCTCGTTTCTGGTCACGGTCTGCGTTGGCTCCCGATCGAGCACCACGGGTGCTCGTCACGCAGCCTCGAGGAAGCCGAGGCAATCCTTTCGATCTACGAGTCGCTCCTCGGAAAGTCGTTCACCGACAAGCACGGCGTGACGCGACCGATCGAACCGAAGGACATCTTCGTCATCGCCCCCTACAACGCACAGGTCCGTGAGTTGCGCCAGCGCATACGTGGGAGTGCAGTCGCGAAGGCCGCGGGGATCACGGACGAACTGCTGCGAGGCAAGGTCGGCACCGTCGACAAAGCACAAGGAGCCGAGGCGCCGGTCGTCCTCATGTCCTACACAAGCTCGAGCGCGGCCGACATCCCACGCAACTTCGAGTTCCTCTACGACAAGAACCGCCTCAACGTGGCGGTCAGTCGCGCGCAGGCGCTCGCGGTAGTCGTCGCGTCACCGCAACTGCTGAGCGTCGAATGCAAGACGATCGACCAGGTCAAGCTCGCCAACATGCTCTGTCGATATGCAGAAATGGCGGAGCTGGTCACGCTCTAGGACTCAGTAGTCCCCGGAGTCTCCACCCTCGTCGAATCCATATTCGGCATCGACGTCGTCGACGTCGTCGGAATCGATCTCGTCGAGGTCGTTGCCGGAGACGTTGTCGTCGATTGCGGAGTTGTAGAGCTCTGACCCGCAACTCGGACACGTCGCATCGGCTTCACCTTCGAAGAAGATTGCGAGCGAACCGCAATACGGGCAAGGATCGCCGTCCTCGATCTCGTCCGACGGAATTCTGTGCATGGTGACCTCCTCACCACGAACGGTATGCAGTGGGTGTCACACCGAATCCATATCCTTTGGCCGTGGGACTCTTCACTGCCTATCTCGCGTATCGCTACGGAAAGCGCAGGGCCGCCCGCCGGGCCGAAGAGGCGTCATCTGGCGACGAACACGAGGTCTGCGACCTGTGTGGTTTCGAGCGACGGTTCCACGCCGACGATGAAACTGAGTCCTGCCCCGAGTGAACCGTGTGACATGGATGGGATACAGTTCGTGGTACTTATCCAGACGATCTGAGGGTCCTGGCCCGTCGACGATCACCAACCGGTCAGCCCGGTGGTAACGCCAGGTGCGATAAGGAGCACGAAATGAAGGAAAGCTCGGCAATGCCCACGTCGGAAGGAAACTTCCGACTCCTCCCCACGTATGGCGTCTACCTGCGAATGCGACACGGAGGGTCACTCGGATTCGACCTTGGCGACGCCGACAAGGCCGAACTGATGAAGGCGGCATTTTCGTCCCTACGACCGAACAAGCGACAGAAGCGAGCATTTGCTCGACTGTGTTCGTCGCTCGCAAGGAACTCTCGGTGAGCGTGCGGTTCACCCGCGAAGAACTGGAAATCGCCCTGCATGGTTCCCACTGGATCCCGCGCCTTCGAAGCGGTTCCCGTGGCTCGACGAGTCAGGTGACGACCTTTCTCCCCCGCCTGAAGCTCGCCGGGGTGCTCGTGCAGGATCGCCGACATTTCACGGGTCTGCGAGTCCGGTCGAACCTCGTCGCCGTGGAACTCCACCACGGCGGCGTCACCGTGCGACATGAACGGATCGGAACCACGTCAAGAAGAGTCACGATTCACCCGAATCGTGCGTCAGGAGAGTGATGGACAACGCATTTCGACTCGCAGAATCACAGCACCGATATCAGCTCCGCAAGGGCACGAAGATCCCCTACATCTCGCACCTGATGGCGGTGGCCTCCCTCGTCCTCGAATACGGAGGGACCCAAGAGCAGGCCAAGGCCGCACTCCTCCATGACGTCCTTGAGGACACGGGGCTCACCTACGACGAACTTCGGGATGTCGTCGGCACGGCGGTCGCCGACATCGTCCATAACTGCACGCACATCGAAGACGAAAGTGAAAAGACGCCCGAAGCGTGGAAGCTCCGAAAGCAGCGTTACTTGGATCGACTCTTGAGCCAGGGTCGGCGAGCAGATGGCACGATCGCAGACTTCGTCCTCGTGACCCTCGCGGACAAGACGCACAACATCGAGACGACGCTTCGTGACCTTGACAACGCGGTCGACAGGGAGGAGTACTTCTCGCGATTCAACGTCGGAGAGGAACTCCAGCAGTGGTGGTACACCGAATTGGCGAGCGCGTACATGGAAGTCATTCCTTTCCCTTTCTCCGATCTCGGGGGACTGTTCGACCGTTTTCGACGGGCAGTCGGAACGGTCTTTCCGGGCAACTGGGTCTTCCAGGAGAACGCATACGACGAATAATCAAGGAGGGCCCATGAATCATGGCGACTTTCGTGACGACGTGATCGGAGGGTTGGTCAGACACGGTGGTCGCCTCGTCTCGACCGAGGCCTTTCCGTGGGACCCACGCGATCTCGATTGTGACAATGACTTCCACCCCGGATATCGCACACAGGTCGACTTTCCTCACTGGATCGTCTTTCTCTCGTCTGACGGTGATCCCGAGTGGAACGACTCCGACGACTACTCCGTAACCTTCACGCTTGGTGCGTACTTCCAATACATCCTCGACACGAGGTTCGAATCGGTCCGTGACTCAATGGATCAGGAACTTGGAAACGAATGGTTACTCGAGATGGCAGGCGACGGCGTACCGGGTTGCTGGCTCGAGCGCACCATCGACGGCGGGCAGCGAAATGACGTACGCGGGCTCGTCGACGAGTTCGTCCGTCTGTGCACGTCGGTCCACGATCGGCTCGGCGTATGGCCGAACGTTCCGCGAATCGAACGGCTGAACTAGCTGCGCGACTTGAGCAGCTCGATGAGCTGTGGGAGCACCTTGTGCACGTCACCCACGATGCCGAGGTCGGCGACACCGAAGATCGGCGCCTCCTTGTCCTTGTTGATCGCGATGATGTTCTTGGAGCCCTTCATGCCGACCATGTGCTGCGTCGCACCGGAGATGCCGGCGGCGATGTAGACGTTCGGCTTGACGACCTTGCCGGTCTGGCCGACCTGGTAGCTGTATGGCACCCAGCCGGCATCGACGATCGCGCGTGATGCGCCCGGGGCGCCCTTGAGCACCTTGGCGAGGTCCTCGACGAGCGTGTACTTGCCGGCCTCACCGAGACCGCGTCCGCCCGAGACGACGACTTCTGCTTCGTCCAGCTTCGGACCAGTGCTCTCTTCGACGTGCACGGACAGCACCTTGGCTGCACCAGTTGCGCCAGTGTCAGGCACGGATGCTGCGACGACCTGAGCTGCTGCTCCGCCTGCGGATTCCGCAGCGAAGCTCTTCGGACGGAACGACACGAGGTGTGGGCCGACGCCGGTGAAGGCGGTGGTGACGAGCAGGTTGCCACCGAAGATCGGAGTCGTGGCAACGACTCCGTCGGCGGAATCTGCGATGTCGACGTTGTTCGTGAGGACGGTCTTGTCGAGCTTCACCGACAGGCGCGACATGACGTCACGGCCTTCGTAGTTCTGCGGGAACATGATGACGCTCGGGGAGTCGCCACCGTCGATCACGGACTTCATCGCACCCGAGACGGCCGGTCCGGGCAACTTGCCCGCGAGGTCGCCGGTTGCATAGACCTTGGTCGCGCCGTACTCGCCGAGCGTGCCGGCGACGGCCGATGCGTCACCACCGACGAAGGCGGCGACGTTGGACGACAGTGCACGTGCCTTGGTCAGCAGTTCGAGCGTGCCCGTGGTGGGAGCGCCACCCTGGACTTGTGCGAATACCCAGACGGAGTTGATTGCCATGGTGGTTCCTCAGATCACTTTCAGGTTTTCGAGATAGGACACGATCTTGTTGAACGCGTTGCCGTCGTCTTCGATGATTTCGCCGGCCTTGCGTGCTTCGGCCTGGGCGACGGTGACGACCTTTTGGCCAGCGCCCGCCCAACCTGCGGCGGTCACGCCGAGGTCACCAGCGGTGTAGGTGTCGATCGGCTTGGACTTTGCGGCCATGATGCCCTTGAAGCTCGGGTAACGCGGCTCGACGACGCCAGCGGTGACGCTGATGACGGCGGGAAGCGGGCACTCGACTTCGTCGTAACCCGACTCGGTCTGACGATCGGCCTTGAGCGTCGATCCGGAGATCTCGACCTTCTTGGCGAACGTCACCGACGGCATGCCGAGGACTTCGGCCATCTGCTCCGGAACGGTTCCGGTGTAGCCGTCCGAGGACTCGGTCGCGGCGATGACGAGATCGGCGCCACCCATCTTCTGGATTGCCGCAGCGAGCACCTTGGCGGTGGTGAGTGCATCGGAGCCTGCAAGCGACGGATCGCTCACGAGCACGCCCTTGGCTGCGCCCATCGCGAGTGCGGTGCGCATGCCGGACACTTCACCGTTCGGCGCCATCGACACGACGTTCACTTCGCCACTGCCGGCGGCGGCGACGAGCTGGAGTGCCATCTCGACGCCGTAACCATCGGACTCGTCCAAGATCAACTTGCCATCACGCTTCAGTGCGTTGGTCGCGCCGTCGAGCGCTCCTGGGGTTGCCGGATCGGGAATTTGCTTGACGCAGACCACAATGTTCATGCCTCCATTGTTACCCCCGAGGCCACAAACCGCCCAACCCGCCACCCTGAAATTCGCCCTTGTGCGCTTGTAAACTTGGGCACCTTGCGAATCCTTCTCATCGTCAATTCGTTCGCCTCCTCGGTCACCCCCAAGAACACGGTCCTGGTCCACCAATACCTGGCCCGCAACCACGACGTGCAGGTGGTCGAGACCAACGAGCGCGGGCACGCCACCCGCTTCGCCCAGGACGCCGCCGCCCGTGGGCTGGATGCCGTCGTGGCCTTCGGTGGTGACGGCACCCTGAACGAGGTCGCCACCGGTCTCGCGGGAAGCAACACCGCCCTCGCCATGCTCCCGGGCGGGTCCACGAACGTGTTCGTACGCACCCTCGGCATATCGAACGACCCGATCGTCGCGTTGTCGCAGCTCGAGGGAGCGATCGAGCGCAACGAGATCGAACGCGTGAGCCTCGGTCGCGCCAACGGTCGCTACTTCTGCTTCCACGCGGGCATCGGATATGACGCGGCAGTCGTCGAACAGGTCGAGCGACGCTCGTCGTTCAAGCGCTTCGTCGGCCAGCCACTCTTTGCCTATGCCGCCTTCCAGCAGTGGTTCGCCGGCTACAGCCGCAAGTTCCCGCACTTCACCCTCGACGTGGATGGTCGCAAGATTCCCAACGGGTTCTTCACGGTGGTGCTGAACACGAACCCCTACACCTACGTCGGCAAGTATCCGATCCACCTGTCGAGTGCAGCCGCCCTCGACAAAAAGCTCGTCACCGTCACCTTCCGCAAGATGACCACGCCGCTCATCCTGCGCACGCTCTATTCCGCGCTGCGCCGTGGCGGCCCGAAGCCCTCGAGTGGCATCGACGTCTCGACCGACGTCGATCGCGTGAAGTTCACGTTCCCCGCGCCGTTTCCCTACCAACTCGACGGCGACTACCTCGGCGAGACCACGACGCTCGAGATCGAACACTGCGAGGACGCACTGCTCCTCGTGCGCCCGCGCGGCGACTTCTAGAGTCCGGCCACCCGCAGGGCGACGTCGGGCACGTTGGTGCAAATCCCGTCGATCCCCCAACCGATCAACTCGACCATCTTCTCCGGGTCGTCACATGTCCAGGTGTTGACCGCAAGCCCGTGTGCATGCATCGTGTCGACGACCTCGCGGGTGAGCGTCGTGACCCAGGGGTGAAGGGCCTGGTGACCCGAGGCGACGAGGTCGCGAGCGAGTGCTTCCGGGTCCTCGACCTCGACGACGAGAAAGGCGGTCGGCAATGCCGACCACGCGCGCGCCACGGCGTCGATCGTCTCGCGGCGAAACGACGAGACCAGCCACTGGGTCGGCTCCCCGCGGCGGCGAAGCAACTCGACGGTGTCGAGGGTGATCGACTCGGACTCGTCGAAGTCGACCTCGGTCGGATCGTTCTTCACTTCCACGTTCACCCACATCCCCGCGCAGGCGTCGAGCGAGGCTTCCAAGGTCGGAACGTGGCTCGGCAGGTCGGCGAGGTCGACGGCGTTCAGCGGCGTCGAGTCCTCGAGCACCGGGTTGTGGTGCACGACGAGTTCGCCGGAGCCACACCGGCGCACATCGAGTTCGACTGCATGGCTTCCCATCGCACGCGCCGTCGCAAATGCCACCAATGTGTTTTCGCGCTCGGCCTTCGATGCACCCCGATGCGCCATCACCTGCGGTCGTTGCGCCGAACCATGTGGCAACCAGCGGCCAGAAGTCACACCCGCAGGGTATCGGTTCGTGCGTCACGAGATTGTCAGAAAAAGTTCGTGGTGACCCCTTGCAAGTGACGAGGTCTGCGCATATCGTGACGGCGTCTTAGCCGCCATCGTCAATCGGGGGATTGTCTTGTCGATACTTGCCACCAGCCTTGCTCTTGGATCTGCCGACTACGAATGGCGAAAGCAGGCTCTCTGCAGAGACACCGATCCCGAACTGTTCTTCCCCATCGGCACCACCGGTCAGGCACTCCTGCAGATCAGCGAGGCCAAGAACGTGTGTCGCGAGTGTGGCGTGAAGAAGGAATGCCTCGACTTTGCGATCGAGACCAACCAGGACTGTGGCATCTGGGGTGGCACGTCGGAAGACGAGCGTCGTCAGATCCGTCGTCAGATGGCCGCCGAGCGCCGCGCGGCCCGCGCAACCGCCTAGTTCCCTAACTCGCGTCCACCGGGACGCGCAGGTCGACAACCGTGCCGCGACCGGCACCGAGGTTCGCAAGGCCGATGTCCTTTGCATCTCCATCGACCGCCGCGCGCATCGAGATCGTCCCGGCAAGCTCCGTCGTCACGAGCGTGCGCACGATCGACAGCCCGAGCCCGGTCGCCGTCGTGAAGTTGAAGTCCGACGCGAGTGCGATGCCGTCGTTGCTCACCCGCACGTAGAGCGCGTCGTCGTCGTGCGACAACTGCACGAGCACGTGTCCTCCCTCGCTGCCTTCCGGGAACCCGTGGTCGACCGCGTTCTGCAGGAGCTCCAAGATCACGACCGACAACGGTGTCGCCACGGTCGCCGGCAGGCGCGCCCCGTCACCCTTCACCTCGAAGCGCACGGGGCGATCGGTCGACTGGAGTCCCTCCTCCACGAGGCGCATGAGCGGCCGCACGATCTCGATGAAGGCGATGTCCTCGCCTGGTTCGCGCGAGAGCGTCTCGTGCACCAGTGCGATCGTGCGGATGCGGCGCACCGACTCGCTGACCGCGTCCTTGGCCTCCTGCGAGCTGAGCCGTCGCGCCTGCAGGCGCAACAGTGACGAGATCGTCTGCAGGTTGTTCTTCACTCGGTGGTGGATCTCGCGGATCGTGGCGTCCTTGGTCAGGAGCAACCGGTCACGGCGACGCAGTTCGGAGACGTCCCGCAGGAGCAACACCCCACCCGTGATCTCCGGGGTGGAGCCTTTCTCCTTGAGCAGCGGAATGCAACGGATCAACAGCGTCACCTCGGCGGTCTGCTCGAGTTCCTCGATCACCGGCTCGCGACGCTCGAAGGAGTGTCGCGCAACGCTCTCGGCGACACCGAGTTCGGCGAGCGTCTGGCCGACCGCGTTCGTGCTCACCCCGACGCGATGGAGGGCCGAGACGGCGTTCGGGGAGGCATACCGCACGCGCGTCTGGGCGTCGAGCACGACAACGCCATCACCCACGCGTGGAGCGACGCCCGCATCGGCGACACCACTCGCAAATGGATAGAGGCCGGCAGCGACCATCTCGGAGAGCCGCGTGAAGATGTCGGCATAGGTGCTCTCGAGCTGGCCCGGTCGGCGCGCGTTGTCCGTCACCCACTCGCGAGTCAAGATCGCGATGATCTTGCCGCCGAAGCGCACCGGGATGGCGAGCATGTTGGCCGGTCCGCCGATCGCCTGCACGAAGATCTCGCCGGTGACGATCTCGCCCTCGGCGAGGCAGCGATCGAGCACGAGGCACTCGCTCTCGCTCGCCCAGGTGTTGACGTAGTCGGCCTGATACAGCGTCTGGCCGGTGGCGGCGCGCACCTGTGCGGACGTCATCCATCTGCCGCCGTCGTCACGCAGGTAGAGCAACATGTCGGCAAAGGAGAAGTCCGCGAGCATCCCCCATTCCGACACGAGCGTCGAAAGATGATCCAGCGCGTCGTCGTCGAGTGTGGCGTGCTCGGTGGCGATCTCGATCAAGGTCGGCATGGCGACCCCCAGTCTGCCCTACGCGCGCGCGAGGCCCCGACCGAGTTCGACGAGGCTGGCGACGTCGGTGACGTCGGTCGAACGCAGGCCCGACACCCACGCGTGTGACCCCCTCGATTCGAGGGCCGTGCGCAACTGCTCGAGTCGCTTGCCCTGCACGCCCGAGACGTCGTCGAATGCGCCGGTGCGCTCGATTGCCTGGTTGAGCACACGAGCGACGCCCTCGGGTCGCACGCCATCAAGGCGAGCGGCCAGGCGGGATACGACTGCGGAATCGACGTCGACTGCACCAAGACGAGCAGCCGAACGTCGAGCTTCGGCAACGAGATCGGCGTCGATCACGCGGTTGGCAACGGTTGCCCGCAGGGAGTAGTTGCGCTGGGCGAGCTCGGCGATCAAGTACTGGGCCTCATAGAGCGGAGCGGTCTCGAGGGTGGTGACGACGACGAAGGCCGTGCGCTCGTCGCGCAGCGTCGCTTCGACCTCGCTCGCCCGCGTGACGAAGCCCGACTCCATCGAGCGCAGGAGGGTGAAGAACTCGGAGATGTCGGAGAGGAAGCGCTGACCGAGGATGCGGTCGGCGACCTGGAAGAACGGCCGTGACGCAAGCGACAACACGCCGGTCGACGTTGCCGTCGTGAGCAACTTGAGCAGTCGCGAGCCGAAGAACTCGCGCATCCGTCGCGGGGCGTCCAAGACGTCGAGGGCGTTGCGCGACGGCGGCGTGTCGACGACAATCAGGTCGTAGTCCCCGCTCGTGTGCTCGGCATACAGCCGCTCCATGGCGATGTAGTCGTGTGAGTGCACGAACCGCTCGGTCAGGTTGCGATACAACGGATTGGCGAGCACGCGATCACGCACGTCGGGCGTCGGTGCGTGCCGGGCGATGAGGGCATCCCAACTCACCTTCGTGTCAATCATCGCCACGTGCAACGAACCACGGCCACCGTGTGCGGCGACGTCGACGGCCACCGCCTCGTTACCGATGCCCGTGAGTCCGAGTGCGTCGGCGAGCCGGCGAGCCGGATCGACAGTGAGCACGAGCACGCGCGCGTCTCGCTCGACGGCGAGTGCCGTGCCGATCGCGGCCGCCATCGTCGTCTTGCCCACGCCTCCGCTGCCGCACACGACGACGAGCGAGGACGTCCCGACGAGTTCGCTCGCGCCGTTCACGCCAGTTCCTCGGAGATCGCCACCGTGAGCGCCTCGTTCATCTTCGAACTCGACGTGCGCTGGTCGGCGACGACGATGAGGGGCAGGCGCCTCTCGTGAAGGAACCGCGACAACACCGAGAGGTGCTCCTCGGCACTCGCGCGACGCTGTGCCGACAACATCGCGACTCGAGCGACCGCCCGCACGTCTGCGTCCTGGTCTCCCCCGGCCGACTCCACGACCTGAGAGATGCGTCGCAACACGTCTCGATCTGCGTCACTCGAGACGTCGTCGTAGACGCGGTTGGCGATGACACCGGCGACGTTCACCTGTGTGGTTGACGAGATCGTGTCGATGAGGTCCATCGTCTCGATGACGGGCATCTCCTCGGGTGTCGTCACGACGACGACTCCCGTCGTGCTCTCGTCGTGGAGGATCTCCTGCATCCATCGCGTCTGGTCGCGGATGATGCCGACTTGCACCAGTCGCGCGAGCGACGCCGGTGCATCAACTTGGGCGACGATGTGTCCGGTTGCTTCTGCGTCCACGACGACGAGGTCGTAGTGGCGCTCACGCACCTCCCAGCACAACTTGCCGACGGCGAGGATCTCCTTGACACCGGGAGCCGCCTGGGCCACGAAGTCGAACATCTTTGCGAGCGGGCCGATGCTCGTGATGAACGGGATGCGCACGAACAACTTGATGTACTCGCGCAGTGCGTCCTCGGTGTTCATCGCCATTGCCGACAGGTTCGCCGCGACGTCTCGAGGGGAAAAGGTCAACTCTCCGGCACCGAGTGCCTGTCCGAGTGCGCCCTTGGCGTCCATCTCGACGACGAGCGTTCGTTTTCCCTCGCGCGCCGCGGCAGAGGCGAGCGCTGCGGCGATGCTGGACTTGCCCACACCGCCCTTGCCCGTGACGAAGAGCAGGCGGCGGTCGACGAGCCGCGGAGTGGTCAGCTTCCGAAGCCCAGCTTGCGAGCACCTTCCGGTGCACCGAACTCGACGTAGGCGACCTTGGCCGACGGGACGACGACCTCGCGACCCTTGTCGTCGGTGATCGCGAGCATGTCGGACTTGCCGGCGATCGCCGCGTTGACCGCGTCACGAGCCTTGGCCTGGAGCTTTTCGTCGTTGATCTCGACCATCAACTCGCGTGCGACCTGCGTGATTCCGATGCGGATTTCCATGACGACGTCCTTTGCGTTGGTGGTTGCGAGGCTAATTGACCTTGAGCGCCGCGCTGAAGACCTTCTTCGGCTTCATCTCGACGGCGATCTTGTGCGCGAGTTGGGCGAACACGCGACCGACCTCGCTGTCGGGGGCCACGGCCGCGACCGGGCGACCGTCGTCACCGCCTTCGCGCAACGCAGTCATGAGCGGCACCTGCGCAAGCAGCGGCACGTTCAACTCGTCGGCGAGCAACTGGCCACCACCCGAGCCGAACAGTTCGTATCGCTTGCCGTCGTCACCGGTGAACCACGACATGTTCTCGATGATCCCGCGCACGGGCAGGTTGACCTTGGCCGCCATCGCTGCCGAGAGTCGAGCGACCTTCTGCGCGGCCTCTTGCGGCGTCGTCACGACGAGCACCTCTGCTCGCGGCAGGTACTGGCTCAGGCTGAGCGCGATGTCACCGGTGCCGGGAGGCATGTCGACGAGGAGGAAGTCGGGTTCGTCCCAGTAGACGTCGGTGAGGAACTGCTCGAGCGCCTTGTGCAGCATCGGTCCGCGCCACACCACTGCTTGTCCCTCCGGCACGAAGTAGCCGATCGAGATACAGCGCACGCCCCACGCCTCGGGCGGGAGCAACATGTTGTCGATGACGACCGGATCGCGGTCGGTGCCGAGCATGCGCGGGATCGAATAGCCGTAGATGTCGGCGTCCACGATGCCGACCTTGTATCCCGCAGCGGCGAGTGCGACGGCGAGGTTCGTCGTCACGCTGCTCTTGCCGACGCCACCCTTGCCCGACGACACGAGGATCGCGCGCGTCTTGGAACCTGGCTTGGCAAACGGAATCTCACGACCTTCTGCGTGACCGTGGGCCTGGCCCGAACCTGCGGTCGCGGCAGGATTACCGTGCAACATCTCGCGCACCTTGGCGCGCTCCGCGTCGTTCATCACGCCGAAGTTGAGTGCCACGTCCGACACGCCGGGCAACGTGCGCAGCGCACCGTTCACGCGGTTGGTGATCTCGTTGCGCAACGGACATCCCGCGACGGTGAGCACGACGGTGAGACCGATAACACCCTTCGGGTCGACGACGACGTCGCGCACCATCCCGAGATCCACGATCGAGCGATGCAGCTCCGGATCCTCTACGGGACGCAGCGCGTCGATGACGTGATCGATGGTGGGGGTTGTCATGAGGGGGCTCCAATAATTTCCACTATGGCCATAGGTAGAATACCGACGTGCCCAGCAAGACCGCCAACCTCGCCTCCGGTTCTTTCACCGCGACGGTGTCGGCGATCACGTCGGCCTTCGGGGACCCCACTCGCCGTGCGGTCTACCTCTTTGCGCGCGACCATGAGACTGGCGTCACCGCGGCCCAGGTCGCCGAGCAGTTCGACGTCCATCCCAACGTCGCTCGCCACCACCTCGACAAGCTCGCCGCCGGCGGATACCTCGAGATCAGCGTGGAAAAGGTCGGTGGGCAGGGAGCGGGTCGTCCCTCGAAGCACTATCGCGCGGTCGCCGACGCCAAACTCGAGTTTCCGGTGCGCAGCGACGACCTCGTGCTCACACTGCTTGGCAAGACCCTCGCCGCGCTTCCCGCCGACACCGCGGCCAAGCTCGCAGAAGAAGTCGGTCAGCAGTACGGCAAGGCGATGGCCGCCGGCCTGCAGGGCGACGACTTGAACGCCGGACACCGCTCGCTGCGCTCTGCCTTGCAGGCGGTCGCCGACGCACTCACCGCACACGGCTTCGCCGCGCACACCGACCAGCGCAGCAACCAGTTGCGCATCGTCAACAACCACTGCCCGTTCGGCGAGGTGGCCATCGAGCACCCCGTCATCTGTGCGGTGGATCGCGGCATGGTCAAGGGAATGCTCGGTGCCATCTACGGCGACACCGATCCGTCACTGTCGGCGTCTCTGCCGAAGGGTGACACCTTCTGCGCCACCGACGTCTGAGTCGGTCTCAGTCGCCCCAGAAGCGCTGTTCGAGGAACGGATCTCCGTACATGTGATAGCCGTTTTGCTCCCAGAAGCCGGGAGCATCCGTTGCGCGTAATTCGATGCCACGCAACCACTTGGGGGACTTCCAGAAGTACAGGTTCGGCACGAGCAGTCGCACGGGACCACCATGAATCGGCTCGATCTCTGCCCCGTCGTATTCATAGACGACCATCGACTCGTCCCGCATCGCGTCATCGAGTGGGAGGTTCGCCGTGTAGCCGTACTCGGCGTGACCCATCACGAACGCAGCATCCGGCTTCACGCCCGCGCGCTCGAGCAGGTCGCGCACGCGCACGCCCTTCCACACCGTGTCGAACTTCGACCACTTCGTCACGCAATGGATGTCCGTCGTCAACGTCACCGCCGGCATCGCCTTCAATTCGTCGAGCGTGAGGATGAATTCTTGGTGAACGAGACCGAAGATCTTCATGTTCCACTCACCCGGCGCATAGGTCGGGACGTCGCCGACGTGCAGCACGGGAAAGCGTTCCGTGAGGTATTGACCGGGAGGTAGTCGCGAGGCGTCGTAACCCTGCTTTGCCACCTGTTCACGATTGCGGTCGAAGAATCCCACGCAGACCAGTTTGGCCGAGCCCACCGTTAGATTCATGACCAATGTCGATCTTTCTCGTGCGCCACGCCAAGGCCGGCAAACGCAGCCACTGGGATCGCGAAGACGCACTGCGTCCGCTCGACGATGCGGGTCGCCGACAAGCCGCAGCACTCGCCGACAGGCTGAGCGAATACGACCCCGTCGCTCTCGTGTCGTCACCGGCCGTGCGCTGTCGCGAGACCCTCGAGCCCCTCGCCGAACGCTGTGGCCTCGTCGTCGTCAGCGAGCCCAAGCTCTACGAGGAACTGCCCTACGAGATCGCGCTCGACTACGTGATGGGCGTCGCGGATCGCACCGTGTTGTGCAGCCACGGCGACGTGATTCCAGCGATCATCGATGCGCTCGTGAGACGCGGCATGCACGTCGAGGGCATGCGTGACAGCCGCAAGGCATCCGTGTGGGTGCTCGAGCGCGAGGGTGACGCGTTCACGCGGGGCCTCGTGTGGGCCCCACCGTCACTGTCCTAGCGCTGCGTCCACTTCCGCGCGGATCGACTCGACGAACCCGGCGACCTCGGCCGGCGGATTGTTCGCCTCGCACACCTCGAGTGCGTCCTTGGCCCCCTGCGCATCGCCAGCGAAGCGGAACTTGACGATGCCCATGAAGCAGTGTGCGTCGGCATACGTCGGGTCGATGGCGATCGCTCGCTCGAGGCCGTCGAGTGCGGTCGCCACCGCGACGAGCTTCACGTCGTCGGCTGCATCGCGCGCGACGAGTGCGACCATCCACGCGCGATACGTGAGCGCCTCGACGTTGTCGGGGTTCACCTCCAACACTTGGCTGTAGAGCTCGACGGACTTCTGCGGATCGGAGAAATTCAACTGACGGGCCTGCGACAGAAGCGATGCGGTCGAGTCTTCGATGCCTCCCGAGGAGGATTGCCCGGGCAGTCGCTGACCCGACGAGGCCGCCACGAGCCAACCCGCTCCAGCGGCGACGACCACGATCCCGGCGACGACCACGACACGACGTCGTGATGCGGTTCGCGTTCGTTCGACGTCGCGTTGCGAGGTGCGCCAACGCACGAACACGAAGGCCAGTCCACCGACACCGAGGATGCCGAGCGCGACCGGCAAGACCCAGATCAGCGCGTCCAAGCCATCCGACCGCGGCACGAGGAGGACGGAGCTGCCGAAGCGGTTCTCGATGTAGGCGATGATCTCGTCGTCAGTGCGCTGCGCGCTCGCCACCTGTCGGGCGATCTCGGCGCGAAGCGACTCGGCCGCTGGTGCACGCGAGACGTAGATGCTCTCCCCCTGGCACGTCGGACAGGCGAGTCGTTTGGCGATCGCGTCGATGCGGTCTTGCTGCGTTCGCGGGTCGCTGGTGCGAAGTGAACCGATGAGCAGGAACGTCACGGCGACGACGGACGCAAGGACCCACAGGATGCGCCGTGGCGTGCGGGTCACGACTGGCCTCGCAACATCGACAGCTGGTCCTCGAGCAAGCCTTCGGTCAACTTGCCGGCGATGCGCAGTCGCACGAACCCGTTCGGGTCCACGATCCACGTCTCGGGAACCTTGGCCACGCCAAAAGCGATCGCAATCGAACCGTTGTCGTCGCGCAACTTCGGCCATGCACCACCGTTTTGCTCGAAGTATGCGCGCACCGCGTCGTCACTGTCGTCGTTGACCACGGTGTACAGCTCGACGGGATCCTCGCTCGAGCCTTGCGCGGCCGCGAAGTCGACGAGGTACGGGTGCTCGGCACGACACGGCACGCAGGTGGAGTTGAAGAAGTTGAGCACGACCCAACTGCCCTTTCGCCGGGCGAGGTCGAACGGCTCGTCGTCGATCGTCGTCGTCACGATCGACGGCGCGGGATTGCCGAGCAGTGGCGAGTCCGCGTCGGTCTGCGACTCGGGGCTCGCCACGACCAACACGACGATGAACGCGAGGGCAACGACCGCGGCTCCGAGCGCGACGATCCGTGCGGTCCTGCGGCGCGTGTTCACGTGCTCACCTCGTCGGCATCGATGTCACGGTCACGACGTCGTGACGGCACGAGGGCGAGAACCGTGCCGAGCGCCATCAATCCGCCTGCAATCCACAGCCACAAGATCATCGGCTTGATGAACACCTTGACCGTCGCCTTGCCCGAGTCCTGGCGCACCGGCGGCTCGAGCGTGAGATAGACGTCGCGAACCAGACCAGTGCGCACCGACGGCGTTCCGACGTTCATCCCGACCTTCGTGTACTTGGTGATCGCCGGCGCATACGGCTTGCCGCCGTCGACGGAGACGAGCGCCTTCACGCTGGTGGCGCGATCCGTCGTCACCTGGACGACGTCGATCAACTCGAAGGTATGACCGGAAAACGTCGCGGTGCGTCCGACCTCGAGCGACAGCTCCTGAGAGTGGGTGTAACTGTTGGATGCCGCAAGTGCAACGGAGATGAGGATGACGCCGAGGTGCACGATCATCCCGCCGTTCGTGCGACCGACGAGACCGAATGCGCCGTGGCGACGCACCGACAGCGCGAGATGGCGCAGCGCAGACCCGCCGGCAAAGCCACCGAGGGCGAAGGTGAGCAGCGGCCAGATTCCCGTCGCACCGACGACGACGGCAACGACGAGCGCGGCGACGCCAACCCATGCCGGCCACAACAGTCGCTTCGAGAGCAACTCACCCGACGCCCGCCGCCACGGCAACACCGGTGCGATCGCCATGATCGTGAGCATCGCCACGCCGATCGGGATCGTCAAGCGGTCGAAGAACGGCTCGCCCACCACCAGCGTGCGGTCCTGGAGCGCCTCCACGACGAGGGGAAACACCGTGCCGAGCAACACGACGAAGGCGAACAGAGAGAACAGCAGGTTGTTGGCGAGGAACGCTCCCTCGCGCGACACGGGAGACTCGATCGCTCCCGGCGCATGCAGCATGTCGCCGCGCCATCCGATGAGGGCGATCGAGACGATGACGATGACGGCAAAGAAGGTGAGCAGCCACGGACCGATCGAGGATTCGGAGAATGCATGCACGCTGTTCAACACACCCGAGCGGGTGAGGAACGTGCCGAGGATCGTCAAGCTGAACGTGGCGACGAGCAACGACAGGTTCCACACGCGCAACATTCCCCTGCGCTCCTGCACGAGCACCGAGTGGATGTATGCGGTCGCGGTAATCCACGGCAACAGCGACGCGTTTTCGACCGGGTCCCACGCCCACACCCCGCTCCAGCCCAACACCTCGTAACTCCACCAGCTACCGAGGATGATGCCGAAGGTGAGGAAGCCGAAGGCAAAGAGCGTCCAACGTCGCGTCGCGAGCAACCATCCCTCGCCGAGGCGGCCTGTGACGAGCGCGGCTATCGCAAACGCGAACGGCACGGTCATTCCGACGTATCCGAGATACAGCATCGGCGGGTGGAACATGACGAGCACGTGGTTCTGCAACAACGGATTCGGGCCGGGTCCGTCGAGCACGCCAGGAGGACCCTCGACGAACGGGTTGGCCGGTCCGAACGACAACACGAAGAAGAACAACGAGACGATGAACATCACGGCGAGTGCGACCTGCGACAACTGGTCGTCGCGGTGCTTGCGCACCCAGAACGCGACCGCACCGGTGTATCCGGCGAGGATCACGACCCACATCAGGATCGAGCCCTCGAGTGCGCTCCACACGGCGGCGAAGTTGTAGAGCGCGGGCGTCGACCAGCTCCCCACCTTCTGCACGTAGGCGAGCGAGAAGTCGCGGGTGATCATCGCGTACTCCATCGCCGCGAACGCACCGACGGCCGCTGCGACGACGAGCGCAGCGAAACGCGGGATCAGCTTGGAGACGTTCTTGTCGCCCGTGCGGGCGGCGGTGATCGACGCGAGCGCACCGAACAGCGCACCGACGACACCGACGAGGATGAATCCGCGCCCGATCGGGCCGCTCAGCCCGCCTGCTGCGAACACGCCTGCGCCTCCGCGTCGTTCACTCGGTCGCCGTTTTCAGCCATGTATTCGTTCGAGTGTCGCACCTCGATGCGGTTCGCCTCGAAGGTGTCGCCGACCAAGCGGCCGTGCGCCACGACCGGGATGCACTCCTGGAAGATTCCACCCGGGTCGCCGTCGTAGGCGACGTCGATCGTGGCGTCGTTGAACGTGAGGCTAAAGCGCGTCGCGCCAGCGGTCTGCACGAGCGAGCCCTCGTCGACCGTGCCTTGCACGCGGATGCGACGGTCGGACTCGCAGCCCTCGCGCACTCCGACCTCGTCGGCGTTGCAGTAGTAGTCGATCGCGCTCGTGAGGAACTGCGAGACGATCACGCCCCCGGCAACGACGACCACGGCGAGGATCGCAACTGCGGTCCAGGTGGTGCGGCGCTTGCGCGGTGCGAGCGGTGCGTTGTCCGCCGACGTGCGCGGAGTCAGGTCCATGGCTTGTCCTCGTCGGCGACTTCACGCGAGAGGCGCTTTCCCGCCTTCCACGTGGTCACGACCAACGCGGCGAGTGCGGCGAACGTGACGAGGTACGAAGCGGCGATGAATCCGATGTCTTCCATCGCTCAGCTCGCTCCCTGCGTGCGGGCCGCGATCGCCACGTCCAACCTGCGCGCGTCCACGACGTCGCGCATCGCGAGCACACGCTGGCGGTGCATGACGAGCCAGACGAACGTCGCACTGAAGCCGACGACGCCGACGAGCAGCGTGAACAACATCAGCCCGTCCATCTTCACGTCGCCGTCGGTGCTCAACACGCTCGCACGCTGGTGCAACGAGCGCCACAGCACGACGCTGAAGTGCACGAGCGGGATCTCGAGCACGGCGAGCAGTGCGAGCACCGCACTGCGCTTGGCGCGTTGATGTTGGGTGCCACCGAGTCCGCGCACCGCGAGGTAACCGAGATAGGTGACGAAGAGGAACGACGTCGTCGTGAGTCGCGGATCCCACTGCCAGAACGTGCCCCACGTGAGGCGCCCCCACAGGCTGCCGCTCACGAGCGTGATGCCCATGAACACGACGCCGACCTCTGCCGAAGCTCCGGCGACGCGGTCGAAGCCGAGCGATTTGCGCTTGCCGATGAGATACGACGCGGATGCGATCGCGGTCACGATGAAGGCGAGGTAGGCGACCCACGCCGAGGGAACGTGCACGTACATGATGCGCACCGACTCACCCTGGGTGACCTCGGGTGGAGTCGCGACGAGGCCACCGAAGACGACCCACGCCATCGCCGCGATCGCCAGACCCCCGACGAGTCGCGTGGTCGAGGTGCCGACGCCCTTGGTCGCCGTGGTCGCGGGGGAAAAAGTCATGGCGCTCAATCATTCCTCAACGAGGGACGGAAAGGACAACAGACCCGCTATGGCAAACGCCACGGCGAACACGACGAGGAGCCCGACCCACGGCCAGCCCTCTCCCACGCGGGCTCCGCCCGTGCCGTAGGCGGACTCGGTGGCACGAGCCGCCCCGATCACCACGGGCGCGACAACCGGTAGGACCAAGAGCGGCAGCAACGTCTCGCGACCCTTGGCGAGCGCGGCGAGACCGCCATAGAGCACTCCGACGAAGGACAACCCGGCGGTCGCGGTAACGACGACGCAGGCGAGCAAGGCCGCGGACGCCGGCGTGAGCGAGACGTGGTAGAGCAACAGCGACAACGCGACGAGCATCACGTTCATCACGAGTAGTTGGACGAACAGCGCGAACGACTTGCCGAGGAAGACACCGCGCATGTCGATGCCCGCGACGAGCATCGCATCCAACGCCGCGTCCTCGGTGTCCACGTGGAACGACCGCGACACGACGACGAACATCGACAACACGGTCGCCATCCACGCGAGGCCGCTTGCCGCACGCTGCAACACGTCGTCACCGTCGAGGGCGAAGGCGAACATCACCATGACGAGCGCGGCGAAGGGCAACACCTGGTTCAGGAGCACGCGTGCGCGCCACTCGATCGTCACGTCCTTGCGTGCGATCACCCGAGCCGTGCGCATGGTTCCCATCGTCACGACGCCACCGACTTCCCCGCGTGCAACGTAAGCGTCGACTTCGCGATCGCCGCAACTCGTTCGGTGTCGTGCGACGCGACGACCACGGTCGCCCCCGCGCGCGACGCTTCGACGAGCACCTGGTCGAGGTCGGTCCGCGACGCGGCGTCGAGACCCGAGTGCGGCTCGTCGAGCAGCCACAGTTGCGCGCGGCGAACGACGAGCGTGGCGAGCGCGACACGGCGTCGCTGGCCCGACGACAAGCGCGAGACCGGCGAGTCGGCCAGTCGACCGTCGAGTCGCATCCGCTCGAGGGCGTCGTCCACTTCCGATTCATTCGCCCCCACGCATCGCGCCCAGAACTCGACGTTCTCGCGAGCGGTGAGGTCGACGAAGGCGCCATTGCGATGGCCGAGCATGCCGATGCGCGAGCGCACCGACTCGCGATTCGCGGCGAGGTCGACGCCGAGCACGCTCCCCGATCCGCGTTCGATCGGCATGAGACCTGCGATCGTTCGCAACAACGTCGACTTGCCCGCGCCGTTCTCGCCACGCACGAGGACGATCTCCCCCTGCGCTACGTCCATCGAGACGCCAGCCAGGGCTGGATAGCCGTCGTAGGTGACGACGACGTCGACGAGCGACACGACGCTCATGATCCGGTGAACCGCGGCTTTCGTTTCTCGGCGAACGCAGCCCTACCCTCGCGTGCGTCTGTGCTGTCGAGAGCGCGACGCCGTGCGGCGACGACGAGCTCGTCGAGCTCGGGTGTTCCCGCCGTCGACTCGAGTGCGAGCTTGTGGCCGAACTGCGTGAGTGGCGCGAGCCCTGCGATCTCCTCGGCCCACGCGAGTGCGTCGTCGAGCGAGCCGAGGCGGTGGATGACGCCGAGGGCATGCAGTCGGGTCGCGTCGTAGGTACTCGCGGTGAGCAACATGTCGCGCGCCACCGGCCAGGAGAACTCGCGAACGATGCGCTCGATCGTCCAGTGGTTGACGACGAGGCCGAGTCGCGCCGCCGGGACGCCGATCGAGGCGGTCGGCGTCGCCACCCGCACGTCACATGCGGCCACGAGTTGGGCTCCCGCGCCGAGTGCATGGCCGTTGACGTAGGCGACGGTGACGAATTGCGGATCGACGAAGCGATGCAACACCGACTGCAAGGCGTCCTGAAACTCGTCCTCGGCGACGCCGGAGAGATCCGCCCCCGCACTGAACGACGGTGCGTCACCGGTGAGGAGGATCACGCGGATGGACTCTCGTTGTGCATGATCGAAGGCGCGCACGAAGGCGTGCAACATCTCCAGGTTCACCGCATTGCGGCGTTCGGGACGCGACATCGTGAGCACCAACACGCCCGGTCGTTGCTCGACGCGCAACGGAGAAGTGACCGACGTGCCCTCTACCATGGGAATTCAGGCTATGACCTCCACCGCAGACCAATCCGATCCGATCCGCCATCGCCGCAAGGTCATCGCCATCTGGACCGCTCGTGCGAACCGCGCCGGCTATGGCGCATTCGGCGTGTCGATCGCCGCCGTCGCCTACGGCCTGCTCCAGGACTTCACGCCCGTCGTCGGTCGCGTCGCCACCGGTGGCCTCATCGTCGGGTCGATCCTCCTCGCACCGGCGATCGTGCTCGGCTATGCGATCAAGGCGGCGGAGAAAGACGACCGCGCCCGTGGCATCTAGCGCCCGCCTCACCGAGGTCGGGCTCGAAGTGAACCTCGATGCGATGGCGACGCTGGCATCCCTCAAGCGTCACGTGACCCGGATCGACGCCGCGTCCATCACGTCGGTCACGGTCACCGACGCGCGCACCATCAGCCGTGAGATCCGCTGGAAGGTGGCCGGAACCGCCTTCAGTCGCAGCTTTGCCCTCGGCTGGTTCTCGCGCATCGGCAATCCACGACGATTCGCCTGGGTGTGGATGACCCCGCGTCGAAGCGTCGTGCGCATCGAGACCACGCTCGAGCGACCGTCACTCGTCGTCGTTCCACTCGACTGGTTCGACTCCGAGTCGCGCGAGCGACTCAGTCGATCTTGACGAGACCGCGATAGCCGGGGGTGAAGCCCGCGGCGAGCAGCGCTGCACGAACCACGCCGACGACGTCGTCATCGTCGTTCACCGACGAGCCGTTGACCTTGCGAATCTCGAGGCGCGACACTCGGCCGTCCTTCGTCGCACTCTCGAGTGCCTCGATCCAACTCGTGCGCTCGAGACCCGCGTCGAAGGTGACGAGATGGTGGCTGCGCGTGTCGAACCACACGAGCGGATCACCGGCCTCGATCACGACGAGTGCTCCGGCACTGCGCGACGCCCGACCAGTCGTCGCCGGCCAGTCCATCGCCGCACCGTAGGGCTGAGCAGGATCGGTCGCGGCGAGCACGATCGCTTCGGGCACGCGCTCGGGATGAAGCTCGAGGTCGACTGTTTCGCGTTCCGCGCGCAGTCGATCGACCGCACCTGGAAGTGCGAACTGCGCGGCACCCAGACCCTCCACGAAGTAACCGCGGCGCACGGTGCCGCGCTCCTCGAGCATCTTGAGCACGCCGTACACGCCAGCGAAACCGCCGCGCGTACCTTCGCCGAGCACTGCCTCACGCGTCACCACCCCGTATCGCTCGAGCAATTGCATCACCGTCGCATGAAACGACTCCGTCTGCGACACCTCACCGATCACATCGTCGACGAGGCTCCAGCGGCCCGCACCTGCGGGCGGACCGAGACGTGCGACGCTGCCGACCTTCGAGCGCATCAGACGCGCACCGGACCTGCGACCCATCCGCGTGTAGGTCGCACCGGTCGGTCGCTCGTTGCGCGACGACGGCTTCGACGACATGAGCGCCCGCAGCGGTGCAAGTGAATCGTTGGTCACCTCACCTGCCCACACGAGGTCCCACAGCGCCGTCAGCAGTTCCGAGTCGCTCGACTGAGGTGCCGCCTCGCGCAACTGGGTGAAGAAGCTCGCACCGCGATCCCGCAACATCGTGCGGATCGCATCATGGATCGCGTCGCTCGGTCGTTCGGACTCATCGAGTGAGGCGCGCAGAAGCGGCAATTGGTCGGCGAAATAGAGGCGGATGCGGCCGTCGGTGGAACCGATCGCCCCGGCTCCGACCCACACGACCTCGCCACTCGTGCACAACTCGTCGAGATCTGACGACTGATACCCGCGCACGCGGGCTCGCAACACGTCCGATTCGAGGCTGGAGGCGACGAGTGCACAACCCTGCACGACGGCGATCGCCTCGACGAGCGCCTGCGGTCCGCGCTGGGCCGCCGGCACGCCCTGCCAGCTGGCGAGGAACCGTGCATAGGCGCGTTGCTCGACCGGTTCGATCTCCTTGCGCAACAGGGCGAGCGAGCGACGGCGCAACTGACGCAGCACCTCGACGTCGCACCATTCGCGCTCGATCCCCCGCGGACGGAACTCGCCGTTGACGATGCGGCCCGCCGCCTCGAGCGCGTCCAGGGTTGCCGTCGCCCGCTCGACGCTGACGCCGAATCGCTCGACCACCTGGCGCACGACGAACGGACCGTGCGTGCGCGCATAACGAACGACGAGGTCCTCGAGTGGACGCTCGACGGGATCGGTGAAGGCGCTCGGCAGTCCGAGCGGCAGCGCGCAGCCGAGCGCGTCGCGATATCGGGCTGCGTCCTCTGCGGCCACGTAGCGCTCTTCGCCTGCAACCACGACCGTGATCGCCCGCTTGTCGGCGACCAGCTGGGCGACGAGTGGAGCGACGTCACCGACGCTGCGCAGTTCGATCTCGGGCAGCGTCAGGTCACCGAGGCGTCGCAGCAGGTCGTGCACCTCGTCGGCGGTGCGCGCGTGACGCCCCTCGACGAGGCACTGCAGTTCGCACTCGACGTCGATGAGCACCTGTCCATCGAGAAGTTCGCGCAACTCTTCTGCACCGAGCAGGTCGTTCAACAGGTCCCGATCGAGGGACAATGCGGCCGCGCGGCGCTCGGCGAGCGGCGCGTCGCCTTCGTACATGTAGGTGGCGATCCAGTTGAACAACAGGCTCTGGGCGAACGGCGATGGCTTGGGCGTGTCGACGGTGACGAGGCGGATCGACCTGCTCGCCAGTTGTCCGAGCACTTCCTTCAACGCCGGCACGTCGAAGACGTCCTGCAGGCACTCGCGACTGGTCTCGAGCAGGATCGGAAACGTCGGATATTTGGCGGCGACGGCCAACAGATCGGCTGCGCGCTGGCGCTGCTGCCACAACGGCGTGCGCTGGCCGGGTCGGCGACGCGGCAACAGCAACGCTCGGGCCGCACACTCGCGGAACCGTGCGGCAAAGAGCGACGTCTGTGGGAGCACCGACACGACGATGTCGTGCACCTCGTTCGCGTCCAACACGATGTCGTCGACCGCGAGCTCTTCGAGCGCCTCCGGCAGGCGGATGACGATCCCGTCGTCGCTCCACATCGTGTCGACGGGCACCTCGAAGCGCTCGGACAAGCGATGCTGGATCGCCATCGCCCACGGCGCATGCACCGGAGTGCCGAAGGGGCTGTGGATGCACACGCGCCAGTCGCCGAGGTCGTCACGGAACCGCTCGACGACGATCGTTCTGTCGTTGGGCACCGATCCCGTCGCTTCCGCCTGTTCGGCGAGGTATTGCACGACGTTGCGTGCGGCGAGGTCGTCGAGGCCGTGGTCGGCGACGAGCGTGTCGTAGGCGTGTGGGCCGTCCTTGTCGCGGATCGTGCGGATGAACTCGCCGAATGCGCGTCCGAGCTCGAGCGGTCGGCCCGGGCCGTCTCCGTGCCAGAACGGCATCTTGCCCTGCTGGCCCGGCGCGGGACTCACCGTCACGCGATCGAAGTTGATGTCCTCGATGCGCCAGGTGCTCGCACCCAAGATGAACGTCTCTCCCGGTCGCGTCTCGTAGACCATCTCCTCGTCGAGTTCTCCGACGCGCGTGCCGTCGGGCATGAACACCCCGAACAGTCCCCGATCGGGGATCGTGCCGCCGTTGGTGACGGCCAGTCGCTGTGCGCCGTCTCGTGCACGCATCGTGTCGGCGATGCGATCCCACACGATGCGCGGCTTCAACTCGGCGAACTCCTGGCTCGGATATCGGCCACTCAACAGGTCCAGGGTGTTGTCGAGCACGTCGTCGGACAGCTCGGCAAAGCACGCGCTGCGTCGCAGCATGGTGGCGAGTGCGGCGCGGGTGATGTCCGGGTTCATCGCGACGTGCGCGACGATCTGTTGGGCGAGCACGTCGAGGGGATTGCGCAAAAAGCGGGTCGACTCGATCTCCCCCGACATCATCTTGTTGGCCACGACGGCCGCCTCCAGCAGGTCGTGGCGGTGCTTGGGGAACACCTTGCCGACGCTCGGCTGGCCGACCTGGTGACCCGCGCGACCGACGCGCTGCATGCCGCGGGAGACCGCACCGGGAGATTCGACCTGCACCACGAGGTCGACTGCCCCCATATCGATGCCGAGCTCGAGGCTGCTCGTGGCGACGAGCGCGCGCAGCTCCCCGCGCTTCAGCTGGTCCTCGATGATCACGCGTTGCTCGCGGGCGAGCGAGCCGTGGTGTGCCTTGACGAGTTCGTTGACCCCCGAGCCGCCGACTCCGCGTTCGAGGGCGAGCTCGTTGATGTTGGCGGCGAGTCGCTCGGCCTGGCGTCGTGCGTTGCAGAAGATGATGGTGCTCTTGTGTTCGAGCACGAGGTCCAGGATCTTCGGATAGACGCTCGGCCAGATGCTCGAGCGGCGCTCGGTGAGCGCAGCCGTCGCGGGACCGCTACGCAACTCCGTCGTCGGCTTGCCGAGGTCCCCCATGTCCTCGACGGCCACGACGACTTCGACGTCGAGTTCCTTGCGCACGCCGGCGTTGACGATCGACACCGGGCGCGCCATCCCGTCGCGTGACCCGCCGAGGAATCGTGCGACCTCCTCGAGTGGTCGCTGCGTGGCGGACAGACCGATGCGCTGGAAGGGTCGCTGCGTGATCTCCTCGAGTCGCTCCAACGAGACCATCAGGTGTGCGCCGCGTTTGGTCGGTGCGAGTGCATGGATCTCGTCGATGATCACGGTGTCGACGTTGGCGAGCGTCTCGCGGGCAGCTGACGTGAGCATCAGGAACAGCGACTCTGGCGTCGTGATCAAGATGTCGGGAGGATTGCGCACGAGCTGCTTGCGCTCCTTGCCCGTCGTGTCGCCGGTGCGGATGCCGACCGTGGGCTCGACGAAGGCCTCCCCCAGTCGCTCGGCGGCGTGCTGGATGCCGACGATCGGTGCGCGCAGGTTCTTTTCCACGTCGAAGGCGAGCGCCCGCAGTGGCGAGATGTAGAGCACGCGGGTGCGCTGCACGCTCGGTGGCAATGGATCGCTGACGAGGTCGTCGATGCACGAAAGGAACGCAGTCAGCGTCTTGCCACTTCCGGTCGGTGCACAGATCAGCGTGTGGCGATCTTCACGAATGTGCGGCCAGCCCTCGATCTGTGGTTGCGTCGGTGCGGGAAACGACGAGGAGAACCACGCGCGCACGGCCGGCGAGAAACCCTCGAGAACCGCGTGGTCGGCCATGGCCGAAGGGTAGTCAATAGGTATCCTTCAGTGCATGGCCACGCCAGGCGAACATCACCCGGCGTTCGAGGAATATTGCGAGTGCATCTTCGAGCTGCGCGAGGACAACGTCGAGATCATCCAGGCCCGCCTCGTCGAGCGCCTCAACGTCTCGCGCCCGTCGGTGTCCGAGATGATCAAGCGCATGGAGGCCGAGGGCCTGGTCTCGATTCGCGGCCAGAAGATCACCCTCACCCACAAGGGTGACCAGCTGGCCGAGCGCGTCGTGCGTCGCCACCGCCTGGCCGAGCGCTTCCTCACCGACGTGTTGAAGCTGTCCTGGTCGCAGGCCCACCACGAGGCCTGCAAGTGGGAACACGTCATCTCCGCCGACGTCGAACGTGCACTGAACACCCTGCTCGGCAGCCCCACCACGTGCCCGCACGGCAATCCGATCCCCGGGTCCTCGCACCGCGACGAGCGGGTGATGCCCCTCGAGACCGTTCACGTCGGCGAGCGCTTCACCGTCTCGCGCATTCCGGAGGAACTCGAGGTTGCACCGGGGATGTTGGACCTCCTGGAAACGTCGAAGTTCTTCCCCGGGGCGATCGGCACCGTGGTGGCCGGCGAGATCGACGGCTCGCGCACCGTGCGCATCGACGACCACGACATCACCCTCGACGGATTCGCCACCGCCCGAATCATGATCCAGGCCTGATGCGTCGCATCGGTCCGCTCGTCGTCGCGTGCGCGTTTGCGCTCACGGGTTGTGCAACGACCGTCATTGACACCGCCCCGACGACGACCGTGACGCCGACCACGACGACGATCCCGAGTGGATCGACCGAGGAGCTGCTCGCGGAACTCGACGCCCGACTCACGGATCTGTCCGTGGCGACCTTCGCCCAAGACAAGCCGAAGGCGCGCACGATTCTCGCCGACGTCGAGGCGATCTGGCTCGCACTCGAACCGCAGGCGCGCGCCACGAGCGATCAACTCGTCGACGACCTCACCCGCATCGTCGACCTCGCGCGCACGAGCGTGGTGCGCAACAGACCCGCCGAGGCCGACAAGGCCGCGCGGTTCTTGCAGCTGCTCCTCGGCTGAGTCTCAGCGCATCGAGCGCGGCAGATCGCGCGCGTGCACGACGGTGAGTCGTTGCGTGGAGCGCGTGAGCGCGACGTACAACAGGCGCAGGCCGTGCTCTTGTGACTCGACGATGTCGGTCGGCTCCACGACGACGACGCCGTCGAGCTCCAGTCCCTTCACGACGCTCACGGGAACGACGGTGAGCGAGGAATCGAGCGCACTCGCACCCGCCCGACCATGGTCGAGACCGGCCTTCGTCAACGCCGTCGACACCGCATCGGCCATCGCGTCGGGACACACGACGGCGACGTTGCCGGTCACCAACTCCCCGACGAGCGTGCGCGTGGCGTTCGCGACGACGTCAAGGAGCTCGTCTGGTCGCTGCGCGCGCAGGATCGTCGGCGGCTGGTCGCCGTCGCGCACGGAGGTCGGGGCACGCAGCGACGGCGCGGCTTCCTTCATCACCTTGTCGGCGAGCTCCATGATCTGGGACGGGATGCGGTAACCGACGGAGAGTCCGACGACGTGCGGCTCGCGCTTGTCGGGCAGGTATGCGAGCACGTCGTCCCAGTCGTTGGGGGCGAATGGACCGGTGGCCTGGGCGAGGTCGCCGACCACGGTCATCGAGCCGTTCAGCGAACGACGCTCGACCATGCGCAGCTGCATCGGCGTGAGGTCCTGCACCTCGTCGATCACGATGTGGCCGTAGGAGCGGATCTCGTCCGCCTCGTTGATCTTTCCGCTCTTGCGCGGACGCGGGCCGAGCCCGGCGAGCGCCTCGTCGAGCAACGCCACGTCACCCTCCGACCACACCACCTCGCCAAGCGATGAGCTGCGCGCACGGTGCAGCGACTCGCGCTCTTCCACGTTGAGCACGCCTTCGCTCGCCAGACGCAACAACGCAAGCGAACCAAAGAGGTCGTGCAACAACTCCGCGGGCGTGAGCACCGGCCACATCCTGTTGATCGCAGCACGGAACTCGAGGATCTCGCGCAGCCCCTCGCGCAGGACGTCCAGGTCGACGTCCTGGTTGCGACCGGTCGCTGCCATCGCCGCGACGACTTCGTTCTCGACGAAGCGACATGCTGCGTTGTGGCGGCGGTAGCGGCGACGAGCCTCGTTGACGATGCGTGCGGACTCCTTGGCGCGCAGACGCAAGTTGCTCGCACCGTAGGGAATGACGAGGTCCTCGCGCAGTGGTCGCTCGCGATCGCGGATCGCCTTGGCAATCACCTTGGCCATCCGCACGTCGCCCTTCACCCGTCTCGTCAGGTCGTCCTCGCGAATGCCGATGCGGTGACCAGGCACGAGATCGGCGAGCACCATCTGCTCGACGCCGGCCTCGCCGAGCGACGGCAACACGCGCTCGATGTAGCGCAAGAACACGCGGTTGGGTCCGATGACGAGCACGCCCTGGTCCTCGAGCGGAAAACGGTGCGTGTACAACAGATATGCGGCGCGATGCAACGCGACGACGGTCTTGCCCGTTCCCGGCCCGCCTTGCACGACGAGCACTCCCGCGTGCGGCGCACGAATGATCTCGTCTTGTTCCGCCTGGATCGTTGCGACGATGTCGCCGAGTTGACCGGTACGTCCGCGCGTGAGTGCACTGAGCAACGTGCTGTAGCCGCGGATGCCCTCGCGTCCCGTGACGGTCGTGAGTCCCTCGTCGTGGCCGACGCCGAGGTGACCCTCCCCGAACAGTTCGTCTTCGATGCCGAGCAGCGTCTTGCCGTCGACCGCGAAGTGGCGCCGACGCACGAGACCCATCGGCTCGCGTCCGGTCGCACGATAGAACGGTTCGGCGACCGGTGCGCGCCAGTCGACGACGACGGGCTCACGATCCTGGTCGGCGACCGCGAGACGCCCGATGTGGAAGCTTTCGAGCGGTGCGTCGGCGTCTGCCGCCCGGTCGATCCGCCCGAAGACCAGGGCCGCGTCCCCGAGGTCAAGCTGCGTGAGGCGGGCCAGCAGCTGCTCGTCGAAAGCGTTGCGCTCGTAGCGAGCCTGGAAGGTTCCCCCGGTCGAGGCCTCGTTCAAGTCCCGGATGCGCCACGCGTCGGTCTTGCTCCGCTCCAGGCAGTCGTAGGCCCGGTCGATGTGGGCCTGCTCGGCCTCGTGGTCGGGGTGCAGATGGCTCATTTTGGGGTTCATCAACTCTACCGTCGGGATTTGCGACCTCGACCTCGCGTAGTCGTGGAGTCCCGTGGCACGATCTGCGCACACATCCATTCGTCACATCACTGTCATCGGCGGAGGCAGAGTTGTCCCGAACGTCCATCTCCATGTTGTGCGGCCTCGTCGCCGTCGTCGGCTGCGCCCCGCACACGAGCGACGTCGCGTGGCCCGATCCTCCAACTCCACCGGTCATCGTCGCCTCGACGACCACGACACCTGGGAGCGCCGACGCAAGCGACGATGCTTCCCCCGCTTCGGTGCGCGAGCAGATCATCGCCGACTTCTCTCAGGCGATCGAGGAACGCCAGCGGTGTGGTCGTGCTCCGCAACGCTGTGCGATCCAGCGGATCACCGCCCGCTCGAGTGAATATCGAGCCTTCCTCACCGCACTCATGGCCGAGCGTGCGGCCGCCGGGTTTCGCGCGGTGGAGGGCGTCGGAGACTTCCGTTTCCGCATCGAATCCGTCGAGTTGACAGACGTCGATGCCGCCGTCGTGCACACATGTTCCCGTGACTCGGTGGTGTTGTTCGACCTTGGTCAGGGGGACGACACCACCGACGTCACGACACGGCCGATCGTCGTCGACGACTCGATCGTCTCTGCGCGCACGCGCTGGGAACTGGCGTTCGAGGACGGCCGGTGGAAATGGGTGTTGGCGAGAGGGATGGAACGAAACATGGAGGAGGACCTGTGCGGATTCGACGTGCGCTGACGCTGGCGATTGCGGCGACGATGTGCGTGCCCGGAGCGGTGAACGCCGCCGACTCGAACAACGGTTCGTCGATCGACGTGTCGGCAGGGGTCTCGGGCAATCGCGTCATGGCGGGCGTTCGCTGGGGCTCCCCCGGCGATGACGGCGGCTACACGGACGACTGCGAATGGTCGGTGTCGATGCCGCGTGACTCACACGGAGGAGACGACGGTGACGTAGTGAAGGTCGTCGGACCGACGACCTATCGGTTGTACGACTACACGTGTCTCGACCGCGATCCCCCGACCACCTATCACTGGATCCCCGAAGTCTCGACACAGACCCTCGCCCAACAGGCATCGTCGGTCGTCTACGAAAACATCCCTGCACCGTGGGGCAACTTCGCTCCACCCGCACATCGCGGCATCGTCAAGCTCGGCACGTGGTTCTGGGTGAGTCCACTGATGTGGATTCCGATCCGCGCGACGGCGTGGGTGCCGACGCCGGCAGGTCCGGTCGCAGTCACGACGACCGCAACACCAAAGGAACTGATCTTCGATCCGGGTGACGGCGCGCTCGGCTCCAGAGAGGTGAGTTGTCGTGGGCCGGGACTTCCGTGGATCGATGCGTTCGGCGACACGATGCCATCAAGCTGTATGTATACGTATCGCCACTCGTCGTCCACCCAACCCGGCGGCGTCTTTCGCGCCACGTTGTCGGTCGAATGGGAGGTGACGTGGACGTCCAGTCTCGGCGCGCGGGGTTCACTCGGCACCGTCACCCTGGATGCCCACCACAACATCGTGGTGCGCGAGATCCAAGGACTGGTCAGCTCGTCGTCGCGCTAGGGCGACTCACGTGGCGAGAGAACCACCGTAGATCTGCCAGGCAAGGAACGACTTCGCCGCCAGGCTGAGCACGAGATACACCTTCTCGCCGTACAGATAGTCGGCCCACTTGCCGACCTTGCGATACTGCAACCACTGGTTGAGACCGAAGCTGAAGAAGAACACCTGCTCGGCGACCACGATGCCGAACACGAATCCTGGAACGGTGTCGGCGCCAATCACGTTCACCCATATCGCGACCCACGGGAGCGCGCCGGCGAGCGTGCCGAACCAGAACGGCTTCATCGTCGTCGTGGTGCGCGTCGGTGGATTCATCGTCTCCTGCAACCATCCGAAAAGGATCATGCCGACGTTCGCACCGATCAGGCACAACAGCGCAGCCACGTCGGTGATCCCCGAGTAGGTGGAGATCAGGATCAACATGAGCGTCGCGCTCACCGAGTACTCCACCCAGCGGAATCGGTTGATGCCGCGCGCAAGGTCACCCTCGTAGGTCGATCGCAACACGGTGGCAGTGAGGAAATGGTCGAGTGCAGCGAGTGCGAGGAACACCGCTACGGCCGGTCCGATCGGGAGGTCGAAAAGCGAGCCCGGCATCTCGAGGCGCGTCCCTGGAGGGCCCGCCGGGAACGTCGAGGTGATGGTGATGGCGAAGCTTCCCGCCATGACGGCGATTGCAATCGCCTGGACGAGGTGCAGCACCGTGAGTCCGACGTTCCACTTGCGCAGATTCGCCAGCCGCTCAGGCGACAAAGAATTGGTGGTCATGCTGCGACTGTACCCCTCGTGACGTGTGCCGCCGATCATGTACCGATCGCCGCACGGGCGGCATTGAGGATGCGCTCGAGATCCGACGCCGACACTTCGAGGTCGAGACCTCGCCGACCACCGGAGACAAAGATCGTGTCGAAGCGCGTGCACGACTCGTCGATCACCGTGCGTAGCAACTTCTTCTGACCGAACGGACTGATCCCGCCGACCACGTAGCCGGTGACGCGCTGGGCATCGGCGGGCTCGGCCATCTCGCAGCGCTTGACGCCGAGCGCGCCGGCGAGTGCCTTCAACGACACGGTGGTGGTCACCGGCACGATTGCAACGACGAACTCGCGCTCGCAGCGGGCGAGCAAGGTCTTGAACACCCGTGCCTCGTCCACCCCGAGTGCCGCGGCGGCCGCCTTGCCGTAGCCCACGTCGGTGGATGCCGCGGCGTCATGGTCGAATACGTGCACGACGTAGGGCACGCGGGCTTCATCCAGTGCGACCATCGCCGGAGTCGCCGACTTCATCGGATTTCCAGTGCGCGTCGCCGAAACACCCTCGGTAGCATTGCCGAGGCCCATTTGGGCCTCGCCACACGAAGGATCACCATGGCCGTCAGCACCTCCCGAGACACCATTCTTATTGAGCGCCGCTACGCCGCGGTGCTGGACTCCCTCAGCGACGCCTCGCTCGCCACCTTGACGATGGCCGTCGGTGAGAAACTGCGCGATCCGCTGGCCAAGGTGCTCGCCCTTCCGGCAGGTTCATTCGACGACGCCGCAACCATCGCCGCCAAGGTTCGCGCAGGTCTTGCGTCACGCAAGGCCCACTTGGACGTCGGCATCCTGCTCGCCGAGGCCGCGACCGAAAAGGCAATCGAGATGCTCGGTGAACGTTCGGACGACCCGAGCCTCGAGGACTTGCAGATGCTCATCACGCCACTGTCCGAGGAGTTCACCCTGGATGCAGTGCGCCTGATGGCGGTGCAATACAGCGTGTCACTCGGCGGATTCCGCAAGCTGGTTGCAAGCGACGAACGCTTCGCGATTCCATCCTCGACTTCGAAGTCGACTGCGGCAACGCTAGGTGCGACCAAGGACGAAGCCGCACAGGCCGAAAAACGTCGCCTGCGTGCAGAGCGCAAGGAAAAGGACCGCGCGGCACGTCAAGCTGCCGAAGCTCAGCGTCGCGCCGCCCGCGGTCGTTCGTGAGCCACGGCGCGATGCAACTTCGTCTCGCCTCCATCGACTCCCGCGCGCACGTCGTCGTCGGCTACGACGAGACGCACTGTGACGTGATCGACGTCGAACGTGCGAGCAACGGACGTCTTCCGTCCGATCCCATGGCGTGCTTCGCACACTGGGACGACCTTCGTGCATTCGTCGAGTCGATGACGGTCGCACCGACGCGCGTCGCGCTCGAGCGCCTCGACTGCCCAGTACCGCAGCCGCGCCAGATGTTCGCCGTCGGCCTGAACTACAAGCGTCACGCAGAAGAGATGGGCAGCCCGATTCCGGCGCAGCCACTCATCTTTGCCAAGTTCCAGAGTTCGCTCAACGCCCCATACGCCTCGATCGCCGTCGCGAGCGACACGTGCGATTATGAGTCCGAGGTCGTCATCGTGATCGGACGCGGCGGACGCAACATCAGCCACGCCGAGGCGTGGAACCACGTCGCTGGGCTGTGTGCCGGCCAAGACGTCTCGGATCGCGGACTGCAGTATGCGGGCACGCCGCCGCAGTTCAGCATGGGCAAGAGTCGCCTCGGTTTCTCCCCGATCGGTCCGTGGGTCTCCGACATGGCACACGTTGACAAGCGCGACGCACTGCGCATCGGTTGCAGCGTCAACGGCGAACAGCGCCAGGACACGGTGATCACCGACATGATCTTTTCGATCGACCAGATCGTGTCGTATCTGTCGACGATCTGTGAGCTCTACCCCGGCGACGTCATCTACACCGGTTCACCGTCGGGCGTCGGCCACGGTCGAAAGCCTGCCGAATACTTGAAGCCCGGAGACGTCGTGGTCACGACCCTCGAGGGCGTCGGCACCATGCGCCACACCTTCGTCTGACGCGGGGGTTCCGCAACTAGATTCGTCCCATGGCCGACGAACGCCGCATCGTCATTAAAAATGCCGCGCTCGTCGACGGCTCCGGGTCGCCGATGCGCCACGCGGACGTGGCCTTCGTCGGCGACACGATCACCGAGGTCGACACTCCGGGGTCCGTCTCGACTGCGAGCGCGGCACGCGTACTCGACGCCCAGGGTCGGCTCGTCACTCCAGGCTTCGTCGACGTGCACACCCACTACGACGCGCAGGCGACGTGGGATCCGTGGTTCACTCCGTCGAGCTGGCACGGGGTGACCACCGTCGTCATGGGCAACTGTGGCGTCGGCTTTGCTCCTGCCCTCCCCGACCGTCACGAATGGCTGATCGAGTTGATGGAGGGAGTCGAGGACATCCCCGGCTCGGCGATGGTCGAGGGCATCACGTGGGAATGGGAGTCGTTCCCCGAATACCTCGACGCACTCGAGCGCGGCTCGCACGTCATCGACTTCGGCACCCAGATCGCACACGGTGCGCTGCGCGCCTTCGTGATGGGCGATCGCGGCGCCGCGAACGAGGTCGCCACAGCCGACGACATCGCCGCGATGAGCCAATTGACCGAAGAGGCGCTGCGCGCGGGCGCGCTCGGATTCTCCACCTCGCGCACGTCGCTGCACCGCAGCAAGAGTGGCGAACTCGTCCCTGGCACCCACGCCGAACCCGACGAGCTGTACGGCATCGCTGACGCGATGCGCAGGGTCGGCCACGGCATCTTCCAGTTCAGCCCCGAGCACTCACGCGTGCCCGTCGAGGAATGGCCATGGATGCAGGAGCTCGCACGACGCTCCGGCGCCACGGTGAGCGTGAACGTGAACCAACTCGACGACGGAAGCGAGGTGTGGCGCAAGACGTTCGCCCTTCTCGACGCGGCGCACCGCAACGGCGAACGCATCGTCGCCCAGGTCGCCGGTCGTTCGATCGGCATCATCATGTGCCTCGAGGGAAGCGTCCACCCGCTCCTCGCACACCCCGCCTACCACGAGGTGATGCACCTGCCGTTCGCCGAACGAGTCGCTGCACTCCTCGATCCCGTCCGACGCGCCCGCTTCGTCGACGAAGTTCCGACGGACAAGTTCTACGAAGGGCTTGTGACCAAGGCGCTCAAGCGCATGTACCTGGTCACCGATGCCAACATCGACTACGAGCCCGATCCTTCACAGAGCGTGCTCGCGCTCTCCCAGTCACGCAACGTGCCGGCGATGAAACTGATCGTCGACCACATGCTGAGTGGCGGGGGCAAGGGCATGATCTACTCGCCATTCTTCAATTACATGTACGGCGACTTGTCGATGACCTACGAGCTCATGCAACATCCCCAGACCCGCAACGGGCTGAGCGATGCGGGCGCCCACTGTGGGGCGATCTGTGACGGCGGAATGCCGACGTTCATGCTCACCCACTGGGCACGCGATCGCGTGCGCGGACCGAAGCTGTCGCTGGAACACGTCGTCTATCGCCAGACGCGCAACACCGCGGAGCTCCACGGATTGAACGACCGCGGATTGATCGCCCCCGGCATGAAAGCCGACATCAACGTGATCGACTTCGACTCGCTCGGCTTCGACATGCCGCACATGGCCTACGACCTGCCCGCCTCCGGGCGCCGGCTCGTGCAGACCGCACACGGCTATGCCGCCACGTTCGTGTCGGGAACCCAGATCGTCGCCGACGACTCCTTCACCGGCGAACTGCCGGGTTCGCTGATCCGCGGACCGCGCCGCTAGCTCGTCATGCCATGCAGGCCGACGAGGCCGCGGGCATGTTCGATCTCACCCATGTGGCGAAGTGCGTGCTGGTAGATCCAGCACTCGACGGCGTCCAACACCTTGATGCCCTCGTCACCAGCGACACGTGCACTGAACGTGCTCGCAATCTGCGGCGGGAACGGACGTGCGATCACGACGCGTGACAGCTCGGCTGGATCGAGCGCGGCGAGCCACTTTTCCACCCGCGAGAACACGACCCCCATGTACTGCTTGAACGCCTCGTAGTCGCCGATGCGCTGGTCGATCATCTCGCCCACGGTCTTGTGCTTGCCGTGGTCGGCGATCGACATGTTCACCTTCGCCTTCCACTCGTCGTTCCACGTCGGCATCTCACCGGTGATCAACATGAACGACGAGTCGATCATGTTGACGATGTGAAAGAGGCTGAATGCGATCGGCAAGACGCCCTCGCGCTCGAAGTGGTTGACGTGCTCGAGGTCCATCGTCTGGGTCGCGTCCTCGTAGAGCGAGAACACCGCCCGCATTCGGCGTCGAAGCGAATCGAGGATCAGTTCATCCATGGCGTCGTCCAGTCTTGCTCATTCGCGTGCCGCCTCCGCCCGCATCTGGGCCTCTTCGTCGGTCTTGGTCGGCTTGCTACGGATCTCGAAGGTCACCTTGCGCAGTTCGCCGGTGAACGGGAACGGTGCCACGTAGTCGGGGCACACGGGCGACAGTCGGTCGGATCCGAGGTCCATGCCCATCGAACCGAGGATGCGCATGATCTTCGGGATGTGCACGCTGCCGACGTCGCGTCCGTCGACGACGAGCGTGAGTGTCCCCGTGTTTCCCTCACGGTCGAAACGTGCTCCGAGTTGGTGCTCGCCCGGCGTCAGGGACAGCGGCGCGGTCGCTCGCTGATGCTTGCCGAGTGCGTTGTAATAGAAGTGGAATTCGCCGTTGCGCACGAACATCGAGTGTCCGATGTTGTGACCACCGCGCGCATAGATGACTCCCTCGAGCGGGGCTGAGCCGACCTCGACGTCGGCGGTGATCGTCCACGCTCGCCCGCTCAGCATCGGGCAAGCATCGGACGGGATGTGCGCCACCGGTGGGTAGTAGGTGTAGGTCGATCCATAGTGCGGAGACCCAGGCCGTGCCCGTTGGCCAAATATCTCGATGCCGCGGTCGTCCAGTGGCAACACGCCGAAGCGTCTCGCCTCAGACCACCACATCTCGACCATCGCGGCGAGCCGCTCGGGTTCCTTGCTCGACAGGTCATGCATCTCGGAGAAGTCACGTTCGAGGTCGAACAGCGCCCAGGTGTCCTTGTCGTAGGGCACGCCCTGGTCGTGGAAGGTGACGGCTTTCCAGCCGTCTGACCAAATCGCACGATGCCCCATCATTTCGAAGTACTGCGGAACGGAACGTCGTTTCGCCGTCGGACCACCGAATGTGTACGCCAGGCTCTCACCATGCAGTGGCATCTGTTCGTGGCCGTTGACGACGCGTGGCATCTGCACGCCGAGTGCGTCATAGACAGTCGGAGCAATGTCGGAGATGTGGCAGAACTGCGGGCGAATCGCACCGGGATCGGCGATTCCCTTCGGCCACGAAATGACGAGTGAGTCGCGGATGCCGCCCCCGTAGGTTTGCGACTTGTACCACCGACAGGGAGTGTTGCCGACCTGCGACCAACCCCACGGATAGTTGGAGTGTGCGTGCTTGGTGCCGATGTCGTCCAGACGGTTGGCGACGATGTCGTCGACGTCCTCCCACTCGGCGTTGAAGAAGCTCCACTCGTCCATCACACCCTGTGGACCGCCTTCTCGACTCGCTCCGTTGTCCGAGAGCAACACGATCATCGTGTTGTCCGACATCTTCATCTCGTCCAAGAACGCAAGCAGTCGCCCGATCTGCGCATCGGTGTGGTCGAGCATCGCGGCGAACGCCTCTTGCAGACGACAGGCGAAGAGTTTCTCGTTCTTCGTCAGTTCGTCCCACGGTCGCACACCTGGGTTGCGCATCGCCAGCGTCGTGTCGGCGGGAATGATGCCCATCTCCTTCTGGCGCGCAAACACCCGCTCGCGGTGGACGTCCCAGCCCTCGTCGAAGGCTCCTCGCCACTTGGCGAGGTAGCTGTCGGGTGCGTGATGCGGCGCATGCTGTGCACCGAACGCGAGATACAAAAAGAACGGGCGGTCGGGTCGCACCGAGCGAAGGTCGCGAATCCACGTCGTGGACTGGTCGATCAGGTCCTCGGTCAGGTGATATCCCTCCTCCGGCGAGCGAGGCGGGAGGATGTGCTGGTTGTCGCGAGTGAGCTCCGGATAGAACTGGTCGGTCTCGCCGTTCAAGAATCCATAGAAGCGGTCGAAGCCCTTCTGCAACGGCCAGTTCGTGTGCGGTCCGGCCGCGGTGCACTCCTCCATCGGCGCAAGGTGCCACTTGCCGGCGCACAAGGTCGCATACCCACGCTCGCGCAACACCTCTGCCATCGTTGCCGCGGCCGGCGTGATCCCGCCGCGCATGTTCGGAAATCCCGTGTTCCAGTTCGACACGCCACGCATGCCGACGGAGTGGTGGTTGCGTCCGGTCAGGAGCGATGCACGCGAAGGAGAGCACAGTGCGGTCGTGTGGAAGCCGGTGTAGCGCAACCCGCCGTTGGCGAGCCGATCGATGTTCGGCGTGGGGATCGAACTACCGAAGCAACTCGGATGGGCAAAACCCATGTCGTCGAAGACGATGGTGATGACGTTGGCACCGTGCAAGCCCTCAGGCAGTGGTGGCCATGCAGGTGTCGACTCCTGATACGTGTCGGCAATGACTCCCGAAAACGACGGTTCGAACTGACTCATCGAATGCCCCCTTGCACAGACTCTAGGTATTGTCATACACTCTGTCAAAAGTTTGCTCGACACGTCTGGGGGACGTCATGGCCGAGACAGGAAAGCTCAAGCACAAGTACGGTCGGATCGACTTTGACTACGCGGTCCATCTCGCCACTCGCCCGCCGGAGGAAGACGGCCCGATCTACATGGTCAACCTCATGAAGTATCACGATGTCGCCCAGTACGAATCCGGCACGTCCGAAAAGATCAGCGGTCGTGAAGCCGACGACAAGTACAACCCGGCATCGATCCTGAACAAGATCGGAGCGAGCATTGTGTTCGTCGCCGACGTCGTGAAGAACCACGTCGGGGACGAGGATTGGGATCGCATCGCCATCGTGCGCTACGCGACGCGCAAGTCGTTCATCGAGATGCAGGAACGCAAGGACTTCGCCGACAAGCACGAGCACAAGGCCGCGGGAATGAAGCGAACGACCATCGTGTGCTGTCGGCCACTGGACGAATCACTCGACACCCGTCCCCGTCCGAGCGAGGTGAAGACCCGACGTGTGGTGATGATCGTTCGTCAGGCTTCGGATCGCGACGCGGTCTTTTCCGCCACCCCGCAGGCCACCGCGCTCACCGCAGAAGGAACGATCATCGGAGACGGCCGCAAGTGGGACACCGTGCAGTTCGCCTTCGTCGACTCTGACGAGTCGGCCGAGTCACTCGTAGCGTCGCTCGCCGATCTCGCCCCCGGCGAGAGTTATGCGATGACGTTGGATGCGACGTTGGACGCCATCACCCAATGAGCCTCGACGTCTCGTCGTCCACCGACGGTCGGGTGCTGCGCCGCGAGCGCAACCGCGCCGAGATCGTGGATGCACTCCTCGACTTGTTGCGTGAGGGGCACCTCGACATCTCTGCCGCCACGATCGCCCGACGCGCAGGTCTCTCCGAGCGGTCGATCTTCCGATACTTCGACGACCTCGACGACCTGTATCGCGCAGTGTGTGCGGTGCAATTCGAGCGTGAACGAAAGCACGCCGAAATCGACTCGTTTCGCACCGGTTCGACGGCCGACAAGATCGACCACTTCGTCGCCCAGCGCATCCGGCTCTTCACCTCGGTCGGCAACGTGGGTCGCGCGTCACGGGTCTTTGCCCGCCACAACCTCGTCATCGCCAAACAACTTCGCCGCGCACGCACGATGCTGCGACGTCAGGTCGCGGACCACTTCGCCGATGAGATTGCGGGGCTCCCAACCGGCGAACGTGACAGCGTGGCCACCGTGATCGACTCGTTGTGCAACTTCGAGTCCTACGACATCATGCGCAACGACTACGACATGTCGATCGCTGCGATCACCTCGACCATGACCACCGGAATCAGAAAGGCACTCTCATGAAGGCACTGCGCACACCCGACGAACGCTTCGATGGCCTCGCCGACTATCCGTACGCGGCGAACTACCACGTCGTCGGTGAATCCATCACCGGGCCACTTCGCGTCCACTACCTCGACGAAGGTCCGCGGGATGCCGACCCGGTGCTGCTCATGCACGGCGAGCCGTCGTGGAGCTATCTCTACCGCAAGATGATCCCCGTCCTCGTCGCGGCCGGCCATCGCGTCATCGCTCCGGATCTCGTCGGGTTCGGCAAGAGCGACAAACCGACCGAGATGGGCGACTACACCTACGCCCGACACGTGTCATGGATGGCAGAGCTGCTCTTCGACCATCTCTCGATCCGTCACGCGACGTTCTTCGGCCAGGACTGGGGCGGTCTCGTTGGTCTGCGCCTCGTGGCGAGCGCACCAGAGCGCTTCGCCCGACTCGTGCTGAGTAACACCGGTCTGCCGACCGGTGACCAGCCGATGTCGGAGGCCTTCATGGCGTGGCAGAAGTTCTCACAGGAGTCGCCGAAGTTCCCGATCGGCACCATCGTCAACGGTGGGTCTGCGACGTCGCTGTCCGACGCCGTCGTCGCGGCCTACGATGCACCGTTCCCCGACGATTCGTACAAGGCCGGAGCGCGCATCTTCCCGTCTCTCGTTCCCACGTCGCCGAACGATCCCGCACATGGCGACAACGTGCGCGCATGGGATGTGTTGCGCAAGTTCGAGCGCCCGGTCCTGTGCTGCTTCGGAGACTCCGACCCGGTCACGAAGGGTGGTGATGCCACCTTCATTCGCAACATCCCCGGTGCAGCCGGCCAGCCACACACGACGATCGCCGGTGGCGGACACTTCATCCAAGAGGACAAGGGTGAAGAGCTCGCCGAGCTCATGGTCCGCTTCATCGCGTCGACGCCAAGGAGTTGACCATGGACGTGACGCTTCTCGGCACCGGCAGCCCACTGCCCGACCCGCGACGTGCTGGTCCGTCCACGCTCGTGACGACGCCGACAGAGCGGATCCTCGTCGACGCGGGTCGCGCCGTCGTGATGCGCCTCGCCGCTGCCGGCACCCTGCCGGTGATGTTGAACGCCGTGCTCGTCACGCACCTGCACAGCGACCACCTCACCGACCTGAACGACGTGATCACGACGCACTGGGTGATGAGCGGCCAGCCGACACCGCTCACGATCTACGGTCCGCCGCGCATGTCAGAGGTCGTGGCCGGAACGCTCGCGGCGCTCGCTCCCGACATCTCCTATCGACTCGCCCACCACACCGACACCCTCACGTGGGAGCCACGCGTCAACGTGGTCGAAGTCCAACCCGGCGACGAGTTCACCATCGGAGCCGTCGCAGTGAAGGTCGGCAAGACCGACCACCGGCCGGTCGAACCGACCGTGGCCTATCGCCTCACGCACGAGTCGTCGTGCGTCGTCCTCGGTGGCGACGGCATCCCGTGCGACACGCTGGACGAACTGTGTCGGGGCGCCGGCGCCTACGTGCAGACGGTGTTGCGCGACGACCTCGTGAAGTTGATTCCGAACAAACGCTTCCTCGACATCCTCGACTATCACTCGACCGTCGAACAAGCCGCGCAGACGGCTGCACGTGCGGGAGTCGGCAAACTCATCCTCACGCACTACGTGCCGTCGATGCAGCCGGGCCAGGAAGACGAATGGCGCGCCATCGCGGCGCGCCATTTCAGTGGTGAGATCGTCCTCGGAGACGACCTCACCACCACGTCCGTCTGACTGTCAGCGGTGCGAGCCCTGGAACTCGGGGTATGCGAGCACGCCCATCTCGGCGATGTCGAGACCGTCGAGTTCGTCCTGCTGTGACGATCGAAGCCCCTTCTTCAACACCTTCTTTTGGATCGCAAAGAACGCCCCCGACAACGCGCCGTTGACGACCAGGATCGTCACCGCGCCGAGTGCCTGAGCGCCAAGCTGGCCGGAGTCGCCGTAGAGGATGCCGGTGACGCCGTCCACGCTCGAGCCGTTCCATCCGGCACCGTAGGAGCCGTTGGAGAAGATGCCGACCGACATCACACCCAAGAATCCACCGACGCCGTGCACCGAGATCGCACCGACCGGATCGTCGATCCCGCGACGTTCGAAGAAGTAGACCGACTCGATGATCGCGATGGCCGCGACCACACCAATCACGGCCGCAGCCCACGGTGACACGAAGGCACACGGCGCGGTGATCGCGACAAGTCCAGCGAGCATGCCGTTGGCCATCATCCCCGGATCCGGCTTGCCCGTCTTGCGAGTGATGTAGAGCATCGCCGCGATGGCGCCGAACGCTCCGGCGATCGCCGTGTTGGTCGCCGCAGTGGCGAACTGCACGTCAGTCGCCGCGAACGTGCTCGCCGCATTGAACCCGAACCAGCCGAAGAGCAGGATGAACGTTCCGAGCATCGCCATTGGAATGTGGTGACCTGCGATCGTGTTGGGCGAACCGTCGGCGTTGAACTTGCCGAGTCGCGGACCGATGGCGAGCGCTCCCGTCAATGCGGCGACGCCACCGACCATGTGCACGACTCCCGAACCCGCGAAGTCGACGTAACCGGCGCCGAGCGACATCGTGCTCCAGGTCTTGGCGAGCCAACCGCCTCCCCACGTCCATGCGGCCATCAGCGGGTAATAGATCGCCCCACAGAAGAAACCCCAGCCGACGAAGCTGCCCCACCTCCACCGCTCCGCCATCGAGCCCGTCGGGATCGTCGCGACGGTGTCCATGAACGCCACCATGTAGAGGAAGAAGCCAAGCACCGCCGGCGTCATCGCATCCCCCGCGAGCGCCCAGCCGCCCTTCCAGGCAAAGACCCAGTCGCCGCTGCCGATGAGTGCATCCCCGACTGGCGTGTCCATGCCGAACGCCGAGTAGGAAAAGCCGCCGAAGGCAAGGGCGAAGCCGACGAAGTAGAAGCCGACGAAACCGAGCCCGAAGATGGCAAAGTTCGTCGCCACGACGTGCGCCGCGTGTTTGGCGCGGCAGAACCCCGTCTCGACGAGTGCGAAGCCGGCCTGCATAAACACCACCAGGGCGGCTCCGATGACGATCCACAGCAGGCTGATCTGCTGCCCGAGAACCGTCACGGCGTCCGCCGTGTCCGAAAGTAACGACATGATTCCTCCTTGGTTGCGACACGGTCGTGTCGATGAACTGATCGTGATGATGAGTCCGGAGGCTCCATTGCGCCCAAACGCATGGTGAACGTAACGAAGCAATGTTTCGGCGTCGTCTTGTGAATGTTTCGTGCGGATTATTCTTTGTGACGAACATGGCGACGAAACGACGCTCTCCGAACCCCGCCGTTCACACAACTGCGCTCCCGCCGCTCGTCGCCGAGCGCATCACCTGCACCTTGTCGAAGTGGACGGGCGCCGAGGGACGATGCCAGTGGTGCGACGTCGAGATCACCTCACCCAGGCGACGCACGTGGTGCTCCGATTCCTGCGGTCGCGCCTGGCAGCGCGAACACATCTGGCGTTTCGCCCGCTCGGCGGCCAAGCGTCGTGCGAAGTACCGCTGCATCCGGCCGGGCTGCGACGCGGCACGACGAGACTGCGAGGTCAACCACATCACTCCACGCAACGGCAACGGGTACGGCCCCGGCTGCCACCACCACCTCAAGCCGGGACCAGACGGCAGCGGCGGTCTCGAGGTGCTCTGTCGTGCACACCACGCGGAGATCACCAAGGCCCAAGCGACCGCCCGTGCAGAGGCACGACGGATCGCCAAGATGGCGGGTGAAACTACGCTCTAGCCGTGGCGTTTCGTGACGGCGATGGTTGGGTCTATTGCACCTGCGGTCACCGTCACTGGGGTCTGCACGGTGCGGCGGGTCTCCTCCTCATTCGACTCGACATGGGCGAGCCACACGTGCTGCTGCAACTTCGCGCGGCATGGACCCACGGCGGCGGCACGTGGGCGCTTCCCGGTGGTGCACTCGACTCGCACGAAGACTCGATCGAAGCGGCGAAGCGCGAGGCTCAAGAAGAAGCGGGCATCACTGCCGAGTCGTTCCTCGTGCGCGACGTGTTCAGAGACGACCACGGACCCTGGCGCTACGACACGGTGATCGCCCATGCCCACGGTGAGATCGGAGAGTTCGCCGCCAACGCCGAATCCGAGGATCTGCGTTGGGTGGCACTGAGCAGCGTGGAGAACTTCGAACTCCACGCCGGGCTCGCCGGTGCATGGCCCGACCTGCACGAGCGGGTCCGCTCCACGCTCTAGACCTGGACACACCGTGCCCAACGGGGGCGTCAGTAACATGGTGAAATGACGATTGAAGCAACCCAGACCAAGGCCTACCTCGACGACCGCGCACACGTCTTTCACTCGTGGTCCGCACAAGGGACCCTCAATCCAGTCGAGGTCGCCGGCGGTGAAGGCTCCTATTTCTGGGACTCGACCGGCAAGAAGTACCTCGACTTTTCCAGTCAGCTCGTCAACCTGAACATTGGCCACCAGCATCCGAAGTTGATCGCCGCGATCCAGGAACAGGCCGCCAAGCTCTGCACCGTCGCGCCAGCCTTCGCCAACGACGCACGCAGTGAAGCGGCGCGCCTGATCACCGAACTCGCCCCCGGCGACTTGAACATGGTGTTCTTCACCAACGGTGGAGCCGAGGCAGCAGAGAACGCCGTGCGCATGGCACGACTGCACACCGGTCGCCACAAGATCCTCACGATGTATCGCTCGTACCACGGTTCGACCGCCGGTGCGATCGCCCTCACCGGCGACCCGCGTCGTTGGCCGAACGAAACCGGTGCATCGGGTGCGGTGAAGTTCTGGGGACCGTATGCCTACCGCAGCGCATTCCACTCCTCGAGCGAGGCCGAAGAATGTGAGCGCGCATTGCAGCACCTCGAAGACGTGTTGATGGTCGAAGGTCCGCACACGGTGGCGATGATCGGCATGGAGACCGTCGTCGGCACGAACGGCATCCTCGTCCCGCCCGCGGGCTACCTGAAGGGCGTGCGCGAGCTCTGCGACCGCTACGGAATCGTCATGATGTGCGACGAAGTGATGGCCGGATTCGGTCGTTGCGGCGAATGGTTCGCGGTCAACAAGTGGAACGTGACCCCCGACCTGATTTGCTTCGCCAAGGGCGTCAACTCCGGTTACGTGCCCCTCGGTGGCGTCGTCATCAGCCAGAAGATCGCCGACACCTTCAAGGACCGCGTCTATCCGGGCGGGCTCACCTACAGCGGCCACCCACTCGCCTGCGCGGCAGCCGTCGCCTCGATCAACATCTTCAAGGAAGAAAAGATCGTCGAGAATGCGCGCACCATCGGTGAGACGGTGATCAAGCCCGAACTCGCCAAGCTCAAGGACAAGCATCCGTCCGTCGGCGACGTCCGCGGCCTCGGCGTGTTCTGGGCCGTCGAGTTGGTCCGCGACCGTGCCACCCGCAAGCCACTGGTGCCGTTCAACGCAGCCGGTGCCGACAACAAGCCGATGCTGGACTTCGCGGCGGCGTGCAAGAAGAACGGTCTGTGGCCTTTCACGCACTTCAATCGCACCCACGTCGCCCCTCCGTGCACGGTGAATGCCGACGAAATCCGCGAAGGCATCGCCATCTTGGACGAGGCGCTGACCGTCGCCGACTCCTACTACGAAGGCAAGTGACGACTACGTGCGGGCGATGACCCGCACGTCACCAACCTGCTTGCCGTGACCGAACACCGGTGACGCAAACGTCGCCGGGTCCACGTTCGACACGTCGACACCGAGTCTCTCGAGTGCCCACTTCATCATTGGTGGTCGTGCGCGATTCGCCCCATCTGCGATCTTGAGCGCCACCGCCCGACCATCGGCGAGCGCGACGGCAAAGACGCCCTCCGCACCGTCCTTGGCGAGCAGTCCTGGAACCCCCTTCATCAGCAACGTCACGTCGCGCGTCGGCCCACCGACCATCTCCGGGTGACTGCGCATCGCGTCGGCAATCGTTCTCGCTGGTGAGCCCTCTGGTGCCAGTGTCGCGTGACGAAACGCTCTGGCCAGCCCTGCAAGTGACATTGCATGTGCCGGCGCCCCACAACCATCGACGGCGATGTGTGCAGCCGACTCCCCGGTCATCTCCGGCACCATCTCGGTGATGCGGTGCTGGAGTGGATGGTCGACATGCAGATACGACGAGTCGTGGGCCCAGCCGTTGTTCACGCAGGTCGCAAGCATCCCTGAATGCTTGCCCGAGCAGTTCATCTGGAGTGAAGACTTGGCGAGCCCGGCGGAAATCGCCGCGTGCGCCGCATCGTCGTCGAGCGGATAGTCAGTCGTGTTGGCTAGCGCCGACTCGTCCAACCCCGCCGACGCGAGGATGTCACGGGCACCCTGCAGGTGTTCACGGCGGCCATCGTGGCTCGCACACACGAGTGCAAGTAGTCGTGGCGGTAGCGACAGTCCGCTCGCCACCATCGCGGTCGCCTGGATCGGTTTCGTCGACGACCGGGGAAACACCACCACGTTCGGGTCCCCCGCAGCGAACGCAACCGATCCGTCACGCTCGAGTGCGACGACTGCACCGTGGTGGACCGACTCGTCCCGCCCGCTGCGCGTCGTGACAGCGAGCTCGACGAAGGAGCCCGAAAGGATCGAATCGCTCACGACACCGCTGTGGCGAGCATCGCCATGAACCGGTCGTGGTCGCCCTTGGTCACCACGAGCGCGTTCGGCTCACGGTGGGTGACGCCGAGGGTGTCCATCACGACCATGCCGCGGGCGGGCCCGTCACTCGTCACAGCCTCGAGATACATCTCGCGGGTTGAGACCGCAATCGAGGAGTCGATCGCATATGCCATCGCGATCGGATCGGGAAGGTCGAAACCCGGCACCTTCGTCTCGGTCGCGCAGAATTCGGCGACGGCTCGTTGGATGTCGATGGCAAAGTGTGCAAGCGGCGTACCGATGGCACGGATTCGCTCCGACTCCTCGGGTCGAACGCAGGCATCGAAGCGTGAAATGTCCCAGCCGACGAACTCGAGTTTCATCCCACTGCGCAACACCACGTCGACTGCTTCGGGATCGACCCACATGTTGAATTCGGCCACCGGCGTGACGTTGCCGATGTGGTCGGAGACTGCCCCCATCACGACACATCTCTTGATGTGTGTGACGATCGTCGGGTCCTTGCGAATGGCGAGTGCGAGGTTCGTGAGTGGCCCGAGCGTGACCAACTCAAGCGTGCCGCTGTGGCGGTGCGCCTCCTCGATCAGCTTGTCGACCGCATGCCCCTCATCGGGGGTCCTGCCTTTCAGATTCAGACCGATGTCACCCATGCCGTCATCGCCGTGGACGTTTTGTGCCGTACCGAGTGGCCGCGACAACGGTGCTGCCGCGCCCGAGTACACAGGTACCGCCGAGCCACACATTTCTCGTGTGTACAACGCGTTCTGAATCCCCATCTCGAGGGGAACATTGCCCGCCACGATGCCGATCCCGACGACGTTCACCTCTGGGTGCCGAAGTGCAATGACGAGAGCGACTGCGTCGTCGCTTGCAGTATCGGTATCGATGTAGAAGGTGCGCATCCCGACCATTCACCGTAACACCCGTAGTATTGCCGCATGGCTCGGCGCACGGTTCGCGAGGAAATCGACGAACTCGAACGCTCCGGCACGCTGACGTCGGCGCAGGCGTCGACGTTGCGCGACGCTCCGCAGTGGTCGCTGGATGCGAACGAGTTGTTCGCCTACCTCGGAGGACTCATCGCATCGATCGGTGTGACGTGGTTGACGATTGCGTTGTTCCAGGATGCGAGTCCGATGAGCATTGCGATCGGAATGTTGATCGTGGGCGTCGCGATCGGAGTTGGCGCACGGTTCCTCCATCGTCCAAACACATGGCGCGCACGACTTGCCGAGGCGCTCGGCGTCGTGGCGATCGGGCTCGTCGCCGGCGGAATCGGGATCGTGCTCGCAGAGTCGGGCCTTCGGTCGGAACACGCAGCGAACATCGTTACGGGAATCTGCATCATCGTCGGCGCGAGCGCCGCGCGACGGACGCACTTCGCGGGCACCATCGTCTACGTCGTCGCGACGCAGGTCTTCGTCGCTGCGCTGATCGGCACGCTGAACCTCGAAGACGCACTCGTCGCGCCGTCACTCTTCGTCGCGAGCGGCGCAATCCTCGTCGCCGCCGGCACGCGCCGAATCGGTTTCGCATTGGCCTCTCGGGTGGTCGGAACGGTGAGCTACGTCCTCGGTGCGTTCACCGTCGCGGTGATGCAGGACCACGTGTCGACCGCCGTCGTCGCCCTCGTGCTCACGCTGGGGCTGTTCCTCGCCAGTTCGAAGATGCTCAAGCTCGAGACCATCGTCGGTGGCGCGTTCGGCGTCACCCTCACGACCTCGGTCCTCGTGTCGCGCGTCATCGACGACCAGGCAATCCAGGGCCTCGCCATCGTGTTGATCGGCATCGGCATGGTGCTCGCCGCCGGCGCGGTCAACAAGAAACGACGCAGCGCCTAAAGTTCGACCATGGGTCTGCGCAAGCGAACCGCAGTCATCGTTGCGCTATCGGTGCTGATTCCCGCCGCTACCGCTCACGCCGAAGGCGACGAACCGATCCAGCAGTCGGAGTCTCCGAAGTATGTGTTTCCGTTCTCGCGGGTGCCGGTTCGATATGCACGAGACCACCTCGACTATCCCGCCACCGACGTCTACGGCTGCTATGCCAAGGTGCATGCGCCGACCGCGGGCACGATCGGCCAGGTCAGACGCAAGGACAAGTGGATCGAATCGGTCGATGCGCCGGGTACTCGAGGTGGTCTCACGATCACGCTCCTCGGAGACGATGGCGTGCGCTACTACTTCTCGCACCTCGGCCGGGTCAAGGTGCGGATGGGCCAACGTGTCGAGGCCGGTCACTGGATCGGGGTGATGGGCTCGTCGGGCAACGCACGGCGCACGCAATGCCACACGCACATCGGCATGTCGCGCATCTGCCCGAACGCAGAGTTCAGGTTGCTACAAGGCGAGATCTGGCCGTGGCGTTACCTAGACGCGTGGCGCAAGGGCGTGCAGCTGTCGCCACGCAAGGAAAAAAACGAGGTCATTCGCACGTCACCGAATGCGTGCTTCGAGGCGACGGCAGACGCACGAGCCGACGCAGTGAACGCGCGACGCAACAGCGACTAGATCAGTCCGAGCTGCTTGACTGCGTCGCGCTCTTCCATCAGCTCGGCGACCGACGCATCGATCTTGCCGCGACTGTAGGAGTCGATGTCGAGACCTTGGACGATCGAGTAGTCCCCGTTGGAGCACACGCACGGGAACGACGAGATGATGCCCTCGGGCACGCCGTAACTTCCGTCCGACGGCACCGCCATCGACACCCAGTCCCCTGCCGGGGTTCCCTTGACCCACGAGCGAACGTGGTCGATCGCGGCGTTCGCGGCCGATGCGGCCGACGACGAACCGCGGGCTTTGATCACCGCGGCACCGCGCTTGGCGACGGTCGGGATGTACGTCTCGTCGATCCACTTCGCATCGTTCACGAGTTCCGCTGCATTCTTGCCGTCGACTTCACAGTGGTAGAGGTCGGGGTACTGCGTCGTCGAGTGGTTGCCCCAAATAGTCATCTTCTTCACCGACGTCACGGGACGACCGAGGCGCTGGGCCACCTGCGAAATCGCACGGTTGTGATCGAGGCGGGTCATGGCCGTGAACTGGCGGGGAGAGATGTCCGGTGCGTTGTTCATCGCGATGAGCGCGTTGGTGTTGGCCGGGTTGCCGACGACGAGGACCTTGACGTCCTTCTTTGCATTCTTGCTGATCGCCTGGCCCTGCGGCTTGAAGATGCCGCCGTTTGCACTCAGCAAGTCGCTGCGTTCCATGCCGTCCTTGCGCGGCATCGCACCGACGAGCAACGCAACGTCCGCGTCACCGAAGGCGACGTTGGCATCGTCGGTCGTGATCACGTCGACGAGCGGGCCGAAGGCGCAGTCGTCAAGCTCCATCTTCACCCCGGACAACGCTCCGAGCGCGGGCGTGATCTCAAGGAGCTGCAAGATGACGGGGGTCTCGGGCCCGAGCATCGCGCCTGAGGCGATGCGAAAGAGCAGGCTGTAGCCGATTTGACCGGCTGCCCCGGTCACTGCAACACGTACTGGTGAGGTCATGGACCGAAACGCTACTTGCCGATCGCCTGCATGATGAGATCGGCGTAGACGGCTTGACCCTCCAAGTTCAGGTGAATTTTGTCGCTGTAGAGATATTCCGGATGCTCTTGGGCGATCGTGTACCAGTCCAAGACGGTCACGTTGCCGTAGCGATTTGGCATGGCCCGAATCAGCTCGTTGTTCGGGTCCTGCCACGGCTTCTTCGGCACGTGCGTCGTGAGCATCACGACGCGGTCGACGTCGGCGAGGGGAACCATGATCTCATCGAGCGTCTTTTCGTCGACGTAGTTGTTGGTCCCGAGGTGGATGATGACGAAGTCGCCGAGACGATTCACCGACTTGACGTAGTTGGCGATCTCCAGTGCTTGACGAAATGGCCTGCTCTTCAGTGCATCGACCGTGATCCCCCGCTGAGTGAGCACGTTGGCCGCACCGAGCATCACCGAGTCGCCGATCGCCAGGATCGGAATGACCTGGCCATCGAGCGTCGTCGTCTGCGTCGGCGCCCCTTGGTCGGTCGCCACGGTGGTCGAGGTGATGAGGTTCTGCACGAACTGTTCGTTGTCCTTCAGACTCTCCGCGACCTCACCTTCGCCAGTGCCGACGGCGACGCTCACGAGTCCAAAGACGGGCAACACCGATGCGACGACTGCGATCGCCACGACGTTTTGTCGGCGACGTCGATCTGCGTCGTTGCGCGGATAGCGCACCGTTTGCCACCACTCGGAGAACTGACCGGTGCGAATCGGCATCTCGACGAAGCGATACGACGCCTCGGTGATCGCAAGGATCAGCACGCAGAGTCCAACGAACTGCACCACCGACATCGGCGTCGGATCCGCACCGCGGGCAAAGCGGAACACCGGCCAGTGATAGAGGTAGAGACCATAGGAACGTCGCCCGAGGTAGGTGAACACGGGATTGCCGAGCACCACCTTGGCGATCGGCGTATGCGGATGCACGGCTGCGGTGATCACTGCCAGGCTGGCGAGTCCGACGAGGAGGAACCCGCCCTGGAACAGTGGGTCATAACCACGCCGCACGACCTCGGTGGTGCCATCCGACAACTCCACGGTCCGCACGGCAACGTCCTGGAATCGCCACATCATCGCGGCGAGCGCAGCCATGCCGACGATGCCGATGCCGGTCACCACGTGGCGATCGCTCGAGGGATAGTTCGAGTTGTACATCGATGGTCGGTACCAGAAGGCCAAAGCAGCACCGAGGAAGAGACCGCCGGAGCGCCCGAGTGTGCCGAGGAAGAGGAAGTCGATCTTGAGGGCTGCATGCCCGAAGATGGACACGAAGTGCTCCGGCGATCCGAGCGGAGTCGGTTCAGGGAACCCAGGCGCATAGGTCGCCGCCACGTACCACGCAATGCCGACGGAGGTGACGAAGAAGATTCCTCCGAGCGTCGCTAGTCGCTTGCCGAAGACGCGCAACACGACGGCGATCAACAGTGGCCAGACGAGGTAGAACTGCTCCTCCACGGCGAGCGACCACAAGTGACGCAACGGGTCGACCTGCGAGGAGTCGAAGTAGCTCGACTTCGACCAGATCTTGAACCAGTTGAAGCCGTAAACGAACGCGGCGATCACGTCCCCTCGCAACTTGCCGAGTTCGTCGCGCATGAAGAGGGAGGCGTAGACGCACACGCCGACGAGGAGCGTCCACAATGCGGGAAGGAGGCGTCGTGCCCGGCGCAGCCAGAAGTGACGGAACGAAATGCGGTCGTTCTGCTCGGACTCGGTGATGAGGAGAAGGGTGATCAGATATCCGCTGATCACGAAGAACACCTCGACACCGAGGAATCCACCGGTCAACCACGACTTGTTGGCGTGGTAGACGATGACCGCGAGGACCGCCAGTGCACGCAGCCCGTCCAGACCGGGCATGTAGGACAACGAGTTCTCGCGATTCATGAGGGCACGTCAAGCGTACTGACGCACCGCTCGCCGGTCGTGGCGTGGGTTCCTAGCGAAGTTTCTTCACGATGTCGGCCATCAACGCACCGGCTTCGGTCGGGTTCAGACCGATCTGCACGCCTGCAGCGCGCAACGCATCCATCTTGCCCTGTGCGGTTCCCTTGCCGCCCGAGACGATCGCTCCCGCGTGACCCATCTTCTTGCCGGCCGGTGCGGTCACACCAGCGATGTATGCACTCATCGGCTTCGTCACGTGGTTGGCGATGAACTCTGCTGCCTCTTCTTCCGCCGAGCCACCGATCTCTCCGATCATGATGATCGCGTGCGTCTCGGGATCCGCCTGGAACTGGGCGAGGCAGTCAACGAAGGACGTGCCGGGCACCGGATCGCCACCGATGCCGACGCACGTGCTGACGCCGATTCCCTGCTGCTTGAGTTCGTACAGCGCCTGATACGTGAGCGTGCCGGAGCGAGACACGATGCCCACGTTCGGACCCTTCGCACTCGGCAACTCGGCAATCTCACCTGCGGTGATGCCGATGTTGCACTTCCCCGGCGAGATGATGCCCGGACAATTCGGACCGAGCAGTCGCGTCGCGGGATAGTCGCGCTGCAACGTCGAATAGACGAGCGCCTCGTCCTGTGCAGGAATGCCCTCGGTGATGCACACGACGAATCCGATTCCCGCACGTGCGGCCTCGAGGATCGCCGCGGGTGCGGCCTTCGGTGGCACGGCGATGAACGACGCGGTCGCGCCGGTTGCAGCGACGGCGTCCTCGACGGTGTCGAACACGGGAATGCCCTCGACGTCTTGGCCGGCCTTGCCCGGCGTCACGCCGCCGACGACCTTTGTGCCGTATGCACGGTTGCGCAGACCATGGAAGCGTCCCTGACCGCCGGTGAGGCCCTGCACGATGACCGTGGTGTGTTCGTTGACGAAGATCGCCATGTCCCCTCCTACTTCGCCAACTCGACGGCGGTGCGGGCCGCCTCCAACATGGTCGGCCTGCTCGTCAACTGCGAATCCGGAATCCCCGCCTGGGCGAGAATCGCCCGACCCTCCTCTGCATTGGTGCCGTCCAGGCGGATGACGATCGGGGCGCGCAACTGCACGCGCTTCACCGCCTCGACAATGCCCTTGGCCACTTCCTCGCCGCGGGTGATGCCGCCGAAGATGTTGATGAAGATGCTGCGAACCTTGGCGTCGGAGTTGATCACCTCGAGTGCGGCCGTCATCAGCTCGGCGTTTGCGCCGCCACCGATGTCGAGGAAATTGGCGGCCTTGCCGCCGACCTGGTTGACGACGTCGAGAGTGCTCATCGCGAGTCCTGCTCCGTTGGCGATGATGCCGACGGTGCCGTCGAGACCGATGTATTGCAGGTCCTTTTCCCGTGCGAGCTGTTCGCGCGCGTCGAGTTCCTCGGTCGCGGCGTACTCCGCCCACTCGGGGTGACGGAACGCCGCGTTGTTGTCGAGGCTGACCTTGGCGTCGAGTGCGTGCACTTCACCCGTCGGCTTCAGGATCAACGGATTGATCTCGGCGAGGTCACAGTCACCCTTCGTGAAGCACTCGTACAACTTGACGAGGATCGACGCAACGCCGTCGAGCGCACGTTCGGGAATCCGCGCATCGACTGCCGCCTGTCGGGCCCGCTCGGTGGACAGACCGTCGATCGGATTGATGTGCAACTTGACGATCGCGGTCGGATCCTTGGCCGCCACCTCCTCGATGTCGACGCCACCCTGCGCAGACAACATGAGCAGGTGGGCCTTGGCGGCACGGTCGAGCGTGAAACTCGCGTAGTACTCCTCGGCGATGTCGGAGGCGTGTTCGACCCACACGCGCTTGACGACGTGTCCCTTGATGTCCATGCCGAGGATGTTCCCCGCATGCAGGCGCACCTCGTCGGCGTTCGTCGCGAGCTTGATGCCGCCCGCCTTGCCTCGGCCGCCGACTTGCACTTGGGCCTTCACGACCACCGGATACTTTGCCTTCTCCGCCTCGGCGACGGCTTCGTCGACCGTGTGGGCGACACCACCCGCCGACACCGGGATGCCGAACTTCGCGAAGTATTGCTTGCCTTGGTATTCGAACAGGTCCATCGTGTGAGGCTTTCTATGACTCTCGTGCGTCCAACGTCGACTCCAACCACGTCGCAATGTCCTTCAGCGACGACCCGGGGCCGAAGATCTCTGCGACTCCTTGGTCGCGCAACGCGCGTGCATCGGCGTCGGGAATCACCCCGCCACCGAAGATGAGCACGTCGCCCAACTGACGTGATCGCAGTTCCTCCATCACGCGCGGAAAGAGCGTGAGGTGCGCGCCGGACAGCAGCGACAGGCCGACGGCGTCGACGTCTTCCTGGAGCGCGGTCTCGGCGATCTGCTCGGGCGTCTGATGGAGGCCGGTGTAGATGACCTCGAAACCGTGGTCACGCAGCGCCCTCGTGATGGTCTTGGCGCCACGATCGTGGCCATCCAGGCCAGGTTTGGCCACCACAACGCGATATGGACGCTTCACGAGAAACAAACCCTACGCCGTTCACCGTGACCGATACCAACCCGCCACGACCGCACCGACGCAGAGCCCGTGCGCCACACTTGATCCATGGCTCGACCCTCCCTGCGCTCGCCCGTGGCCCGAGCGGTCGCCCCGATCGTCGGGGGCATCCTGTTCTTTGCCACGCTCTTCGGGGTCACGTGGCTGATGGCCGAGTTCGCCACCAACCGGGCCGAGGTCCAGGTGCAAGCCGGCGACCGCACCTTCGTCGTCGGCAACGTCGAGGACATCGCCGAGGCGGTCGCCACCGACGGACCAATTCTCTATCCCGACCTGCGGGACTCGACCGGAACGCGCTCGATCGTGATCGAACACAACGGCAACGATCCGGCCAAGGGTTGGCAGGTCTACTACGCCTATCCGGCGGATCGCGACGAGTCGTGTCTCGTCACCCAGATCGCCAAGACCCACACCTTCACCGACTGCGACGGGCGCACGTTGTCCGTCGAGCAGTTGATGCCGCCGATGGACGTGCGGCCGATCGTCGAGAACAAGACGACGCTGCTCATCGACCTGCGCGGCGACTGATCGGCTCCGACTACGCGAGCTTGAGTGGCGCCCACGCGAGCGACAGGTGCTTGGTGCCGACGCTTGCGAACCTGATCGTCGCCTCCGCCTTTTCACCTTCGCCACGAATGTCGATGATCACACCCTCTCCGAAGGTCGGATGCATGACGTCGTTGCCGACGCGGAATCCGTGGTTGACCGGTTGCTGCACCGCGTTCGTCGTCACGCGACGATCGAGGCGTGGCAGGTTCGTGCGTGACGGCGTCGTCGTCGCGCGATACCGCCGCGAGTCCTCGCCGGAGTCGGCACTGCCTTCCTTGTGCACGAGCTCGTCTGGGATCTCGCTCAAGAACCTCGATGGCGGGTTGTATTGCGTGTTGCCCCACAGCGTGCGACTCCACGCGTGCGTGACGACGAGTTGCTCCTCGGCCCTCGTGATGCCGACGTAGGCGAGACGACGCTCCTCTTCCAATTCGACGGGATCGTTCAACGCACGACTGTGCGGGAACACCCCCTCCTCGACCCCGACGATGAACACGACGGGAAACTCGAGGCCTTTCGCCGAGTGCAGCGTCATCAGCGTGACGTGGTTGTCCTCGGACAAGTCGTCGGTATCGGCGACGAGTGCGACCTGTTCGAGGAACTCGTCCACCAGCGTGAACTCGCTCGCCACGCCGATCAACTCCTGCAGGTTCTCCTCGCGGCCAGCGGACTCGACCGTGCCTTCGGCTGCGAGCTCGGCGAAGTACCCGCTCGACTCCATCGCATGGCGCAGCACGACGCTCGGACCTTGGTCGAGCAGACCGGTGCAGGCATCGACGAGTGAGTTGAAGGCGGCGATGCCCTTGACGGCGGCACCGGTGACCCCGGCTGCAGCGGGATTGCGCAGGGCGAGGGCAAAGGAGATCCCCGATTCGGTCGCGTACGCGTCGATCTTGGCGATCGACGACTCCCCGATCCCACGCTTGGGGGTGTTCAACACGCGCTTGATGTTGATTTCATCCAGGGGGTTGGCCGCCACCCGCAGGTATGCGAGGGCGTCCTTGACCTCCTTGCGGTCGTAGAACTTGGTTCCACCGACCACCTTGTACGGCATCCCCGCATAGATGAACGATTCCTCGAGCACGCGGCTCTGGGCGTTCGTGCGGTAGAACACGGCGAGCTCGCTCCACTTGCGATGCTCCTTGTCGTGCAGGTCGCGCAGTCGTGCGACCACCCAGTTCGCTTCGTCGAACTCGTCGTCGGCGAAGTAGCGCACGATCTTTTCTCCCGCGCCCCGGTCGGTCCACAGATCCTTGGGCTTGCGGGCCTCGTTGTGCGTGATCACCGCATTGGCAGCGTCCAGGATCGTCTGCGTGCTGCGGTAGTTCTGGGCGAGCACGACGGTGGTGACCTCGGGAAAGGCGTTTTCGAACTCGAGGATGTTGCGGAAGTCGGCTCCACGGAAGCGATACACGGACTGGTCGGTGTCTCCAACGACGCAGACGTTGTGGTGCAGTGCGCCCAGCATGAGCACGATCGCGTTCTGGGCCATGTTCGTGTCCTGATACTCATCGATCAAGATGTGCTGGAAACGCTCCTGGTAGGTGCGCAATACGTCGGGGTGTTGACGAAACAGTCGCACGGTGTTGGTGAGCAGGTCGTCGAAGTCCATTGCGCCGGCCTTTTCCAACCGGTGTTGGTATTCGCGGTAGACGTCGACGACCTTTTCGTCGATGAAGTTCGAGGCATGCGATGCCGCGTCGTGCGGAATGATCAACTCGTTCTTCCACAGGCTGATCCGCGCCTGCACTCCGCGGGCCGGGAACTTCTTCGGATCGAGACCCTTGTCGCGGATCACATAACCGACGAGGCGCTGGGAATCCGACTGGTCGTAGATCGAAAACGTCTTCGGATAGCCGATGTGTTCGGCCTGCGCACGCAGGATTCGCACGCACGCGGAGTGGAACGTCGACACCCACATCTTTTGTGCCACCGGTCCGACGAGGGCAGCGACACGCTCGCGCATCTCGCCTGCCGCCTTGTTGGTGAACGTGATCGCCAGGATGTGCATCGGGTGCACCCCGGTGTCGATGAGGTGTGCGATGCGCTGGGTGAGCACACGGGTCTTGCCCGATCCGGCTCCCGCGACGACGAGGAGCGGACCACGAGGATGCAACACCGCATCCCGTTGGTCGGGATTGAGAAGCGAAAGGTCGATCGTCACGAACGCGCGAGGATGCGCACCGGAAGCTGGCGCGGGCCGCGAACCTGGCCGAGGCTCCAGGTCACCGCATCTGCATCGGCGAGTTCGAAACGTGGGAATCGACGAATGAACTCCTCGACAGCGACTCGCAACTCGAGACGCGCGAGGTTCGATCCGAGGCAGCGATGGATGCCGAGGCCGAACGCGAGGTGGCGATTGTGTTCACGATCGATGATCACCTTGTTTGCGTCCGGGAACGCCTCCGGGTCACGGTTGGCGGCCGGGAAGGCGAGCAACACGTTCTCCCCCGCCTTCACCGGGCATCCGCCGATCTCGGCGTCCTTGGCGATCATTCGGGCCATCGTCACGGGGGCATAGGCGCGAAGCAGTTCCTCGATCGCCGTCGGCATCAAGTCGGGCTCGGCGACGAGCCGGGCAAGGTCATCTTCGTGCTGGGCGAGGTGCCAGATCGAACTGCCGATCGAACTCCACGTGGTGTCGATGCCGGCGACCAAGAGCAAGATGATCGTGCCGACGATGTGCTGGTTGGACAGCGGCTGGTCGTAGATCTTCGCATTGAGCAGGAATCCGATGAGGTCTTCGCGCGGGTTCGCGATGTGGTCCTCCACGTGTGCGAGCAGGTACGCGTCGAGTTTCTCGAAGCCACCTTGGCGTTCACCGAACTCGGCTCCGATCTCCTCGAGCACGAGGTGCACGGTCTCGCGGAAGTAGTCGCTGTCTTCGACCGGGAGACCCAGCATGCGTGCGATGACGTAGACGGGAATGTGCTGTGCGTACTGCACGGCGGCGTCGACGACGTCGGCGTCGCCAACTCGATCCAGCAACTCGTTGCACAACCTGCGCACCTCGGGCTCCCACTCGGCGATGACCTGTGGGGCGAAGGCGGGCAGGAGAAGGCGACGTGCATCGGCGTGGAACGGTGGGTCAGATGTGATCGGCGGCGCCGCCCCGATCGGCGCAAGCGAGACCCACTCTTCGCGCGGCGGACGATTCGCAAGAACGGCACCCTCGGACGAGAAATGGTCGGTGTCGCGGGCCACTGCGGCGACGTCATCGTGGCGCACGGGCAGCCATGCACCTCCGTAACGGTTGGTGTGGGCGACGGGACAGGTTCCGCGCAGCTCGTCCCAGATCTCGTGCGCATTCTCGTTGTATGCGGGGTCTGCGTGGTCCCAGTCGGTCATCCAATCTTGGACCGGTTTGACGCGCGCCATGCCTTCAGAGTACTCAGCGGTGGGGCAGACTTTCGGGTCGTGGCAACGAAGAAGACGACGAAGGCGACCTACGTCCTGCTTCTTCCACCATCCGAAGGCAAGGCCTCAGGAGGAGCACCGCGCAGTTCGTGGAAGCCGGCGAGCGGGACCTTCGCTCGCGCACTCGGCGGCCATCGTGAAGAGCTCGCCGAGCGACTCGCACGAGTGAGGGGCGGTGATGCGGCACTGCTCGGAGTGAAGGGCGAACATCTCGCACGGGCCACGGCGGCGAACCGTTCGCTCGTCGGCGCACCCACGCTTCCCGCCTGGCAGCGCTACACCGGGGTGGTCTGGGACAACCTCGACATCGCCTCGCTGACGTCGACGCAACGTGCTCGCGCACTGACCAACGTGGTCGTCGTGTCGGGACTCCTCGGTCTCGTGCGCGCCGACGACCCCGTCCCCGACTATCGACTGAAGATGGGTGCGCGACTCTCCCCGTTCGGCTTGCTGTCGCGGTGGTGGTCGGAGTCCGTGTCGTCAGCGCTCGTCGCGCACGCTGGATCACTGGTCGTCGTCGACCTGCTCCCCCAAGAACATCGCGCGGCGCTCGATGAGTCGTGCGACGAGCTGAACCTCATCCGCGTGGCGCTCGAGGAAAAGAGCGGCAAGGCCGGAGGACACGACGCGAAGGCGGCGAAAGGAAGACTCGCCCGCCACCTCCTGGAGGGTTGCTCGACGGGCGGACAACTACGCGCTGCGCTGACACGATTCCGCGACGAGCGCTTCGTCGTGCGGCTCGACTGACTAGCGCAACTTGGCGACGAAGAAGTCGAGCACCGCGTCGATGCCGGACTCTTGCGGCTGCTCCGTGAGCACCGAGTGGTCACTCTTGGCGTTGGACGGGAACTCGACTGCGACGAAGGCGTCGCCGAGCGTCTTGCGCAGCGTGTCGAAACGCGTGCCGACGAGCTTGTCGCCCGTGTACCGCAGCCCAAGCACCTGACACCCCTCCTCGGCGCGCCGACGCACGCGAATCTCGTCGTCGGGTGACAGACCGAGGTTTCCCGCACGGTCCTTGCCCATCGAAAACGGCAGCGAGGGTTGCGAGAGCACGGGTGCGATCATCACGTCGTCGACCATCATCCCGAGGGCAAAGCCACCTGAAAAGCACATGCCGACTGCGCCGACTCCTTTGCCACCGGCTCGGCCGTGCAGGTCCTTGGCGAGTGCACGCAACCAGGAAACGACCGGCGACGTCTTGCCCATCGCCATCGTCGAGAACTCGCGCGACACGCAGATCTTGGCCATCGACGAAGCGATGTAGCCACCGCTCGGTGGTCGGCCGACGTCCCCGACGAGGAGCGGCATCACGACGGTGAAGCCGCGTGCAACCACCCGTTCGGCGAACTCGGTGACCTTCGGCGTGATGCCGGGGATCTCGTGCACGACGATGACTCCCGGGCCCGAGCCCTTCGTATAGGTGGGATGGGTGATGCCAGCGGAGGTGAACGAGCCGGTCGTCCAACCAGGAAGCGGTGTGGTCATACCACCACCGTAGTGAACCTCACCGACGACCTCAGCGGGGTCGAGCGACTCCGACCACTCGCGACCATGAGACCGCGCTCACCTTGACGACGTCGCCCGTTCGTGGAGCGTGCACCATTTGGCCGCCACCGATGTACATGCCGACGTGGTGGATCGGATAACCGGAGAAGATCAGGTCGCCGGGCTGCACGGCCGCCGTCGGGATCCGCGTCAGGCCCGCATACTGCGTGCGCGAGGTGCGGGGAATGCCGACGCCCGCGACACCCCACGCCCACGACGTGAGACCGGAGCAGTCGAATGCACTACCCGGCGACTTCGCGCCGAAGCGATAGCGCACGCCGAGCTGTGACAATGCAGCCTTGATCGCCGCTCCAGCCTGCGACGACGGCGCGACGATGTTCGTGTACTTCTTCGACTTGAACGACTCGGCTTCACGCTGGGCGAGTTCGAGCGCAGCCTGTTCACGACGTTGACGTTCGCTTCGCAACAGGGATCCAAGTTCGCGCTCGGCGGCCGCCTGTCGCGCCTCGTAGTCGGCGGCCAACGCCTCGGCCGCACTCAGTCGACCCGCCGCGTACTTCGCGAGATCCTGGGCCTTCTTGCGTTGCTTTTCGAGCGTCGCACGTTCCTTGGTCAGGTCGTCGATCAAGCCCTGCAGTGCGTCGGTGTTCCCGGCGCCGGTGTTCAACGCAGACGACGTGAGGTACTTCTTGCGCACGCTGTCGGTGAGCGAACTCGTCGAACTCAAGATGCTGGAGAGTGAGTTCGAGATGCCGCCACGGATCAGCGAGCGAAGCGCGACTTGCTGGAGCTCGGCCTGCATTGCGGCGAGCTCCTTCTCCTTCTGGGCGATGCGGGCCTCGGTGGCCTTGATCTCGACGTCGAGGTCTTCCATGTCGTTGACCGCGAGTGCATATGTCTCGCCGAGGGCGTCGATTTGTTCTCCGATTCGGTCGAGTTCCTCGATGATCTCGTTCACCCGGCGCTGTTGGTCGCTCGAGCCGCCGGTGCCGGGCAGAGGGCTGGCGGACGCCACGGGGGCCCCCACCGTCAGGGTGACGGCAAGGAGGGAGGCGACCAGGATGGGGGCGCGTCGTCGAAGTCGCCGAACGGCGAGACGAAACATGCTCGAATCCTACAGGCAATTGTTACATTTTGATGTCAAACTGGCACGAGAAGCGCGGGCTATGTCTGGTGGCAACGGGGAAGACGTTCCTACGCGTCATTTCGTCGGTAGAGCATTCCCTCGGCCCTACCCGATGTGATGATTTCCGAAGTGATGTCGAACACAGCAGACGCATCAACTACTCGGAGCCCAGATCCGACGCCGGGGCGATCACCGGAGTATGCGCCGACTTCCCACAATATCTCACCGGCTGGATTGACTGCAGTTTCGACTCCTCGTTCAATGTCCCGCACGTTGATCATGTAGGTCCTTCTTGATGTCACCCCAAATTGATCCGTGTAGTCGCTTGTGAATGACTTGAGGTATCGATACTCGACACCACACATTTCTTCCACAAAGTGATAGAAGGTCATACTGTCATTTTCTTCAAGATCAAGGATTCCGATTTTCCCCTGCAGTTGCAACACCTTGGCGAATGGTGAGTCGCTCCCATAACCACTCTGATTATCAATGTTCACAAAATCATCAGCCCTATGACCAAGCACAGCAAAGGAATACACAGGGTGACCCGTTCGTACCGCTTTTTCGTGCCGGCGCGCACACTCTGTGAACTCCCCCATTCGAGACGGAGTCGTACGGTAATCAAAAGGAACTCCGTCACAGAAATCGAAGTTGAATAGTGGAACAACGAGAGTCCCCTCGGGACCCAAAACATCAAGGAAGCTCGTAAGCACATCTTTTGGCCCAAGATTGGCCGAGCGGGAGACATCCGTCTTGAGTGTTCGCTTCAGACTTGTGTGGAGCAGAAGACAGTCACCCGCTTGCACTCCCGAGCGCATCCATTGCTCCGACAGATGCGACGTTTGGCTTTTGGACGCCATCATTTCAGACTAGTCATCGCTAGACATCCTGAAACCGCCAGGAGTGAACGACCTATCAGGTCTCGAGAACTAGAACTGCATGGATTCAGCGCTTCTCGTATGGGCGTTGAGGTGCCCACGGCTCACTCCCACTCGATCGTGCCCGGTGGCTTGGAGGTGACGTCATACACCACGCGGTTGATCCCCTTGACCTCGTTGATGATCCGCGACGACATGGTGTCGAGCAGGTCGTACGGCAGGCGTGCCCAGTCTGCGGTCATTGCGTCCTCACTCGTCACCGCGCGGATGATGATTGGATGACCGTAGGTTCGCTCGTCTCCCATCACCCCGACCGAGCGAATGTCGGCGAGGACGGCGAAGGCTTGCCAAATCTCGCGTTCGAGACCTGCGCGACGCACCTCCTCGCGCACGATGGCGTCGGCATCCTGCAGGAGCGCGACCCGTTCGGGCGTCACCTCGCCGATGATGCGCACGCCAAGCCCTGGACCAGGGAATGGCTGTCGCCACACGATCTCATCGGGCAGGCCGAGCTCGGTGCCCACCTTGCGCACCTCGTCTTTGAACAACGACCGCAGTGGCTCGCACAAGGTGAGCGTCATGTCGTCTGGCAAGCCACCGACGTTGTGATGGCTCTTGATCACACTCGCCGTGCCGTCGACGCCACCCGATTCGATGACGTCCGGATACAGGGTTCCCTGCACGAGGAACGTCGCGTCCGTGATCCCTTTCGTGTGTTCTTCGAAGATACGCACGAAGGTCTCCCCGATCGCCTTGCGCTTGGCCTCGGGCTCGGTGACGCCACGTAACTTTTCGAAGAACCGCGTTCCGGCATCCACATGGATGAGCTCGATCCCCATGTTGCGCTTGAAGGTCTCCACGACCTGCGCACTTTCGTCCTTGCGCATGAGCCCGGTGTCGACGTACACGCAGGTGAGTTGTGCACCGATCGCAGCGTGCACGAGGGCTGCCGCCACCGCAGAGTCGACGCCACCCGACAATCCGCAGATCGCACGCTCGGATCCGACCTGCCGACGAATCGCAGCGACCTGATCCTCGACGATCGACCCCATCGTCCACGACCGCGGTGCGCCGACGAGATCGTGAAGGAAACGTTCGATCAAGTCCTGTCCGCCCTCGCTGTGCACGACTTCCGGGTGGTACTGCACGCCCCAAATCTTTCGGGCATCGTGTTCGATGACCGCCATCGGTGCATCCGGCGTACTTGCAGTGGCCACGAACCCCTCGGGCAGTTGCGTGACGGCATCGAAGTGACTCATCCACACCGTTGCAGCGTCACCGATCGACGGAGGCAACAGCGACGACGATGTAGTGCGCGAGATCGACGTGCGACCATATTCTCCGCGACCACCGCGCGACACCTTGCCACCCAGTTGCTCGGCGATCAGTTGACATCCATAACAGATGCCAAGGATCGGAATCCCGAGCTCGTAGATCCCTCGATCCAGCACGGGCGCGCCCTCCACGTGAACGCTGGCAGGTCCACCCGAGAGGATGATCGCGATCGGGTCCCGCTCGGCGACGGCCGTGGCGGTGATGGTGTGCGGGACGATCTCCGAATACACCTGGGCCTCGCGCACGCGTCGCGCAATGAGCTGTGCGTACTGTGCACCGAAGTCGACGACGAGGACCGTCGGCTGTGGTGTGTGCGCCATGATGCACAAGGACACTAGTTGAGGATTGGATTGGGCCCGTCGGAGATGTGACGATTGGACGATGCGCGTGACCTTGCACCTCGACACGGTTCCTCCTCCCGAGGAGCAGATCGACCTATCGAGTTGCGTCGGGCTGTATCCGAAGCCTGGTTGTGGAACCGAACCGCAGGCCTCCGGCGACCGAGGTGGCGCGGCACAGATTGCAGTGTTCGGCGTGCTCGTTGCGGCCCTGTGCGTCATCGGCATCCGCGTCGCGCGCGCGGTGATCGCGCGTGATCGTGCGATCGAAGCCGACGTGAACGACGCCGACTAGTTTCGTCAGTCGTGCGCAACAACAAGGCGGTCGCTGGAGTCATCTTTGCGCTGACCAGCTCGACGCTGTATGGCATCACGCCGGTCTTCGTGCACATGGCCTACGACCGCGGAGCGGACCCCTTCGGCCTGATGACCGCACGCTATGCAATCAGTCTCGTCGTGTTGCTCGCGGTGCGCTTCGTGCGCGTCGGCTTCGGCTCGTGGCCCGATCGGCGCACGACGACGCAGCTATTCCTCCTCGGGGCACTCGGCCTCTACCTCAACGGCGTGTGCGTGTTCAGTGCGATGGAGCGGATGGACTCGGGACTGATGATGGTGATCTTTTACCACTATCCGATCGTCGTCGTGTTCCTCGGGTGGCTGTTCTATCGACAAAAGCCTGCGCGCGTCATCTGGCCGTGTCTCGTGGCCACGATCGGCGGCGTTGCACTGACGGCGAGCGACGTCTCGAGCGCCCAGTCGTCGGGCGTCGCGATCATCCTTGCGGGAGCACTCGTCTATTCGGTCTACCAAGTGATCGGCGCACGCGTCATGCCGCGCACCGACATCTTGACCGGGCTGTGGATCGTGTTTGCCGGTGCGGGCTTTTCGTTCTCCGCGATGTGGCTCCTCGATCCGCCGGGCATCGAGTCCACGATGCCGGCGAACGGCATTGCGTGGTGGGCGGCCGTCGAGATCGCAGTGGTCGGCACCGTCGCTGCGATGGGTGCGTTCTTTGCGGGCATGAAGCGCATCGGTGCGAGCAACTCCGCAGTCATCCAGACCTTCGAGGTGATCGTCACGATCGGCATGGGGATTGCGTTCCTCAACGAGTCCTTGACCGGACGCCAGGTGCTCGGCACGGTGTTCATCCTCGGAGGCGTCCTCGTGTTGGCCCGTGCGGAATCGCGTCGGACGACGGCCATGACGCCCCAAGTTCCCTGATCGCTCGACATTGCCGCCCGAATTCAACGCCCGTAGCCTGTAGTTGACATAGCAATTCGAGTCGTACTTGCAGGGTTGGGTGAAATCCCCTACCGGCGGTGAAAGCCCGCGACCCCCACACGTTTCGTGTGGGGCTGACTTGGTGAAATTCCAAGGCCGACGGTCATAGTCCGGATGGGAGCAAGGTGGCCTCGGTTGTGCGCGTGGTGGCGAGCCGTCTTCGGCGTCGCCCGAGACGTGCATGGCCGTCGTCGTTCCCATGCCCCTGCGCGCACGACGCGCGAGACGGGAATCGACCATGGAACACGACGAGACGCACATGCGAATGGCACTCGATGCCGCGCGTGATGCCCGTCTGCGCTCGCGCCCGAATCCATGGGTTGGAGCCGTCGTCGTCACGCCGTCAGGCGCGACGTATCGAGGATCGACACACGCACCAGGCTCCGCCCACGCCGAGGTCGACGCCTTGCGCGCAGCGGGCGATGCCGCTCGCGGCGCAACCCTCTATTGCACGCTCGAGCCGTGCAACCACACCGGTCGCACCGGTCCATGCACCGAGGCGATCATTGCAGCGGGAATCTCACGCGTCGTCGTCGGCATCGAGGACCCCGACGTCAACGTGCGCGGCGCCGGTCTCGCCCGACTCCGTGCAGCAGGCATCGACGTCACCGTCGGCACGCTCGCAGCCGAGGTCGCACATCAACTGCGTGCCTACATCCACCATCGCACGACGGGGCGACCGTACGTCGTGGTCAAGATGGCGACGTCGATCGACGGTCGCATCTCCTCGACGGTTCCCGGCGAGCGCTGGCTCACCGGACTCGAGGCCCGCACCCGCGTGCACCAGTTGCGTGCGGAAAGTGACGCCATTGCGGTTGGGTCCGGCACCGTGCGTGCAGACGACCCTGAGTTGACCACCCGTCTCGTCGAGGGCCCCTCCCCGCGACGAGTCGTCGTCGGCTCCGCGCCCGCGGGTGCCAAGGTCCACCCCTGCCTCGAATGGTCTGGGGAACTGTCGGACCTCCTCGATCGACTCGGTGCCGACGGCGTGCTGCAGTTGCTCGTCGAAGGTGGACCGCGACTCGTGACGAGCTTTTTCGACGCAGGTCTCGTCGACGAATACGTCGTACACCTCGCAGCCGTCGTCGCCGGCGGTGACGCACGCCCCGGCATGCTCGCTGGCATCGGTGATGCAACCGAGTTCGACGTCGTCCCTGGCGACATCGTCGGCACCACGGTCTACGGCGACGACCTCGAGATCATCTTCCACCCACGAACGAAAGAGACGACACGATGAACCCAGCAACGAACGGCATGGCACCAATCGAAGACGTCGTCGCCGCGATCGGTCGTGGCGAGATGGTCGTCATGGTCGACGACGAAGACCGCGAGAACGAAGGCGACCTGATCATGGCCGCCCAGTTCGCCACCCCCGAGAAGATCGCCTTCATCGTTCGCCACACCTCCGGTGTCGTCGTCGCCCCGCTCACCGGGGAACGCTGTGACGACCTGCGGCTGCCGCTGATGGTCGACCACAACACCGAGAGCCACCGCACCGCCTTCACCGTCTCGGTCGACCTGCTCGAGGGAACGACGACGGGAATCTCGGCCGCCGATCGCGCCGCCACGCTGCGCGCACTCGCCGATCCGAAGGTCTCGCACTCGGCGTTCGCCCGACCAGGCCACATCTTCCCGCTGCGTGCCCGCGAGGGTGGCGTGTTGAAGCGCGCGGGACACACCGAGGCCGCGGTCGATCTCGCTCGAATGGCGGGCTGTGAACCCGCTGGCATCATCTGTGAGATCCAAAACGACGACGGCACCATGTCTCGTCTCCCCGAGTTGCGCGAGTTTGCCGCCACGCACGGACTCCTCCTTTCCTCGATCGCGGACTTGATCGAATACCGCCGCACGCACGAGCGACTAGTCGAGCGCATGGGCGAAGCCAATGTGCCGACCGAATGGGGTGGCTTCACGTGCGTCGCCTACCGCAGCACGATCGACGGAATCGAACACCTCGCGTTCGTCAAGGGCGACGTCGCCGACGGCACACCGGTGCTCACCCGCGTGCACAGCGAGTGTCTGACCGGCGACGTGTTCGGCAGTCGTCGCTGCGACTGCGGCCCACAACTCGCCTCGGCGATGCGCCAGATCGACGAGGAAGGCCGCGGCGTCGTCGTCTATCTCCGCGGACATGAGGGCCGCGGGATCGGCATCGGCCACAAGATCCGCGCGTACTCCCTGCAAGACGAGGGTTACGACACGGTGGACGCCAACACCAAGCTCGGACTTCCGGTCGACAACCGCGAGTACGGGATCGGCGCACAGATCCTCGCCGACCTCGGTGCCCGCAAACTGCGTCTCATGACCAACAATCCCGCCAAGTACGGCGGCATTGCCGGCTACGGATTGTCGATCGTCGAGCGCGTGCCACTGTCGATCGAGCCGACGCCCGAGAACGCCGCATATCTCAAGACCAAGCAGGACCGCATGGGACACGTGTTCGACGAGTCCGACATCACCAAGAAAGGACCACGCACATGACCACCTTCGAGGGAGCCCACACGGGAGCGACCATGCGCATCGGCATCGTCTGCTCACGCTTCAATGAGTTCATCGTCACTGCACTACTCGACGGCGCCCGTCGCGGCCTCGCCCACTGTGGGGTCGCGGAGCACAACGTGGACGTCGCCTGGGTGCCGGGTGCATTCGAGATCCCCGTCGCGATCCGCACGATGGCCACGACCGGCCGCTATGACGCCCTCGTCGCCCTCGGTGCAGTCATCCGCGGCGAGACCGCCCACTTCGAATACGTCGCCGGACCATGCTCGAACGAGATCGCTCGGATCCAGGTGGACACCGGAATCCCGATCGGATTCTCCGTGCTCACGGTGGAAAACGTCGAGCAGGCCGTCGCCCGCTCCGGTCCGGACTCGGGCAACAAGGGCGAAGAGGCGGCGATCGGTGCGATCGAGATGGCCAACGTGTTGAAGGCGATCCGCAACAAGTAGGTCGCCCGCGCGAGGTTCGCGCACACATCGATCGCCACCGATGTTCCGGTGGCGATCGGAGAATCTCATGGGCGCTGTCCTCGCGGTGCTCGTCGCGGTCTCGAGCATGCTGACCGCCCCGTCGCCGACTGACGAACGGTCAGTCGCCGTCGTCTCGTACGTCGCGTTCGAGCTCGACCTCGCCGGCTTCACACGGCTCAAGCCGCGCCTTGCTCGCACGCACCCACATCTCGACTGGTCGACGGACGGCTGTTCAGCGCCCGTCGTCGGCAGCGAGGGTCGTACGTTTGACTTTCGCAGCGCGTGTGCGCGTCACGACTTTTCCTACCGCAACTTCTCGGCCCTCGGACTACTCGACGAGACGCTGCGGGCACGCATCGACGAGCAGTTTCGTCGTGACCTGTATCGCTCATGCGAGCGCCAGCTACGAACGAGACGCGTGCGGTGCGTCGCGTGGGCGGAACTGTTCGTCGAAGTCGTGCGCCGCGTCGGCTAGTTCACGAGTGCGACGTTGATCAGCTGGTGCAGCATTCGGCCGGTCACGCCCCACACGGTCTCTTCGTCCAGATGGAAGAAGTGGATCCGAAATTGGTGCGGAGGGAGCCCCCAGTGCTCCTCCGAGTAGGTGTCCTCTCGCACGAGTTCGGCGAGCGGAACGGTGAACACGCGGTCGACCTCTTCGTTGCGCACGTCCAGGCTCGGTCGACTCGTCACGTGGGCAACGACCGGCACGATGTAGCTACGGCTCACGTACGTCGCCATCGCGCTCATCTCGCCGATCACCTGCACGTTTCTCGGGTCGATTCCGATCTCTTCGTTTGCCTCGCGAATCGCAGCCTCGACGAAACTCTCCCCCGGTTCCAGGCGACCGCCAGGGAACGACACCTCACCTTTGTGGCTGGAGAGATGCTTCGTGCGCCGCGTGAGCAGGATCTCGGGACCGTGTGATCCGTCCAGGATCGGCACGAGGACGGCCGACGGTCGTGCATCAGATGGAGGTGGAAGTTGGTCGAGCGTGGTGGCGAACGTGCGCACCCGTTCGACGACGGTCGTCGTCGAACGCAACGGAGAGACGTCCAACATTCGCCACGGATTGTCGGGCCGCACCCACACTGCGGCAGGACGAGGAATGACCTGGTCGCCGCCGAGGCGTCGAGCGAGGTCGGACATTGCCGTGACGAAAACTAGGCCTGTGGCTTCCAGCCGGAGGCGACAAGTTGCGCGAGTAGGTCGTCGAGACCTGCGGTCTTCAGGTTGGCGAGCGTCTTGCCCGGCTGTTCCTCACCGCGCTCCCACGCCTCCCAGGCCGCCTTCATCTTCTCCAGGTCCATCGCAGGCTTCACGAAACTCATGTGAATGAGCCTAACGATGGGTTCGTCACTTGCCTCGAGTCGTGCGCGCGGCCTTGCCTGCGTAGTTCGTCCCGAGAGCGATCACCGCCAGGATGAGTCCAACGCCGAGGAGCGACACCCGCGCCTGTGCGTCATGGTCGACGAGAATGCTTGCCGCAATAGCCGCGACGATGACCACCCAATCGACGACCTTGTGAACCGTGCGTGGGATCACGCGATAGGCGCTCATTGCCCCGTCGCTCATCGCTGCGTTCAACAGGATCACCGCCCCGATAATGGCGGGCCACAGCGGTTCGCTCGATTGACCTGCGAGAAACAGCGTGCCAATGCCGATGATGTACTCGACGATCTGGTGCAACCAGAACCCACGACCCTGCGTTCCCATGACTTTGGCAACACTAGGCGAGCGTGCTCACATCCAATACGCAAAAGGGCCCCGGGTCTCCCCGGGGCCCTTTTGCTTACTTCGAAGTCGAGACGACTTACATCATCCCCATGCCGCCACCGGGCATGCCGCCGCCTGCAGGTGCCGGGTTCTTCTCCGGCTTGTCTGCGACGAGGCATTCGGTGGTGATGACGAGTGCAGCGATCGACGCGGCGTTCTGCAACGCAGCACGGGTCACCTTCGCCGGGTCGATGATGCCGGCCTTGACCAGGTCGACGTACTCGCCCGTTGCAGCATTCAGACCGGTCGAGCCCTTTTCCGACTCGACACGCTGGATCGCGACTGCTCCCTCGAGGCCTGCGTTGTCAGCGATGTGACGACCAGGTGCAACGAGTGAGTCGTAGACGCTGCGTGCGCCGGTTGCCTCGTCGCCGGTGAGCGACTCGACGACCTTGAGCACTGCCGGACGGGTGCGGATGAGGGCGGTGCCGCCACCAGCGACGACGCCTTCCTCGATCGCTGCACGAGTCGCCGACACGGCGTCTTCGATGCGGTGCTTCTTTTCCTTCAGCTCCACCTCGGTCGCGGCTCCGACCTTGATCACGGCAACGCCACCGGCGAGCTTGGCGAGGCGCTCCTGGAGCTTCTCGCGGTCCCAGTCGGAATCGGTGTTGTCGATCTCGGCCTTGATCTGGCTGATGCGGGCGTTGACGTCGTCCTTCTTGCCAGCTCCGTCCACGATCGTGGTGTTGTCCTTGTTGATGATGACGCGCTTGGCACGGCCCAACAGGTCGAGCGAGACGTTCTCGAGCTTGAGACCGACTTCCTCGCTGATGACCTGACCACCGGTCAGCACTGCCATGTCCTGCAACATCGCCTTGCGACGATCACCGAAGCCCGGGGCCTTGACGGCTGCCGAGTTGAACGTGCCGCGGATCTTGTTCACCACGAGCGTCGCGAGTGCCTCGCCCTCGACGTCCTCGGCGATGATCACCATCGGACGACCGGTCTTCATCACGCCCTCGAGCACGGGCAGCATCGACTGCACGGTCGAGATCTTGGCGGAGTGGAAGAGGATGTATGGATCCTCGAGTACGGCCTCCTGGCGGTCTGCGTCGGTCACGAAGTATGGCGACAGGTAGCCCTTGTCGAACTGCATGCCCTCCGTGAACTCGAGCTCGGTGCCGAAGGTGTTCGACTCTTCGACCGTCACGACTCCGTCCTTGCCGACCTTGTCGATCGCATCTGCGATGACCTTGCCGATGGATGCATCAGCCGCCGAGATGGTAGCGACGCTTGCGATGTCGTTCTTGTCGTCGACTTCCTTGGCCTGGCTCTTGATCGACTCGACTGCCGCAGCGACGGCCTTCTCGATGCCGCGCTTCAGACCCATCGGGTTCGCGCCGGCTGCCACGTTGCGCATGCCGTGCTGGACCATCGCCTGAGCGAGGACCGTTGCCGTCGTGGTTCCGTCACCGGCGACGTCGTTGGTCTTCGTGGCGACTTCCTTCACGAGCTGGGCGCCCATGTTCTCGAACGGATCCTCGAGCTCGACTTCCTTGGCGATCGACACGCCGTCGTTGGTGATGGTCGGTGCGCCGAACTTCTTGTCGAGCACCACGTTGCGACCCTTTGGTCCCAACGTCACCTTCACTGCATCGGCGAGCTTGTTCACGCCCGCTTCGAGTGCGCGGCGCGCCTCTTCGTCAAACTTCAGTTGCTTTGCCATGTTGTGTCTTCGTTCCTTTGGTAGTTGGGGGGATTACTTGCCGACGATTGCGAGAACGTCACGGCTGGTGAGGATGAGCAGGTCCTTGCCTGCATGGCTCACTTCGGTGCCGCCGTACTTGCTGTACAGGACGGTGTCGCCGACCTTGATGTCGAGAGCGAAGTGCTTGCCTTCGTCATCGCTCCAACGGCCTGGGCCGACGGCGAGCACCTTGCCCTGCTGCGGCTTTTCCTTGGCGGTGTCGGGAATGACGAGACCAGATGCCGTGCGCTCCTCGGCTTCGCTTGGCTCAACAACGATCCGGTCGTCTAGGGGCTTCAGGTTCATATGGTGGGGTCCTCCGTGTCGGCGGAACGCCTGGTTCCGCGCTGTTGAACGTATTTCTTGCTGTTAGCACTCAAACGGTGCGAGTGCTAAGGATAGAGCGCTAGGCCCCGATTTTCCAACTGAAGCCCACCTGGGAAAGGAGGTCCCCCACGGCCCCGACGGGCAGGCCGACCACACAGGAGGTGCTCCCGACCACCCGGTCGACGAGGGCGCCACCCTCCCCCTGGACCGCATAGGCCCCGGCCTTGCCCCGGGACTCCCCGGTTCCGAGGTACCACTCGAGCAACTCATCGGTGATCGGCACCATGGTCACGAGCGAGGTCTCCATCGTCTCTGCCACCCGCTCGCCACGGATCACGGCAACCGCGGTGTGCACGCGATGGGTGCGACCTGACAGGGCCCGCAACATGCGCCGTGTGTCTGCATCATCGACGGGTTGGCCGAAGATCTCACCGTCGACATCCACGGTCGTATCCGAGCCGATCACGACACACAGCGGATCGGACGCAACCACACGTTCGGCAACCACGGTCGCCTTTGCGAGGGCAAGCCTGCGCACGTGTGCCGTCGGCGTCTCGCCATCCACGGGCGTCTCGTCGATGTCGGCGGGTTCGATGTCGAAGCCGACGGTTCCCTCACCACAGGCGTGGTCGAGGAACTGCGTGAGTAACTCGACGCGTCGGGGCGATCGCGAGGCGAGCACGATCCGTGCCGCGCGTAGCGGAGTCGTCGGCTTAGCCACCGCTCAACGCCATCACGTCCCCGTCGTCGGGGATGGTCATGTCGTCGCGATCCGAAAGGTAGTTCTCCGGCAACTGCACCTTGATCGGTCCGTTGGTGTGTCCACGTGAGATGCGCTCACCACCCTCGACGATTGCCGTGTCACGATCGAGCGAGGAAGCAAGTCGGCGCAAGTCGTCCAAGGAGGAGATCTCGCTGAAGGATCGACGCATTGCCCCACCGACCGGATAACCGGTGAGGTACCAGCTCGTGTGTTTGCGGAAGTCGCGAATGCCGCGGTCTGCACCGAGGTGCGCGCAGAGCATTTCGCCGTGCTCGACCATGACGTCGAGCACTTCGCCGAGCAGTGGAGTCGGTCTGATCTCCCGACCGCTGAAGGCATCGACGAGGTCGGCGAACAGCCACGGGCGACCCAAGCAGCCACGGCCGATCACGACGCCATCACAGCCCGTCTCGCGCACCATCCGAAGCGCATCCGTTGCCTCCCAGATGTCACCGTTGCCGAGCACCGGGATCGAGCGCACCGCCTGCTTCAACTCGGCGATCGCCTCCCATCGCGCGCTCGGCGCGTAGTGCTGTTGGGCCGTGCGGGCGTGCAAGGCCACGGCGGCCGCACCTTCCTCCTCGCAGATCACCCCGGTCTCGACGTGCGTGAGCAGCGAGTCATCGATGCCCATGCGGAACTTGCACGTCACCGGAATTCCGTACTCGCTGGCGGCCGACACCGCGGCGCGGACGATCGCGCGCAACAGGTTGCGCTTCACCGGCACCGCCGCTCCGCCACCACGACGAGTCACCTTGGGTGCAGGACAACCAAAGTTCATGTCGAGGTGATCGACACGGCCTTCACGACCGAGTTTGTGGATTGCGGCCGCCAACATCGCCGGGTCGCTCCCGTAAAGTTGCAGGCTGCGGAACGATTCGTCGGCAGAAAACGTGAGCATCGTGTCGGTCTTGCGACTGCCGTGCACGATGCCCGTGGCCATCACCATTTCGTTGACGTAGACGAGGCCGGGACCGAAACGTCGACACAGCGTGCGAAACGGAGCGTTCGTCACCCCGGCCATCGGCGCCAGCACGACGGGCGGCCACACCTCGTGAGTTCCGAGGCGCAGTGGGGAAAGCTGCGGGGTGGCAGTCAGGTCGGAGGTGGTCATCGAGGGATCGAGTCGGTCAACTTGAGGTTCGGCAATGCGCCACTCGACAGCGGCGACGCACCGTCACTGCGCAAACGGTACCAACCGGCGGACGCAATCATCGCCGCGTTGTCGGTGCACATCGCCCTACTCGGGAGCACCAGCCGCCAGCCTTCGCGCTCGCACGTCGTAGTCATCTCTTGGCGCAACAGCGAGTTTGCCGCCACCCCACCCCCGAGGGCGACCGTCCGTGCGCCGCAGGAACGGGCCGCCGCGGTTGCCTTGGCCACCAACACGTCGACGACGGCACGCTGGAACGACGCGGCGACGTCGGCCGTCGATACGTGCGGGTGTTTGCGCACGTGGTTCACGACCGCCGTCTTCAGTCCGCTGAACGACACGTCGAGACCGTCGTGCAACATCGCACGTGGAAAGTCGATGGAGTCGTCGTCGCCGGTCTGGGCGATGCGGTCGATGGCCGGACCGCCCGGATGCCCGAGCTCGAGGAATCGCGCGACCTTGTCGAAGGCCTCGCCCGCCGCGTCGTCGATCGTTTGGCCGACGATGCGATAGTCGCCATGGCCCTTCACGTCGACGAGCAACGTGTTGCCACCAGACACGAGCATGACGAGCATCGGGAACTCAACGTTGGGATCGTCAAGGAGCGCGGCATAGAGGTGCGCCTCGAGGTGGTTCACGCCGACGAACGGCACGTCGAGTGCAAAGGCGAGCGCTTTGGCTGCACTGACGCCGACGAGGAGCGCTCCGACGAGTCCGGGCCCAACGGTTGCCGCCACGGCGTCCACGCGGTCGAACGACACGTTGGCACGTGCGAGCGCCTCATCGATCACCGGCGTGAGCGCCTCGACGTGTGCCCTGCTCGCGATCTCTGGGACCACACCGCCGAAGCGCGCGTGCTCCTCGATCTGGGTCGCCACGATGCTCGAGAGCACGTCGTTGCCACCCATCACGAGCGCGGCTGCAGTCTCGTCACAACTCGTCTCGATGCCGAGCACCACGGTCGCGTCGTCGACGTTCACGGTCTCGTCCGCGCAATCTCACGAAGGCGTTCGGCGAATGCGTCGCTCTGCACGTCTTGGCACCACATCACGATCGCATCGTCGGTGTTTTCGTAATACTTCTTGCGGATCCCGGCGGGCACGAACCCGAATCGTCGATAGAGCTCTTGGGCCGCCGTGTTCGTGTGGCGAACCTCGAGGGTGAGCGCCTGGAACCCGCGTTCGCGGGCCTCCCAGGCAACGTCGATCAACATCTCGGTCGCCACGCCACACCGCTGCCAGCGTGGGCTCACCGCGACGTTGGTGATGTGGGCGTCGTCCCTGGAGAACAGGAGCCCGCAGTAGCCCACGAGCTCACGACCCACGCGTGCCACCAGGTACAGCCGGTGGTTGCGGTGCATCATCTCGATCTCGTCCTGGAACACCTTCTCGGTCCAGGGCTTCGGATAGACGGCGTTTTCGATCGGCATGATCTCGCGGATGTCGCGGCGCTGCATCTGCACGATCGACAGGATCGGGTGCTCGTGTGACACATTGGTGTCGTGGCGTCGGACGAAACGGTCGAGGATGCTCACGACGACCTCGTCGACCAGTTGATCTCGGCGTCGGGTTGGCGCAGGTACAGCGGACGAACCGCAGCCGCGAGCACCCACTCCTCGCGACGGGCTCGCTCGAATCCGATGCGTGCGACGTGTGCCGCACTCGGCACTGCACACGATTCATCGGCGAACTCGAGCGTGGGCACGAGACCTGCGAGTTGTGCAGTGAGCTCGTCCCGATGGCGCAGCGCCCCATTTCCGGCAAGGACGACCGACTGACCCCGATCGGCGATGTCGACCACGCACGACTCCACGGATCCGACGCCGATGTCACCCACCTGACGCAACTTGCCATCGATCACGCGGCTGAGCGACCAGTAGACCTCGTTGCGCCGTGCATCGACGACGGAAGCGACCACCTCGCACTCGGTGACGACGGCACGAGCGATCGCTTCGGTGCTCGTGACCTCCACGACCTGCACGTCCAACACCTGTGCCAGTGCCTTGGCGGTCGCGATTCCGACACGCATTCCGGTGAAGAGTCCCGGACCGACGTCGACGGCGATCGCCCCGACGTCACGCACGTCGATCCTTGCCTGCTCGCAGACGTGGCCGATCATCGGGGTGAGCGCCTCGGCATGTTGACGGTCACTGCGAATCTCGCTGAAGGCCGTCACGTCCTCGCCGTCATGCAGTGCGACGCTCACCGATTCGGTGGCAGTGTCGATGGCAAGCAGGATCACGACGCACCCCATGGCTTCATCGCCGAGCGCAACAGATCCCAGCGGGACTCCCAGCGTGAACCAATCCACCGAAAGGTGATCGTGCGGGCATCCGGAGCACGATCGAGGTGCGCGATCGCCACCTCCAGGCTCGCCCCAAGTTCGTCGCGGGCGACGTCGCCCCACTCGACGAGCACCACCCCACCCGATGCCGCCAGTTCGTCGAGGGCGAGATCGGCGAGCTCTCCGGTGCGCTCGAGTCGATAGAGGTCAGCGTGGTGGAGCGGAAACTTCGCGCCGTCGTAGGTGTGCAGCAAGTTGAACGTCGGTGAGGTGACGGGCTCGGTGACTCCGAGTGCAGAAGCAACGGCCTGCACGAAGAGCGTCTTTCCCGCCCCCATCTCTCCCGTCAACGAGACGATGTCACCGGCGCGCAAGAGCGGGGCGAAGGCGCCCGCGACGGCATGCGTGTCGCTTGCAGAGACGGGGTGCACGGTGATCATGGGCGACCATTCAGCGTAGGTAGACGCGCGGGATTCGGGCGCTGATGCCACAGGTGACTTCGTAACCAATGGTGCCGAGCAGCCTCGCCCAGTCGTTCGCACCGATCGTCTCCGTGCCCTGAGTGCCGATCAGCACGGCCTCGTCCCCGACGCAGACCGTGTCGTTTCCACAATCGACCATCACCTGGTCCATCGTGATCACCCCGGCAAATCGTCGACGCTTTCCGCCGATCAGTACTTCCCCCTCTTGCCACAATCCACGACGCACTCCATCGGCATACCCGAGCGGCAAGGTGGCAATCGTCGAGCGTTGCGTCAACGGTCGACGCAGCCCATAGGACACCGCCTCACCGGCGTCGAGCACCTGCACGTGCGAGACCCGTGCCTTGAGCGACATGACGGGTGCAAGGTGGACCGAGACGTTCCCACCGAAAGAGTTCGACGCTGCATCCCCGGCGATGCCGTACGTCGCAATCCCGACGCGACTGTCGAGACGCAGAATCTCCGCCACGTGACGAAGCGCCCCCGCAGAGTTCTCGAGGTGACGATCGGACACGTCGATGCCCGCATCCTTGAGATCGTTCAACACGCCGGCAAACATCCGTGCCTGGCGCTCCGTGACGTCGTTGCGCGTCGGATCGTCGGCGGTGGCGAGGTGCGAGTAGATGCCGTCGAGCGACAACCACGGCTCGGCACGCACGCACTGCGCACGTGCGACCGCGTCGATCGCCGCCACCCCGACGCGATGCATCCCGGTGTCGACCTTGAGATGGACCGAACACGAGATCTCGAGCTCGGCCGCGGTCTGTGCGAGCGACTCGATCGTGGTCTCGTTGTAGACGGTCGCGATCAAACCGTTCGCCACGATTGCGCGGTGCTCACCAGGTGGTTGCTCGCTCATCACGAGGATCGGTGCAGCAATCCCAGCACGACGCAACGCGACACCCTCATCGACGAGCGCCACGCACAGGCCCTGTGCCCCGGCGTCGAGGGCCACCCGCGCACACTCGACGGCACCGTGACCGTATGCATCGGCCTTGACCACCGCCCACACGCGGTGCGTCGTCGTGTCGGCGACGATCGCCCGAACGTTGTGGGCATAGGCCCGTAGGTCGATCTCGGCCCACGCCCAACGCTGCGACATGCAAAAACCCTACGAGGCTGCGACGACCGCCACGGCGACCGTCTCGGTGTGCGTGATCGACACGTGCCACGTCGAGATGCCGCGCTCGGAGGCGAGTTGTGCCGCGCGCCCGACGACCTTCAACGACGGCCGACCACTTGCCTCGCGCTCCACGCTCACGTCGTGCAGGTCGAATGCACCGAGACCGACGCCGAGTGCCTTCATCGTCGCCTCACGCACGGCGAACCGCGCTGCAAGCCCCGCCGAATCGTCGGCACGACCGGCCATGTGGGCGAGCTCGTCGGTCGTGAACAGGCGCCGGCGCAGCGACGGGGTGCGCCCGAGTGCTTTCGAGAAACGAACCACGTCCACCGCGTCGACTCCGAGACCTCTCATCGCCGCCTGCTCAATCGTTCGAACGCCAGTGGTTCGCGGTCTCGCTGATCGGCAGGATCAACAGGTCCCCGACCGACACCTCCGCCAGGCGGTCCTCGCGGAACGAGCCCTCGGTCTCCGTGACCCAGTCGACGAGTCGGTTGAATCGATCGTCGTATCCCTGGAGCACCGACTTCATCGTCGCCGCCGGGAGGTGGTCGTGGAACAACACGTGCAACAACGTGATGCCCGTCGTCTCGTTGCCCTTGGTCTCGGGCACGAAGATCACCGTTCGTCCGTCACGACGACCACGAGCGACGAGCACGTTGCGATCCGTCGCCACACGGTGCTTCGTTCCGACGAGGTTCGAGTTGCGGTCGACTCGCGAGGTCAACTCACGCGAGATGCCACCACGGTCGATCACGCTGACCATCGCCGAGTTCGACTCGACGTCACCCTCGATGCGGTAGCGGGTGAAGCCGACGACGCTCTTGACCGCGGGGTCGAGGTCGGCGATCACCTTCAGCGCCTTGTACGAGAGTCGGTCACGTGCGACGCCAGCGGTGAGCACTGCCTGCACGAGCGAGCGGTCGAGCAGACCTTCGTCGCTTCGTGAGATGCCCACGGTCACCGTCTTTGCCTGGTGCTTGATCGCATCCACTGGACGCGTGAGCTCGTCGATCGCGCGCGTGAGCGCGCTCGTCGTGTCGTCGAGCAACGCCTCGGGGCTACTGATCTTGCCCGAGTCGTTTTGGTAGGCCTGTAGCGGATCGTTTGCCATCACGTTGCGCAACACCGTCACGACGCGCACCGCGGTCGAGGCCTCCAGATTCCCGTCGTAGGAGCCAGTCGTCAGAGCATCGAAGAAGCGCCGAGCAGGCACACCGATGTCGGTGCGCACCTTGGACAACAGCTCGCTGCCGACGCCACCGCGCTCGACGGCGTGCTCGATCACCTCACGCGCCGACCGCAATGGACGAGCGAGCGCGTCGATGGCGAGCGCCGCCTCGTAGCCGAAGAGGTGTCCGACCATCACCGACAAGATGAACGCCACGCGGTGGTCGACGTTCGGAACGCTGATCACGGCGGCTGCAGCGTCGAAGCGCTGCTCCCCCTCGGTTGCGATCACGATCGGCAGCGCCTTGTGCGCACGGTAGATGGCGATCTCCTTGGCGACGTCGCTCGCGGTGCCGTCGTTCAGTCCCGTCGCACACACGATGATCATCGGCTCGCAGGACAGGTCGATGTGCTTTTTGTCCTCGGTGATGTCGCAGGCGATCGACTTGTAACACAGCTCGGAGAGCTTGATCCGCACCTCCTCGGCGGCCACCGCGTTGAAGCCGTTGCCGACGACCGTCCAGTAGCGACGCGCTGGGGCGAACTGACGTGCCGCATCGGCGACGTGTTGACGTTTGCCGAGCACCGACAACATCGCCTCGGGAATCGTGCGCAGGGCGGCAAGCAACTGGTGGCGTTCGTCGTTGCTCCCCGACGACATCGCAGCAGAGATTGCACATGCATACAACGCACCTGCGGCGACCTGGGAGTAGAAGGCCTTCGTGCTGGCCACGCTCATCTCCACGTCGCGGCCGTCCGAGGTGTAGAGCACACCGTCGGCTTTGGCGGCGAGTTCGCTTCCGCGACGGTTGACGATCGCGAGGATCGACGCGCCACGCGTGCGTGCGAGGTCCACCGTGCGGTTCGTGTCGGTGGTCGTTCCGCTCTGGCTGATTGCAATGACCAGGGTGTCCGACATGTCCAAGTCGAGCTGGAATCCCGAGAGCTCAGTGGCTGGAAGCGCATCCACCTGCACCGAATGATCGACGAGTCCGCGCAACAACTGCGCGAGGCTGCGACCGGCGATCGCCGCCGTGCCCTGTCCGATGACCCGAATGCGCACGAACTCGCGCCGCGCGAGCTTCTCCCGAATGGATGACGGCAACACCGTGTCGTCGAGTGCAGCGACGAGTCGGCCGTCGTTCTCGGCGATCTTGCCGCGCAGGGTCTTGCGGAAGCTCGCCGGAGCCTCCGCGATCTCCTTCGAGAGGAAGTGCTTGTGCTCGCCACGATCGATGTCGCGCGTCGTCACTTCCGCGGTCGTCACCGACGATGCCGTGAGCGGAATCGGCGTCGAGTCATAGGCGACCATGGTGCAGGCCTCGAGCGTTCCCGCTCGTTCACCGTCGAGCACCACGATCTGACCCCGGGTCGCCGGATTGCCGGCATCCGCCTGTGCTTCGCCATCCATGCGCACGTAGTGCAGCGTCTCTTCGACGAGTCCGTATGGCTCGCTCGCCACGATGAACCGATCCTCGGCGAGACCGATGCACAGACCCTGACCGCTTCCGCGCAAGGCGAGGAGCATCGTCGACGGCGACTCCGCACTGGCCGTGGCAATTGCGACCGAACCATCGAAGTCAGAGACGGTGTTGCGGAATGCCTCGGTGAGCGACTCCCCCGTCGCACGACGTCGAGCGACCACCGTCGGAATCACCTTTGCATCGGTCGTAATCGGATCGGCGATCTTCAATCCGTTGCGCACCTTGATGTCGGCGTGGTTGTCGACGTCCCCGTTCAACGCCGCAACCAGGTATGGCTGACCAAACGACGACTCGAGTTCCTCGGAGTTCACTGGATGCGCGTTCGGTTCCGAAATGATGCCGACGCTCGCCCATCGGGTGTGGCCGAGCACCGAGACGCGCGCATTTGGCTGGCTGACGAGCAGACGCAACAAGTCGTCGGCGAGCACGGCAGCGCGCATGACACGTGTGTTGTCGCCGAGTTCACCGATCTCGGCTGCCGCCTTGTAGACGAACGACCAGGCGCAACCTGGCGCGCCGACGCGCACCGAACGCGACGTGAAGAGTGCGTCGTCCTGACGACCCGCGAGCAACGGTGCGACGCGCGAGTCGGTCGCCTCGAGTCCGTGACCCCACACCATCACGTGCACGCCAGCCGAGTCGCGACCGCGCACCTCCATGCGGTCGAGTGCGGCGAATGCCTGCTGGATCGAAAAATAGGCGTTGCGGGCCGCGTCCGAGGCACCCTTGCCGGCGAGTTCGAACACCGAGACCGCGTTGCGCATACGGTCGTTGCGAATTGCCCAGTTGGCGTCCTTGAGGCGCGCAAGGTCCAAACTGCGACGTTCGACCTCAGCGATCGACAGGCCGGTCGCAGCCTCGAGGGTGGATTCGGCCGAGAGGGCGATCGCGTCCAGGACGTCCAGACGAGAGGCGAGGTCAAGTGCCAGTTGGCGATTGTCCATGAGCGCGGCGAGACCGGAGTCTCCCCGCAGCAGCTCGTCGACGCGCGCAACTGCCGACGCGGCCGCACCGACGTCCCCAGAGTTGCCACTGGCTATCGCAGCGTCGAGGCCCGCGAGCAGTTCACTCGAACTGGGGACTGCACGAGCGCTCGGCCGCGACACGACGCCGATGATGCCGCACATGACTACAGGCTACCGAGATCCGCCAAGGCGCTTGGCCACCGCATCTGCAAGCTCTGACGCGATCCGACGTGCGTCGTCGTCGGTGGACGCTTCGACCATCACACGCACGAGTGGTTCCGTTCCGCTCGCGCGCAACAACACTCGACCGACACCGTTCAAGGATCGTTCCGCGTGCTCGACGTCGACGGCACACACGCTCGCCACGTCCGCGACGCTTCGTTCCACCTTCACATTGACGAGGTGCTGCGGCAACGGAATCATCGCCTCCACCGCGAGACGTTCGAGTGGAGTGTTCGCGCGACGCACGAGGTCGACGACGACGACTCCCGCGAGCAACCCGTCGCCGGTCGTCGCGTGGTTGCGCAGGATGATGTGTCCACTCTGCTCTCCGCCGAGGATGCTTCCCGTCGACTCCATCGACGCAAGGACGCTGCGATCTCCGACCGGCGTCGCGTGCACGTCGATCTTGGCGTCGCGCATCGCCGAATGGAAGCCCGCGTTCGACATCACCGTCACCACGACGCTTCGCGGGTCGAGCTCACCGCGAGCCGCAAGATCGAGAGCGATGAGTGCGATCATCTGGTCACCGTCCACGACGTTGCCCACGTGATCCACTGCGATGACGCGGTCACCGTCGCCGTCGAATGCAAGACCGAGATCGGCGGAGTGCAGCCGGACAGCCTCACTGAGCGTCTCTGGATGCGTCGCACCACATCCGTCGTTGATGTTGCGACCATTCGGCTCGTCGTGGATCGCGATCACGTTCGCGCCGAGTGCCGCCAACACGGTCGGCGCAACCTCGCTCATCGCGCCGTTGGCGCAGTCAATGACGACGGTGACGCCCTCGAGGGTTCGGGGAGCAATCGACGACACCACGTGGTCGACGTACGGCCGGCTGCGATCGACGCGCTCGAGCGACTCAAGCCGGGCGATGGTCGGAATCTCCAAGGACTGAAGGTCGGACTCGATCGCGGCCTGGACGTCGTCCGTGAGCTTGGTGCCGCCGACGGAAAAGAGCTTCACCCCGTTGTCGTGGTACGGGTTGTGCGACGCCGTGATCGCCGCTGCGGCACAGCCGTTGGCTTGCGCCAGATACGCAATGGCCGGGGTCGGCAACATGCCGAGGTAGTCGACGCGCGAGCCCCCGGCAATCAGGCCCGAGGCGAGTGCAGTGGCGAGCTGCTCACCGGATTCGCGCGTGTCGCGACCGATGAGCACGGTGGCACCACCAAGCCGACGCGCAGCGACATATCCGAGACGCGTGACGTAGTCGCGCGTCAACTGTTCGAAGGCGACTCCGCGAACTCCGTCGGTGCCGAAGCGAATCATGGTGCGTCGTTGGTCGCGGGGCGTCGCGACAACCAGGCGATTAACGCTTGGTGTACTGCGGCGCCTTGCGGGCCTTCTTCAGGCCGTACTTCTTGCTTTCCTTCTTGCGCGAGTCACGCGTGAGGAGGCCGGCCTTGCGCAACACGGTGCGCTTCTCCGGGTCGAGCTCCACGATCGAGCGGGCGATCGCCATGCGCAACGCACCAGCCTGACCTGCAACGCCACCACCGTGGATGTCGCAGTCGACGTCGTATGCCGTCTCGGCCTCGACCACGCGCAGCGCCTCACTGGCGATGTTGCGCTGGACTGCGCTCGGGAAGTAGTTGTCGAATGCGCGACCGTTGACGGTCACCTTGCCCGTTCCGGGACGAAGGCGTGCGCGAGCGATTGCTCCCTTGCGACGACCAGTGGTCTGGGTGAGTGGCTGTGTTCCCACGAAGTGCTCCTCTATTCCAATCTTGTTGCTCAACGCGCCTTGGCGTGTGGCAGTTCGAGAACCTTTGGCTGCTGTGCGGCGTGGCCGTGCTCTGGGCCGGCTACGACCTTCAGCTTCTTGATCATCTGACGACCGAGCGGCCCCTTCGGCAGCATGCCGCGCACGGTGCGACGGATCGCATCCTCAGGCTTGCGGCTGAGCAGGTTTGCATACGTCTGGGTGCGCAGACCACCGGGGTAGCCGCTGTAGTCGTGCACGAGTTCCTTGTCCGCCTTGCCGCTCGTCAACACGACCTTCGAGGCGTTCACGATGATCACGTGGTCACCGGTGTCCATGTGGGTCGCGAACATCGGCTTGTGCTTGCCGCGCAGGAGACGGGCGACCTCGGTGCACATGCGACCGAGCACGAGACCGTCGGCGTCGACGACGTGCCACTCGCGCTGAATCTCGCTTGCTTTGGGGCTGTACGTACGCATGAACACTGCTTTCGAATGACTGGGGACTGATCCGGAAAATCGGCCGAATGGCCGGTCCCCGTGGGCTTTTCAGGATAGGGGCGAAACGACCCGGTTCACAATCGACCGGGGTCGGCCGGATAGCCCACCTCCCACAGGCACAGCCCGTGGGGCGGGGCCACCTGGGCGGCCTGGTTGCGGTCTCCGGACAGGATCAAGCCCCGCATGTCGCTCGGGGGTCGCTTGCCCAAGCCGATCTCGACGAAGGTTCCGACGAGCGAGCGCACCATTTGGTGACAAAACGCGTTCGCCCGGACGTCGAAGCGCAGGACCCCGTCCCCGAGGTCCCGCCAGTCGGCGTTCATCACGTAACGGCGCATCGAAAACTCGGCCCCATGCTCCCCCTCGCTGGCCTTGGGCTTGCGGCAGAACGCGGAGAAGTCGTGCTCCCCGATCACCGCGTCGCAGGCAAGTTGCATGGCGCGAAGCTTGAGCGGCGTGTGGATGTGCCAGGCGGTGTCGACCATGAACGGATTCGGTGTCGGCGTGTTCAGCACCGTGTAGCGATAACTGCGCCACATCGCCGAGAAACGGGCATGGAAGTCGGGCTCCACCCAGTCCGCCTCGCGAACCACGACGAACGGCCCGCACAATGCGTTCAACTGCTTGCGCAACACCTGCAGGTCGACGTGATCGGGAAGATCCATGCTCACGACCTGGCCCCAACCGTGGACACCGGCGTCGGTGCGACCGGCAGCGACGATGTCAATGTCGGTCTGCAGGACCTGACGAAGCGCTCCCGTCAGGTGCGACTCGATGGTGTCGACGCCGGGATTGGCGGCGAACCCGTGGAATGCATCGCCCTTGTAGGCGATGGTCATGCGCGCACGACGCATGATGTCGAGCCGAACTAGACGAGTTCGATGCGCGCCATTGGCGCGTTGTCACCGTGACGCGGGCCGAGCTTCAGGATTCGCGTGTACCCACCGTTGCGGGTGGTGTAACGAGGAGCGACGACGTTGACGAGCTTGTTCGTCATTTCCTTGTCGTTCAGGTAACCCTGGATCTGACGAATGCGGTGGATGCGCATCGGGCCGGCTTCCTGGGCCTTGATCGCCTTCGTGATCAACTTCTCGGCGATCGGACGCAGCGCCTTGGCCTTGCCCTCGGTCGTGACGATGCCCTCCGCCGCGAACAGCGACGCAGCAAGGTTCGCCATCATCAGTTTCTGGTGGTGTGCGCTGCTACCGAACTTGCGAGCGCGTCGTGGTGTTGCTGGCATGTCTCATCGTCTCCTATGTACGTCGTTCGCTCAGATGCGCAGCGAGAGGCCGCGCTCGTCGAGCTTCAACTTGATTTCGTCCAACGACTTCTGACCGAAGTTCGTGATGTTCAACAGGTCCTCTTCGCTGCGCAGCAGGAGCTCGCCGACCGTGTTGATCTGGGCGCGCTTCAGGCAGTTGCGGGGACGCTCGGACAGGTCCAGGTCCTCGATGCTCAGGTCGAGGTCGGGCGAGCCCGAACCAGAACCGATGACTTCGCCAAGCTCGAGGGCGACTGGCTCGTCGCTCATCGTGGCGACGAGGTCGACGAGCGAACGCAAGGTGGCTCCGGCCGAGGCGAGTGCCTCGCGTGGCTCCATCGTGCCGTCGGTCTCGATGTCGAGGACGATCTTGTCGTAGTTGGTCGACTGCTCGACGCGGGTCGGCTCCACGGTGAACGTGCAGCGACGAACGGGCGAGAAGATCGCGTCGATCGGAATGACACCGATCACCTTGCGGGTGTCACGGTCACTCGAGGCATAACCCTTGCCGCGCTCGATCGTCAGGTCGACGACCAGACGACCCTTGGCCGACAACGTGGCGATGCGCTGACCCTTGTTCAACACCTCGACGCCGGCCGGACAGGCGATGTCTGCGGCGGTGACCTCGGCCGGGCCCTTCACGTCGAGGGTGATGACGACTGGCTCATCGCTCTCGGAAGTGACGACGACGTCCTTCAGGTTCAAGATGATCTCGGTGACGTCCTCGGTGATGCCGTCGATGACGTCGAATTCGTGCAGCGCAGATTCGAACTTGACGGTCGTGATCGCCGCACCCGGAATCGACGAGAGCAACATGCGACGAATCGAGTTGCCGATCGTGTAGCCGAGACCCGGCTCGAGCGGTCCGATGGAGAACTTCTGACGGTTGTTCTCCGGGGTGCCGATTGCTTCCACTGACGGGCGCTGAATGACAAGCATTGATCTCTCCTGTTGACGATGACTGGTCGGGGGTTACTTCGAATAGAGCTCGACGATGAGCTGTTCGCGGACGGGAACGTCGATGTGTTCACGCTGCGGCAACTCGCGGACGGTGACCTGCTTGCCACCCTCTGCTGCGTCCATCCAACCGACGACCTTGCGGTCGAGGGTGTCGATGTTGTGCTGAATGATGATCATGTTCTTGGCCTTGTCGCTCAGGGTGATGACCTGGCCGCGACCCACCGAGTACGACGGAATGTTGACGCGCTTGCCATCCACCATCACGAGACCGTGGCTCACGAACTGACGTGCCTGCGGACGGGTGCTCGCCCAGCCGGCGCGGTACACGACGTTGTCGAGACGGCACTCGAGCAGGCGCAACAGGTTCTCGCCGGTCGGGCCGGAGAGACGGGTCGCCTCCTCGTAGGTCTTGCGGAACTGACGCTCGAGCACGCCGTAGATGTACTTCGCCTTCTGCTTTTCCTGCAGCTGAGTGAGGTACTCACTGCCGGCGCCACGGCGACGGGTGCGGCCGTGGGTTCCTGGTGGGAACGGACGACGTTCGAGGGCCTTGGAGCCCTTGTTGTTCTCGTAGACGTTGATGCCAAGGCGACGCGAGATGCGCACCTTCGGTCCTGTGTAGCGAGCCATGGTTACGGCCTCTTTCGCTTCGGCTGGAGGCAACCGTTGTGCGGCACCGGAGTCACGTCCTTGATGCCGGACACTTCGATGCCCAGGTTCTGAATGGAGCGCAGTGCGGTGTCGCGACCCGAGCCCGGGCCCTTCACGTGCACTTCGGCGCGACGAAGTCCCTGATCCATCGCTGCGCGGCCGGCCTTCTCGGCTGCCATCTGCGCGGCGAACGGGGTGGACTTGCGCGAACCGGTGAAGCCGACGCCGCCCGAGGACGCCCACGAAATGACGTTGCCCTCGGTGTCGGTGATCGACACGATCGTGTTGTTGAACGAGCTCTTGATGTGCACGACGCCGGTCGCGACGTTCTTGCGGTCGCGCTTGCGCTTGCGGGGTGCTGGTGCCTTTGCCATGGGTTACTTCCTCACTGCCATCTTCTTGTTGGCCACGGTCTTCTTCGGGCCCTTGCGGGTGCGAGCGTTGGTGTGGGTGCGCTGGCCACGGACCGGGAGTCCCTTGCGGTGGCGCGTGCCCTGGTAGGAGCCGATCTCGATCTTGCGTTTGATGTCGGTCTGCACGTCGCGTCGCAGGTCACCCTCGACGTTGAGGTTGTTCTCGATGTACATGCGGATCTTGTTGACCTCGGAGTCGGTCAGGTTGCGCACGCGGGTGTCGGGGCTCAGGTCGAGCTCCTTGCACATCTTTTGCGCGGTGGTGCGACCGATCCCATAGATATAGGTCAGTGCGATCTCAAGGCGCTTCTCGCGCGGGATGTCAACTCCTGAAATACGTGCCATCGTCGTGTGTCCTTATCAGCCCTGGCGCTGCTTGTGTCGTGGGTTCTCGCAGATCACCATGACGCGACCGTGCCGGCGAATGACCTTGCACTTCTCGCAAATCTTCTTGACGCTTGGTTTTACTTTCACTTCTGCCTCGCGATGTCGTTGGTGTCTAGAGAATCGATTACTTGTGTCGGTAGGTGATGCGACCCCTGGTGAGGTCGTATGGCGTCAGCTCTACCTGGACCTTGTCCCCCGGCAGGATGCGGATGTAGTTCATTCGCATCTTCCCGGAGATATGAGCCAACACTGTGTGTCCGTTGTCGAGTTCGACCCGAAACATTGCATTTGGCAACGATTCGGTAATCGTGCCTTCCAGCACGATCGCGTCTTCCTTGTTTTTTGGCAGAACTCTCTCCTCAACACAACGTTCACGGATGCCACTCGGGTGGACGAACCCCCCAAAAGGCGAAGGATGACTCTATCGGCGGCCCTTGGCGCCTGAAAACCCCGCTCTTGACGGCTTCAGCGGCTCGACTCGACGCAGGCCACCAGGCGGGCAAAGACCTCGTCGGGGGTCCCGAGGCCGTCCACGACCTGCAGGGAGCCCCTCTCCTGGTAGTAGGAGATGAGCGGCGCGGTCAGTTCGTCGTAGAGGTCCAGGCGGTGGTTGATCGCCGCGGGCGTGTCGTCGGCCCGCTGGGCCACCGTCCCCCCGCACTTTTCACAGGTCCACGGCGCCGGATCGTTGCCGCTCGAGATGTAGTTCGCCTCGCAGGTCTGGCAGGTGCGCCGCGCCGAGAGGCGCTCGAGCACGAGCTCGCGCTTCACCTCCAAGTCGATGACCACGTTGACGGGGCGAACCTCGGTGATGTGGTCGAAGGCCATCGCCTGGCCGGCGGTGCGCGGGAAACCATCCAGGATGTAGCCAGCGGTACGCGAGTCGGGCTGGCCGATTCGCCCCTGCACCAGGCTCACCATCAAGTCGTCGTTGACCAATTCGCCACGGTCGAGCACGTCCTTGACCGCACGACCGACGACGGTCTCCTGACGGATTGCTGCGCGCAGCATCTCCCCCGTCGAGATGTGTGGAACTCCGAAGTGCGTGGCGAGCCGCTTGCACTGCGTGCCCTTGCCTGCGCCTTGACGCCCGAGCATGATGACACGGATTCCGTTCGGCATGACTGGTTCGTCCTGGGTGGTCGGCTCGATGATTCCTTCGCTCAGGAAGGAATCACTTCAAGAAGCCCTCGTAGTTGCGCTGCATCAACTGGCTGTCGATCTGACGCATGAGTTCCAAGGCCACACCAACCGCGATCAACACGGTGGTGCCTGCGAACGGGAACGACTGCACGTCGCCCAGCCACAAGATGATGTAGGGCAGGATCGCGATGAATGCGACGAAGAGTGCGCCAGGCAGCGTGATGCGGTTCACGGCCTTGGCGAGGAACGACTCAGTCTGTGGACCGGGTCGGATGCCCGGCACGAATCCACCCTGCTTGCGCAGCTGGTCGGCCTGACGGATCGGGTCGAAGGCGATCGAGTTGTAGAAGTAGGCGAACGCGATGATCATCAGGAAGAACAGCGAGATGTACAGCATGTTCTGGCTGTTGACCATGTAGTCGTTGACGAACCTGGCGATCGACCCGCGCCAGCCCTCCGCGCTGCCGAGCATGTTGGACAACAACACCGGCAGGAGCAGCACCGAGCTCGCAAAGATGATCGGCACGACGCCCGCCTGGTTGACCTTGAGCGGGATGTAGGTGCTGTTTCCACCGAACATCTTGCGGCCGACGACGCGCTTGGCGAACTGCACCGGGATGCGGCGCTGTCCGAGCTCGACGCGCACGACGGCAAAGAGGATCGCGAGCGACACGGCAACGAGCACGATGAACACGATGACCTTCTTGCTCTGCAACAGCGAGTAGTAGCTGTATGGCAAGCCACTCACCACCGAGGCGAAGATGAGCATCGACATGCCGTTGCCGATGCCACGCTGGCTGACCAACTCGCCAATCCACATGAGCAACGCGGTTCCGGCGACGAGCGACGGGATGACGATGAGGGCCCGCGGCATGAACGGATCCAGCAACACGACGTCCGGTGCGGAGCCCGCGGCGCCGAAGAACGCCGAGCCACGACCCTGGCCGAAGATGAACGTGAGGCCGGCGCCCTGGAGGAGCGCGATGCCAATGGCGACGTAACGCGTCCACTGGGTGATCTTGCGCTGGCCGACTGCACCTTCCTGCTGCCACTGCTCGAGCTTCGGGATGACGACGCCGAGCACCTGCATGATGATGCTCGAGGTGATGTACGGCATGATGCCGAGTGCGAAGATCGAGAAGCTGCCGAACGCTCCACCCGAGAACAGGTTGAGGAATCCGAGCGCTCCCTGAGAATTCGAGGCCTCACGCAGCTGCTTGATGGCCTGGCCGTCCACTCCCGGTACGCGAATCGCGGAGCCGAAGCGATAGACGGCGACCATGCACAGCGTGAAGAGGATCTTGTTGCGAAGGTCCTCCACCTTGAACATGTTCTTCACATTGCTGAACATCGTGTGTTCTCCCGAGTGTTGCAGTCACCCTCGCGGCGCTCGATGCGCCACGCGGAATGACAGTACTAGCGGTTGGTGAACTGGCTGCCCTTGGCCGCCGGGCGGACGCCCTTGTGCGGCAAGGCGAGGATGGTGACGCTTCCGCCGGCCTTGGTGATCGCCTCTTGCGCCGACTTGGACACGGCGTGAGCCGAGACCTTGACGGCCGAGTTGATCTTGCCGCGACCGAGCACCTTGATGAGGGTGCCCTTGTGGGCGACGCCCTTCTTCACGAGGATCTCCGGCGTCACTTCCGACAGACCGAGTGAATCGATCGAGTCGAGGTTGACGGCGTAGTACTCCACGCGGAACGGGTTGTTGAAGCCCTTCAACTTCGGCACGCGCTGCTTGAGTGGCATCTGACCACCTTCGAAGCCACGTGCCACCGTGTTGCGGGCGTACTGACCCTTGGTACCACGACCTGCGGTCTTGCCACCCTTGCCGCCGATGCCACGACCGACGCGCTTGGCCTTCTTCTTTGCACCCTTCGATGGTGCGAGTTCGTCTACGCGCATGGTTACTTGCCTTCCTTGACTTCGATGAGGTGGGGAACGCGGGCGATCATGCCGCGGATCTCTGGGCGGTCGGGCAACGTGTTCGTGTGCCCGATGCGACGCAGACCGAGTGCACGCAACGTCGCACGGTTCTTCGGCTTGTTGCCGATCTCCGAACGAACCTGCGTGACGGTGATGGTTGCACCCTTCGGTGCGACCTTCACACGAGCGACCTTCTTCGTCGAGGTGTTGCCCGACGCGGCCTTCTCGGCTGCCGCCGCGGCGCGAGCTGCGGCTGCTGCCTTCTTTGCCGCCGGCTTGCGGTCGCGGGTCGTACGACCCGGCTTCTTGAATGCGGCCATGACTAGTGCGCTCCTCCGGTCGACTTCTTGCGCTCGTTGAACGCGCGCAGGAGACCCTTCGGAACGAACGAGTCGGCCGGGATGCCGCGACGCTTCGCGACTTCGTCCGGGCGCTGCAGTTCCTTCAGGCCGTTGATCGTGGCGCGCGCGACGTTGATCGCGTTCGGCGAACCGAGCGACTTCGCGAGCACGTCGTGCACTCCGGCTTCTTCGAGGATGATGCGGGCTGCACCACCGGCGATGACTCCGGTACCGGGTGCTGCGGGCTTGAGCAGCACGCGACCCGCGCCGTTGACGCCGAGGATCTGGTGCGTGATGGTGGAGCCAGCGAGTGCGACGTTGAACAAGTTGCGCTTGGCCTCTTCGGTCCCCTTCTGGATTGCGAGGGGGACTTCCTTGGCCTTGCCGTAACCGAGACCCACGCGACCGGCGCCGTCACCGACGACCACGAGTGCGGTGAAGGAGAACCGACGTCCACCCTTCACGACCTTGGCGACGCGGTTGATGTGCACCACGCGCGACTCGCGGAGCTGACCTGGCTCGGTCACGCGAACGTCGTTCTTTGCTTGTGAAATGTCAGTCATTAGAACTCCAACCCTGCTTCTCGGGCAGCGTCTGCTGCCGCTGCGACACGACCGTGGTAGATGAATCCACCGCGGTCGTACACGACCTTGGACACACCGGCGGCCTTCGCGCGCTGGGCGACGAGTGCGCCGATGCGCTTGGCTGCATCGACCGTGGCTCCCGAGCCCTGCTTGCGCTGCTCGGCCTCGACCGTCGAGGCGGACGCGATCGTGCGCCCGTCGAGGTCGTTGATGACCTGCACGGTGATGTGCTTGTTGCTCCGGTACACGGCGAGACGAGGACGTTCCGCGGTGCCCGTGATCTTCTTGCGGACGCGACGGTGCCGGCGAAGGCGACCCGCGTGGCGTTGGCTTGATGCTGCTGTCATAACTTCACAGTCTCCCGATTACTTCTTGCCGGTCTTGCCTGCTTTGCGCAGGACTCGTTCGTTGACGTAGCGCACGCCCTTGCCCTTGTAGGGCTCCGGCTTGCGGATCTCACGGATGTTCGCGGCGACCTGGCCGACCACTTCCTTGTCCGCGCCCTTGACGATGATCTTCGTCTGGGCGGGAACTTCGAAGGTGATGCCGGCAGGAGCGTCGATGACGACCGGGTGCGAGAAGCCAAGTGCGAGCTTCAACTTGCTCGGACCCTGGGCCTCGGCGCGGAAACCGACGCCGATGATGTCCAGTTCCTTCGCGTAGCCCTCGGTGACGCCGATCATCATGTTGTTGACGAGGGTGCGCACGAGACCGTGACGTGCGCGGGAATCGCGCTCGTCGTTGTCGCGGCTCACCACGACCGTGTTGTCCTCGCGTGCGATCGACACACCAGTCGGGAACTCACGGGTGAGGGTCCCCTTCGGGCCCTTGACCGTGAGCGATGCTCCCGCAATGGTGACGTCGACGCCCGAGGGCACGACCACTGCTGCTTTACCGATACGTGACATGTGAGTGCTTCTTTCCCTGTTGCTTCCCGATTACCAGACGAAACACATGACTTCGCCACCGACGTTGCGCTGACGCGCCTCGCGGTCGGTCATGAGCCCGTGGCTTGTGGACAACACTGCGACGCCGAGACCGCCGAGGACGCGCGGAACCTCGGTCGCTGCGCGGTAGACGCGCAGGCCCGGGGTCGACACGCGCTTGATCCCGGAGATCGTGCGCTTGCGGTCGTCGGAGTACTTGAGGCCGATCTTGAGCGACTTGCCCGGACCGTTCGGATTGTCGATGGTCGAGTAGTCGGAGATGTAGCCCTCGCGCTTGAGGATCTCGGCCAGTGCCGCCTTCTGCTTCGAGGCGGGCATCACGACTTCATCCTTCATCGCGGCATTCGCGTTGCGAATGCGGGTGAGCATGTCGGCGATTGGGTCAGTCATCATGACGCGATCACCAACTTGCCTTGGTCAGGCCGGGGATTTCTCCGGCGTGGGCGAGCTTGCGCAGGCACAGGCGGCACAGACCGAACTTGCGGTAGACCGCACGGGCTCGGCCGCACTTCTGGCAACGCGTGTATGCGCGCACCTTGAACTTCGGAGTTGCCGCTGCTTTGTTGACGAGTGATTTCTTTGCCATGTGTGGTTGATCCCTCTATCTTCCTGCTACTTCTTCAGCGAGCGCTTGGTTGCACTGCGCGACTTCTTGGTGGATGCCGGCATCTCGCCCTTGCGGAACGGGAATCCGAACGCGTCCAGGAGTGCCTTGCCTTCGAGGTCGGTCTTTGCCGACGTCACGATCGTGATGTCCATGCCGCGGGTCGTGTCGACCTTTTCGTAGCTGACCTCGAGGAACACGAGCTGCTCGGTGAGACCGAACGTGTAGTTGCCGTTGCCGTCCCAGGACTTGCCAGGAAGACCACGGAAGTCGCGGATGCGGGGAATGGCGACCGAGATCAGACGGTCGAAGAACTCCCACATGCGATCTCCACGCAGCGTGACCTTGGCGCCGATGGCCTGGTTCTCACGCAACTTGAACGAGGCGATCGAGGTGCGCGACTTGGTGACGATCGGCTTCTGGCCGGTGATCGCCGTCAGGTCTGCGACTGCACCATCGATGAGCGACGACTGCTGCGTTGCGCGGCCGACACCCATGTTGATGACGATCTTCTCGAGGTTCGGCACCTGCATCACGTTCTTCACTCCGAGCTCCTTGATGAGCTCTTCGCGAACGACGTTCTTGTAGTGCGCCTTGAGGCGGGGGACGTATGTCTCTACGGCAGCCATCAGATCTCATCTCCGGTCGACTTGGCGACGCGCACCTTGGTGCCGTCACTCTTCACTTTGAAACCCACGCGGGTCGGCTTGCCCTTGTGCACGAGCATCACGTTCGATGCGTCCACGGGCATGACCTTGTCCACGATGCCGCCGGTGTTGGCGGTCTGACCGCGGGCTGCGAGGTGGCGCTTGGCCACGTTCACGCCCTCGATCTCGACCTTGTTCTCCTTCGGCAGAACCTTGGTGATCTTTCCTTGCTTGCCCTTGTCCTTGCCAGCAATGACGATCACGACGTCGTCCTTCTTCAACTTCATGACTACAACACCTCCGGTGCGAGCGAAATGATTCGCATGAACTTCTTGTCGCGCAGTTCGCGACCGACTGGTCCGAAGATGCGCGTGCCGCGCGGCGTGAGATCTTCCTTGATCAACACGGCGGCATTCTCGTCGAAGCGGATGTAGCTACCGTCTGGACGGCGCTTCTCCTTCTTCACGCGAACCACCACGCAACGGACGACTTCGCCCTTCTTCACGCCGGCGCCAGGGATTGCATCCTTGACCGTGCCGATGAAGACGTCACCGATTGAGGCGTAGCGACGACGGGTGCCGCCGAGGACCTTGATGACCAAGACCTCACGGGCACCGCTGTTGTCAGCGACGCGAAGACGAGATTCCTGCTGAATCACTTTGCACGCTCCAGTACCTCGATGAGGCGCCAACGCTTCTGCTTCGACATGGGACGGGTCTCCATGACGCGGACGCGGTCGCCGATTTGGGCATCGTTGGCCTCGTCGTGGGCATAGAGCTTCTTGGTGCGCGACACGAACTTCGCGTACTTCGGGTGACGAACGCGCTCCA